>Ga0209554_1000301_pt1 | contig 41106 bp, 31 predicted proteins | sample MarorgKNORR_S2LV_5_FD_188221 | JGI IMG/M metagenome (GOLD analysis project Ga0209554, IMG submission 188221) | Marine microbial communities from the Southern Atlantic Ocean, analyzing organic carbon cycling - Bottom_A/KNORR_S2/LV (SPAdes) (version 2) | ecosystem: Environmental > Aquatic > Marine... | reverse complement strand
GGCGTGGTGCCGGCGGTCACATCCGAAAAATTGGTCGGGACGACCGCCGATTGGAAGGGCCAAGCCATGCCCATCGGCGAGAAGAACCTGGCGGAGTGGGTGGAACGTCAACTTCCTCCCCAAGGTACTCCTAAAGGCTACGACGCGTCGGTGCTGGACTGGAGCCGGGAGGGTAACCTCTACCTTAACGAACCGGACAGCGACAAAGACTGGCCGGGCTTTAGTTCTGCCTCGCCCGGAGTGCGTCCGCCGATTTACTTCGATCCCTTAACCGGTAAACTGGCTTATCCATTCCTGAGGCCCCATCTGGCCAAAAGGCCGCCATTTGCGCCGAACCACGGTCCAGCCCCCTTTCTGGACCCGATCCGTCATGGGACAGATCCGCCCAAGCCCGGCGAGAACGGGCCCTGGAGTTTGTGTCCCGACGGCACGCAGACCCAGGAGTTCGTGATCCACTCGATCAATCTGCCCATCACGCTCAGCCGGTCGTCAAACATCGTCGACCCGGTGGGCCAACTGTACGTCCTCAAAGAGGAGGAGGACACGGTTCGGGCCGCTAATGGTCTGAAGACCCCTCTGGCGATTCGGGCCAACGCCGGAGAGGACTGCGTGGACATTGTTTTCAAGAGCGAGTTGGAAGACTCGGGCGAGAACGATTTTTTCAGCAATGCGAATATCCACGTCCACTTCGTCCAATTCGATGTCCAGGGCAGCGACGGCGTTATTACCGGGTTTAACTACGAGACTTCGGTGCGTCCTTTCACGGAGGAAGGAGAGAAGATTCGGGGAGCCGCCCAAGCCGGCGAGAGCCGCGTCCAGTTGGTCAGCGCCGACCGCTTCCAGCCCGGAGCGCTGGTCGGTGTGGGGATGGATCAGACCGAATCCTTTGAGGTCCGCCGCATTCGGGAGATTGACGGCTCCACCCTGGTCTTCGATGAGCCGCTGCGGTTCAGTCATGAGCGGGGTGAGATTGTCAGCTCCGAGTTCGTGCGCTACCGCTGGTATCCAGACGTCCAGTTCGGCACGGCCTATTTCCATGACCACGTCAGCGCTTTGACGTCCTGGAAACACGGATTGGTGGGGGCTATCGTGTCCGAACCGCCGGGCTCCACTTACCACGACCCTGAAACCGGCGACGAGGTCAGAAGCGGTCCAATCGTGGATGTCCATACTGACGGATTGGTTTCCGCAGACGTGACCGGGAGTTTCCGGGAGTTGTTGCTGTTCATCCAAGACGACAACACCCTGACCAAAGAGGGCCGCTCCAGCGGTAGTGCTATAAACCTGCGGGTGGCGCCCCTGAAAGCCAGGGCAGGAGACCCGTCGCTGCTATTTAGCAGTGAAGTCCACGGCGACCCCGAAACTCTGCTGCTGAGGCCTACCTTGGAGACCCCATCGTCATTCGAGGCCTGGTTTCGGCGATGAACGATGTCCATACCCTGCATGTCGACGGACATTGGTTCCGGCTGGAACCTTACAGCCTGACGTCACCCCCAATCAACACGGTGCACATCGGTATATCCGAGCGGTACGCACTGGTATTGCCTAAGGCCGGAGGCCCGCAAGGGATGGCGGGGGATTATCTTTATTACAATGGCCGGTCGTTCAAGTTCCGGGAGGGAAGCTGGGGATCATTCGGGTGCTGGACGATGATGTTGGAGCATCGTTGCAAAAACTGCCCGGCCACCAGGAGATTCCAGCATCGGCGGCGACCGTCTGTCCTGTGGAAGCTCCGGTCAAAGAGTACTGGGTGGCCGCGATCGATGTGCCTCTGCCCATGTTGGGCGAGACCAAGGGCAAGATGTACATTCTAAAGGCGGACAAGGCGGCGGTGCTTTCTGGATCTCAATCTCCTGAGCCGCTAGTGTTGCACGTCAATGTGGGCGATTGCGTGAATCTTATGCTCAGCAACGAGACCGATTCAGGTCCGGTGTCCATCCACGCCGACATGCCGGCCTACGACCCGGTCAAGTCCATGGGAATCGCGGCCGGCGGCAACCCGGCCCAGACGGTGGAACCCGGAAGCACCCGAACCTACACCTTCTATGCTCACCCCGATGTTGGCGAAACGGTGGCTCTGCTTAGAGATTGGGGCAACGTGCTGGAGAACCCGGGACTGGGTCTTTACGGCGCCATCGTTGTTGGGGCGGATGGTTCATCCTACACCCACCCGGTAACCGGCGAGGACATGACCCTAAAGTCGGGCTGGCGAGTCGATGTACATCCGCCCGCCCGGGACAGCTACCGTGACTTTACCCTGTTCATCCAAGATTAAGACGAAGTGATCGGCACCCACATCATGCCCTACTCCCAGGAGGTTGAGGGGGTGGTGGGTCTTAACTATAATTTTGAGCCCCTTGGCGCCCGTGTGGCGCGGAACGAGGATACGTCACGGGTGTTTAGCAGCACTGTGCACGGTGACCCGGCCACGCCCTTGTTAGAGGCCGTCTCCGGAGACCCAGTCAGGATTCACGTCTTGGTCCCCTTCAGCGAGCAGGCCCACGTCTTCACTTTGGAAGGTCATCCCTGGCCCGTGGAACCGGGTAGGGAAGGCTCGGACGTGCTTAGCGCCGTCCAGATCGGAGCACTGGAGGCCATAACCATTCAACCCCAGGGTGGCGCCGGGGGCCGGACGGGCCTTCCCGGGGACTATCTTTACGGCCACCATCGAGAGCCATACCGGCAGGCCGGGCTTTGGGGCATTTTCCGGGTACTGCCGTCAGAAGAAGCTGAAGGTTGGCTTAGACCTTTGCCGGGCCGCTAATCCGGTACTTGGTGCAGGTTGGTCTGCCGAATGTCATTCCGAGGAGCGAAGGGAAGAAGAATCTGGGATGGGGCCGGTCCACACATCCTGAGATTCCTCGCCGCCCTTCAGCGGAAGGGCTGGTGTCGGAATGACTGGCTGCTACAGGCATGCAATTCCCCACATCCAATCTTCCCAGTGCTAGACTCGAACTCCCCGCGATTCATCTGGACAGCCAGACCGGCGGCAGATAACATTACGGAAACCCTTCATATCGAATATTCGGCAAAGTCCGTACATCCCAAGCCAGTAACATAGGAGAGCATCATGGCAGACACATCTTGGGGCGAGATCTATAAGGAATTGGGCGCTAAACCGGTGATCAACGCCACCGGCAGCGTTACCATGCTGGGCGGTTCGACCCCCTTTCCCGAGGTCAAGGAGGCGATGGCCCAAGCAGATGGCGCTTATATCTACCTTTTGGATCTGCAAGAAAAAGCTGGCGATGCTATCGCCAAGATGGTGGACGTACCGGCGGCCTATCTGACTTCCGGAGCGGGGTCGGCATTGACTCTGGCCACTGCCGCCGCCATGGCCGGCGATGACGACGACAAGATTCAGCAGTTGCCCAACACATCCGGCATGAAGAACGAGATCCTCATCCAAACCCGTCAACGGTATTGGTATGATCGCTGTTTGGAATTGGCCGGGGCGACGCTGGTGGATTTCGGTTCGGAAGAAGAGACCACCGCTGAAGACCTGGAGAAAGCCATCGGACCGAACACCGCCGCCGTCCACTACTACGCCGTGGAGCAAGAGCCGGACCCCCAGGCACTTTCCCTGGAACAAACCATAGAGATTGCCCACGCTCATGGCGTATTGGTCACGGTAGACGCCGCGGGTCAGATATATCCGCTGGAAAATTTTGGGAAGTACGTTCGGATGGGCGCTGACTTCCAGTGCGTTGCCGCCAAATATCTGGGGGCGCCCCAGTCGGTGGGACTGGCCTTAGGGTCCGAGGAGATGATCCGCAAGATTGGACTTCAGTCCTTCGCCAGCTACGAGGGGCGACGGGTACGTGGGATCGGCCGGCCTCAAAAAGTCGACCGCCAGGAAATCATCGGAGCGGTGGCCGCGGTGCGCCGGTGGATGACCCTGAATCATGAGGTGCGTCTGATCGACGCCGAGCAAAAATGCCGGAACATGATGGCCCCCCTGATGGGCATCCCCGGTGTAAAGGTTGAATCGATAGCCAACATAATCGGCCACCAACCCTACGGCGTGAACATCGAAGTGGACCCGGCAGTCACCGGGATGACAAACCAGGAAGTGGTGGATCGTTTAAAAGCCGGCGATCCGCCGGTCTGGACCAGGGTACGGGAAGGCGAGGACCGGATCACCCTGCACGCGTTTGGGCTGTATCCAGGGGAAGACGAGGTAGTCGGCCAGAGGATTGCTGAACTGTTTCGGAAGTAGGGAAGGGGGTCTCTGGCGGTAAGCTGAGATTCCTCGCCGCCCTTCAGCGGAAGGGCTGGTGTCGGAATGACATGAGAGGCGGCGTGGTTGGAATGACGACTGGGGCGCGGTGGGTTGAGTAGCAATCAGGGGCGGCGTCTTCGGAATTAAGTCCGAACCGCCGCCCTTTGTCATCCCGAACGCAGTGAGGGATCTCAGGCTTGCTATCATGTCTGATTCGGGTCACTGACCAACTCTCGCCTAGATCGAGATTAACGCGGGAACCGCTCGGCTAGCCTTTCCCTGCCGCTTCTTTCTCCTGCAAAGCCCGGAGGACCTTCTCGGCGGTGATGGGCAGGTCGAATATGCGGACACCGGCCGCGTCGTATACCGCGTTCGCGATGGCTCCGGCCACCGGAACGTTGCTGCTCTCTCCGATGCCTTTGCTGTCGAAGGGCGCGGGGCCTGAGGGAGACTCGAGTAATACCGTCTCCAGAATGGGGATGTCCGGCATGGTGGGAATCTTATAGTCGCCCAAGCTCAGGGTAGATATGCGCCCATCCTCGATGCTGATCTCCTCCATCAGGGCATAGCCCAGACCTTGGATGACACCACCTTCAATCTGTCCTTGATGGGTCAGCGGGTTCAGGACGGTGCCCACGTCATGGGCGGTGACGATCTTTAATACTGTAACCTGCCCCGTCTCCGGGTCCACTTCCACCTCCGCCACCTGGGCGCTGAAACCGGTAACCTCGGAAGTGGGTGAAGTGTAGGTGAGCTGACCCTCGATCGGGCCGTGGGTGTCGGTCACTGCCTGAGACGTGACTTCCTGGAGGGTAACCGTCCTGGACGCGTCCCCCTTGATGACAAAGCTGCCACCCACAAGCTCGACCTGGTCTTCGTCGCTTTCGAATAACTCGGAGGCCCGGGAGATCAATTTCCCCCGCAGGTCGTTGGCCGCTCCCAGAACCGCTTGCCCGGAGGTGTAGGTCACTCGGCTGCCACCGGAACCGGAGTCGAACTCCACCGCGTTGGTGTCCTCGATGATCATGCGCACGTTCTCGACCGGTATGGTCAAAACCTCGGCCACCACCTGGCGCAAGATGGTGTGTGCGCCGGTCCCCGTGTCGAATAGGGACATGTGCAGATCGACATTCCCGTCGGCGTCCATCGCCAACCTGGCGGATGATTGTCCGCTGCCGGGAGGCTGGTCCGAGATGGCCATGCCGCGGCCGATGTTGGGCCCGGACTTGGGCTTGTCCCAGCCGGCGGCTTCGGCGGCGCCGCGCAGGGTGTCCTCGGCGCGGATCTCCTGATACGCTTTCCCAGTTGGGCTGGCGTCACCGGGTTTGATGACGTTGATCAGCCGGAACTGGTAGGCGTCGATGCCCATCTCCTCGGCAATCATGTCCATGTGGGACTCGACGGCGAAGTGGACTTGGGGCTTGGCCGGCGCCCGCATGTGGCCGCAAGGGACGCTGTTGGTGTATACCATGAAGCTGTCGATATTGACGTGGGGAATCTGGTAAGCGCCTCCCAGGTGGTCGGCCCCGCCAAGGTACACCCGAGGTTTGAAGGCCCCGTAAGCGCCGCTGTTGAACACCACGTGGGCCTGCCTGGCCCAGATGCGTCCGTCCTTCTTCATCCCGGTCTTCAAAGTGATCTTGGCCGGATGTCGAGGATTGCCCGCCAGCAGCTCCTGGATGTAGTCCATGACCATCTTGACCGGCCGGCCGGCATGTAGCGACAAGAAGTAACACAGAGGGACATCCATGAAGGAGCCCTTGCCGCCGAAGTCGCCTCCGATATTGCAGGGGTAGAGGGTTATCTGATCTTTGGCGATACCCGCCGCCGCGGCAAGCTGGTCCCGCAGCATGAAGGGTCCTTTGTTATTGGCCCAGATCTCTACCTTGCCAGAACCGTCCACGCTAACGACACAAGCATGGGGTTCGATGTAGGCCTGGTGCATCAATTGGGCGTTAAAAGTATGCTCGAATATCAGGTCCGACTCGCTGAAGCCCTGGTCAACGTCGCCTTTGGACCAGTGGTTCTCCGCCAGCACGTTGTTGATCTCCGAGGCTGGCATGGGCAGGCCGATGTAATCCGCTTTATTCGGGTGGAGCGACGGCGCAGAGTCTTCCATCGCCTCCGACGAATCGAAGACCGCGTCTATCTCTTCGTATTCGACATCGATGAGCAGCAGGGCTTCTTCCGCCGCCTCGGCGGTATCCGCGGCCACTGCCACGACCTTCTCGCCAACGAACCGCACCAGGTCCCGGGCCAACACCGGACAGTCTCTAAGGAGCCTGCCCACCGGCCGGTCCGGCAGGTCAGCGCCGGTTAGAACGGCATGGACGCCGGGGAAGGCGCGGGCTTTCGAAGTATCGATACTGACTATCCGGGCGTGGGGGAACGGGCTGCGAAGGATCTTTCCCGAAAGGGTCCCCGGCACCGCCATGTCGGCGGGATATTTCGCGGTACCGGATACTTTGTCCGGTCCTTCGTCTCTGGTTACCGATGTTCCTACTACGGAGTAGGTTGTGGCCATGCTCAACTCCCTGTTTCTTATATCAGCGAGGCTGGACGATGGTGTCTATCACGGCGGTCCGACGTTCATTTTTGACTATGTCCAGTCCTTTTTTCAGGGCCGGGCCGATGTCGGCGGCGTTCAAGATCGGGCCGATACCGGCTAAGCCGAAGCTTTGGGCCAGGATGGCGAAGTCGGTGGAAGGCCCGTCCAGGTTAACGCCTATGCCTACAGTTTCCACCGAGCGTTCTCTGTTGCTGGAAACGGCTGTTTGATGCCCCACATCCTGGTAGTAAGAACGGTTGTTGAACATCACCACCAGCATGGGAATATCGTGGTGCGCCAGGGTGTACAGCGAGCCGGCGGTGTAGAGAAGGTCGCCGTCGTTCTGGATGCTGACGCACACCTTATCGGTCCCCCTAAAGGCCAGAGCGGCGCCCATGGCCACGCCCATCCCTGTACCGGTGCCGCCGCCGCCCGCCACCCATCGGGATTCATCGCTCACGTCCCAGAGCCGCCGTTCCCAGCCGCTTAGGGAACCGTGGACCAGGACCCAGTCCTCATCCTTGATCACTTCCCAGATCTCCGCGGCTAGCCGGGCGGTGGAGGTGGGCGTCTGGTCCCACAATCTCTCCTTGACCTCTTTATGGAGGCGATCATAGAGATCCGAGTGGATCTTGGTGATCTTGGGAATCCGCTCAGTGGCGCGCTTGCGAGAGCCGGCATCCATGGAATCCTGGCAAACCTCGGTGATCTGCTTCAGGACTAGGATCTCGTCTCCCAGAATGGCGGTATCTGTCGGCAGGATCCTCCCGTAGTTGCTGGGCCAGCTTTTGATGCCATAGTCTTGGAGGCCGATCTGGATAATCTTGGTTCCTTCGGGAATGGCCCTCTCGAACACTCGGTTGTAACCCGCTCTTCCCCTGGGTTGTTCGGGGGCCGTGGCGCTACTTGAGGCGACAGCTCTTGTTAATACTTGCTCCAGGTTGGTCACGCCGGCGGCGAGGATTAGGTCGGTATCTTTCAGCACTTCGGCGTTGACCCCGGTTACGTTTAAAGGGTGGCTGTTGGGCAGATTGTAGGCCGACCCAATCTCGATCACCGGCGCGCCCACAAGGTCCAAGAGCGCCTGCAGTGTCTCCGAACCGCCGGGTGTCCGGCCTAGCCCCTGGACAATTATTACCGGGGATTCGGCTTCCATCAGCGCCTTGGCCGCCTGCTTAACGGCTTCGGGGTTTCCTCCCGGCGAAGCGGGCACCTGGAAGCGGCTCAGATCCGGCAAGACGAAATCGTCAGGCAACCGGGCTTCTTGCAACTCAACGTCGAAGCACAGGTAAACCGGGCCCCTGGGCTCGGTCATGGCTATCTGGTAAGCCCGGAGCACGGATTCAGCCACGCTTTGGGCCCCTTGTGGCTGGTCGTCCCACTTCACATAATCTCTTACAATCTGCCCCTGAACCTGAGCCGTATGGATCCAGTCTATCCAGGGACGGCGATGGCTGGCGTCCAAGGGACCGGTGCCGCCCATGATAATCATCGGAATGTTGTTGAGGAATGCCTCGTAGATGGCCTTGCTGGCGTGTTGCAGTCCCACGATGTTGTGGGCCAGGGATACCTGGAGTTTTCCGGTAGCTAGATAAAATCCTTCGGCCATGGCCACCGCCAGTTCCTCATGGCAGCAGGTGATCAGCTCCGGCATCTTGTTGCCGCCGTAGTTCACCATGGACTCATGGAGTCCGCGGGTAGTGGCGCCGGGATTCAAGGGCGCGTATTCAACGCCCAATTCGTTCAACAGATAGACGATTAGGTCGGATACGTATTCGGGTCTCTCCAGGCTCATACTTCTCTTCCTTTAGCAGCCAGTTGGTCTACGTGTCCCGAGACCAGACCGGGTGCGCCGATAGCTACGAGCGAGTGTATTAGGACACTCCGGCTGTGTCAATCGAAAAGTGTTGAAAAAACGTCGTCGAATCCAGCGATGGGAGCGAGCATATCCGTCACTCTAGCCTCCGTACTTGGTGAAACCCGAAGGCCATCAACACGGTCGCGACCAGGGCCAAAACTCCGAATATGGCGAAGGCGGCAGCTGGAGACCAGACGTGGATCAATAGCCCAAGGACCAAGGTGGCGACGGGCATAATACCGTTGTCCAGCATGTAAATGCTCATCACCCGGCCACGCAGTTCGTCGGGCACCGAGGTCTGGATCAGAGTGCTGTTCGCTACCCGGAACGCGTATTGACAGAATCCCAACCCCGTCAAAAAAGCGAACGAGGCGATCCACCAAGGCAGCAGGGCGAACAGGATCACGAAGATCGATCCACCGGCCAAACCGAGAAAGGTAATCAAGCCCCGGCGGATAAAAAAGCCGAACCCAGCAATAATGACTGCCGCGACGATTCCACCTACGCCCATGGCTGCCGCCAAGATGCCTCCGGTGGCTGCTTCCCGCCCCAAAACTTCAGTCGTGAAGACCGGCAGTAGGAAAATCAGGGGTTGGAAGACAAAGTTTGGAATCATCAGCATGACGATGAGCTGCAAGATGGTCTTCTGGCGCCAAACGTAGGCCAATCCTTCTTGCATGCTGCGGAGGGGACTGGACTGCGGTCCAGATGTCTCGGTGCGGTATGGCAGCTTGACCGGCAGCAACAATACCACTATGCCCACGTATGCCACGGCTTCCAGAAAGAAGTTCCAGTTGAACCCTAAGGTAGCGATGATGAGCCCACCGATGGCCGGGGCAATGATTCGGGTTGTTGGGTAGACCATACCGTTCAAGGCCAAGGCGCTGGTCAGGGCATGGCGGGGGACGGTGTTGGCAATCATTGCCTGGCGAACCGGTTGGATGATGGAGTGAGAGATCCCTGAGATAATCATGTAGAGGAAGGGGTGCCATTGCCGGAGCGGCCCAGTTACCGGATCAGCTTCCAGATCGGTGGCAAGGACCAGGAAGGCGAAGGAGCAGGCGGAAACGGCCATGACCGCCTGGGTTGCCATCACTACTTTGCGCCGGTCAACGCGGTCGGCAAGAACCCCGGCCCAAGGTCCAATGACCAGTGTCGGCAATGCTCTGATGGCAATGACGGTGCCGGTCAGGATAGCGTTCCCATCGGTTAGCAGCAAAACCAGCCAACCGATGCTGAACATCTGGATCCACTGGCCCCCCAAAGCGATGAAGTTTCCAGCCCAGACCAACCGGAAATCTTTGTAGTTTTTCACAGTGGCCAGGCTGGATTGCCTTGGACTCCTGGCTGTCGCTGTGGGAGGTTCCGGATTTGCCGGGTCTCTGGGCGCCTGGGTGGTCAAGGTCCTTACTCCAATCGGCGCGGGCGTGCACGCGGGTTTCGCCTTGCGTCTTGATTCGATTCTAAGGGCTGGCGTGCCGCCGGGTAGATCGACGGTATCGCCTTTCATCGGGCAAAAATAGCCGGGGACAGCCAGTCGATGTAGGCCGTCCCCGGAATTATTTCAGTCAGGCTTCAGGGATGTGGCCCCTCACCCCCCGGCCCCTCTCCCGCGGGGAGAGGAGTGATCCAGATCGAATCGGGGTCGAAGTGAGGTCTTCCTAGCCCTTCAGGTTCGCTTCGAACCAAGCCATCGCCTTGCCCCAGGCGTCGCGGGCCGACTCGGGCCGGTAGCTGGAGCGGGCGTTGCAATTGAAACCGTGACCGCAGCCCGGATAAACGTGGAACTCATGGTCTTTCCCAAGTCTCGTCATTTCGGCGTCGATCTTCGCGACGTCTTCAGGTGAGGGATTTCCGTCCTCTTCACCGAACAAACCCAGCATCGGCGCGGTGATTTTGGATGTCTGTTCGAAAGGGGACGGTCCGTCGCCCAAGGAGGCCATGATTCTCCCGCCGTAGTACACCACGCTGGCTTTGATGTCCGAAACGTTGCAAGCCGCCAGGTAGGAAACCCGGCCTCCGTAGCAGAAACCGACGATGCCGATGCGGTCGGCTATGACGAAGGGCTGCGCCTTCAGGTAGTCCACGGCAGCCTGGACGTCGGCCACGATGCCTTCATCGGTACACCGCTGCATCCTGGCGACGGCGTTGTCCATCTCTTCGTGCAGTCCCATGGTCATTCGTCCTTCCCGGTGGAACATGGCGGGTGCCAGCCCTACGTAACCTTGGGCTGGAAAACGGTCGGTCAGAAATTGGATGTGGGAGTTTACGCCCCAGATCTCTTGAATGACTACCACGGCCGGGGCCGGATCTGACGCTTCCGGCTGGGCCAGGTACGCCTCCATCGTGTCTCCGCCAACATTGATGTCTACCCAACTTTGCGGCATTGGTGTACCTCCATTTATTATCCTGGTTGCTAAGCGCAGCTAGGATGGTGTGCCATCGAACCGGCACATTGTACCACGCCTACCGTAGCTTCACAGGCTAGCTGGCGAACGGGCCTCCAAAGGTAACGATTCCTCCCAGTGAGGTATCAAATTACGGGATGAAGTGGGTAAGAGCAGGGCGGAGATCAAGGCCATCAGGCTAAACCCAAGGGCCATGCTCAAGGGGACGGCATAAGTGCCTGTTACGTCCCACAGGAATCCAGCGACCACCGGCGCCAACCCCATCCCAAGGCCATTCCCAATGTTTTGCCATCCGTAAAGGCTGCCTTGGGGGACGTTGCCAAAGTACTGCCGGTTGGCGATCGGAAAGGTAGGAACCTCGGAACCTTGGCCTATACCAAAGAGGAACGCGAAGAGGTAAAAAGCCCAGGCATCGTGGACAAAGAGAATGATGAGCAGAGGCAGGGTTTGCAGAGACATACCAACCACCCAGACGCTTTTGCTGCCCACGCGGTCCGCTATAATCGGGACCGCGCCCCGCGCGAAGACGCCGGTGACCTGTTGAGTAGCGAGTACTCCGGCAGCCACTCCAAGAGAAAGGCCACGGTCCACGGCTATAGCCACCAAGAGCACGTTGATAATATTGTGGCCCATACAGCCCCAAAAATGGATGCCAATGAGGTTCCAGAAGGTGCTGGTGCGTTGAGCCTGCTGGAGGAACACCTTGGCCCTAATCTTAGCCAATTCGTCCTTCTGTGGCCTGTTGATCGGCTCACCTTCAGGAGCGCCTAGGGGCCGCAAGCCTACATCGCCGGGTTCGTTGTAGAAGAATTTTATCAGCAAGAGTATGAGCGCCCCGCCCACTATGCCTGGAATCCAAAATATCCACTTCATGCCCAACAGGTCGAAAGCTACGGCTATCAGGAAAAGAAACCCGATCGTCCCCATTCCCTGGAAGGAGCCCACAGCCCCCATGGCCACGCCTAGATGCTTCCTGAACCATAGAGTGACGCCGGTTATCAGGAGTATGGAGAAAATGGTGGTGGCGATGCCCAGCATGACGCCGAAGAAGAGGTAGAACTGCCACAGGCTGGTCATGATGCCTGTGAGCAGCATGCCGGCGATGAACAGAAAAGCTCCCAGAAACAACAGCCGGCGAACTCCATATCTGTCCCCCAGCGAGCCTATATAAGGGCTCACGACACCCAAAACAAACCACTGGAGGCTGAAGCCAAGGCTTATCGCGCCGTAACTCCAACCGAACCCCGATGCAGAGTCCCTCAGATAGGGCACCAGAGCCGCGGCGGCAAATCGAACCGAAGAGGTGATACACCCCATGGTCGAGGCAAGGGCTACGATCACCCAGCCGTAATGAATTTTCCGCGACCCGACGGCCAGGTCAGCGGGCCGCAAATCGACCTTAAACATCTTTATATTCCCATTCCCATCGGGCCATTTTACTGACTCAGGAGGATACCTTCACGCCGGGCGACCTTCCAGGGTAGGTGGTCACGCGCTAGCAGACGAGCGGGCCTCTAAGGGTAACGATTCCTCCCAATGGGGGATCAGGTGATGGGAGGTGCTCGGCAATAGCCAGATAGATACAACGCCCACCATGCTCAGGCCAAATGAAAGTAACACGGCTCCGCTAAATGATCCACTTTCAGTCCAGATATATCCGCCCAACAGGAGGCCGATCGCCATGCCCATGCCTCCGCCCAGCAATTGCCAGCCGTAGGTGGTGCCCATTGGAGCGTTGCCGTAGTATTGGCGATTGATTATGGGGAAGGCCGTCATCTCGCCGCCGATGCCGATGCCGAATAGGACCGCAAAAAGGTAGAAGACCCACAGGTCGTTGGTAACCAAGAGAATAAGGACGGGAGCGGTCTGCAAGGCAAAGCTGACCAACATCGCTTTCTTGCTACCCACCAGATCCGCCGCCACTGGGACCGCGAACCTGGTTATCAAGCTCACAACCGTCAGGACTACCAACACCCCCGCCGACTCTACTCGTGAAAAGCCTCGTTCAGCCACCATGGCGGGCAATCCCATCAGAATGATATTGTGCCCGGCGCACCCCCAGAAGTGGATGCTGATCAGGTTCCAAAAAGCGCCGGTCCTTTGGGCCTGCTTGAGAAATACACTGGTCCTCGCCTTTGCTATGGAGGCTTCCAGCAGCCGCTCCAATGGGTCCTCTTCCAAGGCCCCCCAAGGCTTGACTCCGATCTCGCCGGGCTCGTTGTAAAACAACCGGACCAGCACAAGCAATATGGTACCGCCGGCTATGCCGGGAATCCAGAAAGTCCATTTTAGCCCAAGAGAATCCAGCAGAACGGCGACTATGACTATCCCCAACACCGTCCCCAATCCCTGAAGAGCCTGCAGGGTACCCATGGCCACGCCCAGATTCTTCTTGAACCAAAGGGTCACTGCCGCCACCAACGGGACTTGAAAGATGGCCATGGCTGTAGCCAGAATCAGCCCGTAGTAAACGTAGAATTGCCAGAGATGGGTCATGGTGCCAGTGAGGAGCATACCGGCGATAAACAGTCCGGCGCCAAACGCCATGATGCGGCGGACGCCGTACCGGTCTCCCACCCAACCGACGATAGGGCTGAATAAAGCCGCGGCTATCCACTGAATGGCGAACGCCGCGAAGATGGCGAAGATGCTCCAGCCAAAGATATCTTGAAGGTCGGGCACCAGTATCGCGGCGGCAAATCGTACTGCGGCGGTAGTCATCCACATCGTGGAGGCTACGGCTACCATGACCCAGGCGTAATGAATCTTTCGCGTTCCGACAGCCAGGTGAGCCGGCCGCAGGTTAACCTTAAGCATATTTATCTTCGCGTTCCAACCGGTCCATTCTACTCGTCATGGAAGATGGCCTCAATGGCGGGCCAAGGTCTGGTAGTGTGGGGGCATTTGATTCGTCACACCGGCGCAGGGCGGTTTCTAGGAGGGTATGCAACCGAGAAGATTCCTGGATCCCCCTTCCGGGGAGGGGCCGGGATGAAGGTATCGTGGGGAATACGCTGACCAAAAACATTACGGAACGTTGGCGGGCAATTCACAGGAACTGCTGGCCAGATCAGCGTTCCCCTCTTGTCCGTTACACAGGTCTATTCCGTTCCCGCCGAACATGACGTCGTTGGCATCGCCCCCGTACAACAGGTCGTTTCCATCTCCGCCGAACAACTGATCGGAGCCCGCTCCACCGCGTATCAGATCGTCGCCGCGGCCGCCGGCAAGAAAATCTCTTCCCGGGCCGCCGATCAAAACGTCTTTGGAATTTCGTCCGATGATGATATCGTCGCCTGGCCCCCCGTCAATAATGTCGGCGCCACGGCCGCCCACGATCCAATCGTTCCCGCCCAGCCCAAATATGACCAAGTCTCCACTGGATACACTGCAATCTATGAAATCGGCGAAAGGCGTGCCCATGACGATGCGCCCATTTACCTGACCGTTGCCGATACAGAGGGATACAACTTGAGCGGACGCCCCGCCGTCGCCGGTCACGGCAAGTAAAACGGTGATCAACGCTATCAAAGCCAGGAATACCGGGTTCTTCATGGACATGCCTCTGCTTGCACCTACTATACACCAGCCAGGTAACCAATTCGGCTGGGATAGGTTATTATCGGTGCTGAAAACGTTGGTAACGCTGCGGAGTGGCAAAATGGCGGGTACGGATCAACCGATGGTTGGTAAGATCTGTTTGGTTACCGGAGCTACCGCGGGAATCGGGGAGGCAACGGCTTTGGGCCTGGCGGCCTTGGGCGCCACCGTGGTAGTAGCCGGACGAAGTATCGAAAGATGCGTCGCGGCCGTTGAGCGGATCAAGCGGCAGACCGGAAACCAGAACGTAGACCATCTCCTTGCCGATCTTTCATCTCTAAAGCAAGTTAGGAGTCTGGCTGACGAGTTCAAAAGCCGCCATTCAAGATTAGACGTGCTGGTCAACAACGCCGGCGCCATTAACTTGGTCCGACGGGAAACTGTCGATGGCATAGAGCTAACGTTTGCGCTCAACCATCTGAGTTATTTTCTGCTGACACATCTGTTGTTGGATCTACTGAAATCCAGCGCGCCCGCCAAAATAGTAAATGTGTCGTCCAGTTCCCATCGTAAAGCCCGGATCAATTTCGACGACCTGCAGGGACACCGCGGATACCGGGGAATGAGGGCTTACGGACAGTCCAAACTGGGGAACGTCCTCTTTACTTACGAATTGGCCCGGAGGCTAGATGGGACCGGCGTCACGGCAAACGCCCTGCATCCCGGCGTGGTAGCAACCAGGTTCCTGGCCAACAACGGCAAGATAGGGCCCATTTTTTCATTCTTCTTTGGATTGAGAGGTATCAGCCCGGAAAACGGCGCTCGAACCAGTGTGTATCTGGCCAGTTCAGATGAGATAGAAGGTGTCACCGGCGGCTATTACGAGAAGTCCCAGGCCGTTTGGTCCGCCGCCGCGTCACACGATGAAGACGCGGCGGCCCGGTTGTGGGAAATCAGTGTTGAGATGACAGCAGAACATTCCATTTAAGTATAATCATCGTTGTTAGGTCTGCTCGGCAAAGAAACTGGACTAGGATTCCATTTCAGGGAGGCATCAAATGGCGGATGTAAGAGTCGATACCATAATACGGGGCGGACAGGTAGTTACTTCCTCCCAGGTATATGAAAGCTCCATCGCGATCACCGGAGGGAAAATCGCCGCGATCGGACCCGAGGAGTTACTTCCCCCGGCGGACAAATATATCGACGCGGCGGGTAAGTTCGTGCTGCCGGGGCTTATCGACAGCCACGTCCACCTGGACGGCCACGACGACTACGAACTGGGATCACGGGCGGCGGCTCTGGCCGGTCTCACCACCATTATTCCCTTTGGCAGTTATAACCTGGAGGGAGACGAAACCCTGCCCCAGGCCATCAACCGAAGCAAAGAGCAATTTGCCAGCAACGCCCTGGTGGATTTCGCTTTCCACTTCATGTTGCAGAACCGGCCTGACATACTTAACGGTTTGCCCCAGGCGTTGGAGATGGGGGTCAAGTCCTACAAGATGTTCATGACCTATAAGAAACGTCCCTGGCGTATGTGCGACGACGATTACATCTGCAATGCCATGGACCTAGTGGCTTCCGGTGGCGGTGTGATGCAACTCCATTGCGAAAGCGGCAACATCATCGAGTATCTCGAAAACAAGCTGATCGCCGAAGGGCACACGCATCCCACCGACTTTCCCAGGGCTTGCCCTGATTGGGCGGAAGAAGAGGCCATCAACCGGGCGGTTCAGATGAGTTCGGCCACCCGATGCCCCACCTACGTCGTGCATCTGAGCACGCATCTGGGGATGGAGCGTATCAAGCAGGCCCAGTCACTTGGGCAAGCGGTGTGGACGGAAACTTGTCCCCAGTACCTTTTGCTTTCGGATGCGGAGATGGCGCGGGTTGGCCCCCTGGCCAAGATTGGGCCTCCGCTACGGGCAGATGACGGTCCGGATCGGGAGGCGATGTGGCGAGGATTGGAGCAAGGTCACACTTCCATAGTTTCCAGCGACCATTCGCCTCACCCTCAGGAATTGAAGCAGGTGGGATGGGACAACATATTCGTTACCCCGGAAGGAGCATCCGTGCCTTTTGGCTCCCCAGGATTGGAAACTATCGTTTCCCTCACCTATAGCGAAGGGGTGGTCAAGCGTGGACTGCCGATCTGGTGGCTGGCGCGGGTGATGTCGGAAAATCCGGCGCGGATATTCGGACTCTACCCCAGGAAAGGTGTGATTCAGGTAGGGTCCGACGCGGACTTATTGATAATAGACCCCCAAACCGACCGGATAATTACCGCCAAAGACCACCAGAGTAACGCCGGTTACACTTTGTTCGAAGGATGGCAGGTTAGCGGAACTCCCTGGATGACCCTGCTTAGAGGTCAGGTGCTGCTGAACCAGGGCAATCTGGAGCAACGACCCGGCTACGGGCAATTTCTGGCCTGTGAGGGACCCAGGTCTCCCATCGGAGGGCCGGTCCGGTAGCGTTGCTTACCGGTCCGAGCCAATCTCCAAGTAGCTGATCTTCAGGGGGGTATCGCCGCCAAATACCAAGTTTGGCACCACTTTTTCGCCTTCCGGCAAAGTAGTGCCCAGCACGAATGAGAGCTCCAACCGATCTGAAGGCTCGATGCTTTTGATGGCGGGGATATCAACCGTCACGGTGTAACCGCCCGCTACAAATTCAGAGAAGTGGAAGCCGTTGCCACAGGAATTGGTCTTTTCCACGTTATTTATGCTCAGCCCCGCGCAATGGAAGTAATCGGCGTTGGTCAACGGACCGTTTAGTTGGAGCACCAGGCGGGCATTGTCGTCATCGGACCATACTCCAGCAAATCCAGATCCGGCGAACACCAAAGACAAGCTGCCCCAAAGATTTTTAAGCAAGGTGTCGTGAGCAGCTTGCGGAGCTTCATAGATCAGCGGCACTTGGATGATTCTAAGCTCCCCTAACCCCTCGCCGGAAACGGACAAACTCTGCGGGTTGCTCAATGACGGCACCAGATAAAGTTTTAACTTTCCTGGGATGGGCACGGGTGCCCAGGCAGGGGAAGAGTCCCCCCGATGGGAAATACGGGTCAAGCCGGTGCCGTCCGGATTGATCGTGTAGATCCCTTTCTCCCCATCTCGCTGTGATTCAAAGATTATCTTGGATCCGTCCCGGGACCACGACGGTTCAAAGTCGGCGGCGGAGTCGAAGGTCAATCTCACCGGTACGGTACCGTCCGAGTTCATCACATATATCTCGGGGTTTCCATCACGCCATGAGTGGAAGGCAATCTTTGTCCCGTCTGGGGACCAGGCCGGGCTGGCGTCGTCCGCCGGGTCATCGGTCAGGACGATCTCGACAGAACCGTTGGCGTTTATCGTGGATATATTAAGATCGCCTTGATATGAGGTGAACGCTATTTTTTCGCCGTTAGGCGACCAGGCAGCCGCCGAATTTTGCCGGCCTGCGTTATTGCTCAGGCGGTCCTGCCCCGAGCCATCGAGGTTCATGACGAAAACTTCCTGGCCGGTCTCCCGTTCGGAAGTGAAGAGCACTTGGTCACTGTCGGGCGACCAAACTGGATCGTAATCCCGCCCCGAATCATTGGACAAGTTGACCTGATTGGACCCATCGAAGTCCATGATAAAGATTTCTTCGTTGCCATCTCGGTCGGACGTAAATACGATTCTCTCCCCGTCCGGCGACCAACTGGGGAAGGTGTCCGAGGCTAGATGATTCGTTAACCGGGCCAATTTTGAGCCTTTGGCGTCCATCACATAGATCTCGTTATTGCCGTCCCGGTTAGAGGAAAAGACGATGAGGCCTAGGGATCTAACTTGGATATCGCTCAGAGGATCGGAATCAGCTACAGTTGTAGACTTGGAGTTGAAAAAAGCGAATGCCCCCACCGCCGCTGCCGCCACCACCAGAACAAAAACCCCAATCACTATGGGAAGTCCCGCCGCCCGCCGCCGTCCTGTGTTCTTTTCCGCCATGTTTCCTCCCACACCCTCTCTTTTCAAGCCCGCCTAACAATTATAGATGTAGGCGGCGCATCGTCAATATCACCTTGGGATTTGGGCAGCCGAATATCGTGAAGCCACTTACCCGTGCATGTAACGAAGCCTGCGGAGGATCGCCTTTGCCAGCACCCGGCCGTTGACCGGAATGAGTGCGACGCCAGGCCCGATGGCGAAAGTCGCTAGGTAACGGGCGCCTCCCGGAAATGGGGCATGACTTCCGTGGCGAACAGCTCAATGGAACGCATGACCTTTTCGTGAGGCAAGCCGGGAAACCCAAAAGCGCCGAATATATGGTTGATTCCGGCATCCTGAGTCGCCTTCAATCGTTCTATCACCACGTCCGGTGTGCCCCGCAACGGTGGGAGGCCGGCGTGTCCCGGGTCGTCGCGCCGGTTTCGGTCATTTTGGCGGCCGGCCCAATGTTCGTACCCCTTGGGAAAGTTGCCGTTGCTGTCCACCGGCAATCCCACCGGGGTTCCCAAGCGGCCGGTGGAGCTCAGGATTCTTGAAGAGAAGTCTTCCAGACCTATCGGGTCCCGCTCCGCCTCTTCCATCGTGGGAGCCACGTAGATGGCCTTGGACATCGGGGGGTCAAGATGGGCGTGGGGGTAGCCGTATTCGTCCATCTTGTCTCGCCATCGCTGAATCACTTGGGGCGCCTGGCCAAGAATATCGGTCGGACCTCCGGCGATGACCTGAATCTGCCGGCTGGCGGCGAATTCGATGCTGGCGGGAGAGGTGCTGACCGCCTGGAACAAGGGCGGGTGGGGTTTTTGCAAAGGTTTCGGAATGACCTCCAGATCGTCTACGTTGGTGTACTTGCCGTGGAAAGTCAGACTTTCTTCGGTCCAAGCCCGGGTTATTACATCTACGGCTTCCTGGAACCGTTCCCGGCTCTCCTCCATGTTGACGCCGATGCCGTCGAACTCCTGGCGTTGATATCCCGCGCCGATGCCGAAATTGAAGCGTCCTCCGCTGATAACGTCCAGCATGGCGGTTTCTTCAGCCACCAGAATCGGATTGTGCAGGGGCAACACGATCACGGCGGTGCCGATTCGGACATGCTTGGTCCTGGCGGCTACCTGGCCGAGAAACGTGAATATTCCGGACAGGAGCCCGTGCCTAGAAAACCGGTGCTCGCCCAGCCAAACTTCGTCGAGTCCCAGCTGGTCGGCTAGTTCGATCTGCTCCATGGCATCGCGTAGGGCTTGCTCCTGGGTGACACTTTCATGCCAGGGCACAATGGTAAAAAGTCCGAACTTCATGGCAGTCTCCCTGATCATTCTTGATTAGTGGGATTCGCCGGTTGGCGGCCACTCCTCTTGGAGGAAGTGCTTCAATTCCGCAGCATACACCAGCTAATGGGGCGATTCAACTCGAGCAGGATCACCGGCGGTAGTGTCGGTCCAACTCAGAGGTATAGCTGCCGCCTAGCGTGGCAACATTGGCGGTCAGCCACGATTTCAGCGACGTATTCCCCGCGGGCGGCGCGTTTGAAATGAGCAGGTCTGACATCAAGCCGGTCACTTCATCCCGGGTCAAGACCACGTCTCCGAGAAAATATCCCACGAATTTGGAAAGACCCAGAGCCAAGGACGCAGGCAGGTGAACGATCTTGGTTCTGCTGCCCATCGTCCGGCCTACGAGCCGGACGAATTCGTCAAAGGTATATGTTTCCGGACCAGCGGCGTCCAGAACCAGGTTATCCTCTTGTCCACCCGCGTCCACTGCCAAACCCGCCAAGTCTTCCACGAAGATTGGTTGGAACCGGTAGCCACCCCCGCCTGGCACGACGAAGATAGGGAATCGGCGCAGCATCCAGGCTATGTTGTTTATAAGGATATCTTCGATGCCGAAGATGACCGTGGGCCGGATGATAGCGTAGGAGATTCCCGAGTCGATGATGGCCTCCTCTACCTGGGCTTTCCCTCTGAAGTAGGGTAGAGAAGAGTTCAGGGATGGATTGGTGATGCTGACGTGAACGATCCGGCCTACGCCCGCGTCCTTGGCCGCTTGAATCAATGTCCTGGTATTTTCGACGGCACGATCGAACGTGACCTCTCCCCGGGAGAAGCGGACCCAATAGGTGTTGTACAAGGTGGAAGCGCCTGATAGCTGATCGATGAGGGCCGGAGGATCGTCGAAATTGAAGGGGGCGGCGGCCACTTGGCCGCCGAAAGGGTCGGGACGTTCGAGGTGGCCGGTGAGGGTTTTAACACGGATACCATCGGCAAGAAGCCGGCGGGCGATGTACTTGCCGGTGTAGCCGAAGGCGCCGGTAACGACGTTTAGTTCAGATTTGTTGGAAGACGCGTTAGCCATGATGACGCCGAGTTTCGTAATTTCCTGACTGAGTTCTTAGTTTACATTGGATCTGGGGAAGGCCGGGAGGACGGTGGTTGGCCAAGCTCACGAAGAATGGGGTTCGTCGAATGATACAAAAAATTAGACCCCGGCCAACGGCTCGGTAATGACATCGAATTGCCGTTCGGACGGGGCCGGGTTTCATTTTGCGTGGGAAGAACAGTTTATTCGCTGGTCAGCCAGCCGGTGTGGGAGATGTCGATGACCACGTCGTCGGGCCCCGACCACTTCATCTCGAAGTTGCGAGGGGAACCGGGCGCCATAGTGTCCATCCCTTCTCTGGTGGTGATGGCCGTACCTTTGGCCTTCTCCAGCCGGTCGCAAGCTTCGTCCAGGTCGTCTACTTTGAAGCCGATGTGGTGGATGCCGTCGTAATTGTCTCCGTTGGGTCCGACGTCGGCATCGGTGGCTGCGGTCTTATAGTTCAGGATGGCCAGATTTATGTAGCCGTCCGAGAGGAAAACCGCTCCGTTCTCGCTACGGCGCACTTCTACCATCTCAAAGGCTTCTTTATAGAACTCGGCAACCTTGCTAGGGTCTTTGGTCGTCAGCGCTATATGCTTGATTTTCGCCATGATAATATCCTCCCGATTCGGATTCTAACTTGCTAGAAAACGTGATTCTTTGGGCTAGTCAACCTGCCGGTCTCCTCTAAGGTTCCGGAAGTGGTTGACCGGAGGACCCATCGCCATCGGGAGCAGTGTTAGCCGCAACCCGATGCCGAGTACTATTTAGTCCCTACCGGGCTACTTCCACCTGGGAGAAGGCGATCAACGCTTCCGCGATATCTTCCCTGGGGAACTGCTCCCCGTTCCTTACTTTAACGGCGTCGCAGTAGACTTCCAACCGGTTGCCGTCTGGATCGTAGAAGTAGAAGGAGCGGCTGCCGCTGCCATTGACACCCTGGCCTTGGCCGCCTTCGGGACCATGGACCAAGACTTTGCTGGCGGGCTTGACGCCGTGCTTATGCAGGTGAGCCAAGGCCTCTAGGTACGCTTCCCGGTCTTCCACTAAGAAAGCGATCTGCTGAATCAACCGGTCCCCGCCTTGCGCGGAGGTAACGTCGGCTCCCTCCGGAGCGGTCGCGATCACGAAGTCGTGATGGTTTTCGTCGAAGCGGAGAAACGCGGTTTCCCTGCCGTCGGCGCCTTTGCGGCGGTTGGTCACTTTGCATCCCATAGTCTCGGTATAGAATTTGAACGACCTTTCGAAGTCGGATACCAAGATCCCGATGTGTCCGATGCCTTTAACCTCAATTCCCATTGTGAGTTCCTCCTTAGCTAAATAGACTTGTAGGCTAGTCCGGGGTTACTCGTCTACCAGTTGCCCGCTGGCGTGAAAATCGATTGTTGACGCAGTTTCAAACCGTGAAGGAAGAAATGCCTCCATCTCTGGCGGCATTCGGGTACACCCTGATTCTATATACTCCGCTATTATGCGCCCGGTGATGGGTCCTAGATGGATTCCCTTGGTGGAATGACCCGTGGCCAACAATATACCATCCATACCGGGTACAGGCCCAATAATGGGCATGCGATCGGGGCTTAGGGGGCGGGAACCGGCCAGTTGTTGTATCAACTCCGCCGACTCCAACTCCGGCAGCACATCTATGGCCCTTTGCAATAATTCGAGTTTGGCTGTCTCGGTGGGAATACTGTCGTATTCCTCTCCCAGGAACAGGTTGTTCTGATCGTAGTCGCGGCCACCGGTGCTGCCCACGCTCAGCACTCCATCAAGCCGGCTAATCATGTGGCCCCGCTTGGGAGAGCTGATCAACACCGGCAAAGGAGGACCGTCGAAGCGCAACATCAGGCGCTCGCCCTTCAACGGGCGCACGGGAATCTGGAAGTTGATGGATTCTCCGAAAGACGAACTCCACGTTCCTGCCGCCATGACCACCGTGCCGCACTCGATGTCTCCGGTGGCGGTGCTAACCCCGGTCACTCGAGAGTTGTTTCGCAACAATCCGGTCACGGGACGGAGTTGCAACTCCATACCTCGCTTCTCGGCGGCCTGCGCCAAGGCCAGGGTCAAGCGGTAGCTATCTAGTTGAGCTGATTCGTCCTCGTAGGCGGCGCCCCGGATCTGGGGTGTAAGGCGGGGCTCTATAGCATGGACTTCATCGGGCCCTATCCACTTCACGGAGACCGATTCTTGCTGCCATTTCATGAGGTCCCGGATGAGGGTCTCTTCTTCCTCTTCCAACGCCAACCTGAGCGAGGGGCGTCTTTGGTAGAGGAGGTCGATGCCGGTTGACTCCCCCAGGTCCTTCACCAGATCCGGGAACTCCCGGTAGGCGGACAGGGCGAATTCAAAGGATGGACCTTGGGAGAATTCAGCGCCCAAAAGGCTGAGAAATCCGGTGGCGTGGGTTGAGGCGCCGCTGCCGATGCCTTCCCGCTCCACCAACTTGACGTCGGCGCCTTGGCGTGACAGGTAGTAAGCGACCGAACATCCGACGACGCCGGCCCCCACTACAACTACATCTGCCGTTTCGGCCATGGGCAAGATCTCCCATCAGAAAATGCGCCAATCATCGGCGCTACGTACGGGGCGGTCGATCTAGTCCTAATCCGCTGTTTGGCTCACTTGGGCGGCCGCGATAGTGTCCTGGTACGGTTTGCCGGTGGCTGAATCCACCTCGAAAGGCCCATTCAGCCCCAACTCTTTGCCCATTTCCCGCACAGCTGGGATGACCTCTTCGCCCATCAACCTGAGGCTGCGCATGGAGTCGTCATGGGTCATCGAGCCGTCGCCATCCCAGAAGAAGATGCTCCCCGGCCGCAGGTACTCTAGCACGTGACGAATCTTGGGCAGTACAGTCTTTGGCGTTCCGGTGATTATGGTGTGGTCGGCGACCTGCTCCTCGAAGGGGCGCCGGTTGGTTCCGAATCGGCCCCTAGGTCCGAAAGCCGCCGCCGCCAATCGCCGAGAATTTCTGGACGTATGGCCCGGGAGATTCATGATCGCCGGGTTGACCTGCCCCTCATTGCCGGAGAGAAAGGGGTTGCTGACGCCGGACAGAAACTTTCTGCCCACTTCCTCGGCCTTCTCTTCCGTTTCGTCGACGTGTACCTTCCACAAATAGGCAACGTTCTGAGTGCCGGATTCGTATCCTTCTTCAGCCGCGGTGTCGTGGTAAAGCTGGAAAGCCTCCTTGGTGGGCTCCAGCTTGGTGGCCAGCAGTACCAGAGGGTACCGGTGTTGCGCTGTCCACTTGACCGTCTCGATGCTTACTGTTGACGGTATCCATATCTGGGGATGGGGTTGCTGCAAGGGCTTGGCCCATGGGTTGACATAACGGTAGTGAAAATGCTTTCCCTCCCATCGGAAAGGCCCCGGATCGGTCCATGCTTTAACGATAAAGTCGTGGGCTTCCTCGAACCGTTCCCGGTTGTAGTGGGGAGGGGAATTGTGGGCAAAGCTCTCGCGCCCTCCGCCCCGGACGAAACCGGAAACGAGACGTCCATTGGAGATCATGTCGATCATTGCCAGCTGTTCGGCCAGCCAAAGAGGGTCATCCCATATGGGCAAAACGTTGCCCAATATGATTATCTTTACTTTCTTGGTGATTCGGGCCAGGATGGACGCTCCGACGTTGGTAACTCCCTGCATGCAGAAGGGAGTGCTGTGGTGCTCGTTGAGCACCAGGCCGTCAAACCCCATTTCTTCGGCGTAAACCTTTTCATCCAAGTACCGGTTGTAGAGCTGAGCGCCCACGGCGGGGTCATAGAGGGAGTTGCTGATGCTCAGGTCGGTACTTTGGGTCCCCATCAGTCCTGAAGCTTGGTCCTGCCAGGGTTGCTCGGTGAAGTGGCCGATTAACATCTGGGTCCCTCCGGTTTAAAGATGAGGAGGCCGGCTGCGGACAAGGCGAACCGCACGGGTGATTATAAGTGTCACAGGTACATAGCCAGACACCGGAAGTGTAGCATCCAGCGGCGGCAAAAGTCCATTCCAAGGCGTCGATCCACGGCCGTATCCGCTCGTCCGTTACATTCCCAAAGGCGCTCTGCTAAACTGGTGCGGCCGGCCGGCCAAGGCTGGTCTGTTCCGCCGGCTATTTCATTTTCTGGGAAATCTTTTGCTTGGAGTTGTTCAATGCCAGGGATTAGGCCAAATAAAGCCAAAGACAAACTGGGAGAGGGCGGTGTTGTCACCACCATATCCGGTCTGCAATCCAGCGATAACATCGACTTTCTCGGACCTTTGGGGTTCGATGCCGCCTGGATCGAGATGGAGCATGGGGGACCTACCTGGGACCAATTGGGGGACCAGACCAGGGCCTGCGACCTTTGGGGCATGACCCCAATCACCCGGGTTACCTCCAACGAGCCGTGGCTGATCACTCGGACGCTGGACCGTGGTTCCATGGGAATCGTAGTGCCTCACGTGAACACGAAGGAGGAGGCGGAAAAGGCCTTTCAATCGGCCAAATACGCTCCTTTGGGATACCGGGGGATGTTCGGCGGCCGCCAGTCATTCGGCGTTACCGATTATTTCCAGCGGGCCAACGATCAGACGATGGTGATCGTGCTATTAGAGGAAGCGGTGGCCCTTAGCAATCTGGACGAAATCCTAACCGTTGACGGCATCGACGTATTCTTCGTCGCTCCCTCCGACCTGGCGCAAACCATGGGGCACATCGGCAACACGGGCCATCCCGATGTACAGAAGGCGATCGACGATGCTATCGCCAAAATAGTCGCCGCAGGAAAGACACCGGGGACCCTGGTCAACGATGAAAACGTCGCCTCCTACGTGGAAAAAGGAGTCCGCTTTGTCATGACCTCCTGGAACGCCTGGGTAGCCCAAGGGGCTGTTGGTTTTATCAACAGGACTTTGGGGGCGAAGGGGTAAGGATAGGGATTGTATCGACGTCGGTTACGATTCGGTGGTGTGGATCGGCCTGCAATGGATTTCTCCTACGGTGAGGTACGAACGCGGCGGTTCATTGCCGGGGATTGGAATGTTATAGCATCGACGTCTTCCATCGAGATTGTGTACAGCCTGTTGTAAAACTCGCTCGGCAAAGTATCTGGTTGGGGCTTCAAGGAGCCAAGGCTACATCTGTTAGGCTCTTCCAGCGTTGGTTTTTTGGGAATCACATAAGCAACCTCTTCATTTACAAGCACAACTTTGAACCAAGGGCTGTAATAAACCCTGTCTTTATCCGCCTGCAGACAGTTGTCAGCCCAAATTTCGGCCTCTTTCAACAGTCGCAGCGATTCGAAGGAGGCCACCGGCAAATTCGACCGGGACCAGCTAGTAGTGGATCCCAGATCTGCGATGGCTTGGTCTTTCGCCATAAAATGCGTGACCACCGGCATCACGACTATCGTAACGCCGACCAATATAGTCGGCGCCACCAACTCCTTCAGCTCCGCGCCCAATATAGCTTGGAAAACGGAGATTACCGCAACTGCTCCGATCGCGATCAAAATCCCTGGAAATAGCCCCCGCAGTCCAGGTATATTTGGAGGGATCCATTCGGACAACCCATCACGGGTCATAGATAGCCAGTCGCGTATTTCGGTATCAGTAGGGACAGATTCCGGCACCCAACCAGGCGTTGCAATCACCGGAATACCGAAAGGGATTTTGAATCCTTTTAGCAATCCCAGGCTGAAGTCGATACCCAATACGGAAATAGCTGCGGAAATAAAGGCTAGAATGAGTAATACCACGACCAATAAGATTAACACCGAAAAGATTAGCGGGACGATGTACACCAATGTCACGGAAATAATCAGCTTTACTAGTGTTACGACATCAATGAACGCTTTAGTTTTTGAACGCTTTAGTTTTTTGGATCGCCGTTTGAATGCTGCCTCCGAAGCGGGGAATGCTCCCGATCTTCTTGTAAGCAGCACTAAGATTACGCTCTACCAGGGAAACACCCACAATCTTTTTAATGATTGCTTGAAACCTTTGTTCCGGGATCGAATCGGGGACTGGTTTAATCGATTTGCGCTGATGCCAATGAAAGGCTTCTGTGAAGTGATCCCACCAAAAATCGAACAATCTCCGGAAAGAATTACCTAACCATCCAGTCGGCATGGCTCGCCAGTAAACTATCACGCCCGCCGATAGCATCAGAACGAACAGCACCAGAGGAAAACTGCCAAAGGTATAATCCTGGACTTCCAGATGCAAAGCAGCCGGGGGGATGCCAAAGTACGAGTAGTATGACTCGAGATATAACCGGCCAAGGAATACCAGCAATCCTGCGAAAATACCAACCACCGGGATGATGGGCAAAAACCTTTGGGCCGTAGACAGCCAGTTGGTTGGCTGGTCTTGACCGCCCAAGCCTCGGTATGCTGCGGCGCGGAGAGCGAGGCCGTTGCTGTCGGCAGGGTCAAGGCCCAGAATATCTTGAGCCTTTTCAAGAACCGTCTGCCACTTAAGGCGCGACATTGCCTGTTTCGCATCTTTGATGAGGTTTTCAATTCGCTTTAGATTTTGGTCGGTTGCAGTTTTAAATGAATCGGCAGAAGAGTTGTGAGGGTCGATTTCGCGTATTTTCTGAACAAATCCGTCGACTGATTGCCAATCTTGTTGGGCAAGCGCTTGGCCTGCGCCTCCGACCAAGTCCCGAAGTTGGTCTTCTATTATTCGCGCCCTCAATTCCTTCAATTCAAGAGCGCGAGGGATTTCAGGATCGATCTCAAGAATCTCGTCAACGATTTCATCGACAGCTTGCCAATCCCCTTGAACCAGCGCTAGCCCTGCATCGCTGGAAATTCCTTGGATGAGAGTACCCCTGTTCGATGGCGCCTGTGGTGGTCCGATTCCAGTAGACATCTCCTTCTACTCCAATTCGGTTGTTAGCCGCATTCGGATTCAACGCGGAATTAGCCTCACTCTCGAAACATGAATACCGTGAAGTCGTCCTCTAAGTAGTCTTCCGCCACGTTACCCTTGGCGAAAGCGCTCGTCAGAAAGCGGCAATCTTGTCCCGATCATGTCCAACTAGGAGCGGGTCATGGGGAAAGCGGCTGGCGTCCAGTATGTTGAAGACTAGCGCTTGGGTAGCGGCTTGGTACATCTTGCGGATCATATCAGTGTAGAAGTCCGAATCATCGCAACGGTAGACTAGGGCTCCGGACGGGAGAACAGGACAGCTTGAAGATTTCTGGGCCAGTGTACTCATCTGGGTCACCAACTGGTCACCAGAGAACATCGGGGTGTGATTGGCCGGCCATATTCCGCAAGAGCGCCTTGGACCTGATCCAGTTGATGGGAGCCCGGGGTCTATAGGTTGATGGTTTTTGAGATTCGCTCAAAGAACGGCAGAATCAGTCAAACAGGCATCGATGAAGTAAAGCGGGCAAGCAGGCTTCCCAGTGGTTGAACCGAGGTGGAATAAAAAAGTTAAGCCGAATGGGGATTTGTCTTGAGGGGCATCAGCAGGATCCCACCCAGCACGAACATGACAGCGCATCCAATCAGTAAAGCGGAGTAACCCGAGGCCTGGGAGGCTCGGTTTAGCAGGTCTACTCCAGGACCCAGCATCTTGGCTGACGCAGCGCCGCCGATGGTGGCAAGATTCACCACACCCATGTGCAGTGCCTCCTTTCCTGCCGTCCCCATCTCGTTGGCCAACGCCCAATTGGAGCTAAGCAAAGCGCCCACGGAAAACCCGATGAAGGTGGCTATCACCAGGACTTCCGTCGTGCTTCCGGCCCACAGAATTGTAGCGGTGCTCAAGGCAGCCCCGGCGGCGCCTGCCAGAATAACCGGTTTTCGGCCTATACGGTCGGAGAACCAACCGGCTAGGTAGGCCCCGGCTGCTACCGCCCCACCGACCACTAGGACCATATTGCCTAAGGCTTGAACGGGAGTTTCTAGGCCTACTTTATCTCTCAGGAAAAAGAGACCATAGGTCTGGAACACGATGACGGCGGTCACCATGAACCACCGGGATATCAAGAATAGTGTGAGCTGTGGGTGTAATCCAGAACTTTGGGTGGCGGGACGGCCGTTGGCCCGTGATACGGAGCCCGGTTTTTCTTGTCGGGTTAAGACGGTCGCCGAGGTGATCCCGGCGGCGACAAGCAGATTTATGCCTAGCACTCCCAGAGTGATCCAGAGCCATTCGATGGAATCGCCAAAGGCGTACTGGCCCATGAAAACTGTACTGATTTTGATGAAAGCCACGCCGCCCACGACGTCGGCGAGAATCTTAAAGGCCGATGCTACACCGGTTCGCGCCCCAGGCACTAAGTCTTGAATCAAAGCCTGGTAGGGACCGTAGGAAACGTTGATATTCGCCTGGATGAACAGCCAGACGGCAAAGAGAAGCCAAAACGTGGGAGCAAGGCCGATGCCGACCATGCCCAAACAGATGAGGACGCTCCCGCCCAGAAGGTAGGGGACGCGTCTCCCCAATGGCGATCGGGTCCGGTCGCTAAGACGGCCCACGATAACTTGAATCACTCCCGCCACCAAAAGCCCGGAGAGCCCAAGGGCCGCAAGGTAAGTGTTCTTTAGTGCCTCCGGGGCCAGAATCAGGACCAAGACTGGCAGAATCACGGTATCGATAGCCAGGTAAAAACCGTTTATCCCCACGCCGAAGGCGTTTAGCCTCAGCAATGCCAGGTTGGTCCAATTGTTGGATGTTGGTGGCGACATCGTCAAGTAGCTATAATACAACACATATCGGCCATGCGTGACCTAAACCCGTAACCAGGTTCAGCGGAGAGTTTCCTGGAGATGAAGATTTGCTCGTTATTGCCCAGCGGCACTGAGATTCTCTTCGCCTTGGGTTTGGGAGACCTGATCACCGGCGTAAGCGATCTGTGCGACTATCCCCTTGAAGCTCGATCCAAGCCCGTGGTGAGCCGGAGCAAGATTGACGTTTCCGTTTTGTCCAGCAACGAAGTGGAAGAAGAGATCAATAAGATCCTGGCGGCCGGAGACAGCCCCTATGAACTCGATCACGAGTGGTTATCCACCAATCCGCCGGACGTGGTGCTGACCCAGGACCTTTGTTACTTCTGCGAAGTCGACGCCGCGACGGTGGATCAAGCCGTTCAGGGGTTGCCCAATCAACCCAGAGTAGTTGTGCTGCAACCGAAGACGCTACCCGGGATATTTGAGACGATAAGTGAAGTTGGGGAGGTCTGCGGGGCCGGCATCGCGGCAGCGGCTCTGGTAGATGGTCTCAAGAAGCGGGTCCGGGACGTTGAGGAAACTTTGGACTCGGTGGGATACCGGCCTAGGGTTTTTTCCTTGGAGGGGATCGATCCCATTGTGATTGGCGGCCACTGGATACCCGACCTGCTTGAGCGAGCTGGTGGGGCGCGGGGCCCATATCCTCCCGGCTCTCCTGCCCTCCGTCTGGATTGGAAAGAGATTCGAAACTACGCTCCGGAGAAGCTTTATATCGATCTCTGTTCGTCGGACTTGGCCCGCGGACTTCGTGAGGTCCCCTGGCTGGCCGCCCAAGATGGCTGGTTGGATATGCCCGCCGTGCGGTCAGGAGAGGTCTACCTCATAGATCACGTATACTTCAGTTGCCCCGGCCCACGGGTGATTAACGGGCTGGAGATATTAGCCCAGCTAACGCATCCTCACTTGTTTTCGGGAATGATTCCGACGAACACGGTAATGAAGTTGGACCCATTTAAGGCGAAGGACTGCCCTCCGGATGAAATAGCCCGCTGTTTCCACCCTCTTACGTCTTTGCCGGCATGATTGGGAAGCCGTGGCCGCAGGCATCCGATGCGCTGGTTTCGATAAGATGAATTGAGTTTGCTTGGACACCAGGGAGATATATCGTGTATCAGGATGCCGTTTGTGGTGGCACGCAGACCGGCGAGTGATTATAATGTTGGAAAATTCCGGAGAAGGATTACGCATTGGTTTCTAAGGATGAATTCAGGGCTGCGGTAGGTCATTTTGCCACCGGGGTAACGGTAATTACCACTGTGGACGATAACGGCCAGCCTCACTCGATGACGGCGAACTCATTTACGTCTGTTTGTTTGGAGCCACCGGTAGTGCTGGTATGTGTCGCGCATGGCACAAACACTTTCGGATTTCTAGAAAAGTCTGGACGATTTGGGGTCAACATCCTGCGTCAGGAGCAGGAAGAGTTGGGGGCTTATTTTGCCAAACGCCCGGAGGACCGGGAGGATGGCGTCGAAGTTAGCTACTTACCGGGTAAAGATGGCGTACCTTATCTGGACAATTCCATGGTGTTTTTGGGATGCCATGTAATTGGGACGCATGTTTACGGAGACCATACGATTTTCCTAGGGGAAGTAGAAGAGATACAGCAAAACGAAGCCGGTCAACCCCTGATGTTCTACCGGAGCCGTTGGTATAATCCCAGTTCAGATTAACTAAAATTCGGCCTTCGCCGGAACTGACTCTATTTCAGTGAGGCGAGGAACCGCTCGATCTGTTCGTTAACTTTTTGGTACTGCTCAAGCTGCACGTAGTGGCTGCCGCCATCAATGACTTGTACCCTAGCGTCCTTTATCTTGCTACCCAAATATTCGGTATACTTTACGGGCGTCATGATGTCTTCGCTGCCGCACATCACCTGGGTGGGTAGGTCGATGTTTTGAATCTCGTCCATCACGTCGAATTTGTCACAGGCTTGCAAGTCGTTTAAGTCTACCGCCGGTCCAACTTCGGTTGACCTCCGCATTAGCACTTGGTATATGTCCGATTCCACGCCTTGATAATAATCTCGTTGGCCATCCATCCAGACCGCGTTGTCCTCGCCTGGAGAAGCACACCGGTTCATGTAATCGTCATTAACCCGGAGCCGGGCTCCGGTGCCTATGAGGATGATACCCCTCAATTCGTCTGGATAACGTAAAGCGTAAAGTTGGGCGATGGCCCCTCCCATTGAATGGCCGCACAATACTACGTCCTTGTAGCGCCGCGCCGTGGTGAAGCCACGCACCCATTCCAGATAGCCTTCAATGGATACGCAAGGTTTGCCAGTAGGGTGACCCGGGAGATCGATGGCTTTTGAATTGCGGAAATGCCTCAGTTGGTAATAAAAAGATAGACTTGAACCGCCAGCTCCGTGGACGAATACCAGTTTCATAATCAACTCCTAAAACGATACATATCATTTGTACCAGTGATATTAATGGCTTTTCGGCGTAGTTATCCTAAGGTCTATTCTAATTAGTCACTCAAATGCAATCAAGTTTATGCGGTGATCAAATTGAGCTTCGGGAGTCGCGATGCGGTATGCGCTTGGCCCAAAAATCCTGCTTGCGATTCCAGCAAGATGTTTCCGTAACCGTAGATGCATCTAGAAAGGGTTGCGGGCCAGGTTCCCGGCTGATGCTGCCAGGACGCGATTTAGAGTCACATTGTTCGCCTTTTGCGCTGTTGTCTTATGTCGCTTCTGCGGTGCCGTTGCTTCCACGGTGTCCGTTCGTGGACGCCGAAGAATTCTTGTAGAGTCCTTCTTGGAAGCAAGCGATGGACGCCACGTAGTCATCGGGTTCCCGGTCTCGCCAGACAATCACGCCTGAGGTGTTCCTGCCGGTGACCCTTACGTCATCCAGAGTGATACGTACGACTTGGGCTTTGGCCGATATGATGAATATTTCCTGTCCCGGAGTATCGGGCACCACTCTGGCCGCGGCAACCAAACCGGTCTTTTCATTTACCCGGAATGTGCGGACCCCTAGGCCGCCCCGGGAATGGCGCGGGTAGCTGGACAATGGCGTGGACTTGCCATAGCCTCTTGAACTTACGATCAATAGATGGGTATTGGGTAGAATGGGAGACATGGCCACGAGTTTGTCGCCGTCAAGGAGCCGCATCCCGCGCACCCCTCCCGCCGCTCTGGAGCGGGGTGTAAGTTTCTCGACCGGGAACTTGATGGCCTGACCCTTTTCCGACACCACGATGATGTCTTTGGCCTCTCCTACCTGTCCCACGGCCACGAGTTCATCGCCTTGTTCCAAGTCCATCACGATCAATCCACTGGGCCTGATGTTGGAGAGTTGGCCGGTCTTTAGGGCTTTGACCTCACCCAGCCTGGTGGCCAAGACCAGTAGGTAATCCTCTTTGGGGTTCTTTATCGCCAGCATGGCCTGGATCTGCTCGCCTCGAGCTAGGGCAGGAAGTAGAGCGGTTAAAGGGACACCGCGCGTTGTGCGGGAGGTGTCGCCTGTGATTTCGAAGGCTCGCTTGGGGTATACCCGCCCTCGGTTGGTGAAGAAGAACAACGTGTCGTGGGTGTCGACCACTACCAAGTCCAGCAAGGTGTCGTCATCCCTGGTGGTCATGCCCCTAACACCTTTGCCGCCCCGGTGCTGGGTGCGATAGGTTTCAGCGGGTATCCGCTTGATGTAGCCACGCTGGCTAAGGGTAATCACTACGTCTTGATGCGTTACGAATTGCTCCGCCGTTTGGTCCTGCACTTCCTCTTCATGTATGACGGTGCGGCGAGGATTGCTAAAGTCCTTTTTCAGTTTGCGGGTCTCGGTTTTTATCAATGATAGAATCTGTTCAGGATTGGCTAAAAGAGCTTCTAGATCCGCGATGGTCTTCATCAGTTCTTCGTGTTCTTTTTCGAGACGTTCCCGCTCCAGGGCGGCCAAACGCCTTAACTGCATATCCAGGATCGCTTGTGCTTGGACCTGGGTTAGCTGCAGTTGTTCCATCAAGTTGTTGCGGGCAGATTCAACATCGGCAGACGCCCGGATTATGGCCACCACCTCGTCCACCCGGTCCAGAGCAAGCAGGAGGCCTTGCACTATGTGGTCCCGGTCTTGAGCCCGCTTCAACAAAAACTCGGACCGGCGTCGAATCACGACTTGCCGGTGCTGAATGAACAGGTCCAGGGTCCGCTTCAGCGGTAGGATCTGGGGTTGGCCGTCTACCAGGGCCAGCATGATGCTGTTGAATGTCTGTCGCAGCGACGTGTGTTTGAAGAGGTTATTGAGAACGATCTCCGGTTGGACGTCGCGGCGTAGCTCCACCACGATACGCATACCCTGTCGGTCTGACTCATCCCGGACATCCGAGATACCCTCAACTTTACGATCCCGGGCCAGGGTCGCGATCTTTTCGACCAAAGTAGACTTATTCACCTGGTAGGGCAGCTCGGTAACGATGATTCTCTCTCGCCCGCCCCGCGCTTCCTCGATTGACGTGGTGGCCTCCATCACGATACGGCCGCGCCCGGTGGTGTAGGTGTCGAAGATGCCGGTTTTTCCGCGGATGTTGCCGGCAGTGGGGAAATCTGGGCCTTTGACGAAATTCATCAACTGTTCGGTGGCGCAGTCTGGATGGTCCACCAAATAGCAGATGGCGTCGCAAATCTCCCCCAGGTTATGGGGAGGAATGTTTGTGGCCATGCCAACCGCGATACCCGATGCTCCGTTGACCATCATATTAGGCATGCGGGCTGGCAAAACCCGGGGCTCTTGGATGGAATCGTCGAAATTTAACGAGAAGTCGACCGTGTCGTAATCGATGTCGGCCAGCAATTCTTCGGCTATATTGGTCAGCCGCGCTTCGGTGTAACGCATGGCTGCCGGAGGGTCGCCGTCCACGCTGCCGAAGTTGCCTTGCCCGTTGATCAATGGGTGGCGTAAGGAAAATGGCTGGGCCATGCGTACCAAGGAGTCGTACACGGAGGATTCTCCGTGAGGGTGGAATTTCCCCAATACTTCTCCGGCGATACGAGCGCATTTACGGTAGGGTGTGTTTTGTCTGATGCCCATTTCGTGCATGGCGTAGAGAATCCGCCTCTGTACCGGTTTCAACCCGTCCCGAACATCGGGCAACGCCCGGGAGACGATGACGCTCATCGCATAGTTGAGGTACGACGTGCGCATCTCTTCTTCGATGTGCACCGGTCGTATATTTTCTTGCGGTGTGGATGCGCTAGTCACCATTGTCTATTCCTCCTCTACCCAACCTTCACTTCCCAACATGGCATCTTCAGACGCCAGATACGTCCTGTCTCTATAGGTTCCGGAGTACGATCCGCTCCGGCAAGATTCAAACGCGGGAAACTTCAACAAACGATTGAGCTCGCTCTTTCAGACCCATGAAAAGGTTGCTAAAGGAGCGAGGAACTTCATCTTGGCGCTCCGGGTGACATTGTAGTCCTATTACCCAGCTATGCTCCGGGCTCTCCAATCCTTCAATCACACCGTCTTCCACCGAGTAGGCGGTGGTCATCAATCGCGGCGCCCTTTGGGCCTCTTTTAATCCCTGATGATGGATGCTGTTGACCTTAAAAAACCCGGCCGAACCAATGATTGCCGCCGCTTTGGCACCGGGGGATATACATATACTGTGGCTGGTGGATTCCCATCTATCGCCGTTCCACTCCGCCCGATGATCCGGCAGGTCTTGAATCAACCGGCCACCGAAAGCCACGTTGAGCACTTGCATGCCCCGGCAGATCGCTAATACCGGCATGTCCCGGTCCAACGCGTGGTCAAGCAGCCGGAATTCTAACTCATCTAAAGGAAGGGAAAGCTGCAGTCCAGCTTCGGGACCGGGGGATTCGCCGTAGAAAGAAGGGTCTACGTCGGGGCCTCCACACAACATCAGGCCACCGGCGCCGTCCATCAACTCGTCTGTCGGCAACGCCCCGCTATTTTCCGGAGTGACCAGGCGGACTTCCGCGCCCAATGGTTCAATAGCTTGAATGTACCTTCGGGCATTACGAAGACCGGCGGAGGTGATGACAATAACCGACATATTACATAACATTGTACTTGAATCTACGGCGCAGGCATAGTCTTAAGCGCGTTAGATTTGCGTCAGCAAGGATATCTGACATTAACGACAGGTGTTGTTGGAGGGAATATAATAGTATGTGGCGGACAAACTAAATTCGCTATGTCGACATCGCTTCGACGCCTGGAGTCGATTGCCTCAGTAGTGCGATTTTGATAAGCTTGAAAAACAATCCGCCGAACAGGTGAAGTGCGATATGAAGGAAGTCATAAAGGAAGCCATTAAGCTCCTGGAAAATGGTACTCCGGGCGTATTGGCGACGGTGGTACGTACCAAAGGCTCCACCCCGCAAAAACCCGGCGCCATGCTTTTGGTGCGCGAAGACGGCACCGGTGTGGGAACTTTGGGCGGCGGCTGCGTCGAAGGGGACATCTGGTTCGCCGCGAAAGAGATGCTGCGGTTGCACGGCGGCCCCGAGTTTAAAGACTATTTCTTGAACGAAGAAATAGCCGCCCGGGACGGTCTGGTTTGCGGCGGCACGATGTACTTTTACCTGGAGCCGATATGGCAACCCGAGGACTTCGTGCCCCTCGGTACCGAGCTGGTGCAGGCTTACGAAGGTGGCGAACCGGTGGGCCTGGCGACCGTGGTCAACGTTCCTAAAGGCAGCGACGGTCTGGGCGCCAAGTTGTTGCTTCGCAGTGATGGCTCTACCTCCGGTTCCTTGGGTAGCGCGGTGCTAGACGCCAGGGCGATCGAAACAGCCCGGCAAGTCGCCGATGTTGGTAATGTGGAGTCTTTCATCACCGATGACGGCATTGAGGTCTTCGTTGAAGGATTCACCACGCCGCCAACGCTGGTGATGATTGGAGGCGGCCACGTTGGCAAAGCCACCGCCGACCTGGCCAACACCTTGGGTTATCGGGTGTTTATCGTAGACGACCGGCCCGAGTTTTCCAACGCCGAACGGTTCCCCTATGCTGAGCAGACCGTTGTGGCCAATTATGACCAATGGGCAAACGAAATCGATCTTAACGTTAATAGCTTTGTAATTGCCGCCACACGGGGCCACCGCTATGATGACATGGCCTTGGAGTCGGCGCTGACCACCCGGGCACGGTACATCGGGTTGATGGGCAGCCGGCGGAAAAACATGATGATTTTCCAGCGTCTGTTGCGTCAAGGTGTTTCGACGGAGCGGTTGAAGCAGGTCCATGCTCCCATCGGATTGGACATTGGGGCCCTAACGCCGGAAGAGATCGCCGTCAGCATCATGTCTGAGATTATAATGGTCCGTCGGGGCGGCACCGGCGCTACCCTTCAGATGGACGATTGGTTCGTCGACCGGGCCGCATCCATCGTAGAACGCAAGGTTGAAGCTTAACGGCCTAGATTCTCATATGCCAGATGTTGTCGCGATACTCCTGGCCGCCGGCGAGTCCCGCCGGATGGGTCAACTGAAAGCCCTGCTACCTTGGCAGGGCGTTTCTTTAATCAAGCACCAAGTCGCTTCTTTGCGGGCGGGCGGCGTGGGCCAAGTGGTGGTGGTGCTGGGCCATCGCTCTGATGAATTGAAACTGGAATTGGCCGATACCGCCGGAGTTTCCTGGCAGCTTAACCCGGACTACCTGCAGGGAAAGACGACGTCCATAAAGGCCGGACTAAACGCCTTGGGGACAAATCAGCCCAAAGCCCTTCTGCTTCTGAACGTTGACCAGCCCAGAAGCGCGGATGTTATTCGTTCCCTACTGGAAAAGCATCTGTCCCAAGGCAACCTTATTACCATCCCCACCCATAATGGAAAAGGCGGACATCCCATAATCCTGTCACCAACGCTGTTGGACGAACTGCGGGAGATAGACGAAGAATCGTTCGGGATAAAGGCCGTGGTACAGCGGCACCTAGAGGGTACACGCCGTGTGGAGATGGACTTCCCGGAAGTGCTCTGGGACCTGAACACCCCCGAAGAATACCAGCGAGTCCTGGAAGCCGGCGGTTGACGAAGGTTCGTCCCGATAAGCCCCGGGTTCCAGGCTTCTAACGGTTTGCGTTCCTTTCTAAGTGGGTTGAGCGTTCGTTGACTTGCTGTTGGGCATGAACAACGTCGCCAAGAACCCTGCGAAGAACAGCGCGGCTGCGATGTAGAACGCTATTCCCCAATTGTTGTTGGTGAGCTTGATTACTAAGCCAACAATCACAAAAGCTGCCGAGCTGAACGCTGCATTGCTCCCCCACATCAAGCCCATGAAAGTAGCATCTAACCCGCGGCCTTCTGCCACGTCGATCGCCGCTGCCTGGGTCAATGAGTTCACAGAAGAGTGGAACACCCCGAACATTGCTACCGACAAGAGGCTCAAGGTTACGCTGTTCCCAGACATAAGCGTGGTGATTGACAACACCACAGCCGCCAGCATACAAAAAGCGATAATAGACTTACGGCCTATCCGGTCGGACAAGATTCCGAACAGAGGACCGGAAATAATCCCAGGTCCGGCGACCAACGCCACGTAGATTCCGATCCAACCTGGTCCCATGCCTAGATGCTCTTGCAAATAAATCGGAAGAAAGGCGATAAAGGAACGATCTCCCATCCCCCGCACGGCGGAAACCGTGAAGATTGGCCACATACCAGTTCCGCGAAAGGACTCCCGCAGGTTAGCCAATTGAGACCTGAGATTATCGGCCAGAGCAATGGGCCCTGGTTTCGGGCCGCCGACATTCCAGAGTAATATCAACACAACGACGCCGAGGAGCATGAGCACCGGAGTTCCGCCGCCCATTATCCAGCGCCAACTTACCAGCCCTAATAGACCGCCAGCAATCAAAGGACCAGCCAAATCGCCAGCGTTTCCCAAGGACCGGTGCATCGAGATGTAGTATCCGCGACGCGCGGGAAAGCGGCGAGCGAGCAGGCCTAGCGCCGGAGGATGCCAAAGGGCGCTCCCGGCGGAAGCCACCACTAGGGCAACGATAATAAAGGCGTATGTCGGCGCCAAGGCGACCAAAAGATATCCCAAGCCGATGAGGCCCATACTTATGCCAAGGACTTGCCCGCTTCGGTAACGGAAAATGTCTACAAAGAATCCGCTAGCCACGCTGGTGAGGCCGCCGCTAAGCTGGCGCACGGCCAACATAATCCCGAACTGGAGGGGGTTCAATCCCAAGGAGTTGTAGATCGCGGTTACTAAGACTGGGAAGCTGTGGGCGTAGATGTGCTCAAGACCGTGTGCGCCGATGAGGGTCGTCGCCATGGTCTTGTCGCTGGTCCGGCGCTCTTCTTCTTGAGTAGGAGCAGGAATGCTTTCGGTTGTTTCAACCACGCTGTAGAACCTGCTTTCATCAATTTTTCATACCGATGGCCAGATACGGCAGGTAGCAATTGGGCTAACTTCGGGAGTATACACCTGGCAACATCCAGTTCAAAGCGTATTCCGCCATCGGAGTTTCAGATTCCGTAATAATGCTTCGCGACTTGCCGTGACTGTAAGCGGCGGAATGTCCGGGCATCCGGCGGATCGACGTCAGTTCGGGGCAGATCGGCCGTCGCTCAACTGGTTTCATACAATGACGCCAAATGGTAATAGAATGCCCGGTAGAAGCTCGCCGGTTTGGCGACCAAGAATTATCATCTTCAAACCATTGGCCCTAGCCCGGATAGGTAAATTGGCTCAATTACCATGCGTATACTCCGGCACCTGTGGCAGTAACCCTTGTATAATCGAACCATTACTTACCCAAGGGAGCCGCGCATTTGCGTGCTTTAATACTTTCCGACATTCACGCCAATCTGGAGGCATTGAGGGCAGTCATTGACGACGCGAGCAGCCGCATGTCCTATGGTGCTTGGGAGTCTTGGTGGGCTACGGCCCGGACCCAGTCCCTTGCTTGTCCTTGGTCCGCAGCCACTCATTTGTGGCGGTGGCCGGCAACCACGACTATGCGGCCGTGGGCAAGATGAGCGTAGATGCCTTTAATTACGCTGCCAAGGCCGCGGCCAATTGGACCACCGGCCAACTTTCCCAGAGCGACGTAGATTTCTTATCCGGACTTCCCTTGGTTGCGAACCACGAACCATTCACCATGGTCCACGGCAGCCTGAGAGATCCATTGGAAGAGTACTTGCTGGACGCCGGCGCGGCGGAAGCCAGTCTAAAGTTGTTGGACCCTCGATTCTTGCTGGTGGGGCATTCTCATTTCCCGTTTCTGTGTTTGGAAAACGAAAGCACACCCCAATTCGTGGAATTCACGGAAGACGTCGTGCTGCCCCTGACCGAGCAGCGGTGGATAATCAACCCCGGTTCCACCGGACAACCCAGGGACCGGGACCCTCGGTCCAGTTACGCTATCTATGACGACCAAGACGGGACCATCGAGCGCCACCGCGTGGAATACGATATCGAGAGCACCCAGAACAAGATGCGGGAAGCCAGTCTGCCGGAATATTTGATCGAGCGGCTCAAGTTAGGCATTTAGGCGTATATAATAGAAAGAGCATATATTCGCGAAACAACATCCTGACCGGGATATCATCGGCGGGCGGTTGACACGGCGGATAGATTATTGATAGGTTTTGGCTATGTGATAGACGCCCGTCTATCACATCAAGGCCCCAGAACGGCCCGCTAGCTCAACTGGCAGAGCAACTGACTCTTAATCAGTAGGTTCCCGGTTCGACCCCGGGGCGGGTCACCAATTTCTAGGCACGAAAAAGCCCTGGTTTCAAAAACCAGGGCTTTCTCTTTTTACTGATTGCCCTTAATTTGCCCTTGATTTATTTTCCGAGCAATCTTGCCTCTATCTTTTTAGCAGATTCTGTTTCCAGTTCTGGTATCACATGGGCATAGATATCGTAGGTAGTCGAAACGCTTGCGTGCCCCAAGTGTTGGGAAACTACTTTGGGGTCGATACTCGCTTCTAGCGCGGCCGTTGCGTAGGCGTGTCTGAGTCCATGCGGGGTAAGGTGGGGGACTCCAGTCTCTTTCACCATCTTGTTGAACGCCTTGGTCACCAGGTCCGGGTCTATCGGGCGTCCGTCCGGTTGGGTGAAGACGTACCCGGTGGAGTGCCAAGCATCCCCTATCATGGATTGTTGGGCTATCTGCTTGCCTCTTACCTCGTGGAGGAGATTCACGGTGGCAGGACTTAACGCAAGAGACCGTCTTGACCTGCTTGTTTTCGGATTTCTTGATACCAGACCCTTGCCAGTGATTCGGCCTAGATTCTTAACTACGCTGATCCGGTTGTCATTCAAGTCCACGTTTTCCCAAGTGAGCCCGGCGATCTCGCCGCGCCGCGCACCCGTGAGGATTCCGAAAGTGAGGAAATCGCTGTATTTGTGTTCTTTGATAGATCTGAACACTGTTGGCAACCAGCAAAAGTGGGACACTCTCGTAAAAGAGAGATCAGGTAGAAATGGCAGTGTTGTTGGACTCCCTGAGCAGGTAGTTGTAGCGTTGTCGTCGGGCTAGGGTCTCAGC
>Ga0209554_1000299_pt1 | contig 41241 bp, 51 predicted proteins | sample MarorgKNORR_S2LV_5_FD_188221 | JGI IMG/M metagenome (GOLD analysis project Ga0209554, IMG submission 188221) | Marine microbial communities from the Southern Atlantic Ocean, analyzing organic carbon cycling - Bottom_A/KNORR_S2/LV (SPAdes) (version 2) | ecosystem: Environmental > Aquatic > Marine... | reverse complement strand
TTCGCTATTCGCGAAGGTGGCCGAACCGTTGGTGCCGGTGTCGTCGCTGAAATTATCGAATAAGAAACTGTTTAGCGGCGCTCCATGGAGGGGCGCCGTTCGCATTGCACTATTGAAGATTTGGATTTAGGATATGGCAGACAGTCAGAACATACGGATAAGATTAAAAGCGTTCGATCACCGAGTGCTTGATTCCTCGACCTTGGAAATTGTGAATACCGCCAAGCGGACAGGGGCTCAAGTGCGGGGACCAATCCCTCTGCCTACCAAGATCGAAAAATATACAGTGTTGCGCTCGCCCTTCATTGATAAAAAATCGCGTGAACAGTTCGAGATACGGACCCACAAACGGGTGCTTGATATTCTTGATCCCACGCCAGAAACGGTTGATGCATTGATGAAACTGGACCTCGCGTCCGGCGTCGATGTTGAGATCAAACTCTAGGTGGATGAACCCATGAGAACCGGTCTTATTGCTCAAAAACTCGGAATGAGTGCCCATTTTGCAGATGATGGTCGCCACATTCCTGTAACGGTGCTGAAGGTCGATAACTGTCAGGTTATTGCTCAGCGCACCGAAGAAAAAGATGGCTACACGGCTGTTCAGCTTGGCGTTGGTGAAGCGAAAGTTAAAAACGTATCGAAGCCGATGCGCGGTCACTTTGCTAAATCAAAAGTTGAACCTAAAAGCCAAGTTTTTGAATTTCGTGTAACCGACGATGCGATGATTGATGTTGGTGTTGAGCTGACAGCCGATCATTTTGTTGCTGGCCAGTATGTCGATGTTGTTGGCACCACCCAAGGTAAAGGTTTTGCCGGTGCGATGAAACGTCATGGCTTCAAAGGTCTTCGCGCCTCACACGGTGTGTCGATCTCTCACCGCTCGCATGGCTCCACCGGACAGTGTCAGGATCCTGGTAAAGTTTTCAAAGGCAAGAAAATGGCGGGTCATATGGGTGCTACCCAGGTGACAGCCCAGAGCCTTGAAATTGTATTAACTGACGCAGAGCGCGGCATCATTATGGTTAAAGGTGCAATTCCTGGATCCAAAGGTGGTTACATCCTCGTCAAAGACGCCCTGAAAAAAGCGTTGCCAGATGATGTGCCGATGCCAGCGGGTATTCGCGGCGGTGCAACGCCGACTGAAGAAGAAGCTCCAGCAGATGAGGCGGCTCCGGAAGAAGTAGTTGAAGAAACTGCAGCTGAGGAAGTTGTGGAAGAAGCAGCTCCCGCTGAGGAAAATACTGAAGCACCAGCCGACTCTGGCGGCGATGCTGAGAATAAGGACTAAGACCAATGAAGTGTCCGGTAATAGACATATCTAATAAGAAGGTTGGGGACATTGATCTCGATGAAACCGTCTTCGGTGCGCCATCCCGGCCCGACATTTTGTCGCGCATGGTTAACTGGCAGCTCGCCAAACGGCAGGCAGGCACTCACAAAACCAAACAGCGTGCTGAGATCAAAGGTTCAACGGCTAAACCGTTTAACCAAAAAGGTACCGGCCGTGCGCGTCAAGGTGACAAAAAAGCGCCGCATATGCGGGGCGGCGGCGTGGCTTTCGGTCCTGTTGTTCGCTCTCATGCGCTTAGCATGCCAAGGAAAGTACGCCAATTGGCACTGCGCACAGCTCTTTCGGCCAAGCAAGCGGACGGCAAATTGATCGTTCTCAGCGAAGCCAAAGCGAAATCTGGCAAAACATCTGACCTCGCAAAGCAAGTCAAAAAATTGGGTTGGGACTCAGTGCTTATCATTGATGGCACAGAGGTCGATCAAAATTTTGGACTGGCAGCACGCAACATCAAAGGTATCGATGTGTTACCGCAGCAAGGCGCCAATGTTTATGACATTTTGCGTCGCGACACTTTGGTTTTGACCAAGGATGCGGTCGAAAAATTAGTGGAGCGCCTCAAATGAGCAAGCACAGTCATCTAGGCAAAAACGTGAAATTGAGCAAAGAACGGATGTATGAACTTATCCGCTCGCCAGTCATCACGGAAAAATCGACGATCATCTCTGAGCACAATCAAGTGACTTTTAGAGTGCCACTTGAATCTACAAAGCCAGAGATCAGAGCAGCCGTTGAAGGTTTGTTTGACGTCAAAGTGAAAGCGGTCAATACGCTCGTGCAAAAAGGTAAAGTGAAACGTTTCCGGGGTCATCTTGGTAAGCGCTCTGACTATAAAAAAGCAATCGTGACGTTGGTAGATGGTGATTCCATCGACATCACGACGGGAGTATAGAGATGGCGCTTCGACATTATAAGCCGACTTCTCCGTCACGCCGAAATCTGGTTCTGATTGACCGTTCCGATCTTTGGAAAGGCAAGCCGGAAAAGAGCCTCACTGAAGGTTTGTCCAGTAAAGGTGGTCGGAATAATGCTGGCCGTATCACGGCGCGCAGGCGCGGCGGTGGTCATAAACGCCGCTATCGCATCATTGACTTTAAACGTCAAAAGTATGATGTGCCGGCAACAGTAGAGCGAATTGAGCATGATCCAAATCGGAGCGCGTTCATTGCACTGATCACCTATGAAGATGGTGAAAAAGCATACATCATTGCGCCGCAGCGTTTGCAGCCTGGTGATACTGTTATTTCCGGTGAGAGGGTCGATATCAAACCTGGTAACGCTTTGCCGATGGCAAATATTCCGGTTGGGACGATCATTCACAACGTTGAACTTAAAGTTGGCGGCGGCGCTCAAGTAGCTCGTTCAGCCGGCACTTATGTTCAGTTGATTGGTAAAGACCAAGGCTACGCCCAGCTTCGCATGAACTCCGGTGAAATCCGGATCGTTCGAGCCGAATGCATGGCGACAATTGGTGCTGTTTCCAATCCTGACAAAGCAAATATTAAACTTGGTAAGGCGGGTCGTAAGCGCTGGTTGGGCAAACGCCCGGCCGTTCGTGGTGTTGCGATGAACCCGGTTGATCACCCCCATGGTGGTGGTGAAGGCCGGACTTCCGGTGGCCGTCATCCGGTGACCCCATGGGGTAAACCAACCAAGGGTAAACGCACACGTAACAACAAAAAAACCGATCGGCTTATTATCCGCCGTCGGAAACGTTAAGGAGAGATCGTGGCTCGTTCAGTTTGGAAAGGACCGTTCGTTGATTCTTATCTGCTTAAGAAAGCAGAGGTTTCACGCGCATCAGGTCGTAACGATGTGATCAAAACTTGGTCTCGTCGCTCGACTGTTTTACCGCAATTCGTTGGCTTGACTTTCGGTGTCTATAACGGTCGGAAATTTATCCCCGTTCTCGTAACCGAAGATATGGTTGGCCACAAAATGGGTGAGTTTTCCCCAACGCGGACATATCTCGGCCACACGGCTGACAAAAGAGGAAAGAGGGAATAGTCATGGGCAAAAAAGCAGCGCCCAGAAGGTTTGCGGACAATGAAGCCATAGCTTATGGCAAAATGATCCGCACCTCGACGCAAAAAATTAATTTGGTGGCAGAAAGCATTCGCGGCAAGTCTTGCGAATCTGCATTGAACGATTTGACATTTTCAACGCGCCGGATTGCCGTTGAAGTCAAAAAAGTTCTTCAATCAGCCATCGCCAACGCCGAAAACAACCAGCAGCTCGATATCGATCGTCTGTATGTTGCCGAAGCAAGCGCAGGCCGCGCATTTGTAATGAAACGCTGGCGTCCACGGGCTCGTGGTCGTACTGGCAAAATTTTGAAACCGTTCAGCAACTTGACCATCGTGGTTCGCGAACGTGAGGAGACTGCGTAATGGGTCAAAAAGTAAATCCGATTGGCTTTCGCTTAGGCATCAACCGTACTTGGGATTCCCGCTGGTACGCTGAAGGCAGCAATTATGGCGATCAATTGCATGAAGATCTGGCAATTCGCGAGTTCTTGCAAGAGCGCTTGAAACAGGCGGGTCTCAGCAAAGTCATTATTGAACGCCCGGCAAAACGTGCTCGGATCACAATCCATACAGCGCGTCCTGGTGTGGTTATTGGTAAAAAAGGTGCAGATATTGAAACGCTTCGTTTGGAGCTTTCGAAACGTACCGGCGGTGATGTCAGCTTAAACATCGTTGAAATTCGTAAACCCGAAATTGACGCGGTTTTGATTGCTGAAAATATTGCCCAGCAATTAGAGCGTCGTATCGCTTTCCGCCGTGCAATGAAGCGCGCTGTTCAATCAGCCATTCGTTTGGGCGCTCAAGGTATTCGGATTAACTGTGCTGGTCGTTTGGGCGGTGCTGAAATTGCGCGGACGGAATGGTACCGCGAAGGTCAGGTTCCACTTCATACATTACGTGCCGACATTGATTATGGTGTTGCACGGGCAAAAACAACCTACGGCATCTGCGGTGTAAAGGTCTGGGTCTATAAGGGCGAAATTCTTGCTCACGATCCCATGGCGCAAGACAAAAAAGCGCAAGACCAGCAGCCGTCCCGGTAAACGATAAGTAATTTGAATTTTATTGACTAAGAAAGTCTAAAGCAATGTTGCAACCAAAACGCACAAAATTCCGGAAAGCCCATAAGGGGCGAATTCATGGAAATGCTAAAGGCGGCTTCTCTCTTAATTTTGGAGCCTACGGCCTTAAAGCTATGCAGCCAGCCCGTATAACGGCGCGTCAAATTGAGGCTGCCCGCCGGGCGATGACACGCCACATGAAACGTGCCGGTCGTGTTTGGATCCGGGTGTTTCCAGATGTTCCGGTTTCGCAAAAACCTGCCGAAGTACGCCAAGGTAAAGGTAAAGGTAATCCGGAGTTTTGGGTTGCTCGGGTCAAACCAGGTCGGGTCATGTTTGAAGTTGATGGTGTGCCGGAAGATGTAGCACGCCGGGCCTTTGAATTGGCTGCAGCTAAGTTGCCGATCAGTACAAAATTTGTTCAACGCCTCGGTTCAGGAAGTTAAGACGATGAAAGCTGAAGACGTACGCGCAAAAACTGTCGATGAGTTGAATGATCAGCTCAACGATTTGAGTAAAGAAGCATTCAACCTACGTTTCCAGGCGGCCAGTGGCCAATTGGAAAACACCGCGCGAGTTCGCCAAGTACGCCGCGATCTCTCTCGAGTTAAGACGATTTTGAATGAGAAAAAGCGCGCAAGCGTATCTTAAGGAGTTAGTTGATGCCTAAGCGAATTATGCAAGGTGTCGTGGTAAGCGACAAAATGGACAAGTCAATCGTTGTCAATGTAGAGCGACGCACAAAGCATCCGCTTTACAAAAAGTACATTCGGCGTTCGAAAAAATACGTTGCTCATGATGAGAACAATGTCTGCAAAGAAGGCGATGTTGTTCAAATTCAAGAGTGCCGTCCTATTTCGAAGCGTAAAAATTGGGAAGTCATCACCTCAGCGGAATAAGCTGCTGACGGTGAATAAGTAAAGGAAGAATAACATGATCCAGATGCAAACCAACCTGGAGGTCGCCGATAACTCAGGCGCGAGACGGGTGCAGTGCATCAAAGTTCTTGGCGGGTCAAAACGCAGAACTGCTTCAGTCGGCGATATTATCGTCGTCTCTGTAAAAGAAGCTATTCCGCGCGGCCGTGTCAAGAAAGGTGAAATGCACCGGGCTGTGGTTGTTCGGACCAAGAAAGAGATCCGTCGTAAAGATGGAAGTGCTATCCGGTTCGACAGCAATGCAGCAGTTTTGATCAGTCCACAGAATGAGCCTGTCGGGACCCGTATTTTTGGCCCCGTCACCCGCGAATTGCGTTCGAGGAATTTCATGAAGATTATTTCTCTCGCACCGGAGGTGCTCTAATGGCGGCAAAATTTAAAGTGAAAAAGGGTGACCGGGTGGTCGTTCTTGCTGGCAAAGACAAAGGTAAAACAGGAGAGATCCTGAAGATGATCCCCGAGGATCAGCGCGCCATTGTTCAAGGTGTCAATATGATGAAACGCCATACTACGCCGTCGCAAGCCGGCGCCGGTGGGATCGTGGAGAGAGAAGCGACTATTCATGTTTCAAATCTTGCTCATGTCGATCCAAAAGACAGCAACGCAACTCGCATCGGATACAAGACCTTGGAAGACGGACGTAAAGTTCGTTATGCCAAGCGATCCGGTGAAGTGATTGATATATAGGTGAATTGAGATGACTCGTTTAAGCGAAAGCTTCAATTCTGAAGTAAAACCAGCCTTGATGTCCCATTTTAAGTATTCGAATGAGATGCAAGTGCCGAAACTTGAGAAGATCGTTATCAACATGGGTGTTGGTGAAGCTTCTCAGGATAAAAAGAAGATCGAATCTGCGTTGGAAGAAATGACGCTGATATCCGGTCAAAAGCCAATTATCACGCGCGCGCGCAAATCAATTGCAACGTATAAGCTGCGTGATGGCATGATTGTCGGTTGCAAAGTAACGTTGCGCGGAGATCGGATGTACGAATTCCTTGATCGTCTCGTTAATATTGCTTTGCCTCGTGTTCGTGACTTCCGTGGGATTTCGCCAAAAAGTTTTGACGGACACGGTAACTTTGCTCTCGGTATTAAAGAACAGATTGTGTTCCCTGAGATCAATTACGACAAAGTTGATAAAATTCGCGGCATGGACGTCATCATTTGTACGACGGCCGAAACTGATGAGGAAGGTCTCGAACTCCTCAAAGGTTTCAACATGCCTATTACTAATTAATAGACGAACGGAGCCTTATAGATCATGGCAAAAAAGTGTGTCGTCGAGCGAAATAAAAAACGTGAACGCTTAGTTGTAAAATTTGCGACTAAACGAGCGGCCTTAAAAGCAATCACCAAGGATGATTCCTTGTCTGCTGAGGAGCGTTTTGAAGCGCAATTGAAATTAGCGCAACTCCCTCGTAATTCCTCGAAGGTGCGCGTTAGATTGCGGTGTGAAATTACCGGCCGTGGCCGTAGTAATTATCGCAAATTTCGCATGTCTCGTATTGCATTACGTGAACTGGCCTCGCACGGGAAAATCCCGGGCATGGTCAAGTCAAGCTGGTAAAGGAGGAGCACACATATGTCTATGAGTGATCCCGTAGCGGACCTTTTAACAAGAATTCGGAATGGCCAGCGCGCCAAGAAGAGTTCGATTAGTACACCTGCCTCTAAACTTCGGGCGAATGTCCTCGATGTGTTGAAGCGGGAAGGGTATATCCGTGACTTTTCACAAGGTAATATTCGGAAAGGTATCGATGAAATTACCATCGAGCTGAAATACTATGACGGTGAGCCGGTGATCAAAGAGATCAACCGTGTCTCCAGTCCTGGTTGCCGAGTTTATTCAAAAATCAAAGACTTGCCGCGCATCTACAACGGCTTGGGGATTGCGATTTTATCGACCCCTCGTGGTGTGATGTCGGACGCTGAAGCGCGTGCTGCCAATGTTGGCGGCGAAGTTTTGTGCCACGTATTCTAGGGTAGGGGAGCACAGAAATGTCACGCGTAGGATTATTACCAGTTATCATTCCCGACGGAGTAACTGTCGATTTGACTGATGGAATTTTGTCGGCCAAGGGCAAAATCGGTGAGTTAAATCTCACTTATGCTGCCGATGTTGTGCCTTCTATTGAAGAGGGCAAGATCTGGGTCAAACCCGCTAATGATAGCCTGAAAGCTCGCAAATTGTGGGGAACGTTTAGGTCCTTGACCTATAACCTGATCACTGGCGTTCATGAGGGTTACACCAAGTTTTTGGATATCAATGGTGTTGGTTATCGGGCGCAAATTCAAGGCAAAGACCTTGTTCTTCAACTTGGTCACAGTCACGAAATTCGTTATCCAATTCCAGAAGGCATCACGATTAAATGTGAAACGCAGACTGAAATCGAGATTTCCGGTGCGGATAAGCAGGCCGTTGGCTCGGTTGCAGCCAAAATTCGTTCTTACCGTCCGCCAGAACCTTATAAAGGCAAAGGCGTGAAATATCGGGACGAGATTATCCTGCGTAAAGAAGGGAAGAAGAAGTAAGTCATGAAAACTTCGAAACAACTTTTTGACCGCCGGTCACGACGCACCCGCGGCAAAGTTAAAAAGAACAATGCAGGACGTCCGCGTCTGGCCGTGTTCCGTTCCGGCAAACACATTTACGCACAAATCATCGATGATGTGAGCGGCGCAACCGTTGCGTCTGCGTCCTCCATCGATAAAGAAGTTCGTGGAAAACTGAAAACTGGTGCTGATATCGCAGCTGCTTCCGCCGTTGGTAAAGCTGTTGCTGAGCGTGCCAAGAAAGCCGGGGTTGAGACGGTCGTCTTTGATCGTGGTGGATATATGTATCATGGCCGAGTGAAAGCTCTGGCCGAGGCTGCCCGTGAGGGCGGTCTGTCGTTCTAGGAGTATCGATAGATGGCACAAGAACCTAATTCACAAAATCCACGCAATCAGCGCGGCGGTCAACGTGATGGCCAGCGCGGCGGTGGTCGTGGAGGTCGCGGCGGTCAGCGGGATGATCGTGACGGCGATGAATTAATAGATAAGCTCGTCGGTATTAACCGAGTTGCCAAGGTCGTCAAAGGTGGACGTCGCTTTGGTTTCGCTGCTCTCGTTGTCGTAGGCGACGGTCGGGGCCGGGTTGGCTTCGGTAGTGGTAAAGCCCGCGAAGTTCCAGAAGCAATTCGCAAAGCGACCGAAAATGCAAAACGTAAACTCATTCGGGTTCCGTTGCGCGAAGGCCGGACGTTGCACCATGATGTTCAGGGCCGCTTTGGCGCTGGTAAAGTTATTGTTCGGGCAGCTCCTGCCGGTACCGGTATTATTGCTGGTGGTCCAATGCGTGCGGTGTTTGAAAGCTTGGGCATTCAGGACGTTGTTGCTAAGTCCAACGGCTCGCAAAACCCCTACAACATGATCAAAGCAACTTTCGATGCATTGCAAAACTTGGCATCGCCGCGTGCGATTGCTGCAAAACGCGGCAAAAAAGTCAGTGATATTGTCGGACGCCGGGATGGCGCCCCGGCAACGGATCAGGCAGCTGCAAGTGAACAGGCGTAAGAAAAATGGCTGATAAAACCGTTACGATCACTCAAATTGGCAGCCCGATTGGCCGCCGCAAAGATCAGCGCCAGACTTTAGTTGGTTTGGGGCTCAATAAAATGCACCGCACACGGACGCTGGAAGACACGCCGTCAGTGCGCGGCATGATCAATAAGGTCCAGCATTTGGTCCGCGTTGAAAACGGCGCTTAAGGAATACTGATATGAGACTTAACGAAATTCATGATAACGAAGGTGCTCGCAAACCACGCATGCGTGTTGGTCGCGGCGAAGGCTCCGGTAAAGGCAAGACAGCCGGCCGGGGTGTAAAAGGTCAGAAATCCCGTTCAGGTGTGTCGCTAATTGGTTTTGAAGGCGGTCAAATGCCGATCTACCGGCGGACGCCAAAACGCGGTTTTAACAACATTTTTGCTAAAAAGCTTGAGATCGTAAACCTCGGTCGTTTGCAAAAAGCTATCGACGAGAAAAAATTCGATGCCAAAGCAACTGTGAATGTTGAAACGCTGGCTGCTGCTGGATTGATCCGCGGCAATAAAGATGGTGTTCGCATTCTGGCTAAAGGTGAGCTTAAAGCGAGCCTGACATGTGAAGTTACAGGTGCCTCTAAATCAGCTGTTGCGGCGATTGAAAAAGCAGGCGGTTCGGTCACGTTTCCGTCAGCAACGAAAGTTGAGCTTGAAGCGCAAGCAAAATCGGCTAAATCACAAGCTAAGAAGGCTGCCGCTGGACCAGCGAAAAAAGCTTCTGCTGACGATGAAGATGGTGATGCGCCGGCTGCTGCTGATGAAGCGGCTCCAGAATCAGCTCCTGAAGCTGACGCAAAAGAATAAATAAAGGATAACAGAGGAAGATGGCTTCAGCCGCCGAACAATTAGCCGCCAATCTTAACTTTGGCGCTTTCAATAAAGCCACAGAGCTGAAAAAGCGTCTGTGGTTTACGTTGGGCGCGTTGATTGTGTATCGGCTGGGCACGTATATTCCTTTGCCGGGTATTGATCCAACTATCTTGCAAGATATTTTCCGTCAACAGGCGGGCGGTATTCTTGGCATGTTCAATATGTTTGCAGGCGGTGCGCTTGGTCGTATGACCATTTTTGCTCTCAATATTATGCCTTATATATCCGCTGCCATTATTATGCAGTTGATGACGTCGATTTCACCGTCGATGGCGCAGTTGAAAAAAGAAGGCGCAACGGGCCAGAAGAAAATCAACCAATACACCCGATATTTGACGGTGCTGATCGCTGGGATGCAGGCATATGGTATCGCCGTTGGCATCGAAGGAATGCGGGGATCATTTGGTTCTGCTGTTATTGAGCCAGGTGCTTTCTTCCGCTTTACCGCTGTTATCACCTTGGTGGGTGGTACCATGTTCCTGATGTGGCTCGGTGAGCAAATCACTGCTCGCGGCGTTGGTAACGGTATTTCATTGATCATTTTCGCCGGCATTGTGGCTGAACTGCCGAGTGCTTTGGCTGGTACATTAGAACTTGGCCGGACCGGTGCATTGTCCACTGGCATTATTGCTGCCATTTTGCTTATGGCCGTTGGTGTGATCTACGGCATTGTATTTGTTGAACGTGCGCAACGTCGCCTCGTCGTTCAATATCCAAAACGCCAGCAAGGCAATAAAATGTACGGCGGTGAAAGCTCTCACCTACCGCTTAAAATTAATACCTCTGGTGTTATCCCGCTTATTTTCGCGAGCTCCCTTTTGTTGATGCCGACGACTGTTATCAGCTTTATGGCGGGTTCCGGTCCGGAATGGCTCACAACGGTGACAGCCTTAATGGGGCGTGGCCAGCCGACTTACCTGCTGATTTATAGTTCGTTGATTGCGTTTTTTGCGTTTTTCTATACTGCAGTTGTGTTTAATCCTCAAGAAACAGCAGACAATCTCAAGAAGCATGGCGGATTTATTCCAGGCATTCGCCCGGGCAATAATACTGCGGCTTATCTCGAATATGTCACGACGCGCTTAACTGTCGTTGGGGCAACTTATTTGGTGGCGGTTGCTTTGCTACCAGAGATGTTGATCTCGCAATATTCCGTGCCGTTTTTCTTTGGCGGTACCAGCTTGTTGATTGTTGTGACCGTTACGATGGATACCGTTGCGCAAGTTCAATCCCACATGCTTGCGCATCAATATGAAGGCCTCATCAAGAAATCGCGATTGAAGGGGCGGCGGTAGGATGAATTTGATTCTGTTGGGTCCTCCGGGTGCTGGCAAAGGCACTCAAGCGGAACGATTGGTCGAGGCCTTTGGTCTGGTTCAATTGTCGACCGGAGATATGTTACGCGCCGAAGTTAAATCTGGCAGCGAACTTGGCCAAACAGCGCAGAAAATTATGGATGCAGGCGAATTGGTGCCAGATGATCTGATTATTTCCATGATCTCCAACCAAATCGACCAGCATAGCGATGCAAAAGGCGTGATTTTGGACGGGTTTCCCCGCACCACCGCCCAAGCAGAAGCACTTGACGAGATGTTATCTGATAAAGACCTAACCATGGATTTTGTAATCCAGTTGGAGGTCAGTGAAGATACCATTGTTGAACGAATTTCGGGCCGTTACTCCTGCGCTAAATGCGGTGCAGGGTATCATGATACCTTCAGCCAGCCTGCTGTAGAGGGAACATGTGATAAATGCGGCTCAACTGAGTTTTCACGACGATCTGACGACAATCCGGAAGCGGTGCGTTCGAGGCTCGGCGCATATCGGGACCAAACAGCCCCGATTTTGCCATTTTATACCGATAAGGGTGTTTTACAGTCTGTCGATGGTATGGGTGGCATGGAAGAGGTCTTTGACCAAATTAAGGAGATTGTTGCAGGCGGGTAATTGAAGGATTTTATGGTGTTGATATTGACGGCTAACGCATTGACTTTAGATGCTTTGTGCCTATAATCGCGCCACTTTGGGAACCCCCCGCGATAAAGTTTGTAACCATTTTAAGCTAAGGAGAAACGGCTTTGGCTCGTATCGCTGGCGTGAACATTCCAACCCAAAAACGGGTTGAGATTGCGCTTACTTATATATTCGGAATCGGTCGCTCACATGCAAAAACCATCTGTGCGAAAACCGAGATTCCATCTGAGCGTCGAGTGCATGAACTGACTGATGATGAGGTCGTTCGCATTCGTGAAATGATTGATGCAGAATACCAGGTTGAAGGTGATCTGCGTCGTGAAACATCAATGAATATCAAACGTTTGATGGATTTGGGCTGCTATCGCGGTCTACGTCATCGGCGCGGTTTGCCGGTGCGTGGTCAACGTACACATACCAATGCTCGGACCCGTAAGGGACCGGCTAAATCCATTGCTGGTAAGAAAATGGGCTAAGCCCACGCTGGTAGCAAATAGGTTATAGGTTTTTGGGGTTTTCCCGGAAATTTTATTGAAGGAATTAGGTTAAAAATGGCAAAAGCGACAACAGCGCGTCCACGCCGCCGCGTGCGTAAAAATATTAGCTCCGGTGTTGCGCATGTGAATGCGACATTTAACAACACGGTAATTACCATTACCGATGCTCAGGGAAATGCAATTTCCTGGTCTTCGGCTGGTAGTCAAGGATTCCGTGGTTCTCGTAAATCTACCCCTTATGCAGCGCAAATTGCGGCTGAAGATGCGGGAAGAAAAGCGCAGGAACATGGTATGAAAACTTTGGAAATCGAAGTTAAGGGGCCGGGTTCCGGACGTGAATCTGCTTTGCGTGCTTTGCAAACAGTTGGATTTACGATCACCGCCATCCGTGATGTAACACCAATCCCACATAATGGCTGTCGTCCACGTAAAAGACGTCGGGTCTAATTGAATTTAGTTTTGTTGATTGGTCAATCGGTAGGAGTGGCCAGTCAGTTTTTTATTTTGTTTCTACTGCTTGATGAGGCGCACCCGTGATTCAGAAAAATTGGCAGGAATTAATTAAACCGAACAAATTGGAAGTCGTTCAGGGATCTATTCCAGAACGTCGTGCAACTGTTGTTGCAGAACCTTTGGAGCGTGGCTTCGGCCTAACGCTTGGTAACGCCCTTCGCCGGGTTTTGTTGTCGTCCCTCCAGGGCGCAGCCGTTACCGCCATCCAAATTGATGGCGTGCTCCATGAGTTCTCTTCAATCCCTGGCGTCCATGAGGACGTTACTGATATTGTTCTTAACATCAAAAATCTTGGTATTCGCATGCATAGCGAAATGACCGGTCACATGATGCTCGAGGCCAAAGGGCCTGGCGCAGTCACCGCTGGTCAGATCGATACCGGGCACGACATCGAAGTGATGGATCCAGACCTTGTGATCTGCACGCTCGATGAAGGGGCCAGTATTCGCATGGAGTTCACCGTTGAAATCGGTAAAGGCTATGTGCCTGCGGGGCTAAATCGCCCAGAAGAAAGCCCAATCGGATTGATTCCGATTGATGCTGTTTTCTCGCCGGTTCGCAAAGTCGCCTATAAAGTCGACAATGCACGGGTTGGCCAGGTTACCGACTTTGACAAATTGTCATTGGAAGTCAGCACCGATGGTACAGTAACGCCGGAAGATGCTGTTGCTTTGGCAGCGCGTATTCTGCAAGACCAGCTACAACTCTTCATCAACTTCGAAGAGCCGCAATTGGCTGTGCAGGAAGAAGCCCGCGACGAATTGCCGTTCAACAAAAACTTGCTGCTTAAAGTTGACGAACTTGAACTTTCCGTTCGGTCTGCCAACTGCCTCAAGAACGATAACATCATCTATATCGGTGATTTGGTCTTGAAAAGCGAAGCAGAAATGCTGCGGACGCCAAACTTTGGTCGTAAGTCGCTGAATGAAATTAAAGAAGTCTTGTCGCAAATGGGTCTCCATCTTGGTATGGAAATTCCAAATTGGCCACCAGAGAATATCGAAGAACTGGCCAAGCGATTAGAAGAGCCTTTCTAGGTTAACACGTAAGATAAAAGGAATAGAGCCATGCGTCATCGTATGAGTGGACGTAAACTCAATAGAACATCTTCCCACCGGAAAGCAATGTTCGCTAATATGACGGCGTCTCTTTTGCTCCATGAGCAAATCAGTACGACCAAACCGAAAGCCAAAGACCTGCGTACATTCGTTGATAAAATGATTACGCTCGGCAAACGCGGTGATCTCCATGCCCGTCGTCAGGCAATGTCTTTTCTGCAGGACAAAGCTGTCGTCACAAAATTGTTCGACACACTGGCTGATCGTTATAAGGATCGCCATGGCGGCTATAGCCGCGTATTGGCCGATGGATACCGTTATGGTGATGCAGCCCCGATGGCTGTGATCGAATTGGTCGACCGTGATGTCGAGGCAAAAGGTGCGGCTGATAAAGCACGCGTCGAAGCTGAGGCGGAAGCCGAAGAAAAGGAAGGCGTTTCCGCGTAAACTGCTTTCGCGAATTTTTTTTGAAAGAGGTAGTCCTAACGGCTGCCTCTTTTGCTTTGAGCGGGTATAATAGCGATTATGACAATATTAACTTCATCGTCATTCTGGCGTAGGCCAGAATCCAGTTCCCGAAAGGATTCTGGACCCTGGATCAAGTCCAGGGTGACGATAATGATTATGTTGACTGCGGTTTTACTGGCTTCACCCGCCCACGCCCATAAGCGCGTGCCGGAAACGCAGACTGAGATTAAGCTCTCCTTTGCTCCTTTGGTGCGAACGGCTGCGCCGGCAGTGGTCAATATATTCACCCGAAAGACCGTGACGACGCGTTCCTTTTCTCCTTTATTTGATGATCCTTTTTTCCGGCGCTTTTTTGGTGATCAATTTCGCTCCGGAAAGCGGTCGAGAAAAAAAGTTCAGAACTCCCTTGGTTCCGGCGTCATCGTCAAGGCAGATGGCACAATCATCACCAATCATCACGTCATTAAGGGCGCCGATGAAATTACGGTCGTATTGTCCGACCGCCGGGAATTTGATGCTAAAATTATCGGCAGTGATGGGCGCACGGATTTGGCCGTGCTGAAAATAAATGCTGGACGCGAAAAATTGCCGTTTTTGGCTTTTCGCGATTCAGATGACCTCGAAGTCGGAGATCTGGTGCTCGCCATTGGCAACCCCTTCGGTGTTGGCCAAACGGTGACCAGTGGTATCGTTTCTGCGCTGGCGCGAACTCAAGTCGGCATCAATGATTTGAACTTCTTCATCCAGACGGATGCGGCGATTAATCCAGGTAACTCAGGCGGCGCTTTAATTACGATGGACGGAAAATTGGTGGGCATTAACTCAGCGATTTACTCGAAAGGCGGTGGCTCCGTTGGTATTGGTTTTGCCATTCCAACAAATATGGTGCGAACAGTCTTGTTAGGCCTCACCGGAGGCGGACGGATTGTGCGACCTTGGATTGGCGCCGAAGGCCAAGGGGTAAATTCTGACATAGCCGCCTCTATTGGGATGAAACGACCTGTGGGTATTTTGATCAATGGAGTCTATCCTAAAGGGCCAGCCAACCGAGCAGGAATCAAAGTAGGTGACGTGATTATTGGCGTTAGAAATCACGATGTGAACGATACAGAATCACTGAGGTTTAGGATTGCCACCAGCCCAATTGGTCAAACCCTGAAAATCAAATTGATCCGCCGTGGAAAAGTGCGTTTCGTTAATTTTCCAGTGGAAGCGCCACCTGAAAAGCCCAAGATCAACAAAACCGAGCTCAGCGGCTATAATCCACTGCAAGGCGTTACCGTCGGAAATCTTTCACCTGCGCTATCGGACCAAATTGGCATGAACCTTTTGTCGCGCGGCGTGGTGATTTTGGAAATTCGGCGGGGCTCAGCTTCGCAGCGCTTTGGCTTTAAACCCCGCGATATTGTCAAAGAAGTTAACGGTGATGAAATTAGGACAGTGGGCCAATTGCAAAGAGTATTGTCTCAAAAATCAAAGCAATGGAATATATCCATTAATCGAAACGGCAAAACCTTATTGATGGCGATCAATCGGTGACAACGTTATTTGAATCGCAGGCTCCGAGGCCTCTGGCAGATACTCTGCGTCCACAGACTTTGGATGAAGTTGTCGGGCAAGATCATTTGCTGGGCAAAGAGGCGCCCCTTGGCCGGATGTTAGCAAGTGGCCGGATGGTTTCGCTTTTGCTGTGGGGGCCGCCGGGTACCGGCAAGACCACGATAGCGCGGTTACTTGCCGAGCACACCAATTTGCATTTTGAGCCATTGTCGGCAGTATTTTCTGGCGTCGCTGATCTTCGAAAGGTATTTGAAGCATCGAAAAACCGCCGGGAAGCCGGGCGCGGAACATTGTTGTTTGTTGATGAAATCCACCGCTTTAATAAAGCTCAACAAGATGGATTTTTACCCTATGTCGAGGACGGCACGATCACACTCGTTGGGGCAACGACGGAAAATCCTTCTTTCGAGCTCAATGCAGCGCTTTTGTCTCGCTGTCAGGTGTTTGTGCTCAATCGTTTAGATGACGCGGCGCTGGAAGAATTGCTGGTCCGGTCGGAAGAATTGGACCAGAAACCATTGCCACTTGATAAAGATGCCCGCGCCGCTCTTCGGGCGATGGCTGACGGGGATGGGCGCTATTTATTGAATATGACAGCGGAAATTTTGCTTTTGCCATCTGATCCGGTATTGGATACCGCAGCGCTCACAGAGATCGTGCAAAAGCGGATGCCGCTTTATGACAAGGCGCAGGACGCGCATTACAATCTCATTTCGGCGCTGCACAAGAGTCTGCGCGGATCAGATGTGGATGCCTCGCTCTATTGGTTGGCGCGGATGTTGTCGGGCGGCGAGGACCCGCGCTATATCGCACGGCGTCTGGTGCGCTTTGCCTCAGAAGATATAGGCATGGCTGATCCCAATGCACTGCCACATTCAATTGCCGCCTGGGAGGCTTATGAGCGCATTGGCTCTCCAGAGGGAGATCTGGCGATTGCGCAAAGTGTGATTTATCTCGCGACGGCACCAAAATCCAATGCCGCCTACTCGGCGTTTAAAACTTCAATGCGGTCGGCTAAAGAGACCGGCTCCCTGTCTCCGCCCAAACATATCTTGAATGCACCCACAAATTTGATGAAAGATTTGGGGTATGGTGCAGGGTATGAATATGACCACGATGCAGAAGACGGTTTTTCCGGCCAGGATTATTTCCCGGAAGAAATGCAGCGAGCCAATTTCTATCGCCCGGAAGGCAAAGGGTTCGAGAAGGAAGTTGTGAAACGCTTAGATTACTGGCAAAAACTCTGGCAGGAGAAAGGCCAGGAGAAGGGCGAGACATGAATATGATTCTATCGATAGCTGCGGGCGGTGCGATTGGTGCTGTGGGGCGCTATTTAACGATGGTGGGCATCGGCCAATGGATAGGTCACGGTTTTCCCTACGGTACGCTTATCGTCAATATTGTTGGTTCTTTTGCGCTTGGCTCGCTGATAGAAATACTAGCTTTAACCTGGTCGCCAAGTGTAGAAATTCGAGCGTTTTTTATCGTTGGTTTGCTCGGAGCCTTTACAACATTTTCAACATTTTCTTTGGATGTCATTACCCTGATTGAACGCGGTGAATTTTTGCCGGCAGCTTCGTATATAATTGCATCGGTCGTGGTTTCGATTGCAGCGCTCTTTTTTGGTATGATGATTTTTCGCCACATTTTGGCGTAATGGATAACGATAATGATAACTCTACAAACACTTCAAGTTAAAGAAGAAGATGACGGCATTCGCCTCGATCGTTGGTTCAAACGACATTTTCCGGATATTGGTCATGGACGCTTGGAAAAGATTTTGCGTACCGGACAAGTTCGCCTAGATGGTAAACGCGCAAAATCAAACACGCGCATCGAAGAAGGCCAGGAAATTCGGGTGCCGCCGGTGAAGGCTGATTCCAAGCCCCGACCAAAAAAAGTCACCAAAGATAATGTGACGGACCGCGATGTCGAAATGCTGCGCCAATCTGTCATCCATAAAGATGACCACATCATCGCGATTAATAAACCGGCTGGATTGGCAGTGCAGGGCGGCTCTGGTATCAGCAAGCATGTTGATGCGATGCTCAACGGCTTGCAGTTTGAAATGAAAGAACGACCCAAGCTCATTCACCGGCTGGACAAAGATACGTCTGGTGTATTGCTGTTAGCGCGCACGGCCAAAGCTGCATCTATGCTAACCAAAGCCTTTAAAACCAAAGACGTCCATAAAATCTATTGGGCAGTGGTGGTTGGCATGCCGAAAATTAAATATGGCAAAATCGATATGGCGCTGGAAAAAAAATCCGGCAAGCATGGTGAGCAGGTTGTGGCTGATGAGGATGGCAAGCGCGCGGTCACGTATTATCGCACCGTTGATAACGCTGCTGGTAAAGCGAGCTGGTTGGCCATGATGCCGGAAACCGGTCGTACCCATCAATTGCGCGTGCATTGCAAAGAGCTGGGAACACCGATTTTGGGCGATGGCAAATATGGTGGCCGTGAGGCGTTTCTTGAAGGTGCAGAGGGTGTCGCTCAACAGCTTCACTTGCACGCCAAAGCAATTAAATTTCCGCATCCGGCCGGCGGTTTTTTTCAAGTTGTTTCCGATCTATCTGATCATATGCGGAATACCTGGAAGTATCTCGGCTTTGACGAAAAGATGGTTGTTGATCCGTTCGAGGATTTCTACGAGCAATGGTACGCCGATCGTGAGTGATCCGGAGGGACAGCCATTGCGTTTGGTCGTGCTTGATTGTGACGGCACGATGGTCGATTCACAAAAAGCTATTGTCGATATGATGAATGCGACGTTTGATGCGCATAATTTGGCGCGCCCGGACCGGAATGAAATACTTCGAGGCGTGGGGCTTGAATTGAGTGTCGGGATCGAACGTCTGTTACCGGAAAATCACGGATTGGATCTCACTGAAATCGATGCAACCTACCGCCGGCTTGCGACAGAACTCCGGCTAACGGGTGGTCATCAGGACCCGCTTTATCCCGATGCTAAGGAAGTCATTCAGGCGTTTGATCAAGCCGGCTGGCTACTGGGTGTCGCGACTGGCAAAGCCCGGGCAGGGCTAGATCATGTGCTGGACCTCCATGGTCTCAATGATTTGTTCATAACCAAGCAGACATCAGATAGTGCGGCAGGCAAGCCCAATCCGGAAATGTTGCTGAATGCCATGCGGGATAGTGGTGTTGATGCAGAAAATGTTTTCATGGTCGGCGATACGACCTATGATATCCATATGGCGGTTAACGCTGGTACTAAATCCATCGGCGTTAGCTGGGGTTATCACGAAGCGGAAGAACTTCTGGAAGCCGGGGCGAATACAGTCGTTCATAGCTATAACGAACTCTTTGCTGTTCTTGAGGAAATGACTCAAACATAAATTGAGCCAGATTAGGAGAGAGCTTATGAAAACAGCAATTCGCATTTTTGGCGGCATTATTGTCCTTGTCATCGCCTTGGGCGCGGCAGGCGTTGCCATTATTCTGTCTACCAGTCCTGAGGAAATTCGCGATTTCCTTGCCGCTCAGGTGAAAGAGGCAACGGGCCGTGATTTGGTGATCAAGGGTAAGCTTGATCTCGAAATTTTGCTGGTGCCAAGCCTGGTGATGAATGACGTCACTTTTTCCAATGCAAAATGGGTTTCAGCGCCGCATATGCTGTCCCTTAAAAAGCTCGAAGCCGGTCTTGAGCTCATGCCGTTATTACAAGGAGAAATCCAGCTTACTCAAATAGTCTTGATCGAGCCGAATATTCAGCTCGAGACGAATGCTGAAGGAATCGGCAGTGGCCTTAAATCTCTGTTCGGTGGAAAATAATGGCGGAATGGTCGGGCGCTAAGCGGTTTTACAAAGAGGCGAGTGCCATCGAAGGGGAGGATGGCGCGTATCTGATTGCTCTTGATGGTCGCTCGGTCAAAACGCCTATCGGTGCGGAACTCGCGGTCAAAAGCCAGCCGCTCGCCGAGACGATGGCGGCAGAGTGGGAGGCGCAAGTGGAGACCATCGAACCTCACACCATGCCAATGTGTAAGTTATCCGCAACCGCGATTGACCGATTGCAAAGCAGGCGCGACGAAGTCATCGGTATTACGCTAAAGATAGCCGAGACTGATTTGCTGTGTTACCGAGCTGAGGAACCAGAAGATTTGGTGGTCCGCCAGCGAGATTCCTGGCAGCCAGAACTTGACTGGGCCAAACAGGAATTATCAGCAGAACTTGCTGTGACCACCGGCATTTTGCCGATTAACCAACCTGAAAACGCGTTGATTGCACTCCAGGCAGTCTTATCAGAACTGGATGATTTTCAATTGATGGGCGTGACAAATGCGGCGGCGGCGGCGGGTTCGCTTATTTTGGCGCTCAGCATGCACAGAGGGCGAATTACGGCAGAGACAATGTTCGAAAAATCTGTATTAGAAGAAAAACATCAGATGGAGAGGTGGGGTGAAGATCAAGAAGCCTTGGAGCGGCATCAACGCATCCATACAGATATTTTGGATTCTTCTCGTTTTTTGGAACTCTGGGAATCTTGAGACTGGATCAGGTGTTCATGGTCGGGTAATAGTTATCAGCTAGTTTTTAAGCACTGCTTTAGATGGGGCGATACGATGTTTGAAATTATCAGACAACTCGAAGAACGACGGGCACGGGCACGAGCGGGCGGCGGTAAAAAACGTGTCGATGCTCAACACAAACGCGGCAAACTATCTGCCCGGGAACGCATCGATCTGCTGTTTGATCCGGATACTTTTGAAGAATGGGATATGTTCGTCGAGCACCGCTCGACAGATTTTGGCATGGAAGAAAATACCATTCCCGGCGACGGAGTGGTGACTGGCTATGGCACGATTAATGGACGCACTGTTTTTGTCTATAGCCAGGACTTTACCGTGTTTGGTGGCTCGCTGTCGGAAACCCACGCGGAGAAAATCTGCAAAATTATGGATCAAGCGATGAAGGTTGGCGCGCCAGTGATCGGCCTCAATGATTCCGGTGGCGCGCGCATTCAAGAAGGGGTTTCCGCTTTAGCTGGTTACGCCGAAGTGTTTGCCCGCAACGTCATGGCCTCCGGGGTTATTCCGCAGATTTCAACAATCATGGGGCCCTGTGCTGGCGGTGCGGTTTATTCGCCGGCGGTCACAGACTTTATCTTTATGGTTAAAGATACATCCTACATGTTCGTCACCGGGCCTGATGTTGTCAAAACCGTGACCTTTGAGGAGGTTACGCAAGAAGAGCTCGGCGGTGCGATGACCCATACCAGCAAATCCGGCGTCGCCGATCTCGCATTTGAAAATGATGTCGATACGATTGAGCAGTTGCGCCGTTTTATGGATTTTCTGCCATCGAACAATCGGGAATATTCCCCGATCCGGCCGACAGATGATCCGGCTGATCGCCAAGAGCCGTCGCTGGACACATTGGTGCCGGACAATCCAAACGAATCCTATGATGTCAAAGAACTCATTTCTAAGATTGTCGACGAAGGCGATTTTTTTGAACTGAAACCATTTTTTGCTGCCAATATAGTGACCGGCTTTGGCCGCATGGAAGGCGCAACGGTTGGTATTATTGCGAATCAGCCCAAGATTTTAGCGGGTTGTCTGGATATTGATGCATCGGTTAAATCGGCGCGCTTCATTCGTTTTTGTGACTGCTTTAATATTCCAATTATCTTGTTGGTTGATGTTCCGGGGTTTTTGCCGGGAACTGCTCAGGAATATGGCGGGCTGATTCGTCACGGCGCAAAGCTGCTCTATGCCTTTGCCGAGGCTACTGTCCCTAAGGTTACGCTGATAACCCGAAAGGCGTATGGCGGTGCCTACATCGTTATGGGCTCCAAACATTTGCGCGGAGATGTCAATTTTGCCTGGCCGAGTGCTGAAATCGCGGTGATGGGCTCAAAGGGCGCGGTGGAGATCATTTTCCGGGCAGATATAGACGACGAAGAAAAAATCGCCGAGCGGGAAAAAGATTACCAGGCTCAATTTGCAAATCCGTTCCGAATGGGTGCGCGCGGCTATATTGATGATGTCATCATGCCGCACAATACGCGCTGGAGAATTGCCAAATCATTGCGCATGCTCAAAACTAAAAAAATGGAAAATCCGTGGAAGAAACACGGCAATATTCCCCTATGATATCGTTTATGATGCGTCTTTTGGTGTTGATAATTTTGGCGAGTTGGATATTTGCGCCGGGGGCCCAAGCGGCTGATCGTCATGCGGGCTATTATAATCCAAAGCCTAAGAGAATTGAAACCTATCGCGCACGGGCTCGGGTTTTACAGAAATCAAATAAGGCAAATCGGTTGGCATTTGTGACCGGCATGGCGACCGAAACCTTGCGGCGACCCTATCCACCGCAATATGCGATATTTGCAAAAGGCGTTAATTCTGAAAAACTTATCATTGTCAGCAATATAAAAGGCAAGCTGGATACAATTTATCGGGTGAGGGCATTGCTGGCGACATTGACCTCGGTAGCGCGAAAATCGCCAATATTTAAAACCTTTAAAGTTGAAGCCATTTTAAATTTCTTCGATTTAGCAAAGATGCTCGGATTTCGTCAAATTACGATTAGTGACGGTGATACATATACTCACCAAGTGCTGTTGAAGTAGGATAGTAAAATGAATTTTATGCGCAAAGAATATCGCCCGGAAACGGACATCACGAGCTTTCACGTTCATTTTTATTATGACGGATCAACCAAACAGCATGCCGCGAATTTACGCCGTGAATTAGACCATCGTTTTGGCGATCGATTAACGATCGGCCGCTGGCGAGATAAAGCACCGCAAGGACCGCATCCGGTGTCGCATATTCAAATTGATTTTCCACATGATTTGTTTAACGTGATAGTGCCATTTTTGGCGCTCAACCGCGGCGATCTTCACATTTTATTGCATCCCAATACCGGCAACGGTTATGAGGATCATACTCAAAATGTAATGTGGATTGGACCGAGTATTCCGCTCAGCGAGACTTGGATGAAACGTAATCGGGAACGCCTGCAAAAAGCGGCCGAAGAAATGGCTGAGCAAAATAAATCATAGAGTAAATTTGATGAAACTATTTTCCCGGCCCGCGTCACCGTTTGTGCGCAAAGTGCGCGTTATTGCCAGAGAAACCGGCCTCGCAGAGTCTATCGAAGAAATTGGGATTACCTCGCTTGAGGAAATGCGATCGGAAATGCCAAAATACAATCCGCTCGGAAAAATTCCAGCATTGATAATGGATGATGGCAATATTCTCTACGATTCTAAAGTTATCTGTGAATATCTCGACACGCTCCATGACGGCGAAAAGTTTTTCCCCGATGACCCTGAAGAGCGTTTGAAAACGCTGCTACTGCAAGCTCTTGGCGACGGCATAGGCGAAGCCGTCATTGGTGCTTCCACGGAAAAATTTATGCGGCCTGAAGAATTGGTGTTTGAGCCAGCGGTTGAGTTTCAATTGGGAAAAGTGTCGCGCGGACTGGCGGAGTTGGAAAGCAAATTGGATGAGCTCAATGGTAAACTGACGATTGGCCCGTTATCCGCTGCCTGCGCCATAGGATACTTGAATTTTAGATTTCCTGATCACGGCTGGCAGGAGAACAATCCATCGCTGGCTACCTGGTATGCGAATTTTTGCGAACGCCCTTCAATGAAAGACACACATTTCGATCCACCTAAGTAGGAAACCACATTGATCGTCACCCCGGACTTGATTCGAGGTCCAGTTTACTGGTTTCAAAAGCTCCGGATCCCGGCTCTGAGGCCGGGATGACGATTTAAATGGAGAGCGTGCACTACGAACTTAACCGTCGAGAACACCAGTTTTGTGGCTATACGGAATACAAGTGTTTTCGGTATGGGGCTGTAGCACAAGCTAATTACCAAATAGAAGTATTCAAAAACTGTTTTAGCGATCATTTGGATTTGGAAGTCTTTTAAATTTCCCTATTGCATAATCGAACTCAAAAGCATCGCATTTATATTTGCGAGGAAAATCCAACGACCATATCATTTCTCGGTTAAATCTTTTTCCATAATTTCTCAAAGCATTAAAATAGATTTTTCACATACCAGGTTGGATGTAATCTCCCTCATATTCATAGCGTCCCATAAATTCTTTTGATGAAGATGAGATGCTGAACGAACATTTAATTCCAGGAATACGTAGGCCAAAGCCACCAATGCCACAAATCCAAAATTTGCATCCGCTATTGCTTTGGCACGTCTTTTGTCGGATTTTGGAGAGACAAAATAAGGTACTTGCCACCCCAATATGCTTCGCGCCCGATCATTAACAAAGGTGGACCAGCAATGAAAACCGTCAGCAAAATTGCAACACCGTACCTTGATATTTTGCTCAAATTAGCCGTCAACAGTTGACTTGATTCATCGAGAATCGATTCATTTATAGTCTCTGAAGCAGAAATTTCGGGCTGTTTCAACGGTGTCGCATAACGATCGCTTGTTCGATCTATGAAATATTTTATTAGCCAATATGAAAAACCTAAAACCGCTCCACTGTAGGCTGTCACTCCTATATTTGAAATTGGATTTGCCGAAAAACTTTTAACAAAACTGATGATCGAAAACTCACCGCGCGTCACAATGTCGGTTCCAATAAAACCACCGATAAACACCAACGAATACAAATAAATAAAACGAAAAATGTAGCTGACAAGGTTTTGTATGGGCCGTCTTCTGTTGATGATAAAATTGAGGATCAGTGAAAGGATAATTGCAGGAGCAATAGTGGCGAAAACCATCAAACTCCTTGTAATAAGGTTTACGTGCCATTCACCTACCATGACCAAATGGAAACCAAAGATCATTAGAAAAAATAACGTTACGAGAACAAAACCCGACAGCAAATCACGGTAACTATTCTTCAAGTCTTTGCTTCCCATTCCTATACCGAAACCAACTGTTTTCTGCATTCCCTTTAAACTGACCATATATCCGCCAGCTTCCACGATCAAAAATTGATCGTTTTGAAGGATTTTCCGTACACGTTCTAATAAGTGTAATGCATCTGACATTTACAGCCAAAGAATAAAATCAATCGTGGGCCGGTGTGACGAGGAGAGGTGTCTCTGTGTTCTCTGTGAACTCTGTGGTTTTTACCCTGTTAGATGGATACGCGGATCAAATCCGCGCATGACGAATATTATTAATTTTCTCAGACATCATTCCTGTCATACCCGGGCGTAACCCGGGTATCCATCTTTACTTCTCTAGACAGCTTTTGCCTCCTGAATAATCCGCCACAATTTCTCGGCTGTGCAGGGCAGATCGACGTGTTTGATGCCGAGCGGCTCGAGTGCATTGGCAATGGCGTTCATGCCAGCGGCGACAGAACCGACCGTTCCGGCTTCGCCGCCGCCTTTTGCGCCTAAGGGATTGGTCGGTGTGATGACTTCATTTGCTTTTACGGCGAAGTGGCAAAAATCATCGGCCCGCGGCATGGCGTAATCCATAAACGAGCCGGCGAGGATTTGACCGCTTTCTGAATCGTAGGATAGATCCTCCATCAGAACTTGGCCCAAACCTTGCGCGATGCCGCCATGAATTTGTCCTTTGAGGGTAAGCGGGTTGACGACCCTACCAACATCATCAATCACGGTGTAGCGCATAATTTCAAGCTTGCCGGTATCGGGGTCAATCTCGACCTCGCAGATATGGCAACCATTGGGAAAGGTTGGATAGTCGGTTTTATATGTTTCCGTCGCTTCGAGGCCGGGCTCCATGCCCGGTGGAAGCTGATCCGGATCAAAAGAAGCTTTGGCGACATCCGTCATCGAGAGTGTGCGATCGGTGCCGGCAATGACAAATTTTCCATTGCTGAATTCTATATCGCTTTCGGCAGCCTCCAAAACATGGCTCGCAATCTTCTTCGCTTTTTCTATGATTTTTTCGGCGGCTTGGTTGATTGCACTGCCGCCCATGAACGCGGAGCGTGAGCCAAAAGTACCATTGCCGCTGTCAATTTGATCTGTATCGCCATCGATAAAAGTAACGTCGTCAGTATCCAGACCGAGCATGGAATGAACCATTTGTTTGTACATGGTCTCGTGGCCCTGGCCGCTGTTTTTGGTGCCGGTAATGAGCGTCAATTTGCCGGAGGCATCAAAGCGCGTGGTCGCAGTTTCGGTCGGCCCGCCTTGCGCCAGCTCGATGGTATTCGACAAACCAAGTCCCAATAGTTTGCCACGATTTGCTGCTTCTTGGCGGCGCTCTTCAAAATTTTCATAGTCTGCGTCCGCAATCGCCATATCCATGTTCTTCTCAAACTCACCCGAATCGTAGGTGTAGAGAAAACTGGTTTTATACGGGAAGGCGTCTTCAGCAATGTAATTGCGGCGGCGTAACTCTGTTGGGCTAAGGCCAAGTTCTTTACTGGCAAGATCAACGAGGCGTTCCATCACATAAGCAGCCTCTGGCCGACCGGCGCCGCGGTAGGGGGCCATATTGACTGTATTTGTGAGCACGAGGGTGATCTCAATATGGACCGCGCCAGTGGTGTAGGGACCCGACAACACGCCAATATGTTGGATGCCTGAAACAGCAATCCGGTCGGCGGCATAGTAGGCGCCGATATTGGCAATTGTGCGCACGCGGAGACCGATGAACTTGCCGTCTTTATCGAGCGCGAGTTCAGCTTTGGTAATATTGTCGCGGGCTTTAGTGTCAGACAAAATAGCTTCACTTCGATCTGAAACCCACTTGACCGGACGTCCGATTTCTTTGGCAGCCCAAAGGCAGAGCGTATATTCAGGATACAGGCCGCCCTTCATGCCAAAACCGCCGCCCATGTCATCTGCAATAATGTGAACTCTGTCGATATCTACCTTAAATATCTCTTTGGCGAGCGCGCCTCGAAGAGCGTGTGGGCCTTGGGTGCCGACATGGAGAACATAACGCTCTTCATCTTTATCGTAAGAGCCAATACTGCCGCGGGCTTCCATCGAATTTGCGGTAATGCGATTGATGTCGATATCCTGGCTGATGATGTGATCAGCTCTTTCGAAGGCAGCATCCGTTGCGGCGCGATCACCGGCGTCATGGACAAAACAAATATTGTCCGGGCAATCTTCCCAGACGGCAGGTGTATCAGGATCGGCCGCTGTCGCTGTATCCATGGCGCTCGGTAAAGACTCGAAGTCAATGTCGATCAGCTCCGCGGCATCCTTTGCCTGGTCGAGCGTTTCGGCCACAACGAAGGCGATATAGTCGCCGACAAATTTTGCTGTTTTCACCAGGGCCGGTTGGGGCGCTACAAATCCTGGGCTGCCATCCGCTTTGGTGCGGGGGACTTGCGGGGTCTGACTACCCAATCCTGAAGCTGCAAAATCATCTCCGGTAAAAATCGCTAGAACACCCGGCGCCTGTTTGGCCTCAGTGGCATCAATCCTGCAGATATTGGCGTGGGCATAGGGCGAGCGCAGGACAAAACCGCGCGCTTGATTGTCGAGATTTATGTCGTCTAGATAACGCCCGCGACCGGTGAGAAGGCGTGGATCTTCCAAACGTGAAACTGATTGCCCGATGCCGAATTGGCCCATGATATTCCCCGATAGTTGATTGATATTTGGTGGCGATTTTAGCCAGAAAAACGGAAGCGGCAAGCTAGGAATGCGACCTTTGAAATCATCCGCACTCAGGCTAAGCTTAATCTATGGTGAAATTAAAGATTTATATATTGGCGTTGGGAGTTTGTCTTGCCAATTGGCAACTCAATGCCGCAGAAGTCGACGTTGATCTAAAACTGGTCTTGTTGATCGATGTGTCATCGAGCGTTGATTCTGTTGAATCGCGGCTCCAGCGCAAAGGCTATGTTGACGCCATGACTGATCCATCGGTTTTAAAAGCGATCACCAAAGGCCGCTTGGGCCGAATTGCGATCACTTATGTCGAATGGGCAGGGGCCAGAAATCACTCTGTCCTGGCCCCTTGGACTGTGATTGAAGATTTTGCCAGTGTCTTCGCATTCGCGACACTTATTGAAGCGGCTCCTCGTTCCAGCGGCGAATGGACCTCAATCAGCGGTGCACTCACGTTTGGAGCGTTGCAGTTTGAAAAAATCAGCATATCGAGTGATCGCAAGACAATGGATATATCAACCGATGGTCCCAATAATGATGGGCCGTCTCCGGCTCTGGCGCGCGATAGTGCGATAGCAGAAGGCATAACCATCAACGGTCTGCCGATCGTTAATAATCGTTTGCAGATCTCCGGCATGAAATAGATGCCGAATTACGATCATTATTTTGCCGATTGTGTCATTGGTGGCCGCAACGCTTTTATGGTGATTGCTGATGACTATCAGGATTTTGCCCGCGCCATTAAAAAGAAACTTATCTTTGAAATTGCCGACCGCATGCCACCCGGATACCGTCATTTTGCCCAGCGATCCTATCTGGTGAGAGCCGCCGAGATGACCAGGCCAAGCTGCGATGCCGGCATAGATTACAAACGGGAAGGCACCCCTAACAAGAGGCGTGTTTATTAGAGACGCGGTTATTTGTCAGATGGCTTTTTGCTGCTGGGGAGATCTCTCGGATTTTGCAGGCCAAGCGGCTGGTTCGTTGGCGGCTTTGAGAAAGGCTTACCCCAAGGCTGAGGGGGCGTATCTGCACTCACGGTATTTGGAAAAATGGAGCGCCCATGTTGCCGTTCTGCCAAATCTATGACATTTGGATTGTCCGGGCCAAAGCGACCCACGCCGTCAAATAACGGCACATCTTTGCGTCTAAACGGTACGATCAAAATCATGCCGGCTAGAAATCCGCCGATATGCGCCCACCAAGCGGTGCCATCATCGCTGTTGAGGCTGAAAAATTGCAATCCAATCCAACCACCTAAAACAAGAACGGCGGGCAGACGCAGCGGGATGATGTTCATAAACAATACAAGCACGCGCGCCTTTGGATGGAGCACGAGATAGGCACCAAGTATCCCAGAAATGGCTCCACTGGCACCGATCAAGGGGGAGGCAGAATCTGCTTCCATCACTGCGTGGGAGAGCGTTGCCAGAATACCGCAGACCAAATAGAAAGCGATGTAGCGAACATGTCCCATTGCATCTTCGACATTGTCGCCAAAGACCCACAAAAACAGCATGTTAAAAATCAAATGCATCCAGCCGCCATGGAGGAACAGGCTGGTGATCGTGGTAAACGATTCGGGGATTATGACGAGGTCAGGGCTCAGGTCTCTGATGCCAAACAGCACGGATGGAATCGTGCCAAGGCCGAAGATGTATTTGCCTTCCTCCGCGCCGAGTGACAATTGCCACAAGTAAACGCCGACGCAGGCAATGATCAGTGAGACGGTTACATACTGAAAATTGATGGTTTGGAGAGTATTATCATCTTTAAGTGGCAATAGCGCCATTATAAATCCTTAGCTGTTACTTAGCGCGAGTTTAGAGCAAAAAATGGCCAAAATGAAACGTTTTGGTAAATGTTCACAGCGAATTGTCAATCGACGTAGGCACCCAATCGGCCCAGTAAAAAAAATAAGATGTACCACGATCCGCTACGGCAAAAAATAAGGGCGGTAGGTGACGAATTTTTTTTAATTCAAGATGCTTCATATTTCTCATAAAGCGATAAAAATCACTTGAAATTCACTCCTTTAAATCAAATGTTAAAGCTAGATATTGACGACTTGACGAGTGATCCACCGGTCATCGCATAGGCTTCAATAACAGGACAACCAAAGACGTTTTCCAATTCGTGCTGCACCTGCGGTGGAAGTGAAGACGAAGATAAGCGGATAACACGAATGTCAGCTTTGTCGATAATTTCTTGGTCGCGATCGGCGTAAGATAGAATTTCCTGATGCATGGTTGATACGGCGGTGTACCATGTCGGTTTAGCTTCCTCGATCCACGAGAAAAATTTATCTGGTTCAAACCCGGGTGTACAATAGGTCATGGCGCCGGCACGCACAGCAGAAAGAATTGCCGCAATAAGTCCGTGAATGTGGAATAGCGGCATAATATTGAGACCGATATCATTGGACTGCAAATCCAATGACGTTTTGATGTGTTCTGCCGACGCACATAAATTTATTTGGGAAAGCGGGACAATCTTCGGCTGGGATGTCGTGCCGGAGGTGTGCATTACCAATCCACAATCTTCCGGCCCAGCAAAGCCTCTATTTTCGGTAGCACTACCATCGGCTTTATCAGTAAAGGTGAACAATCCAGCCGGGTCGGTTGCAGACCAACTAATTTCAAACACAGGAATGTCACGTTGCTTGGCGATTGCCAAAACTGGGGATTTGCTGCCTTTCTCGAGGATCAGTGCTTTGGCGTTAAGATGGGAAAGATAATAGTCAAATTCTTCTGTGCTGTAGTTTGGATTGAGCGGTGCCGTTGTTGCGCATGATGCTACAGATAAAAATGAACTCGCCATTTCAGGGCCATTTGGCAGGACGATTGCGACCCGATCATTGCGTCCGATCCCCCGAGCATTTAGCGCTTTAACCGTCGCTTCAACATGCTCTAACAATGCACCGTAGGTGAGATAAGGCCGCCCGGGAGCGGCCAATACATTTGCGGCAGGTGCGCCCGATTTTATGATTTCAATAACGCTATTCGCCATTTATTGAGAAAATTCTAAGGTGTTTTACAATATTGAATACGCTGAAAATTAGCATAAACTTCGAAGCTCGGCGAACTGCAAATGGCGTTGGAACCTGCCATGGAGTTGGAGACTAGAGGCATCATAGTAAATATGAGTGCAGCTCGGGCGCAAGTCTAAGTAAGGTGTTCGGACATTCGCTTGGGCGAATAATTTAGTGTGGCAAATTTTTGGATTGCGATAGTTATTTTGGCAGTGCAATATTAGTGTATTCTACCCTTTTACAATTTGGCCTAACTCTAAATGTCTTCACTTGAACTTAAAGTCACTCCGATTGACCAAAGCGCAACGCTTAAGGAACGCACCTATAAGGCGCTCAAAGCGGCAATCGAGCAAATGAATATCTATGACAAGAATGCGCAGCTTCGGCTTGATGAGCGACAGCTTTCCACCCAATTTGGAATCAGCCGTACGCCATTGCGTGAAGCGTTGGCGCGCCTCGAACATGAGGGATTGATTCGCACCATTCCAAGGCGTGGCGTTTTTCTGCTGCGAAAATCCAAGCAAGATATTCTTGAAATGATTACGCTATGGGCGGCGTTAGAGAGCATGGCAGCGCGGATCATTACGCTTGAGGCAAGCGACGCCGAAATAGGGACACTCCGCGAATTGGTGGAAAAATATGAAGATCAGGAAGTTGACGCCAATCTTGATGAATATTCAGATGCCAATATCGAGTTTCATCAGCGCATCCTGAAATTGAGCAAATGTAAGATATTGGAAGAAACTGCGGCTGATCTATTTATGCATGTCCGGGCGATTCGCGCCCGCACCATCGGTGAAGACAATCGGGCATTTCGTTCCGTCATTGACCACAGCCATATTATTGAAGCGCTTGAAGCTCGTGATACAGAAGAGGCAGAACGTTTGGTGCGTGAGCACACACTCAATCTCCGCGCCCACGTCGAACGCCATCTCGATCTGAGCTTGGGAGAAGCGGAAGAAAACGCTCAATCAGAAGTCGTCGCCTAGCTTGGCTCGACCCGCGCTGCGCAAAATTTAAATTCTGGAATTTTTCCAATCGGATCGAGCTGCGGATTGGTGAGTAAATTGGCCGCTGCCTCGGCATAGCAAAATGGGATAAACACCATACCTTCCGGAACATCTTGATCCTGGCGAGCTTTTAAGGAAATTTCACCTCGCCGGGTGGATACGCGAATAGCGCCACCTGGTTCAATCGCCATTTTTTCCAAATCTTTCCAATTGAGGCAGGCAATAGCTTCTGGCTCTAATGTGTCCAATATACCTGCGCGGCGGGTCATTGAGCCGGTGTGCCAGTGTTCGAGTACACGGCCCGTCGAAAGAATCATTGGATATTCATCATCCGGAATCTCATCTGGCGACACGATCGCAGCCGGCACAATTCGGCCCCGCCCGGATGCTGTTGGAAATCCATCGCTGAATATAATTTCATTGCCAGGCTGGTCCGGAGCGTCGCAAGGATAGGTGATGGATTCTTCACGCTCCAGCCGTTCCCACGTGATGTTGTTCAGAGATGGCATGACTTTGGTCATCTCGGCAAACACATCGCTCGGATGTGTGTAACTCCAGTTCAGTCCAATACGCTGGGCAAGTTCTTGGATTAGCTCCCAATCTTGGCGTGCTTCGCCGGGAGGGGCGAGGGCGGCCCGCGCCATTTGGATTTCGCGGTTGGTGTTAGTGAAAGTCCCGGATTTTTCAACATGCGCGGTGGCAGGCAAAATGACATCGGCATGCCAAGCTGTTTCAGTTAAAAATATATCCTGGACCACAAGGTGATCGAGTTTAGCCAATGCCGAGCGGGCATGATTTTGATCCGGATCAGACATCGCCGGATTCTCACCTTGAATGTACATGCCGTTGATTTCACCATCGTGAATGGCATCGATGATTTCAACCACGGTAAGACCTTTATTCGGATTGAGCTCGGTGCCCCACAGCTCTTCGTACTGAGATCGAACAGATGGATCTTCGACCGACATATAATCTGGAAACAGCATCGGGATGAGCCCGGCATCAGAGGCACCTTGGACATTATTTTGACCGCGCAAGGGGTGCAAACCTGTTCCGGGTCGACCGATCTGACCGGTTGTTAGCGCCAAAGCAATTAAACAACGCGCATTGTCTGTGCCATGAACATGTTGAGAGATTCCCATGCCCCAAAAAATAATAGAAGCTTTTGATGAGGCATAAATGCGGGCAACTTGTTTGATGGTTTCGGCAGCGATACCACAAACATCAGCCATTTTTTCCGGTGAGAATTCTATGACTTTGTCTTTCAAGTCATCGAAGCCTTCGGTGTTCGCCTGAACATATTGCTTGTCATACAAATTCTCAGTGACGATGGTGTGTAACATCGCATTCAGTAACGCGACATCACTTCCGGGTTTGAACTGCAATACATGACTGGCGTTACGCGCAATGCCTTGCGACTGTCCTCGGGGATCGATAACGATGAGCTCTGCGCCCCGTTTGGCGGCGTTCTTGAGGTACGTCGCGGCAACAGGATGATTCTCAGCGGGTCTCGCTCCGATAACGATAATGCAGTCGGCATCTTCAGCCGCCTTGAACGGCGCGGTCACGGCGCCGGAATTCAACCCTTCCATAAGCGCAGCGACAGAAGATGCATGACACAATCGCGTGCAATGATCGACATTATTGGTGCCAAAACCTTGGCGGATGAATTTCTGGAACAGATAGGCTTCTTCATTCGAACATTTGGCGGAGCCAAAACCCGCGATCCCTGAACCGGTCTTCTGCTCAAAAATTTTCTTCAATCCGCCGGCAGCGTGGTCTAAGGCTTCTTCCCATGTTGCTTCACGGAAGTAGGTGTCTATTTCATTTTGGGCGATTTCGATGTTGGCGTCTTTTGGTGCATCTTCGCGGCGGATGAGCGGCACCTTCAACCGATCTGGGTGGTGGGCGTAGTCAAATCCGAAGCGGCCTTTAACACATAAGCGGCTCTCATTCGCGGGGCCATCACGGCCATCTACATAAAGAATTTTATCGTCTTTGATGTGGACATCTGTCTGACAGCCAACGCCGCAATAAGGGCAAAGCGTTTTGACGGTGCGGTCTTCAAATTCTGTTCTAACGCCTTGCTCATTTAAGAGATTGCTTTCCATAAGCGCGCCGGTTGGACAGACTTGGACGCATTCGCCGCAAGCAACGCAAGTCGAGCTGCCCATATCAGTATCAAAATCAAATACAATTTTTGCTTCATGTCCGCGGTAGGCGAGGCCGATCACGTCGTTGGATTGTATTTCTCGGCAGGCCCGGACACATAGATTGCATTGAATGCACGCATCCATATGGACGGCGATGGCGGTGTGCGAGGGGTCGGCTTCTGGTTGAGCGTGAGTGGGGTAACGATCTGCTGGATCGAGGTCCATTTTGTCGACCCAGCCCCAAAATTTAGACTCTGGATCGTGCGAGATTTCACGAGCAGGTTGGTCAACCTGCAATAGTTCAAACACCATTTCGCGGGATTTTTTAGCGCGGTCACTTGTCGTGCTGACAACCATTCCATCGGTGGGGGTGCGAATGCAGGAAGCCGCAAGAACACGTTCGCCTTCCACTTCAACCATGCAGGCGCGGCAATTGCCATCGGCGCGATAATTATTGCCCGGCAAATAACAGAGGTGAGGAATCTCGATGCCAAGGCGATCGGCAACCTGCCAGATGGTTTCACCCGGCTCAGCAAAGACGTTTTGTCCGTTGATTTCGAAGTTGATGTTATCGGTCATTTATCATTCCCTCCGAGATCTTCTCGGAAATATTTTAGCACAGAGAGCAAAGGATTGGGGGCTGCTTGTCCAAGCCCGCAAATTGAGGCATCTGCCATGACAAGCGCTAAATCCTCAAGTGCTTCACTATCCCAATCGTCTCGTTCCATGAGCCGCGCGGCTTTTTCGGTGCCAACCCTGCAGGGAGTACATTGACCGCAACTTTCATCTTCAAAAAATTGCATAAGGTTGAGCGCCACGCTTTTAGCATCATCCTGATCGGAGAATACTACCACAGCATGGGAGCCGACAAGGCAGCCATATTGCTCGAGCTCGCCGAAGTCGAGCGGCAAATCCGCCATATTTGCCGGCAAAATTCCGCCGGATGCTCCGCCGGGGAGATAGCCCTTGAAGGTGTGGCCATCCTGCATGCCGCCGGAATGCTGTTCGATTAGCTCATTGGCGGTAATGCCGGCTGACACAAGTTTCACACCGGGTTCCTTGACCCGTCCAGATACCGAGTAACTTCGGAGCCCCTCGGTGCCGTTTTTGCCTTGCGAGCTGAACCATTCTGCACCGTTCTGGAGAATTTGAGGGACCCAATAAAGTGTCTCGACATTATTAACCAGAGTGGATTTTCCAAACAGTCCGACCTGTGAGACATAAGGCGGGCGATGGCGGGGAAGGCCGCGCTTGCCTTCGATCGATTCAATCATCGCCGATTCTTCACCGCAGATATACGCACCTGCGCCGCGCCTGAGATGAATTTTGGTGTGCGGCGAAAGTTTCGCCTGTTCGACGGCTGCGATCTCTTTTAAAAGAATTTCGCGCGCTGCCGGATATTCATCGCGCAAATAGATATAGATTTCTTCTGCTTCGACGGCCCAGGCGCCGATCAACATGCCCTCCAGAAATCCATGCGGGTTGGCTTCCAGATAGTGGCGATCCTTAAATGTGCCGGGCTCGCCCTCATCGGCATTGACAGCCATTAACCGCGGCTTGGCTTCAGCGCGCACAAAACTCCACTTGCGTCCGGTGGGGAATCCGGCGCCGCCCATGCCTCTGAGTTCGCTGCCGGACAACACGTCAATCACATCTTCTACCATGCGATCACCAGCCAAGCAGGCATTGAGAACCTCGTAGCCGCCGTCGGCTTGATAAGAAGCGAGGTCTGTGTATGCCGGAATTTTTGGATGAAAATTTTTACTCTCTAAGACCGCTTGAATATTGTTGGTCGTTGCATGATCAACATGGCGGTGACCAATTTCACAGACCGGAGCCGTGTCGCATCTACCCATGCAAGGCGCGCGTAGAATTCGTACGCCTGTAGTGTTTTGGGCTTCAAGCGCTTGGAGAAGCTCTTCAGAATTGGCGAGAGCGCAACTGATTGAGTCGCAGACCCGAATGGTGACAGGTTCAGGGGATACTTCACCGTCGGCGATGACATCGAAATGTGCGTAGAAAGTTGCGACCTCATACACTTCTGCCATTGGAAGGCTAAGAGCATCAGCGAGGGCCTGCAGATGGCCCGCGGCAAGACAGCCTTCGTGGTCTTGAATGGCATGCAAATATTCAATGAGCATGTCGCGTGCATAGGGGCCGTTGCCGATGATTTTTAGAACCGCTTCGCTGTCGCTGGCCGATAAAATGCGGCCCTTGGCGAAAAATAAGGCGTTCTTGTCGCTTGTACCTGGGTGGATATTGCGAGGTTTAGTGTTTTTATTCATGGGTGTTTCCGGCGCCTTCTAACGTCCTAAACGGCTTCCTTTTTGGGGAAGTATTTATTCTTTAGAATTACATATACCGGGGCCAAGAAAAGGGCAATTGCTATAAACATTAAAGTCCCGGAAATTGGCCGTTCAAAGAAGATCAACATGTCGCCATGAGAGCCAATTAACGTTTGCCGCATGCTCCGCTCAGCGAGCGGGCCGAGGACAATCGCCAAAACCGCGGGCGCCATGGGATAGTCCAGCTTCCGCATCAAATAGGCGACCACGCCAAATATCAGCATAAGCCACACGTCATGCATGCTTTGAGTGGGCGCATATCCTCCGATGATGCAGAGAATAAATATAATTGGAGCGAGCACCGTAAAGGGCATTTTCAACACATAAATAAAGACCGGAATGAACATGATGTTGATGATGAGGGCAAATAAATTGGCCGAATAAAGGCTGGCAATCAAACCCCAGACAAAATCTTTATGTTCCACAAAAAGCATCGGGCCAGGCTCTAATCCCCAAATAACCATACCGCCAAGCAAAATGGCCGTGGTTGGAGAGCCTGGAATTCCGAGCGTCAGCATCGGTAGCATAGAACCTGTGCTGGCGGCATTATTGGCAGCTTCCGGCGCGACGACGCCATTGATGTTGCCTTTGCCAAAGGAATCCGGGTCTTTGGCAACCGTTTTCGCCACGCCATACGCCATCAGCGAGCCCGGCGTTGCACCGGCGGCAGGAAGAATGCCGACGAAATAACCGAGGAAGGATCCCATAACCATTGTCTTCCAGGTTTTTGTTAAAAGCTTTAAGGCATCAAGAGTACGGCTGAAAGAAACCGTAGCTTCAGAAATTACAGATTTGCCTTTACTGGTTTCAATGACCCACAACATTTCGCCAATGCCATAAATTCCGATGGCGAGAACCAGGAAGTTGATGCCGTGGAAAAAGCCGGTTATGTCGCCGAAGACGAGACGCGGTTCTCCGCTGACAATATCCAAACCAACGGCGCTCATGACCAAGCCAATGAATATCGAGAAAAAAGTCTTTGGAATATCGTCGCCGCCAAGGCCAATGAAAGTCGCAAAGGCGAGAATCATGAGAGCAAATTCTTCAGGCGGGCCAAAGGCAAGGGCAACCTCGGCGAGAGGCGGTGCAAATAAGGTAAACAGAATCACAGAAATTGTGCCACCTACAAAGGAGGCTGTCGCGGCCGCAATAAGGGCGTAATCCGCCTTGCCTTTCAGCGCCATTGGGCGGCCATCAAAAGTTGTCGCGACCGCCGTCGATGCACCGGGAATGCCCAGCATGACAGAACTAATTGCGCCACCATACATTGCGCCGTAATAAATCGCCGCTAAAAAGATAATGGCCGAGGTCGGTGGCACAATAAAAGTAACCGGCAACAAGATTGCGACGCCGTTGATTGAGCCCAACCCCGGCATTGCGCCAATGAAAAGACCAACCGTTACGCCCGCAACTGTGACAGCCAAATTTATCGGCTGGAGCGAAATTGCAAAACCATTTAAGAGGAGATCAAGTGTTTCCATGTCTGCGTGTGCTTCCCAACTTTTTTGTCGTCAATTTCCCTGAGTGGCTGCGCAAGATCGAAGCCAAGTTGAATTCTGCGTTATTTTTGTGAAGGCATTATAGAAAAATATCGAAGAGAGGATAAAATGCCGGCTCGGTATATCCCTTCGGCAGGGAAATTTTCAAAGCTATTTCAAAAAAGAAAAATGTGAATATTGGCGTACCAACGGCCAAACTGCCGGCAATTGTCCAGCTGTGCTTGCCGAGAAAGCGAATGTAGTAAATCAAAAACAACGGCACAGAAACGTAAACCCCGACGACATGGATCAAACCAATCATGACAGCAAGTGCACCGGCGACCAGAACAAAATTCTTGATAGCAAAGTCGTCCATATAAATTTCTTTGGATTTTGAAAAGGGGCTGGTGCCGGCAAACCACCTGATGAGAATAACAATGCAGCAAACCAACATGCCGGCTGCGAGCCAAAATGGAAACGCCCCACCGCCTGGTCCCGAACCCGGAATCCAGCCGATGGGGAGTTCTGTACTTTTCCACATCAGGCCTATCGAAAAGAGCCCCATCACAACAGCCATTAATAATTCGGCTTTACGCATGACCGATCTCTCCCTTAAGCACCTGATTAACGTTAGTCAGCGATTATTTAATTTCGCCTGCATTTTTCAAAAGCTTGCGATGCTCTGCGCGCTCATGAACAAAGTATTTGGTAAGTGCGTCACCGGTCAACCAACCAGGGATTAAACCTTTTTTCTTCAGATAAGTCTGCCATGCCTCGGTTTTATAAACCTTATCAAAAACACCAACATAGAATGCCTGAACATCTTTACCGATCTTTGGCGGTGCCACGATACTACGTTGCATATAGTAGACCATGTCGTTGCCATAGCCGAGTTCGGCAAAAGTCGGAATTTTACCAAACCGGCCTTTTAGCTTTCCTTTTGGCGTAAAGCTGGCGAGAGGAATGGATTTCTTTGCACTCCAGAAACCAGCTTGTTCGGAGGGGTTGTTCACTGTTGAATTGATGTGCTTACCAATCAACTGCTTGGCAACCGTTCCGCCACCTTTAAACGGAATGTAAGTGTGCTTAATGCCGAATTTTTTCTCAAGCATAGCGGTAACCAGCGAATCTTCTTGGCCTTTACCCGTGCCGCCCATTTTCCAATTGGCTGCACCGGCTTTTTTAACCGCCGCAACATATTCTTTGACGGTTTTAATGCCACTTTCCGTGGTGACCCATAGCTGGAAGGTATCTTCAGCCATGCGGGCAATTGGTGTGAAGGTTGAGATATCAACGCCAAGCTTGGGTTGGCGAAGAGGTGTTGTGTAAAGGCTGTTAAGTGTCGCCATGATGACATGGGGATCACCAGCTTTATCTTTGAGATAACGCAATGCTTCTGCACCCGAGCCGCCACCTTTATTAATCGGCACGAATGGTTTAGATGAAAAACCATTTTTAGCAATGATACCTTGGATAAAGCGCGCGAGACGATCCGCACCACCGCCTTTACCAGCCATAATCACAAACTCAACTGGTTTCTTTGGTTGCCAGCCTTGTGCCGCGGCATCTGTCGCAACTGTACTCGTAAGACCAAGGGCCGCGACGGCTCCCAGTCCTATTATTAGTTGACTGTACTTCATGAAGAATTCTCCCTTTGTGTGACTTATTACGACTTCCCTATCCCGCTCATCGATGAATTTTTTTCATGATTTGAACGGTTGTTTTACCACCCTGATATGTGGCATACCAGGACGGTCTAATTATTGAGCTTAATGATGATCGCTGTCAATGGTGCTCTTAATACGCGCTCGAGTAAATGAAAGAGATTGAATATGTCGACTAAATCCAAAACCCCCGAGACAGAAACTCAGGCACCAGACACAGAAGAAGTGGGTTCGCTGACAGATGGATTTCATCTTGTAATTGATGCGCTCAAGCTCAACGACATCAATACAATTTACAATGTGCCGGGTATTCCAATTACGGATCTTGGGCGGTACATGCAGGCCGCTGGTATGCGTGTTCTGTCTTTCCGGCATGAACAGAATGCTGGTTACGCTGCGGCCATCGCCGGTTATTTGACCCAAAAACCGGGTATTTGTTTGACCGTATCTGCGCCCGGATTTCTCAATGGGCTAACAGCTTTGGCCCATGCGACGACAAATTGCTTTCCGATGATTCTTATAAGTGGTTCTTCCGAACGCGAGATTGTTGATTTGCAGCAAGGCGATTATGAGGAAATGGACCAGCTCGCTGTCGCTAAACCTCTGTGTAAGGCGGCTTATCGCATTCTAAATGCAGAAGATATCGGCATTGGCATAGCGCGGGCTATTCGCGCAGCAGTTTCGGGTCGTCCGGGCGGCGTTTATCTCGATCTGCCGGCAAAACTCTTTGGCCAAGTCATGGATGCAGATGCAGGCGAACAATCGCTGGTGAAAGTTATCGATGCGGCACCGCGCCAGCTGCCCGCACCGGAATCGATAACGCGTGCCCTTGATGTTCTTAAAGGAGCAGAGCGGCCTTTGATAATTCTCGGTAAAGGAGCCGCCTATGCCCAAGCCGACGAGGCAATCCGTGAATTGATTGAAAAAAGCGGTATACCCTATCTGCCGATGAGCATGGCCAAGGGTCTGTTGCCGGACACGCACCCGCAATCAGCGGGCGCGGCGCGTTCGCTGGCGCTAAAGGAATCTGATGTCGTAATGATGATCGGCGCCCGGCTCAACTGGCTGCTCTCCCATGGTAAGGGAAAATCCTGGGGCGATAAGCCTAAGAAGTTTGTCCATATCGATATTGAACCTAAAGAAATGGACAGCAATGTCGAGATCGCAGCTCCGGTGGTCGGAGACATCGGCTCATGTGTTCAGGCTTTGCTTGATGGCATGGGCAAGAAGTGGACGTTGCCGCCGGCAGCCTGGACGGATTCAATCAAAGAAAAAGTCGCAACCAATGTTGAGCGAATGGCACCAAGGCTGCAAAACAATAACATACCAATGGATTATCACGGTGCGCTCGGGGCGTTGCGCTTGATCATTAAAGAGCGGCCTGAAGTGGTGCTGGTAAATGAAGGCGCAAATACGCTCGATTTTGCGCGCAGCATTATCGATATGTACCAGCCTCGTAAAAGGCTGGACGTCGGAACCTGGGGTGTCATGGGCGTTGGCATGGGGACGGCGATCGCTGCCGCAATTGAAACCGGAATGCCGGTGGTGGCAATCGAAGGTGATAGTGCCTTTGGGTTTTCTGGCATGGAGATCGAAACCATCTGCAGATATAACCTGCCGATATGCGTCGTGGTCTTTAATAACGGTGGCATTTATCGCGGTACCGACGTCAACCCAACAGGTGGCTCGGACGTTGCGACGACTGTATTCGTCAAGGATGCGCGCTACGATAAAATGATGGAGGCGTTTGGCGGTGTGGGCGTTTATGCGACTTCACCGGATGAGCTGAAAGAGGCTGTGAACGCAGCGATAGAGTCTGGGAAGCCGACGCTGGTGAACGCAGTGATTGATGAAGCTTCCGGCACCGAAAGCGGCCGGATCGGCAATCTCAATCCGCAAAGCGTTGTCGCCCAGAAAAAATAAAAAATAATCTGGTTTAACTCTTAAGAAGTGGAAAAAAACGAATGAGTAAAGCGTTAGAAGGGGTCAAGATACTTGATTTTACCCATGTTCAGTCAGGGCCAACCTGCACCCAGCTTTTGGCTTGGTTCGGAGCGGACGTCATAAAAGTAGAGCGTCCGGG
>Ga0209554_1000298_pt1 | contig 41329 bp, 27 predicted proteins | sample MarorgKNORR_S2LV_5_FD_188221 | JGI IMG/M metagenome (GOLD analysis project Ga0209554, IMG submission 188221) | Marine microbial communities from the Southern Atlantic Ocean, analyzing organic carbon cycling - Bottom_A/KNORR_S2/LV (SPAdes) (version 2) | ecosystem: Environmental > Aquatic > Marine... | reverse complement strand
CGACCGCCTCTTCTTCCGGCGGCACGGCCAGACCCGGATCCGTGTAATCGGGCGTTACGAAACCCGCCGCGATCTCCCGCAGCGCCACGACGACCTGCTTGTTGCCTTCGGCGCTAACGAGGGCGCGAGCCCCCTTTTTGAGCTGCTTCGTGCGGATCGCCGCCATCTGTACGAGGTGGAACCGGTTCGAGACCTGTTCCGTGCAGTCTTCGATCGTAACGCGCGCCATCGAGCACTCCTTCTGTGTGTGACCCAGACCCCGTAGCCATCGAGCACCCCGCGGGATCGGGCCCGCATCCTAGTCCAGCCCCCAGACGAGCGAAACCCCGGCCGACGCGGTCGGCCGGGGTCCGTTGCCTCCCCCTAGGGGGAGGCTCTCATCTCGGTTCAGCGCTACTTCTTGCGCCGGCGAGCCTTCTTCTTGGTCGCCTTCTTCCGGCGGCCCTTCTTCTTCGCGGCCTTCTTCTTGGCCTTCTTCTTCGTGGCCTTCTTCTTGGTCGCCTTCTTGCGGCGAGCCTTCTTCTTCGTGGCCTTCTTCTTGGCCTTCTTCTTCGTGGCCTTCTTCTTGGCCTTCTTCTTCGTGGCCTTCTTCTTGGCCTTCTTCTTGGCGGCCTTCTTCTTGGTCGCCTTCTTCTTCGTGGCCTTCTTGCGCGTGGCCTTCTTCCGCGTGGCCTTCTTCTTGGCCGCCTTCTTACGTTTTCGAGCTGCCATTTCTGGGTCACCCCCTCTTAGAATGGCCCGAGTGCTACAGCCGTAAGCTTCTGGCTCGTAGATCGGACAGACTCCGAGTCCGCCGTCCACGTTCGAGAGGTGCTGGATCGCACGTGTCGATCCTCCTCCCCCCCGGTAGCCGGAAGCCGCGATGCGTAGGCCGTTGATTGGCCTTTGCTTCGTAAACCGCGGTACTCAAGCCATTGTTGCGGGTGACGCTACCACCCCGGTTTTGCCCCCGTCAAGGCAAATTGTCAAAAAAAACAAGTATCTGGCCGCATAAACTGCAAGCAACGGTCCCAAAAACGCTGCAAAGCGGCCGGCGAGGCGTGCAGTGACCCACCGCCATCACGAAACTTGCCGTGTTTCGCGGGGCATCCCGCGACCCAGCGCGCAACTCTCCCGCCGAGTGCCAAAGGATCCGGGGCGTCTTGCGCGCCTACGCGAAGGAAAGTGTGCGCGGCGCGCGGGGGCAGGAGGACGGAGGGCCTAGCGCTTCCGCTTGTGACGCATCCGCTTCAGCAGCTTTCGCTGCTTATGCTTCCGCATCTTCTTGCGTCGCTTTTTGACCACACTGCCCATGAGCGATTCCCGTATCCCCGTTGAGAGCGAATTCCGGCGAGCGGCGAGATTTAGTCGCTCTGGGGGGCGAAGTCAACCCCCGGGGTCTCGCACAGCATCGAGACCCCGCCCAGCCGGCACCACCCGGTGGCCACTCGCGACGCCTAGAGGCCGAGCAACCCCACCCTCTCGGCGGCTTCGAAGTCGCGCAGCAGCCGCTCGTAGTGCCCCGTTTCGAAGATCTCGAAGCATGTCGACTCCCGCCGCCGCCAGTAGAGATCGGCGGCTACCAGCCGACTGCGGTCGAAATGCTCTGCCTTCAGGTTTCGCACCAGGATCTTCTGGGTCTCCGTGTAGACGAATTCATCCACCACGCGTACGAAATCGGGGAACCATTTCGGGTCCATTCCCCCACCCGCGATCGCCTCGCGACAGAAATCGAAGAAGGCCTGGGGGTCGAAAATCGCCCCCGGGCGCAACTTCAGGGCGACCATCACGAGTTCATCCGAGACCACGCAGGGGACGCCATACGCTGCCGCGAGCACGACATCCGGATGCTCCTGCACCAGACGAGCCACCTGGGCGGCGGAGAAGTTCTCGCCATCCTTTCGGATCCAATCGTCGGTGCGGCCATCGAAGTACAGGTAGCGGGCACCATCGATTACCCGGATGTGCCCAAGGTCGCCTGAGTAGTAGACGCCCTCGCGGAACTTCGCGTCATTCGCCGCGTCGTTGTCGAAATAACCCTGAAAGAGCGAAGTGTCCGGCGCGACCCGACAGATCTCGCCGACGGCTTCGGCGTAATTCTCGAGTTTCCCGTCGGGTCCAAGAATCGCCGGTGCGCGCTGTCTCCCGTCCGGGTCGAGGATCTGGACGGCGTCGTCATCGATTCGCCCGACACTGCCCCGTGGATCGGTCTTGCAGCGAAATGTGCTGATCGCCGCCTCGGTGGAGCCGTAGAGCTCGAACATGTCTTCGAGACCCCACCAGTCGATGAAACGGTCGATATCCGGCGGCGATGCGCCGTTGCCAATGGCGTAACGAAACCGATTCCGCGCATCGCCCGCGACGTATTTGCGAATCTGCTGGGGCTCCGGCCCGTGGGCCTTCTCGAGGGCGCCGAGGATGTAGTGAACCGGCTCGCCCACATAATTCCAGTAGGTCACGCCGTGCTCGAGCACGTCATCCAGAAAACGGCTGGCGCTGAAACGCTCGCGGATCGCCACCGAAGCCCCCACCGCGAATGCGGGCTGGAGACCCAGGAAGAGCGCGTTGGAATGAAACAGTGGCATGCAGGCGTAGCCGCGATCTTCGCAACCGAGTCCGAGGCGCTGGGACACCGCGCGCCCGATGGCCAGCAGCTTGAAGTGGTTGTTGTTGATGCCCTTTGGCAGCCCCGTCGTCCCCGAGGTGTAGATCACCATCAGGTTCTGGTCGGGCGACACGTCCACCGCCGGCGCTTCGAGAGATTTCCCCTCCGGGCCGACCTCCGCGGCAACACAGCTCGACCAGTCACGGTCGCCGATCGGCGCTTCAAGGCCCGGCGGTGTGTAAATCAGTCGATTCTCCTCCGGAATCGACTCGAGACGGTCGCCGATTGCCTCGACCCGTTCGGCAAAGGCCGCATCGCAGATCAGCACCCGTGCGCGCGACTGGTTGAGGACACCGGCGAGCGTCTCCCCCCGGAGTCCCGTGTTGATGCCGAATAGCGTGAGTCCGCCGAAACCACAGGCGCCGTAGATCCCCAGCAGTTCGAGGCGGTTCTCCATCAGGATCGCCACGTGTCCCGGCTGACGATCATCCAGCGCACCGAGACGCTGCCTCAGGAAATGGGAGAACCGGACGCTCTCATCGCGGTACTGGCGATAGGTCCAACTGCGGTCATCGTGAACCAGAAAGACGCGCTCTCGCACCTCCGGGTGCCGGGCGCGGGCTTCGATCTGGGCACCGAGCACGAAGGGAGCTTCAAACTCGAAGGCTGTTCCGTTCTGCAAGTTGCCCCCTCGACGGACCTATCCAGTCGAACCCGCGGCACGAGGATCGATGAATCCCCAGCGATTGCAAGCGCGAGACGCCGATGCTGACGCCGGCCTCGCTTTGCACTCACGACGCGTTTAGGAGGAGACTGCGGGCGCCGTTTAGCGCCCGGCGCTACTCGAGACGGATCGTTTCGCTAGTACTCGATGATCTCGAGGATATAACGCTTCTTCTCCTTGCCGCTGGCGGCGGCCATCAGCGTTCGAATCGCCGAGGCGTGCGCCCCGCCCTTGCCGATCACCTTGCCCAGATCTTCTTTCGCGACCTTTAGCTCGAGCACATGGGCATGCTCCCCGATGACCTCCGAGATCCGGACCTCGTCGGGTAGATCGACGAGCGCGCGCACAATGTCTTCAATCAACTGCTTCACGAATTCCCCTTCCCTGCAGGATGACCCGATGGCGGCCCGCAGCATCCCTCTGCAGCAACCTACCTTCCGGATCGACAGCGATTCTACGCCACTCCCGCCACGGATGGTCCACGAAAACCGTGCACCGCCACGGAATCCTGCGGACCGTCCGGGCCCTTCCGAGATGACCCGGCCTCGACGCCCGAGGAAGGTGTGGCCGATTGACCCCGGCGAGGCCCCTGGACCTGTGCCGCCTTTGGCCCGAAAGAGCCCTTCCCCTTCGCAAAGGCGCTGTGATCTTCCGGTAGCATTGCCGCCGCGATGTTTGCCCGGCGCGACGACGAGGAACCTGCGCCGCAAAGCGCAGCGAATCGGGCGCCACTCGCGCGAGCGAACAGGTCGGTTTCGCCTCTTCTGGATCCACTCCACACCACCTGAGCCGGGCTCTCCCGGCACCGCACCGGGACGACAGACACGTGGCCCAGCCCATTCCGACGAGTCGCATCCTCCGTCGATTACTGGCGAGCGGAGCCCATGGTCGCGCGGCGAACCTGCTGGGCCGCATCCACCCGGCGGACGTCGGCCCGCTGCTCGGCGATCTCGGCCCCGATGAGATCCGCACCGTCGTCGAACTGCTCTTCCGCCAGCAGCGTGCAGAGAACCTGCTGCGCGAATTGCCCTTCGAACTCCTTGGGGACGTCATGGAGGCTCTGGGCGACTCACGCCTCGCGGAAGTCCTGGGCCGTCTCGAAGTCGACGATGTGGCCGAACTCGTAGACGCCCTGCCCGAAACGCGACGCGAGGCCATCCTCGAGCGCCTGCCACAGCAGCGTCAGCGCGAACTCAAGAGACTCGAACTCTACCCGGCCTCGAGTGCCGGCCGCGTAATGACGACGTCCTACGTTGCACTCGATGAGACGATGACCTCCGCGGAGGCGGTCGAATCGATTCGCGCCTCGGGCGATCTCGCCGACTCGATCCTCTATCTCTACGTCGTCGACGAGAACCACTGCCTCCGGGGCGTCGTACCGATTCGACGGCTCGTCGCGTCTCCGTCGGATCGCACCTGCGGAGAGTTGATGCTGCCCGAGCCCGTTCGCGTCACCCCCGAGGTCGACCAGGAGGAGGTGGCTCGAATCGTGGCGCGTTACGACCTGCTGGCAGTCCCGGTCACCGATGCCGATGGCACGCTGCTCGGGGTCATCACGGTCGACGACGTGATCGACGTGATCACCGAAGAAGCCACCGAGGACATGTACCACCTGGCCGGCCTCTCCGAGGAGGATCGCGTCTTCTCCCCGCCGCGGTTGGCGATCCGCAAGCGCCTGCCGTGGATGGTGCTCAATCTCGCGACGGTGATCCTCGCGGCGTCGGTGGTGGCGCTCTTCGAGCACACGCTGGAGCAGATGGTCTCCCTCGCGCTGTTCCTCCCGGTGGTCGGGGGCATGGCCGGCAACGGAGGCATCCAGGCCCTGACGGTGACCACCCGCGGCATCGCCCTGGGCGAGATCGAATTCTCGACGGGGATTCGCGCGGTCACCAAGGAGACCATCGTCGGGCTCAGCCTCGGGGCTGCCACCGGACTGATCTGCGCCCTGCTGGCATTCGCCTGGTCGGGAAACCCCTACCTCGGCTTCGTCCTCTTCCTATCGCTGGTCGTCACGCTCACCTTCGCGGGGCTGTTCGGCGCGGCGGTACCGCTGGCCCTCAAGGCCATCGGCCAGGACCCGGCTCTCGGTGCCGGTGTCATCGTGACGACCTTCACCGACGCCTTCGGGTTCCTCACGTTCCTCGGGAGTGCCACCCTGCTGCTGGACCGTCTCCACTGACGAACTGCCGCCCCCGCGGACGGCGCTTCAATGGGTCGGGTCGACGCCCGGGGCCCCGCGGCTTTCGAGGCGCTCGCGGCGCCACCCTGCTGGCCCGAGCGAAAGGCTCGTGGTCGGCCAGTATTCGGGGTCGAGCTTCAGCGTCGTGACGTCACGTCGGCCGTCGAGGCCACGCGTCTGGAGCCGCACCGCACCGCGGTCATCGATCCCCAGAATCACCGCGAGAAAGCTGTCGAGGTCTGGCGTCGGCTGGCCATCCACGGCTTCAATCCGCAGGTTCCCGCGCAGCCCATAGCGGTCGGCGGGCGAGCCGAACCAGTAGCGCGTGACGTAGACCCCCGACTTCGGCAGCCCCCACTGCATCGAGAGAGCGCGGTGGGGCTCCTGCAAAAGTGCCCCGGCAAAAAGCAATGCCCGCTCGGTCCCCCTGCCGGAAAGCGCCTCGGTGGGCAGCTGGACGATCTTTTCGCGACCCTCCCTCAGCACCCGGACCTCGAGTTGATCGGCCTGGGCGGCGGCCTCCAGCGCGTCGAAACGGGTCAGGGTCTGCCCGTCTACTGACAGCAGAAGATCGCCTTCGCGCAGCCGCCCCACCGCCGGACTGTCCGCGGCGATGCGCACCACCGACAGCACCCGCTGCTCGTTCCGCGGCTTCGCCTCGAAGGCCGCTGCGAGCGTTTCGTCGAGGCCCCGGTGTCGCGCCTCGGCCAGCGAGAGTGGCTGGAACTCCGCCCCCAGCGAGCGCCAATTGACCGGCTCGTCACGGCGCAGGGCGTCCACGATGGGGATCACGTGACCGATCGGGATCCCCGCCAGGAAGGGCTCGCTATCCTGCCCCAGGCTCGGTGTGTACGAGGCCCAGAGCGCGACCACCCGCCCCCAGCCATCGGCGAGGACCCCCCCCATGGTCGCAGGCGAGTCCTCGACGCCGATCAGGTCGATGTTCTGGTCGCGAAAGCGCGGGGGCCTCGTCATCGGGAGAATCAACGGCTCGCGTCGGTCGACCCGGGTCTTTCGCGACACCCAGCGCTTCACGGGAGACACGCCCACCACCCAGACGGGGTCGCCTGGCTGCAGGTCGCGGCTGCGCAGGGTTGCCGATTCTACTTCGGTGTCGCCGAGGTGCGCGGGGTCGTAGCGCACGACGCCGAAGTTGTGCTCGGGGTGGAGGTAGACGACCTCGGCGGGGATCTCCACGGAACCACCGAAGGTCAGCGTGAGGTCACCGAGTGCCACCGGAACCGTGTCGCGATCCACTACCACGAGACCGCGCTCGGCATCGACGACCAGGCCGGAACCCGCAAAGCGGTCGTAGTGCACACCGTCCAGCCGATAGGGAATCCTGAATTCGACCACCACAAGCGAAGGCGCGAGGACTTCGAGGGCCCAGTCGCCGTCGACTGCGAGTTCGGTCGACGTCGGCTGGCGCGGCCGCTTCGCCGGGGGCGGCGGCGACGCGCGACACGGCCAACGACCGGTCGCATCGTCCCGCTGACAGCGGCGCATGTCGAACCAGTGGCGATCGATCTCGACCACCGCCACCACCGGAAGGTTCGGCTTCGAGGGCAGGAAGTAGCGAAACGTCACCTTTTCGCCGTCCGGGATTTGGGCGAGGACCCTCTCGATGGCCTCGAGATCCGGAACCTCCTCGCCGTTGGCGTGGGTGATCACCGCGCCGCGCGGCACGCCGGCGTGATAGAGCATGTATCCGGGTTCGGAGACCGCTACACCGCGCTGCGGAATCGCGTGATTTCGGGCGGCGTGATACGAGAGGGGCATGAGAACCCCGCCTCCGATCTCGAGATAGGACGAGGGCGATATCGCCGCGAGATCGGCCACGCGCATCTCGACCTCGAGGGGCTGCCCGCCGCGCTCCACGCTCAGCGAGATCGTTTCCCCGACGCGTGCGTCGAGCTGCTCTTCGATCGGCAGGAAACTGGTCACCGCCTGCCCGGCGATGGCCATCACCACGTCCCCGGGCTCGAGCACGCCGTCGGCGGGCCCCTCGGGCACCACCTCGTCCACCACGATCATCCCCTTCGCGGCGGGGAAGGCCTCCCGAACCCGGGCCTCGGAGAGGGAGCGCAGACCGAGACGGCGAATCTCGTCGAAGGAACGGTGGGCAAAGACGACCTGCAACGTGCCGCGAGAGACGGGCTCGCCCGCGCGGATCTTCGCGAGCGCCCGCACCACCCGCTCGAGGGGCAGGTAGAAACTCGAAGCCGCCATGCGACGACCGCCGGCATTCAAAGCGACGACCGCTCCCTCGCGGTCGATTACCGGCGATCCCGAAGAGCCTCCCGAGGTCCCCGAGGCGGCCTGGTAGTAGAAGGTGTTGAAATCGTTGTAGCCGCTCCGCCCGTAGACCGGAGCGCTGCGATCGAGGCGCGCCAGGGTCCCCGCCAGGATCGAGAACTTTTCGCCGGCATCGTTGCCGATCACGCGGATCTCGGTCCCCACCCGCGCCCGCTCCGGCGCGAGTTCGAGCTCGGCGAGCTGCATGAAGCGGACGTCCGCCGGGTCGAAGCGGTAGAAACCGAAATCGTGGACCGGGTCGCGGTAGAGAGCCTGCACTTCGACTTCCTCGTTGTCGAGGAAGATCGCCTCGGTGACGACCGGGCCGGCCGTCACCACGTGCCGATTGGTCAGGATCAGACCCATTTCCGCGTCGACGACGAAACCCGTCGCACTCTGGACACCGGCAGAGTTGCCGTCGAAAGCGCGTGGCGAGCGAATGCGCAGCTCCACCACCGCCGGCGCGACGCGATCCAGGGTCTCGGCCCAGTCCGCGATCGACACCCGCGGCAGCGCCCCGGCAAGAAGCACGAGTGCAGCAACCAGGCCCGGCGCGAACCCGCGGCTCCGGCTCAACCCGAAGTCCCCGATCGCAGGCGGCATCCAGCACCCGTCACGAATCGCTCTCCCCGATCGAAGTGAGGCGCGCGAGGTAGCGCAGCACGTATTTTCCGAGGACGTCCGCCTCGAGGTTCACACGGCTTCCCGGGCCGCGCTGCCCGAGGGTCGTCACCAGGAGGGTGTGCGGAATCAGTGCAACGTCAAAGCCCTCGTCCGCCACTTCGACCACGCTGAGCGACACCCCGTCGACTGCAACCGAACCCTTTTCCACCAGCAAGTCGGCGAACCCCGCGTCGCAGGCGACAGAGAAACGCACATCGTTTCCCGCGCGCTCAATCCGCTTCACCACACCGGTCGCATCCACGTGACCCTGCACGATGTGGCCATCGAGACGCGCGTCGGCGCGCAGCGCCGCTTCGAGATTCACGGCGCCTTCCGCTTCGAGTTCTCCCAGGTTCGTCCGCAGCAGGCTCTCCGGGATGGCATCAAAGGACAGCCGGGGGCCGTCGATCGCGGTGACCGTGAGGCAACACCCGTTGAGCGCAATGCTGTCGCCGAGCTTGACCCCGGCGGCCACTTTCGGCGCCAGGACCTCCAGCCGCACGGAGCCGTCCCCCGGCACAACCGACGCGATACGACCGATCTCCTCCACGATTCCGGTGAACATCAGCGGCTCCGCGACTCGATCTCGCGCAGCATCCGATCGCGTACCAGGTCGTATTTCGCCCCGAGTTCGATCGGCGAATTCGCCCGGGTCGCCGGCACGTCGGGAAGTTTCCCCGCGTGGTAGCGGATCTTGAAGTCGGTGAACTTGAGACCGTGCGCCGTCGAGATCACCACGACGCGGTCGCTTTTTCGAATTGTCCCGTTCGCCACCAACTTGTTGAGGGCGACGAGCGCGACACCCGTATGCGGGCAATTGAAGAGCCCGGTTCGGTCCGCCGCTGCACAGGCCTCCGCGATTTCGACTTCGCTCGCCTGTTCGACCACGCCGTCATAACGCTTGAGCGCGTCGATCGCCTTCGCCGCGGACACCGGGTTTCCGATCTGGATCGCCGAGGCGAAAGTCGGCCGGGCAACGATCGGTTCCATCACCCGGAAATCCCGCTGATACGAGAGATAGAGCGGGTTTGCGGCCTCGGCCTGGGCGACGCAGAGCCGCGGCCGCCGCTGGATCAGGCCGAGGTCAAAGAGCAGGTCGAGCCCCTTGGCCAGGGCCGAGACGTTGCCGAGATTGCCGCCCGGGATGATCAGCCAGTCGGGGACCTCCCAGTCGAACTGCTGCGCAATCTCGATGCCGACGGTCTTCTGCCCCTCGATCCGCAGGCTGTTCATCGAATTCGCGAGGTAGATGCCATCGTTCTCGGCGACCTGCTTCACGATCTCCATGCAGCCATCGAAATCGGTGTCGAGGGCGAAAACGATCGACCCGTTTGCCACCGGCTGGATCAACTGCGCCAGTGAAATCTTTCCACGCGGCAGGAAGACGATCGAAGGGATTCCCGCCGCCGCCGCGTAGGCCGCAAGAGCCGCCGAAGTGTCCCCGGTCGAGGCACAGGCCACCGCGGGGACGTCGACACCCCGGGCGCGCATTTCGCTCACCATCGAGATCAGGACGGTCATGCCGAGGTCCTTGAACGACCCCGTGTGAGAATTGCCGCAGAGCTTGATCCAGAGATCCTCCACGCCCACCTGCCGTCCGTAGCGCTCGGCCCAGAAGAGGTTCGAGTGTCCCTCGTACATCGACACCACGTTGTTGTTGTCAATTTCTGGGAGCACCCACTCCTTTAGGCCCCAAACCCCCGAGCCATAGGGCCATTCGTTGTGATGGCGGCGCCCGTCGAACAGTTTCTTCCAACCTTCGGCGGAGGTCTTCCGAAGTTCGTCGAGATCGTGGACCACCTCGAGCAGGCCCCCCTCGCGGTCGGTGTACACGATCTCGTCGAGGCGGTAGCGCTCTTCCGGGTGAGCGAAGCTCTGGAACCACGCGCGGTAACTCGGTTTTTCAGAAGGGCTCATTCGCGATTCTCCTGGATGCGAACGAAGAGGGTCCGCGCCCTGACCTCCGGCCATTCGTCGATCTCCGCGACGGCCTTTCGCAGCGCCGCTTCAGGAGCGGCATGGGTCAGCACCACCACCGAAATCGAACCGCCCGCACTGGCGGGGCCACGCTGCAGGACGGATTCGATCCCGATGTCGTTGGCACCGAGGGCGCCCGTCACCTTCGACAAGACCCCGGGCTCGTCGGTTACCTCGAACCGGAGATAGGCCCGGCCGTGCAGTTCGTCGGTGGGGACCAGCTCGCGCGAATGCAGCGCCTCGAGGGGACGCGAAAGCGGCGGCACGCGTCCGGCACCCGCTCCACGAAGGATTTCTCGCCCGATCTCGATCGCGTCCGCGACCACCGCGCTGGCGGTGGGCATCTCCCCCGCCCCGGCTCCGTAATAGAGCGTGGGACCCACGGCGTCGCCGACGATCAAGACGGCATTCATCGCGCCGTCGACAGAGGCCAACTGGCTGCCGAGCGAAATCAGCGCGGGGTGTACCCGGGCTTCGATCCGGTCGTCGCCCTCCCCCGCTGCTTCGCGGGCGATCCCGAGCATCTTCACCCGAAAGCCCAATTCCCGGGCCATCTCGAAGTCGATCGGTGCGAGGTCTCGGAGCCCCTGCGTGGGAATCGAATCGACATCGAGCTCCGCTCCGAAGGCCATCGCCACCAGGATCCCGAGCTTCTGTGCCGCATCGATCCCGTCGATATCGAAGGTCGGGTCGGCCTCGGCATAGCCAAGATCCTGGGCGCGCTTCAAAATCACTTCGAAGGCTTCGCCGGTCGCCTCCATCTCCGAGAGGATGTAGTTGGTGGTCCCATTCAGGATGCCTTCGATCGACAGCACCCGATCCGCGGCGAGCCCTTCCCGGAGCGCCCGCAGCACCGGGATCCCGCCGCCAACGCTCGCCTCGAAAGCCACGTCGACGCCGGCGGCCGCGGCCTGCGCGAAGATCTCCGAGCCGTGGTGAGCGAGAAGCGCCTTGTTCGCGGTGACCACGTGCTTCCCGGCAGCGATCGCGTCTGCGACGAGCGCTCGCGCGGCGCCGGTCCCGCCAATCAATTCGACCACGATGTCGACCGCCGGGTCCGCGATCAATGCCTTTGCGTCCGAGTCGAAGTGGATCCCCTCGAGATCGACCCCGCGATCGGTTTCGGTGTCGAGATCGGCGATCCGCACCAGGCGCAGCCGCGCCCCGAGGCGCTCGCTGATCACCGCAGCATTCTGCCCCAGCACGCGCACCACGCCGCGCCCGATGGTGCCAAAGCCGATCAGGCCGATACCCACTTCTCGATCTCGATTCGACATACACGCTCGCCGAGTCTGGCGACTCAGGCGCCCCCTTCCCTCAGGAACTTTCGGATTCCGCGAACCGCCTGGCGGATCCTGTGTTTGTTCTCGACCAGGGCGAAGCGTACAAATCCCTCGCCGTATTCCCCGAAGCCGATGCCCGCCGAAACGGCGACCCCCGCTTCGGCCAACAGTCGCTTCGAGAACTCGAGCGAACCCATCGCCGTGAAGGGCTCTGGAATCGGCGCCCAGACGAACATCGTCGCCAGCGGCTTCTCGATCTTCCAGCGCCCGGGTCCCTCCTGGCCCAGCCCATCGACCAGCGCGTCCCGGCGCTCCCGGTAGATCTCGACGTTCTCTGCGACACAATCCTGGGGCCCGCGCAGCGCCGAAATTGCACCGATCTGGATCGCCTGGGGCATGCCATAGTCGAGGTAGCTCTTGATCCGCGTGAGCGCGTGGATCATCTGCCGGTTTCCGCAAGCGAAGCCGACCCGCCAGCCCGCCATCGAGTGGCTCTTCGAGAGCGAGACGAATTCGATGGCAATTTCTTTCGCACCCGGAATCTCCAGCAAGCTAGGAGGCTTGTAGCCGTCAAAGGCGATCTCGGCGTAGGCGAAATCGTGGAGAATCATCAGGTCGTTCTCGCTCGCGAAGGCCACGACGCGCTCGAAGAAACTCCGATCCACGACCTGTGCGGTCGGGTTCGCGGGAAAAGAAAGGATCAGCATCTTCGGGCGCGGCCAGGTGCGGTGAAAAGCGGCCTCGAGATTCTCTACGAAGTCCGAATCCGGCGTCAGCGGAACGTGCCGAAGGTCGCCGCCGGCGATGATCACCGAGAACTGGTGGATGGGGTACGCGGGATTCTGGCACAGCACCACGTCGCCGGGCCCGATGGTCATGAGGACGAAGTGCGAGAGCCCCTCCTTGGCACCGATGATCGCAATCGCCTCGGACTCGGGGTCGAGATCCACCGCATACCGGCGCTCGTACCATTCGCAGACCGCGGCGCGCAGGTTCGGAATGCCACGCGATTGCGAGTAGCGGTGGTTCTTCGGGTTGCGCGCCGCCTCGCAGATCTTCTCGACGACAAAGTCGGGAGTCGGGAGATCAGGGTTGCCCATCCCGAGGTCGATGATGTCCTCGCCGCGCCGACGCGCCGCGCGCATCAACTCGATCACCTCCCCGAGGCTGTAGGGCGGCAATCGATTGAGCTTGTTGAAATCGTGCTGCACGCAGCTCGCCTTTCACGTCCAAGCCCGCCTTCGAGGACGCGCCGGAGGGCCCATTGTACGGAGGCGTCGGCCCCAGCGCCCGTACGAACCCTCTCACGGACGCGTGCCGAAGCTTCGCCTCCGGAAGAGCCGGTAGAACGGGATCCCTGCCAGCATTGCGACGATCGCCACGAAGCTCTCGAGACTCCGCTCGACGAGCATCACGCCGGCAACACCGGCCATCGAAGCCGCGTAGAAGAGCGGCGTCAGCGGGAAACCCCAGGCTCGGTAGGGTCGCGGGCGGTCCGGCTGCGTCCGGCGCAGGCGCAAAAGCGCCGCCACGTCCGCGAGTGCCGCCAACAGGATCGCGAAGATCGTGAAATCGAGAACCGCCGGGAACGAACGCAGGAGGAGCAACACCGCCACCGCCACCGCACCCTGCAAGACGATCGCGCGGGCGGGGGTTCCGAAGCGGGGGTGCACGGTATCCGCTCCCGGCAGGAAGAGCCCGTCGAGACCCATCGCGTAGGCGATGCGCGGACCCACGAGCACCGCCGCGTTGAGCGTCCCGAGAATGGATACCAGCACGAAGGTTCCGACCAGCCCTCCCGCGATGGGTCCAAAGAGGAATCCCGCAGCCGCCCGGCCGGCGTCGGGACTGCCGCGCAGGACCTCCATCGGAATGGCGTAGAGGTAGACCGCGTTGATCGCCAGGTAGAGCACCGCGCACAGGAACAACCCCAGGAAGAGACTCCGAGGCAGGTTGCGACCCGGGTCCCGGATTTCGCTCCCCACGTAGAGCGAGGCGTTCCAGCCGAGGTAGCTAAAGAGCACCGGCGACATTGCCAGCGCGAAGGCGGTAAACGTGATCGGTCCGGCCGCCGCCGCGAAGAAGCGCGCGGGGTCCCCGACGCCGACACTGGGGCCCAGGATCACGAAGGCTGCCAGCGCCGCGATCTTGAGCACGGAAGTCAGGTTGTTTGCACGGGCCCCCCAGCGCACGCCCACGTAATTCGCCCCGGAAACGAGAACCGTCACCCCAACGGCGATCGCCAGGGAACCGCGGCCTTCCCATCCCAGGGCCTCTGAGAGCCCGGCCCCGAAGGCGGCTGCGAGCGCAGCGATCGACCCGGCGTAGATCGCAAAGAAGGTGAGCCAGCCCACCAAGAAGCCCGCCAGCGGATGGAAGGCCTCGCGCAAGAAGACGTAGTCGCCCCCGGCGCGGGGATACATGGCACCGAGTTCGGCGTTGGTGAGCGCGCCGGCGAGTGAGATCAGGGCGCCGAAGCCCCAGGCTGCGAAGATCCACCCCGGGCTCGGCAGCAGCGCCGCCACCTGCCCGGGCGTGAAAAAGATCCCCGCGCCGATCACCGAGGCCACGACCAGGAAGGTCGTGTCGGTCAGCGTCAGTTCACGTTTCAGCCGGTCGCGCGGGTGAGCCTCCACCGGGGCCCTCCCTCACCACGCTCGGGAGCGTGGTGGGTCGATTCGCCCTAGGACAAGAACGGGATGATCAGCAGCGCGACGATGTTGATGAGCTTGAGCATCGGGTTGATCGCCGGACCTGCTGTATCCTTGTAGGGGTCGCCCACGGTGTCGCCGGTCACGGCGGCCTTGTGCGCCTCCGAACCCTTGCCGCCGTACTGCCCCATCTCGATGTACTTCTTCGCGTTGTCCCAGGCGGCGCCGCCGGTCGTCATCGAGAGCGCCACACAGACACCCGAGACGATCGAACCGATCAGCATGCCACCGAGGGCCTGGGCACCGACCACCCCGTACCCGAAGAGCGCAGGCAAAAGCCCCACGACCAGGGGCGCAAGCGCCGGAATCAGGGCCGGCAGGATCATCTGGCGCAGCGCGGCCTTGGTCACGATATCGACGCAGGTGCGGTAGTCGGGCTTCGCGGTGCCTTCCATGATTCCCGGGATCTCCCGGAACTGGCGCCGCACCTCATCCACCACCGACTTCGCGGCCTCGGCCACCGCATTCATCGCCAGAGAGGCGAAGATGAAGGGCAGCATGGCTCCGATGAAGAGACCGGCGAGCACGGCGGTATTCGACAGGTCAAAGGAGACGTCGAGACCGCCGACCCGATTCAGGTCTTCGATGTAGGTAGCGAAGAGCACCACCGCCGCGAGGCCAGCCGAAGCGATGGCGTAACCCTTGGTCACCGCCTTCGTCGTATTGCCGAAGGCATCGAGGGGATCGGTGACATTGCGAACGTCTTCGCCGAGATCGGCCATCTGGGCGATGCCGCCGGCGTTGTCCGTAATGGGGCCGTAGGCGTCGATGGAGACGATGATCCCGGCGAGCGACAGCATGCTCATGGCCGCAATTCCGATGCCGTAGAGGCCCGCTACCGAGTGGCAGAAGAGGATCGTAATCACGATCACCACGACGGGCACGACGGTGGCCTGCATCCCGACGGCGAGCCCGCTGATCACGTTGGTACCGTGACCGCCCTCGCTCGCCTTTGCGATGCGATCGACAAAACGCGAACCGTCGCCGGTGTAGACGTCGGTGATCCAGAGCATGACGCCGGTCACGGCGGCGCCCGCCGCGGCGCAGAACCAGAGGGCCGATCCGGAGACGGCGTTGCCGAGGGAATCCACGCTCGGGATCTCGAGGTTCATGTGAATGCCAAGGAGCAGCAGGAGGGTCACGCCAACGGCAATCCCCAGACCGATGTACATCGCCTTCATCACCGCCGGCTGCTCGCCGGCCGCGGGCTCACTAATGCGCACGAAGGGCAGGGCCACCAGCGACCCCACGATGCCCGCCGCACCCACGGCCAACGGGTACAGGAACATGCCCATGTTTCCGGGAAAAACGATGTGCGAGAGCAGCATCACGGCCGCGGCCGTGACGCAGTAGGTCTCGAAGAGGTCCGCGGCCATGCCCGCGCAGTCCCCCACGTTGTCGCCCACGTTGTCGGCGATCACCGCCGGGTTGCGCGGATCGTCCTCGGGAATGTTCGCCTCGACCTTGCCAACCAGGTCGGCTCCGACGTCGGCGCCCTTGGTGAAGATGCCGCCCCCCAGGCGGGCGAAAACCGAGATCAGCGAGCCACCGAAGGCCAACCCGATCAGGGCGTCGGGCTTGTGGTAGCCGCAGGCGTCCATCACCGTGACGATCACGGCCAGCGAGAGCAGGCCGAGGCCGACCACCATCAGGCCGGTGACGGCGCCGCCCTGGAAGGCGAGACCGAAGGCCGGTCCGAACCCATCTTGCGCCGCCCGCGCCACGCGCACGTTCGCGCGCACCGAGACGTTCATGCCGATGAAGCCGGCCGCGGCGCTGGCAAGCGCGCCGAGGATGAAGCCGCCCGCGTACCAAGGCCCGAGGGCCAGCCAGACGATTCCCAGAATCGGCACGCCGACGATGGCGATCGTGCGGTACTGACGGTTCAGGAAGGCCGACGCCCCCGCGCGGATCGCTTCGGCGACCTCGTTCGCGCGATCGGTCGAAGTCGGCGCGGACAGGACCCGCCTGTAGTAATAAAACCCCATCGCCAGAGCTACCAGAGCGGCGATGAAGGAAGCGGCTGTAGTCGCCATCAAAATCTCCCCGTGGCGGGTACGCGAATTCGGGAGGGACGCATTTTGTCCTCCCGCCGGCACCCGGGCTGAAAATCGTTCAGGGGGTCGACGAAGGGGTGCACGCAGTGTGCGCGACGGCCCCCTTCCCTCTGCGGCGAGGAAACTAGGCGTCCGACCCGTAAAAGTCCACCCCGATGCCGGGCCGCCCCGAACCAATCGGTCCCCGCGGGCCGCTAGACTCTGGCCCGCCGCTCGCTCTCTCCAAATGGGAACCCGCCCGTGCCGACTGCCGCCGATTCTCTGCTCAAAACCGCCCTCGCGAGCGGCGTCGAGATCTGCTTCGCGAACCCCGGAACCACCGAAATGCCGCTGGTCGCAGCGCTCGACCGCAGTCCGGGCATCCGCCCGGTCCTCGGACTCTTCGAGGGGGTTTGCAGCGGCTGCGCCGACGGTTGGGGCCGCATGCGGCGCCAGCCGGCCATGACCCTGCTCCACCTCGGGCCGGGCTTCGCGAATTCGATTGCCAACCTGCACAACGCCCGCCGCGCCCGCACCCCGGTGGTGAACCTCATCGGGGACCACACCCGCGCCCACGCCGCTTTCGACTCCCCGCTGCACTCCGACATCGAATCGCTGGCGCGCCCGGTCTCGACCTGGTTCCGCCACTGCCGCGCACCGGGCGACCTCGGCACTGACACCGCGGAGGCCATCGCGGCATCCAAGGCCGCCGGGGGCGGCGTCGCCAGCCTCGTGATTCCCGCCGACGTGCAGTGGGGAGAAGGGCCGCCCCCGGCCCCGCCGATCACGGCGGCCCCGGCCCCCCGCGTGACGGACGAACGAATTCTTGAGGTCGCGCGTCGCCTGCGAGCGAGTTCTCGCTGTGGGCTGTTGCTGGGAAGCGACGCCCTCGGTGCCGACGCCCAGCGGGCCGCGGCGAGAATCGCCAGCGCGGTCGGCGCAAAGCTCTGGATCGAGACCTTCCCGGCTCGCTGGGAACGCGGCGGCGACCTCCCCGCGTTCGAGCGCCTGCCCTACTTCCCCGAAGCCGCGCGCGAAGCCCTGGCCGATCTCGACCTCTTGATCCTCGCGGGTGCACGCGCACCGGTGGCCTTCTTCGGCTACCCGGGACAGGCGTCGGAATTGGCCCCGGCGGCGGCTCCGGTGCTCCTCTCGGAACCCCAACTCGGGTCGGCGGCCGCCCTCGAGGCGCTGGCGGACGAGGTCGGGGCCGCTGCTTACGGGGGTCCGGGGCCTCCGCCTTCAGCGCCCGTCGCCGTGGGGGCGGGCAGCTCCCTGGATCCGGTGGCCCTGTCGGCAGCGATCGCGCGCTGCCTTCCCGAGAACGCGATCGTGATCGACGAAGCCGCCACCAGCGGCCTGCCCTTCTACGCGGCCACCGCCCGTGGCCCACACCACAGCGTCCTCACGCTGACGGGCGGCGCCATCGGCCAGGGGCTTCCCTGCGCCGCCGGAGCCGCCCTCGCCTGTCCCGACCGGCGGGTGCTCTCGCTGCAGGCGGACGGCAGCGCCCAGTACACGCTGCAGGCCCTCTTCACCCTGGCGCGCGAATCCCTCGATGTCACCGTCGTGCTCTTTTCGAATCGCAGCTACCGCATCCTGCAGATCGAAATGGCCCGCGCCGGAATCAGCGAACCGGGAGCCGCCTCGCGTTCGCTCACACAGCTGACCGAACCGGAACTCGACTGGAGCGCGCTGGCGCGTGGCTACGGCGTTCCCGCCGAGCGCGTGACCGACGCTGAAGGTTTCGGGCAGGCCCTCGAACGCGCCCTGTCGACCTCCGGACCCACGCTGATCGAAGCCATCCTCTGATCAGCGCTCGGCCTCTGCCCGCCCCGGCGCAGGCCCTTCGACGTATCCGAGCGCTTCGAGCAGGGCGTTCATCTCGGGATCGCTGCGCAGGTCGTTGGCTTCGCGAGCCGGTTCTGTCCTCGCGTTCGAAACCCCCGCCCGCAGGCGGCGACGCAGTTCTGCCACGCGTAAGGGACTCTTCTGCGCGAGGTTTCGCGTTTCGCCCGGGTCGTTCTTCAGGTCGTAGAGTTCTTCCGGCCCCTCGATCGAAACGATGTACTTGTAATCGTCGACCCGAATGGCCTGTTTGTCGCGGCGGTTCGTCGCCAGAATGACCTCGCGGTGTGCCGGCGCGATGACTTCCCCGCCCTCCGAGATCAAAGGCCACAAGCTCTCGCCCTCCCACCCGGGCGACATCGGAAAACCAAGGAAATCGAAGATCGTCGGGATCACATCGACCGTCTCGGTGAGCGCCGGGATCCGCCGGGGTAACACCCCGGCCCCCGCTGGAAACTTCATCAGCAGCGGAACCCTCACCATGTCGTCGTAGAGCGTGCGATTGTGCCCGAATCGCTGGTGACCGAAGAAGGCGTCGCCGTGGTCCGAGGTGACGACGATCAGCGCGTCCTGGTAGAGCCCGCGCTCACGCAGCATTGCCAGGAGGCTCGCAAGCGCCTCGTCAACGAAGCGGATGTTCGCCCGGTAGCGCGCTTCGAGATGATGAATCACCGACGGCGTCGCCACGCCGGTTTCGTTGGCCTTCAGGAATTCGTCGTGGATGGCGTCCCAGGGCACATCGCCACAGGCGCAGGGTTCGCCTTCGCAGAGGCAGTTGTCGCCATCGTCGCGCAGGTAGGACGCTGGGGCGTCGTAGGGTTTATGCGGTTGCAGGTAGTGGAAGTAGGCGTAGGTCCCGCCCGCCCCGAACTCTGGGAGGAGCTCTGCAATCGAGCGTTCCATGTCCGCGGGCTGCACGCGCATTAGTCGCTTCCGCTCGTCGGGGGAAGTTTCCGGGCCCGCCTTTGTTGCGTAGACCAGTGCGCTCGTGTCATAGCCCCGGGTGAGCCCGAGTTCCGGCGCGCCGGCGTGTGGATTTCCGATGAAGGCGAAGCTCCGATAGCCCTGCTCGGCGAAGAGTTCCGCCACGGTCGGAAACGCCTCGGGGAGAACCGAAGACGAATCGAGTTGATGGGTCATCACTCGAACCCCCGTAACAAGGCTCGCAGTAGAGGGCACCGTGGTCGCCGACTGGCTGTAGGCGTTTTCAAAGACCACCGACTCCCTTGCCAGTCGGTCGAAATTCGGACTGGTGTCATGCACGTCGCCGTAGAGCCCGAAGTAGAAGGCGGACGCCGCGTCGATCACGATTACGAAGACGTTCGCCCCCGTAGCCGAGGGCGCGCGGTCCGCACCTCCGCACGAAAGCAGCCCGGCCGCGAGCACGAACGCGACGGCCGCGACGCCGCCGCGACGCCGCCGCGAATGCGAGCGTTGGAATCGGCACGGCCTGACAGAAAGCTGCGGCAAGGCTATTTCTCCGGAGCCAGGTAGCCGAGGCTCTCGAGCATCTCGCGCTTCTCGGCGGTGGGGGCCAGGAGCCCTTCGGGGCTTCTTGTCGGGGCGCTCCCGAGTTCGACCACCAGGGCCTCGAGGCGCTGCTGCAGCACCCTGCCCCGCTCGGTCTCTCGTGCGAACACGTCGACCTCTTCAAACGGGTCGGCTTCGAGGTCGAAGAGTTCGAACTCGCCCTCCGAGGAGCGCAGCAGCTTCCATCCCTCTACGTAGAGCGCCTTCAGCGTGCGCCCAAAGGGCGCAGGATCGAACTCGGGATGGACCTCGGTCAGCGTACGCAGGGTCCGCAGGTTGGCGGCGGTGTACTCGGCCAGACGCGCGCGCTGCAGAGGCGGGTTGAGCAGGCTCACGGCCTTCGAATTCGACGCGCCGGCTTCGACTCCCGCGACTTCGAGCAACGTCGGGTAAAGATCCATATTGCTAACTGGCCTGGTTTCGACGCCGGGCTCGAAGCGGGCTGGAAAGTGGATCACGAGGGGAATGCGAACCAGCGCGCCGTGGAGCGAGAACTGGTGGTCGAGCATATGGTTCTCGCCGAGCAGTTCGCCGTGGTCGGCGGTCAGGATCACCATGGTGTTCTCGAGATCGCCGTGGGCTTCGAGCGAGTCGAGCAGATCGGCAAAGAGCCCATCGAGTTCGAGGATCGCGGCATCGTAGGTCCCCTGGATGGCGCGGAGATCGCGGGCGTCGAGATCACGAAGCCCCGTGGTGTATTCCCACATGCCGATCCAGGTCCGGTCGACGGCGTAGGAATGCTCGACCATCTCCGGCGGCATCACGCGCTCGCGAAAGTGTCGCTCGGGCACCAGCGGGCGATGCGCCTCCATGTAGTTGAGGACCGCAAACCAGGGTTGGTCTGACGACGAGTCCCCGAGCCAGCGCTCCAGGGCCCCCGCGACCAACTCACCGGCGGCCTTGATCGCCCAGGGCCCGGCGCTCCCGCGCGCAAGCCGTCGATGCAATTCGCTGCTGCGGTCGTCCGCCACCTTGCGTTCGACCACCCAGCGCGCCGCCGTGCGGTAGTGCTCGTCCCACGGATGCTCGACGCGATCAAAGCCCTGGTGGAAGTTCTCGTCGGCGGAAATACTGGGATTCGCCGACCACAGGTAGGTGCGGTAGCCCGCGCTGCTGAGCCGTTCGGCCAGGGTGTCGAAGTCTTCCGAGAGCCAGCGGTGGTCGGCGTCGGTTCCGTGCTGCGACGGGTAGAGCCCGGTGAACATCGAGGCGTGAGCCGGCTCGGTGGTGCTCGCCGCCGATATCACGTCCCGGTAGACCCTCGCGCCGCGGGCCCAGCGGTCGAGCTCCGGCGTCGTCTCGACAGAGTGGCCGTAGAGGCTCATCCGATCCGCCCGCACCGTATCCCAGACGACCCAGAGAATGTTCGGCGCCCGAGCGTCGCCGGAACTCGGGGGACCGCAATCGCCGGTACCACAACCGAAGGCCGCGAACGCGGCCGCCGAGAAGACCCACACAAATACCCGTGTGCCCCGTGCGGCACTCGCCCCCCGCATCCACGCAAGGTAGCACGCACTCACGGAGCGCCGATCGCAGGCTTCGCCGATGCGCGCGCCGCTTCCACCTCTTGAATGGCAGCCGTAATCCCCCCGTCGTCCGGACGCATCGACTGCGCGGCACGCAGGCTTCGCAGGCCCGCATCGAGGTCTCCCCGCTCGAGTTCGAGTCGCGCCAACGAGACCAGGGCGGCGAAGCGCGGCACGCCACCCCCGTCCCCTTCGGCGGCGACCAACTGCCGCAGTTCGTCCTCGCCCCGGTCGGGAAGCGGAGACAGGCGAGCCCGCAGGTAGCGGCTGAAGCCCCGCTCTCGTATCCCGGGCTCGTCGAGGACTTCACGCGCGCGCGCCTCGTTTCCGAGCGAGGCTTCGACGCTCGCCAGGTGCCAGGCCAGGAACTCGCTCCCCGGGGTTGGCCAGTGGCGCAAGCCTGCAACACTCCGAAGCAACGCGGCCTGTTGCGGCGCCGGGGCGACGTAGAGCCCGATGACGAGCGGCGCGATCAGCGCCCAGGCCACGGCGATCCCGACCCCAAGAGGAAGGCCTCGCCGCAGGGCGCGCCGCCGGATCTCGCCCGCACGGCCCCCGCGAAGCGCCTCACTGGCCCCCACCACCGCAAGGAGGAGGAGCGGCACCAGCGGGAAATGCATGCGACTCACACCGAAGGTGAGCGCGTGGACGGCGAGGTAGAGGCCGATCCAGAAAAGCGCGAGGGAGCGGAAGCGCGAGGGCGGCGCGGCAACGAGGCCCACGGGGCCAGCGATCAGCGGAATACAGGCCGCGGCCAGCGTGAGCAACACCAGCAAGAGAGCCACGCCGCCTGGCCCCTCCCCGTACCAGCCCCGCAGCAGGTGACGCGCGACGAAGAAATCCGGCGACCAGAAGGCCGCGAGCTTCACCGGGATGCGAGCCAGGAAGGCTCCCGGAGCCTTCGCAATGTCCGAGAGGGCCTGGTCTCGAAACCAGGCGGCGCCATCGCAGCCAAAGCGCTCCTCGACCCCGGCCGCAGCAAGCCGTCCGGGGAGTTCGGCACGCCAGGCATCAAAGGGACGAAATTCGGAGACCCGCGAATCGAGCGGCACGTCGAGGGGAAGCCCGACCCCAAACAGGCCCGGAAGGCCCTCCGGGATCTCCGCCGCGTTGCCACTCCAAAGATTGAAGGGGCCGTTCAGATCGACGACCACGAGACAGTCCGCCCGCTGGGATGCCGGAATCGACCAGCTTGCGACCACACCGATTGCAACCGCCAACAGGAGACCGATCAGCCGCAGCGACGCCTTCCCCGTGCCTTGTCGCCAGCGCCAGGCGAGCCATCCGACCGATAACACGAGCAGCCCCAGCCCCGTCGACCGGACCAGCGATGCTGCCGCCAGCGAGAGACCCGCGACGACCGCCGTAGATCGCCCGCCACTCCGATCGAGCGCGAGCAGGCGCTCGAAGGCCAGCAGGATTAGCGCCGTGTAGAGGGTCTCCGCCCAAAGCCAGTGCGAGAACGCGATCTGACTCGGATAGAAGGCCACCAGCAACCCGGCCCAGAATCCCGCCCGTTCTCCCCACTCGCTTCGGCCGATCCGGTAGGCGAGAAAAGCGGTGGCCGTCGACAAGAGCACCTGCAGGATTCGCACGCCGATGACGTGGCCGCCTCCCAGCCACAGCCCGGCCGCCATGAAAAGCGTGTAGCCGGGGGCTCGGAAGAACGACTCGAAACCCGCTCCGCCCGCCAGCGCCTGGGCCTGCCGCAAGAATTGGCGCTCGTCGTAATGCGGCTCGAGATCCGCGAACCACCACGCGAGCCCAAGCTTCCCCAGCAGCGAGACCAGCAGCACCGCTCGCATCGAGGAACTCACTCGCATCCGACCCTCAGTCGACATAGCCGAGTTCCCGGAGTTGCTGCCGCTCCTGGGGCGTCAGCGACACCGCGGGGACCGGCGCCAGGGGGTCACCCGGCAGGGGTGCGCCGCTGTGGCGATGGCGCGCAGACGATGCCTCTAGCCCCCTGCGCCAGCGCAGACTCTCGGCCTCTAGCGACTGAAAGACTTCGGGTTCCTCCTGGCGCAGATTCACCCTCTCCTGCCGGTCCCGCGATCGGTCAAAGAGCAGCCCCTCGGAATCTCCGAAGAGCGCATCCCCCTCGATGTACTTCCAGTTGCCCCGCACCGCGACGCGGCGCTCGGCACGGGGTTCGCGGTGGGCCAGGCGCAGCACCGCGGGATGCACCGTGCGCTCTGCCGCCAGCTCGCGCTCGCCCTTCAGCACCTGAGAGAGGTCAAGACCCCGGGCGCGGCCCGGATAGGCGACCCCCGACAGGCCCAGGATCGTGGGCATCAGGTCGAGATGCCAGGTCGCGCCCTCGACTTCGCGCCCCCCCGTTTCCCCAAAGCCCCGGGGCCACGACCAGACCGCGGGGACCTTCAGGACCTCGTCGAAGGGGATGTAGTCGTGCTGAGATTGGCCGTGCTCGAGAAACGCCTCGCCGTGATCGGCCGTCACCACCAGCAGCGTGTCGTCCCATTCGCCAAGATCGCGAAGCGTCTCGCGAATGCGGCCGAGCGCGGCATCGATCCGCCGGATGCGCTCGTCGTAGCTCTCGCGAACCGCCGCCAGGTCCTCGCCGCCGTGGACCGGGTCGAGGTACTCCGCACTCAGGAAGTTGTCACCGCAGCCGAGAAGCTCGCCGTGGTGTTCAGCAAGTTGATTAAAGAGCGTACAGTCCGCCCGCAGCGCGTCGCCGATGCGCTCGGGGGCGCGCCCCTCACGGCGCTCGGCGTGGGCCGAATCGAAGCGCTGGCGCAGTGCCTCGAGCCGCCGCGGCTCGAAACGCTCGGCGCCCACGCCGCGGCTGCGGTGGCGCTGCCATCCGCCGTACGGGAAATGCGCTGCGTAGGTGTGCACGAAGAGGAAATAGCGGTCGCCGCGATGCGCGCGTATCCAGTCGGTGACACGCGAAAGCGACCCGGACACCAGCTCGAGACGCGAAAACTCAAGACTGTGATCGAAGCCGCGCCCGAACCCGTAGCGCGGCGACACGTATCCCCCTTCGTGGAATGCCGCGGTTGCATACCCCGCCTTTCCCAGGGTTTCTGCCAGCGTCGGGATGCGGCGATCGAGTTCCGCCTCCTCCCGAAAGACGCCGTGCTCGGCCGGGTCGAGTCCCGTAAAAATCGACATATGCGAAGGCAGCGTGAAGCTCGAGGCGGCGTAGAAATCCTGGAGCCGCACACCCTCCTCGGCAATCTCCGCGAGCACCGGGGTCGTCGTCGCCCCTTCGTACCCGCTGACGTGATCGGCGCGCACGGTGTCCATGCTGAGAAGGATGATCCGCCGGGGCCCCGAGGTTTCCTCCGGCGCTGGCTGGCAACCCGCGCAAAGGCTGCACGCCAGGAGCCAGCCGGCGCAGAACGCAACCGACCGCCGTCGACTCTTGCGTTGCGAATGTCTCACGGTCGCATGGCTTCGCGGTAGCGACCGGTTTCAAAGAGCGACACCGCATCGGGCCAGAAGTACGGGACTCCGGTCAGCAGCAACAACAGCCCAAGCACGGCCACACCGGCGCGGGATCGCGTCCCGATCGACGCCAACACGCGCCGAGGATCGCTGAGCATCGATGCCGCGTAGAGCACCGCCAGGGGCATCCACGGCAGCCGATAGCGGACCGATGCATTCGCCAACAGGTGGATCGCAAAGACCGCGAGCGCGAGGGTCGCCACCAGTTCGCGGCGGCCGCGCCGACGATCCGCGGCCCACGCGGGCAACGCCAGCAGCAGGAGGACGAGGGTACTGGCGGGCACCACCACGAGCAGCACCCGGATGGCGTCCGGGCCGAGCTCCGGGTAGGCCCCGCGACTGATCTTCTTGAAGAGGTAGGAATCTGGGCTGGCCAGGAGCGCAGCGGTTCGCACGGCCTTCTTGAAGATCCAGGCGGGTTGTTCCTCTCCAATCAGTACCAGGGCCTGGGAGCGGGCATAGTCTGCGCGCTCCATCTCATCCGGTATCGCAAAGTAGGTGCGCCGAAAGGCCTCCAGTTCGAAACCCGCAGGCCGCATCCAATCCGTCTCGGAAAGCGAGTTTCCCGACCGAAGATTGAGCCAGCCCGCGTTCGATACCAATACCGGGCTCCCGAGAACCCGGTCATTGCGCAGGGTCCACGGAACCACGATCGCCGCGATCACCGCCAGCAGTGCGATGGCATGACCGACTGCACGCGGGCGCGCCCCGGGCGACGCACGAAACACCCACCAGGCGGCGCAGACTCCGGCAACCGGCAGCGCGAGTTCGCGGGTCAGGGTCGCCAAGCCGAGCGCGACCCCTGAAAGCACCAGCACTCCCGCAGTCGGGCGCTCTTCGAATCGCACGACGCCGAGCAGCGCTACGAGGATCAGCGCGGAAAAGAGCGTCTCGGAGAAGAGGTAGTGGCTGAACACCACGAAATTCGGGTAGAGCGCCGCGAGGGACGCCGCGACGAGGCCTTCCCGGGCGCCAAACCAGGCCCGGCCCAGTGCGCCGCAGAGTGCGACCAGCAAACCTCCGAGCCCGATTTGGGCCGCGACGAGCCTTGCGACGATGGCCTCGGCGGAAACCTCGGACCCGCCAGGCACGAAGAGCGAGAGGAAGTAGGGGTAGCCCGGGGGCCACTCGGCAAGCGCGCCGCGGGGCGGGTACAGGTGGCGGCCCTCACGCGCAATTTCCACGGCGGTCTGGAAGTAGTAGTCCTCATCGCCGGTCGCCAGCAGCGTCCCGCCGGCTTCGAGAGCGAGCATGCGGATGCCAATGGCGGCCAGTGTGATCCCCAGGAGAGCAAGCGCAAAGACTCCCGAGCGCTCGAGTCGTGCGCTCACGCTGGCGCTCCTCGCCGCCCACTGCGGCGAGGCCGAGCCCATGCCCGACCGTCTCGGATCATCTCACCCCCTCGGCCGACCGACTGCGATACCCGTAAGCGACCCCGATCCATGAATGATATCCGACTCCGCGCCCTCTTCCTTCAATCGCCACCCCCAAGACCACGAACGCCGCCTGCGAATCCCTCCTGCTAAGCTGATGCGCCGGGGGGATGAAATGGCGGCCTCGACGTCCGCTGGAGATTCGTTGCCGGCCGGTGACTTTCCCGGCGCATCGGCATCGCAACCGGCGCTCTTCACCGCGCTTGCACTGGCTCTGTCGGCGCTCCACTTCGGGCTCTTCTTCGAGACCGAAACGCCGATCCGAACCGACGTCCGCTACTTCCTCTACTTCGCCTGGCAGATTGCCGAAGGTGCGGTCCCGCACCTCGACCTCTTCGACAACAAGACCTTCCTGTCGAGCCTGCTCGCCGCCGGGATCTTTCGGCTGGGCGAGATCCTGGGTCAGGATCCGCTCCAGGCCATCCGGATCTCGACGCTGGGCCTGTCGGCGTTTGGGGGGTTGCTCTCCTTCTGGATCTTCCGGCGCCTTTCCCGCGGTAGTACAGTGGCGGGCTTCCTGGGGCTCGCCGCCTTTGGGAGCTTCGGGATCCTCGGTGAACTGCCGGCGATCGGGAACTTTCCGAAACTGCTGATGGTCGTGCTGGCCTCCGCCATGGCCCTGGCGGTGGCGCGACGGGCCTGGTTCGCGGCGGGCGCCTGCAGCGCCCTTGCCTTCCTCGACTGGCAGGTGGGGGGTCTGGTCGGACTCGCCGCCTTCGTGGCCGCCCTCGCCTCGGGAGAACACTGGGCCCGCAACACACTCCGGCTGATCGGCGGAGCGCTGGTGGGCATCCTCCCCCTCATCCTCTACTTCGCAGCCAACGGCGCCCTCGGCGCGGCGGTCGAGCAGACCTTCGCCATGGCGTTGGCTCGCGCCGCCGAGAGCACCGAATCGGTCAGCACCCTCGACCGCATCGCACGCTTTGGCTGGACCACGACCCGCATGGGCCTCTCGGAACGCTTCCTGCTGGCCATTTCGCTGCTTGGCCTTCCGCTTTCGTGGCTCTGGCTGCGCCGCGAAGGCTCCAGCGCTGCCGGCCGGCTGCTCCTGCCCCTTTGCGTCTATCACACCGCGATCCTGGGCTTCAGTCTCGTGGATTTTCAGCGCTTCCCGGACTTCTACGTCCTCATGGCCACGGCCGCGTTCTGGCTCGGGATCGTCTGGACGCGCTGCTTCGCTGCACTGAGCCGCCACCATGCCTTTGGCGCGACGGCCGCGGCCACGGCGATCCTCGTCGTCGCGGTCGCCTTCGGCCGTCCCTTCTTTCTCCGACCCGAAACCAACCTCACCACCGCCCACGTCCCGGCGAGCGTCACGCTCTCGGAACAGCGCGCGGTGGCTCGCGCACTGCGCGAACGGCTCGCCGGCCAACCCTTCGTCGCCCTGGCGTCGGCGGAGATCCTCTTCCTGATGCGCCACCGCAATCCGCTCGACATCGTCTACTTGAACGTGCCGAGCCATCGCTACCACGCCCTCGACGAAAACGAGTCGATCGAGGCAACTGCTGCGCGACTCGTCGAAGGCGTCGAACCCCAGGCGTTCGTCTGGCCCGGCCGCTACGAACTGGCCCCGCGCCTTGCCAATCGATACGCCCGGGTAGAGATCGCGGTCCCCGATGGAGAATACGTTGTCCGGTTCTACGAGCGAAAATAGGAACCCGCTTCGAGCGCTCGCGTGGCTCGCGACCTGCGCTCTCGCGCTCGCCGCCCTCTACGGCTGTCGCGCCGAACCCGAGGCGGCAGCGGGAATCGTGCTGATCACGGTGGACACGCTGCGCGCGGACTACGTCGGCGCGTACGGCGCAAAGAACACGGCCACCCCCCATATCGACCAACTGGCCCGCGAGGGCATCACGTTCGAACACGCCGTCACCCCAATGCCCCTCACCCGCCCGGCGCACTTCTCGATCCTCACCTCGCGCTACCCGCGCGAACACGGCGTCGTCAACAATGCGCTCTCGTTGCCGAGCGCCGCGGTGACACTCGCCGAGCGCTTCTCGGAAGCCGGCTGGGCGACCGCCGGGTTCACAGGGGTCGCGCTGCTCTCGCGTGCCTCGGGTGCCGCACAGGGCTTCTCCGTCTTTTCGAACCCCTCGCCCGAGCAGAAGCACCGTCGCGGCGTCGAGGTCGTCGACGAGGCCCTCGCATGGCTGAAGACGATCCCGCGAACCCAACCCTACTTCCTCTGGGTCCACCTCTTTGATCCCCACCTTCCCTACGAGGCCAAGCCCACCCCGGGAACCGCGAGTGCTCTTGACGGCGAGTACCCGGTTCTCAGTTGGCGCATCCTGCGCGAGATCGCAGCGACACGCGACGGCGACCTGCCGATGGAGATCGTCGACCACGGTCTCGCCCTGTACCGCCGCGAGGTCGAGTACACCGACGCCCAGGTCGGAAGGCTCCTCGCCGGAATCGATCGCCGCAGCGGATCCGGCAACGTGGTGGTGGCCTTCACCGCCGACCACGGAGAGTGCTTCGAGCGGCGTGTCTTCTTCGAGCACGCCGACTGTCTCTACCGGGGGGCGACGCGAATTCCGCTGATCCTGCGCGACCCCGCGCACTTCGCCCCCGGGACGCGCGCTCGCGGGCCCGCCAGTTCGCTCGACCTCGCGCCGACGCTGCTCTCGATCGCCGGACTCGCCCCGCTCGCCAACGCCAGCGGAAGCGCCCTTGATTCAGCGGAGGCCCGCTCCTTGCAGCGCAACCTGCTGCTCGAGCACCCGCTCTACCAGCCCCGTGTCGCCCAAACGCGGGTTCGCCGCGCCGAGCGCATTCGCAGCGTCGGCGGCGTGCCCCTCGAGCCGCTCCTGATCGACGAGGTGGGTGTGGGTGTCGTCAATGAAAACTACAAATACCTGCGTCGAGGCGATCGGGTCGACATCTTCCGCACCGACGCCCTCGAATCGGAGATCCCTGCAGCAGAGCAGAGCGCCGTCGCCGCCGAACTAAAGGCTGTGCTCGACGCCCTGCTTCAGGCGCACCCCCTGGTGGTGATTGACCCCGGCGAGATCAACGCCGGGCTGCGCGCGACCCTCGAAGCCCTCGGCTATCTGGTTCCGGCAGAAGACGCCGGCGGCGCGGCCCCCTAGCCCACGTCCTTTAGGGCAATGCGGTCGCCCCAGTGTTCTTCCACCGCCCGGCGCAGCGCGGGATCCCCGGCGAGGCCCGGGTCCAGGCGCACCCTTTCAAAGGCGGCATCGCGTGCGCGCGTGAGCAGCCGCGCGTCGCGTGCCAGATCGGCGAGACGTAGATCGGGGAGAACCCCATGCTGCTGCGTGCCGAGAAACTCTCCGGGGCCCCGAATCCGGAGATCCGCGTCGGCGATCCGAAAGCCATCGTCAGTCTCCGCCAGCGCCCGAAGTCGGGCCTCGCTGTCCTCTCCCCCGCCACGCGAAACGAAGAGGCAATGGCCGGGGCGCTGTCCGCGCCCCACCCGGCCGCGCAGCTGGTGCAGCTGGGCCAGGCCGAAACGCTCGGCGTGTTCGACCACCATCAAGGTCGCATTCGGAATATCGACGCCCACCTCGACGACCGAAGTCGCGACGAGGACTCGCGTCTCACCCCTTCCGAAGCGGTCCATCGCCGCCTGCCGCACCGAAGCCTCGAGGCGACCGTGGATCAGATCGACCTGGGGACCGTCGAGAGCATGCGCCAGGCGGCGCGCCGACTCGGTGGCGTTGCGAAGATCGACCTTCTCGCTCTTCTCGATCAGCGGATACACCACGAAGACCTGCTCGTCGCGTGCGAGCGTCTGCTTCACGCGGTCCAGGATCGCCTCGCCCTCCCCCTCCCGGAAGATCTCCGAACGGACCGGCGTGCGACCCGGCGGACGTTCGTCGATCACCGAAACGTCGAGATCGCCGTAGAGCGTGAGCGCGAGGGTGCGCGGAATCGGGGTGGCGGTCATCACCATCACGTGAGGCGCGAGGCCCTGGGGCCCGCGCTTTGCGAGTGCCGCCCGTTGCTGTACGCCGAAGCGGTGTTGCTCATCGATCACCGCCAGCGCCAGCGATGCGAAGCGGACCGACTCCTGCAGCAGCGCGTGGGTGCCCACGACGAGATCGAGCTCGCCGGCTGCCAGCGCACGGCGCACCGCCGTGGCCTCGGCGCGGGGCCGCGAGGCCGTCAGTCCGGCCATCCGCAGGTTCGAGTTCTCGCCCATTAGCTGGCGCAGCGAACGCAGATGTTGTTCGGCCAGGAGTTCGGTGGGCGCCATCAGGGCGGACTGGTGTCCCGCGGCAGCGGCCACACACACTGCGAGATACGCCACCACCGTCTTGCCGCAGCCCACGTCACCCTGCAGCAGCCGGTTCATCGGATGAGGCGCTGCCAGGTCCGCGGTGATCTCGGCGACAACGCGCGCCTGCGCCCCGGTGAGTGCGAAGGGCAGTTCTGCTGCAGCGGGCGGCCCCGCAGTCGCGCGCAGCGAAATTCCCGGGCGCTGCGCCTCGTTCTCCTTGCGCAGGGCCAGACCGAGTTCGAGGAGGTAGAGCTCTTCGAGGATCAGCCGGGCGTGGGCCTCGGACTCCCTGCCGGCAAGCGATTCGAAATCCGAGTCGATCGCGGGCGCGTGGACTTCGCGCAGGGCCGCCCCGATCTCGAGCCCGGACGGCGTGTCCCCCGGATTCCAATAGCCGGGGACGACATCGCTGAACTCTTCGATCGCAAGCGCGGTCAGGCGTCGCAAGGACAGCGGTGAAAGCCCCAGGCCACCCTTATAACGCGGCACGATGCGCCGGAACTGCTCTGGCACGACATTCTCTGCGAACTCGGCCCCCGCCCGGCCCAAGACCTCGATTTCGGGATGGGCGACCTGCTTCGTGAAGCGATACCGGCGCACTTCGCCCGAGGCGCAGACCCGCATCCCGGCTTCGAGGCGCTCCTCGATTCCGTCGGCAAAGCGAAACCAGCGGAGCACCACCTTCCCACTCTCATCCTCGACATCGACCTCGAGCCCCCCGCCCCGCTTTCCCGAGTGGATTCGGCGCACCTCTCGAACGACACCGAAGAAGGTCGCAGGTCGCCCGACCTCGATTTCCGCGAGAGGCGTCAGCCGGCGCCTGTCTTCGTAGCCTGCGGGAAACGAAAAGAGCAGATCCCCCACCGACCCCAAACCGCGGCGCCCGAGTTGCTCGGCGCGCTTGGGCCCGATGCCGCGCAGCACGGTGAGCGACGTCGCCAGCCAGTCATCCGCAACGGCTGCCAACGCGTCAAGAGTGGCGATCGACTCTTCGCAGACCGGGGACCAGGCCGCGTCCACGGTCTCGGCGGACGCTGCGAGCGCCTCGAGGGCTTCGCGGCAAGCAGGCGGGATACACAGGCCGGCCAGCGCGCGACAGCGCAGGGAGAGTTCCGCGCGGAGTGCCGAACTCGCGGTTTCGTTCGGCACGGGCTCGTGGTTCGGCTGGGGCCCGTGGTTCGGCAGGGGCTTCGCGGCCTCGAGCCAGGAGCGCAGCGAGCCCAGACCTCGCGCGTACGGGCTCGAGGACGGCGTGCGTCGAAGCATCGGGGTCGGGTCAGGAACCGCTGACGCCGGCGTGGATCTCCTGCAGCGAGCGCACTCCGATCGAGCGTCGGCGTTGAGCGACAATCGCGGCGGCAGACGCCTGCGCCGCGGCCAGCGTGGTGCAATAGGGAACCCCCCGTTGCAGGGCGACGCGGCGGATCTCGAAAGACGCCTTCACCGATTCGGGGTCGTGGTCGACGGTGTTGATCACCAGGTCGACCCGGCCGCTCGCGATGGCGTCGACGGTGTGGGGCGAGCCGTCGCGTACGCGGTTGACAACTTCGACCTCGATGCCCGCCGCCTCGAGAGAATCGGCGGTCCCCGGGGTGGCCATCACCCGGAAGCCCTCCCCGACCAAGCGGCCAACGGCTTCGGCGAGACCCGGGCGATCGGACTGCCGAGTGGAGACCAGCACGCAACCGCTTTCGGGCAGGGGGTTGCCCGCCTGGATCTGGGCCTTCGCAAAGGCTCGCCCAAAATCCGAATCGATCCCCATCACCTCTCCGGTGCTCTTCATTTCGGGGCCCAGCAGCGTATCGACACCCGGGAACTTGACGAAGGGGAAGACGGCTTCCTTCACCGAGAAGTATTCGGGCACGATCTCCTCGCAGAACCCGAGTTCGTCGAGGCTCTTTCCGGCCATCACCAGGGCCGCGAGCTTCGCCAGGGGCTTCCCAATCGCCTTCGAGACGAAGGGCACCGTCCGCGAAGCGCGCGGGTTGACCTCGATCACGTAGAGCTCGCCCTCCTTCACCGCGTACTGGACGTTCATCAGTCCGATGACGCCGAGTTCGAGGGCCATACGACGTGTCGCCACGAGGATCTCCTCGATCACCTCCGGTCCGAGCGAATACGGCGGCAGCGAGCAGGCGCTGTCCCCGGAATGCACTCCAGCCTGCTCGATATGTTCCATGATTCCGCCGATCACGACCCGGGTTCCGTCACACAGGGCGTCCACATCGACCTCGGTGGCGTCGGCCAGAAAGCGATCGACGAGCACCGGATGCTCGGGCGAAGCCTTTACCGCAAAGCGCATGTAGTCGCGCAGATCGGCGACCCCATGGACGATCTGCATCGCCCTCCCGCCCAGGACGTAGGACGGGCGGAGCAGGACCGGGTAGCCGATGCGCGCGGCGACGGCCTCGGCTTCCTCCGGGCTGCGCGCCACGGCCCCGGGCGGTCGCCGGAGCGCGAGGCTCTCGAGCATCGCATCGAAGCGCTCTCGATCCTCGGCCCGATCGATCGCGTCGGGCGGCGTGCCGATGATCGGAACCCCCGCGCGCTCGAGCGCGACCGCGAGCTTCAGGGGAGTCTGCCCGCCGAGCTGTACGATCACCCCTTCGGGTTTTTCGACGTGTACGATCTCGAGCACGTCCTCGAGCGTGAGGGGCTCGAAGTAGAGGCGATCGCTGGTGTCGTAGTCCGTGGAGACCGTCTCCGGGTTGCAGTTGACCATGATCGTTTCGAAACCCGCCTCGCGCAGCGCAAAGACCGCGTGCACGCAGCAGTAGTCGAATTCGATCCCCTGCCCGATCCGGTTCGGCCCCCCGCCGAGGATCATGATCTTCCGCCTGTCCGTGGGCTCGGCTTCGCATTCGGTTTCGTAGGTCGAGTAGAGGTAGGGCGTAAACGCTTCGAACTCCGCCGCACAGGTATCCACGCGCTTGTACACCGGGCGTATCCCTGCAGCGTGCCTACGTGCGCGCACCGCGTCTTCGGTCTCGCCCCAGAGCTGCCCCAGGCGCAGGTCCGAAAACCCCCACCGCTTCGCTTCGAGCAGGATGGCGTCGCGCGAGGCCTCTGGCGTCGAGGCGATCTCTACCTCGGCCTCGGCGAGGTCGCGGAGATTGCGGAGAAACCAGCGATCAATGTGGGACCGACGGTGGAGTTCATCGACCGAAAACCCGCGCCGCAGCGCCTCCACCAGTGCCCAGAGCCGACCCGGTCGCGGCGTATCGATGCTCTCGAAGAGCTGCGCGTCGCCTTCGGGGGTCCTCGGGAGCGAAGGCGCCTCGAGGCCGGCGTGGCCGATCTCGAGCGAGCGAATCGCCTTCTGCAAGCTCTCCTTGAAGGTGCGCCCGATCGCCATCACCTCTCCCACGGATTTCATCTGGGTGGTGAGCTCGGTGTCTGCGCTCGGAAATTTCTCGAAGGTGAAGCGGGGAATCTTGGTGACGACGTAGTCGATGCTCGGCTCGAAGCTCGCCGGCGTCTCGCGCGTGATGTCGTTTCGGACTTCGTCGAGGGTGTACCCCACCGCCAGCTTCGCAGCGATCTTCGCGATCGGGAAACCGGTCGCCTTCGAAGCCAGTGCCGAGGAACGCGACACCCTCGGGTTCATCTCGATGACCACCAGGGTGCCGTCGACCGGATCGACCCCGAACTGCACATTCGAGCCGCCGGTATCGACGCCGATTTCGCGCATGATCGCGATCGCCGCGTCGCGCATTTCCTGGTATTCGCGGTCGGAGAGGGTCTGGGCCGGCGCCACCGTGATCGAATCGCCGGTATGGACCCCCATCGCATCGAAGTTCTCGATCGGGCAGACGATCACGACGTTGTCGGCCTTGTCGCGCATCACTTCGAGTTCGTACTCCTTCCAGCCGATCAAGCTCTGCTCGATCAAGCACTGGTGCTGGGGCGACTGCTGCAGCGCCCAGGCAACGAGTTCATCGAAATCCTCATCGCGCCAGCAGACACTGCCACCGGTCCCGCCCAGGGTGAAGCTGGGTCGGATGATCGCGGGGATGCCCGTGCTCGCGACGATGGCGCGCGCCTCCTCGACCGTCTCGGCCACTCCGGAAGCCGGGACCCGCAGGCCGATGCGCTCCATCGCCTTGCGAAATTCGTTTCGATCCTCGGCCTTGCGAATCGCCTCGAGATTCGCACCGATCAACTCGACCCCGTACCGCTCGAGAATCCCCGCCTCCGCGAGTTCGACTGCCAGATTGAGCGCGGTCTGCCCGCCGATGGTCGGCAGCAGCGCGTCGGGCTTTTCCTCGATCAGGATCTTCTCGACAGTCTCGAGCGTCATCGGCTCGATGTAGGTGCGATCGGCGGTCTCGGGATCCGTCATGATCGTGGCGGGATTCGAGTTGAGCAGAACCACGCGGTAGCCCTCCTCGCGCAGCGCCTTGCAGGCCTGGGTACCCGAGTAGTCAAACTCGCAGGCCTGGCCGATCACGATCGGCCCGGAACCAATCACGAAGATCGTTTCGATGTCGTCTCTGCGCGGCACGCCTATTCGCCTCTCGCCACCTGGGCCCCGGAGACCGCCTCGCCCGCAACGACGCGTTCGACCATGTTGCGGAAGCGCCCGAAGAGATAGCTGGCATCGTGCGGTCCCGGCGACGCTTCGGGGTGGTACTGCACCGAAAAAAGAGGCCTCGCGGCGTGGGCCAGGCCCTCGACCGTCCCCTCGTTCAAGTTGCAGTGAGTGACCTCTACCGCTTCCCCGGCAGCGCGAAGCGACTCGGCGTCCACTGCGTAGCCGTGGTTCTCCGCACAGATCGCGACCTTCTTCGTGGCCAGGTCCTGCCCCGGTTGGTTGCCCCCGTGGTGACCGAACTTCATCTTCTGGGTTTTTCCGCCGAGGGCGAGCCCAAGGATCTGGTGTCCCAGGCAGATGCCGAAGAGCGGCAGCTTTGCGGCCAACTCGCGGACGTTCTCGCGTACGCCATCGACGGCCGCGGGGTCGCCCGGGCCGTTCGAGAGGAAGATCGCATCGGGCGCGAGCGCCAGCGCTTCGGCGGCCGGGGTGGTGGCGGGAACCACTGTCACGTCGAAGCCGTGATCCACCAGTTGCCGCAGGATGTTCCGCTTGACCCCGAAGTCGTACACCACGACCTTGAGCGGTACGCCAGGCTTCGCCCCACGCGGCACCTGCCCGGCGATCCCCGGCCAGGTGCCCTCCTGAAAGCGGTAGGGCTCGCGGCAGGTCACCCGATCAACCCAATCGACCCCATCGAGTCCCGGTGCGGCGCGAGCGCGATCAACCAACTCGGATTCATCCTGCAGGTCGGGATCGGTGCTGATCACCCCGATCTGCGCGCCGCCGCTGCGAATGCGTCGCACCAGCGCGCGCGTATCGATCCCCTCGATTCCCGGAACCCCCGCCGTCTCGAGCGCCGCATCGAGGCTGCCCCGGGAGCGCCAGTTGCTGGTCTCGCGGAACAGTTCCTTCACCACGAAGCCTTCGAGAAAGAGCCCTCTGGACTCCTCGTCGTCGGGATTGACTCCGACATTCCCGATCTGCGTGTAGGTCATCGTCACGATCTGCCCGGCGTAGGAAGGGTCGGTACAAATCTCCTGGTATCCGGTCATGCTCGTATTGAAGACCACTTCTCCGCTGCAGAGCGCTGGGGCACCAAACGCCTGTCCACGGAAGACCGTTCCGTCGCAGAGCACCATGCGTGCCGAAACCGCGCGACGCAGAAGGCTCAATGGACGAGCACTCCGCGGTCACTGTGGTAGACCACGGCCCCGTCGACGAGGGTTGCGATGACCCGGCCGATCATTTCCTGGCCGTCCCAGGGAGAGTTGCGACTCTTCGAGTAGCCCTTCGCCGCGTCGTACACCCAGCGACGTTCGGGATCGAGCAACACAATATCCGCGGGGGCCCCCTTCGCGAGGGTGCCTCCCGGCACCCGGAGGATCTCGGCGACTCGCGTCGACAAGCGCCGCATCAGTTCGAGGGGCGAAATTTCGTCCTTCCGCACCAGGTCCATCACCACCGGGAACGCCGTCTCGAGCCCGAGAATCCCCGGTGGCGCTTCGATAAAATCGACTTCCTTCTCGTGGACGGCATGCGGTGCGTGGTCGGTGGCAATCACGTCGATGACGCCCTCGCAAAGGCCCCGCCGGCAGGCCTCGCGATCCACCGCAGAGCGCAGCGGCGGCGCCATCTTCGTGTTGGTGTCGTAACCCATGGCGGCTTCGTCGGTCAGGCAGAGATGGTGAGGCGTGACCTCTGCGGTGACCCGGACCCCCTCCTCCCGCGCTCGGCGAATCAGGTCGACCGCGCCAGCGGAAGAGACGTGGGCCACATGCAGCCGCGCACCCGTCAAAGCGGCCAACCGGAGATCGCGGGCGACGTGGATATCCTCGGCGGTCGAGGGGTTTCCCGGCAGGCCGAGTCTCGTGGAAATCGGCCCCTCGTTCACCACCCCTCCTCGAACCAGGCAGAGATCCTCGGCGTGCACGATCACCGACGCATCGACCATCTTCGAATACTCGAGGACCGAGCGCATCACACCGCTGTCCATGATGGTCTTGCCGTCATCGCTAAAGGCCACGGCTCCGGCATCGCGCAGCGCCGACATCTCGGTCATCACTTCGCCCAGAAGACCGCGGGTCGCCGCCGCGATCGGGTAGATCTTTGCGGCGGCATGTTCCCTTGCCCGGGCCAGGATGTAGTCGGTGACCGAGGGGTCGTCATTCACCGGGTCGGTGTTGGCCATGCAGGCCACCGCAGAGAACCCGCCCGCCACGGCAGCCCGACTGCCCGAGGCCAGGTCCTCTTTGTACTCTTGACCCGGCTCACGCAGATGGCAGTGCATATCGATGAAGGCCGGCGCCACCCAGGTTCCACTGGCGTCGATGCGCTCGGCGCCGCGTACCTCGATCCCGGCTTCGACGGCCTCAATGCGACCATCTTCGATCAGGACATCGGCCTCGCCGTCGAAGTCGCGAGAAGGGTCCAGGACCCGCCCGCCCGAAATGATCACGCGCGACATGCTAAATCCAGGGCCCCCATTTTCTGGCGTCGTCGAGGTGCCAGACTCTTCGGGCCGTTAGCTTTCTCATGCAAATCTCCCCGCTTCGCTCTGGTGGCCGGCAATCAGGTAGAGCACGGCCATCCGCAGCGCGACCCCGTTTCGCACCTGATCCAGTATCACGCTCGGGCGGTGGTCCGTGAGGTCATGGGCGAGTTCGACGCCGCGATTGACCGGCCCCGGATGCATCACGATCGCATCGTCCTTCGCATAGCGGAGTTTGGCTCGGTCGAGCCCGAAGGTGGCGGCATATTCGCGAATGCTCGGAAAGCAGGCGCCCCGGAAGCGCTCGTTCTGGATCCGCAGTGCCATCACCACATCGACCCCGTCGAGAGCCTCACGCAGGGTCGTACACGCTTTCACTCCGAGGACTTCGGGGTTCGGCGGCAACATCGTGGGGGGGCCCGCGATGCGGACTTCGGCCCCCATTTTTCGGAACCCATGGATATTCGAGCGCGCCACCCGCGAGTGCGTGATGTCGCCAATAATTGCGACGGTCAGGCCCTCGAGTTGCCCCTTCTCCTGGTACACCGTCAGCATGTCGAGGAGCGCCTGGGTCGGGTGCTCGTGCGCGCCGTCTCCGGCGTTCACCACCGGAGCCTTCAGAACGTCTGCAATGCGCTTTGGCACGCCTGCAACCGCGTGCCGAACGATCACCGCGTCCGGGTCCATGGCGTCCAGGGTCTTTGCGGTATCGAGAATGCTCTCGGCCTTCGAGAGGCTCGAGTTTTCCGGGGAGAAGTTGATCACGTCCGCGGAGAGGCGCTTGCCCGCGATTTCAAAACTCGAAAGCGTGCGGGTCGAGGGCTCGAAAAAGAGATTGATGATCGTGCGCCCGCGAAGGGTCGGGACCTTCTTGACGTCCCTTCGACCGATCTCGCACATCTTCTCCGCCGTCTCCAGGATCTTCTGGATCTCCTCGCGTTCGAGGTCTTCGATGCTGAGCAGGTCCCTTCCAATCATGTGCGCAACTCTCCGGGGCCGCCGTCGGACGCCGCCTCGCTGCTGCGTTTGATCACCGCCATCTCGAGGCGGGCTTGCGTCTCGCTGCCCGAATGCCGCAGGACGACCTTCTCTTCTGCGCTCGTGGGGATGTTCTTGCCCGCGTAGTCGATCTTGATCGGGAGTTCGCGGTGGCCCCGATCGACAAGCGCTACGACCTGCACCGCGCGCGGGCGACCAAAATCCATCAGGGCATCCATCGCCGCGCGAATGGTGCGACCGGTGCTGACCACATCCTCGACCAACACCACGACCTGCCCGTCCACCGACGACGGCATTACGGTTTCCCGCATGAGGGGGCGCTCTCCGCGCACCGCGAGATCGTCGCGGTAGAGCGTGGTGTCGAGAATGCCGAGGGGCAGCCGCGACCCCGTGATCTCCTCGAGGTCGTCGACGAGAATGCGACCGAGCGGCACACCGCCGTTGGGAATGGCGACGAGGTAGAGGCCGTCACAGCCCTGGTTGCGTTCGACGATCTCGTGGGCGATCCGCTTGAGCGAACGCCGGATGGCCTCGTCGTCGAGCACCACGCGTCCGCTGTGCGCCGCCGCGGGCGTCGGATCAATCTCGCCTGTGGGGGGCGTGTCGGGCACCTCGTCCCTTTCTCCGCCTCACGGGACGGAGTTAAAAGGTCCGGAATCGTTGGCCGGGACAATATCGTCCCAGCCCCCCCCGTCAAGGAATGGAGGCGACGTAGGGGCGATCCCAACGCTTTTCTGGGCCCCGGCCTCCCAGCTTCATTGCGGCTCCGTGCCCGCCCCCGGCGGCGCGTCGCACGCCACCCGGTCAAAGACCCGTCCCCAGCGCTTCTCCGCCGACCACCAGTTGAGGGGATTGAAGAACTGAAGGAAGTTTCCGCGCACGTCCCACGACCAGTAGATCAGGAACGCTGGGCCCTTCAGGGCATCCCGGCGCACGGTTCCCCAGTCGCGGCTGTCGCGCGAATGGCCGCGGTTGTCTCCCATGAAGAAGTAGCGGCCGGGCGGCACCACGCGCGGAGCGACATTTTCGAGCCAGCTCCCCGATGGCAGGCGCGGATCGTCAAGGGTGGCGTGGACACACTCGCCGAGCCGCTCCTGTTCAATCTCGAGTCGTCCACCGTACTCGTCCACGAAAATCTCCCCGGTGGCCTGCCGCGGCATCGCCTCGCCATTCACGTAGAGGACGCCCGCCCTCACCTCGATGCGGTCCCCCGGAAGGCCGACCAGGCGCTTGATGAAATCGTCGCGGGGAAGGTCCGGATTGCGGTCGGCGGGCACGATGGCATTGCCATCGCGCGCCACCTGGAAAACAACCACGTCCCCGCGCTCGGGGTCGCGTATCGCCGGTAGGTGCCAGTCGCTGAAGGGGATTCTGGCCCCGTAAAGGAACTTGTTGACGAAGAGATGATCTCCGATCAGGAGGGTCGGGAACATCGACCCCGATGGAATCCGATAGGGCTCGACCAACACCGCTCGGATCCCGAGCGCGATGGCGACCGCCAGGACCAGGGTTCCCACCTGCTCCCAGACGCGAGCCAGCCAACTCGGCTTTTTGAGATCGGGATCCATGTCCTCGCTCATTCGCGATCTCCAATCCGCAGCGCTGCCAGGAAGGCTTCCTGGGGAATTTCGACCGAGCCGACCTTCTTCATCCGACGTTTCCCCGCCTTCTGCTTCTCCAGAAGCTTCCGCTTCCGCGAAATATCGCCGCCATAGCACTTCGCTGTCACATTCTTGCGAAGTGCCTTGACGGTGGTGCGCGCGATCACGCGGGTTCCAATCGTCGCCTGAATCGCCACTTCGAACATCTGGCGCGGGATGAACTGTTTGAGCTTTCGGGCGAGTTCCGCCCCGTTCGAGTGCGCCTTGTCGCGGTGCACGATCAGCGAGAGGGCATCGACCTTGTCGCCGTTGACGAGGATGTCCAGCTTGACCAGATCCGCGGTTCGAAAACCCGATAGATCGTAATCCATCGACCCGTAGCCTCGGGTGGCGCTCTTTAGGCGGTCGTTGAAGTCGGTCACGATTTCCGCCAGGGGTAACTCGTACCGCACCTGCACTCGCGCGCCATGAACGGTCATGTCCTTCTGGATGCCTCTACGGTCCTGGCACAGCGACAACACCGCCCCCACGTATTCCATCGGAACGTGGATCGTGGCCAGGATCACCGGCTCCTCGATGTGATCGAGATCACCCGGATCCGGAAGGTTGGCCGGGCTCTCGATGTCAAAGGGCTCGCCATCGCGGGGAACAATCCGATAGCGCACCGTTGGCGAGGTGGCGATCAGATCGAGACCGTACTCGCGCTCGAGTCGTTCCTGGATGATCTCCCCGTGCAGGAACCCGAGAAAACCACAACGAAAACCGAAGCCGAGCGCTGTACTGGTCTCGGGCTCGAAATAAAACGAGGCGTCGTTCAGCTTCAGTTTTTCAAGGGCCATCTTGAGGTCGCCATACTCTTCGGCGTCAACCGGGTAGAGCCCGGTGAAGACCATCGGCTTCACGCGCTCAAAGCCGGGGAGCGCTTCGAGCGCGGGGTTCTTTACCCGCGTGATGGTGTCCCCGACCTCGACATCCGCCAGCGCCTTGATGCCCGTGACCACGATGCCCACCTCCCCGGCGCGCAACTCCGAAACCGCCCGGGGAAAGGGATCAATCACGCTCAGCTGCTGGATCTCACTAATATTTCCGGCCACCATGAAACGCACCGGCAGCTTTAGCGAAAGCCTCCCATCGACCACGCGGACGAGCATCACGACGCCGACATACGAATCGAACCAGGCATCGAAAACCAGCGCACGGG
>Ga0209554_1000293_pt1 | contig 41613 bp, 38 predicted proteins | sample MarorgKNORR_S2LV_5_FD_188221 | JGI IMG/M metagenome (GOLD analysis project Ga0209554, IMG submission 188221) | Marine microbial communities from the Southern Atlantic Ocean, analyzing organic carbon cycling - Bottom_A/KNORR_S2/LV (SPAdes) (version 2) | ecosystem: Environmental > Aquatic > Marine... | reverse complement strand
GCCCCTACAACGGGTAAAGCCTCTGCCATGGCACATTATGTGCACATGAATCTATAAGTCTTCATCCGACAATTCAAGAAGATACTATATCTTTCGCACATTTTTTTTCACCACGAATTGTAAATTGCCGTTCAAATCGTCTTAATAGGTAAATGATATTTTGATTAGTTCAGACCCCCTCTCCCGGTCATGAGCGAAGAGGATTCGGGAAAGAAAGCGAAAATCGGCGGCAAACTCGGCGGCAAACTCGGCGGTAAAATCGGCGGTCTGGGCAAGGCGGCAATCAAGCAGAAGGCCGCCGGGGCAATCGCCGGGGCAATCAAGCCGGCAACCGATGCAGTCAGTGAGAAGGTCGCCGCGGCCAAGGACAAGGCGAAAGCCGCGGTAGAGGCCAAGGCCACCGAGTTGGTCAAAGAGCAGATGAAGAAACAGGCGAAGAAGAAGTTCCTCGGACGTTAAGACGGCCATGGTGACATGGTGGGCATGATTGATAGGCCCGACGACCATCGCCCACCATGACGTGGCTAGAGTGGTTAGGCAAGGGTGTTCTCAGCGGAGCAATAGTGGTGACAGCGAGTGAGATCGCCAAGAAATCAACTGTCTTCGGTGCCCTGCTGGTCTCGCTCCCCTTCATCAGCATCATCTCAATCATCTGGTTATACAACGATACCAAAGACACCGCCAAGGTCGCGGATTTCTCCGAGGGAATCCTGTGGTTGGTGCTACCCTCACTGCTGTTATTCATTATTCTGCCCTATCTGTTGCGACGTGACTGGAGTTTCGAAGCGGCGCTGGCGGTGGGAATCTTCGTCACCATCATCGCCTACGGGCTCGGGCTCTATGCCGCCCAGCAATACGGTGGACTGAGCGCCTGAGCGCCTGAGCGCTGACACGGAGATCTTGCGGGCCTGCATGGCTGGCGCCGGGTCATTGGTGTACGCTCAGGACAAGGTCATCGGTGTGCGGCCGATCAAGGTCAGCGGATGGCCGGTCGGGGATATTGCCCTAGTAGGCCTGTGGGCATGAACTGCCGGGGTGTATATTATTCAGTGAGTTCGCTTCGAGGTCGTCGGTGAGAGTATGAATGGAACAAGAAAAAGAAGTATGGCGAAAGCAATCAGTTGGCGGTTCATCGCCACCATAACCGGAGGGGCGATAGTGTATTTTCTCACCGGAGAATTCGAGGATGCAGGAAAATTCATAATTCTCGACGTAATTCTCAAATTGATGTTCTACTATGGTCACGAGCGTGCTTGGACGATGGTGGAATGGGGTTCTGCGGAAGAGCCTGCTGCCGATTCGGCTTGACCGCGTCAGTTGGGTTAACCCCCCCTACATCCACCATCACAGGTCTCCAGCGGTCTGGTAGTCGACACAATAATCTCAAGTGAATAATTAAGGGGTGCTAAGCCTTGCTCAATTCGTGATTGCCCACATTCTCGCCTCCATCTATGGAATCGCCTTTATTCTGGCCGGCATCTCGCATTTCAGAAACCCACAGATATTTGTCGATATCATTCCGCCGTTTCTGCCATTTGCATTATTTCTGGTCTATGTGACCGGGGCGATGGAAATCGCCGGCGGTATCGGCATCATCTACCCGGATAGCAGGTTGATAACCGGTCGTCTGTTGGTGCTCTTCCTGATTGCGGTCTTTCCTGCCAATCTCTACATGTGGATTGCTGATGTTCCCTTCAATGGCACATTGCTGACGACTCAGCAACATATGTTGCGAGCCGGGGTTCAAGTCGTTCTTATCATCGTCGCCCTCTACCTGTCGGGCGACCTGGCCAAGTTCTCTCAATCGAGATAGCCATAGAGGGTGAAATCATCCCACAGCACGACCAGGGCGCGGCCTTCGGGAATCTGCGCCAGTAGTTCTCCTGAGGTGTACAACTTCATCGGGTTAAAGGATTGAATCCCATCCGGGCTCGGGTCACCGGGATGATGAGTCCACACAGTTTCATTGATCAATGTCCATCTGGTGCCATTGTGGTCGGTCAGGTGCATCGCCACATGCCCACTTTCATCATCACCTTCGGTAATCTCTATCTGGAGGTTGAACCATTCATCATAGGGAACAGGGGCGGTGGAGGAGAACTCCCAGACATCGTCCCATGCTAGGGTCTCGTTATCCTGTGTCTGACCGTGGATATTCCAACTCAGGGGACTTCCAACCTCGGCACTCTCCTTGTGAATCGCCAAGGTCATCCGGAAAGAAAATTCTTTTTCTGGGCCATCGTTCCAGAACTCGGCCAAGGTGAGCCAGTTGACGGTCTGATTCGACTGTGAGATCAGGTCGAAGGCATCCTTTAATTTCACATCAACCGAATATCCGAATCTGGTCAGATTCTCATTGCTGCTGATGCGAATCGACACTCGACCCTTCTCGCCGTCGTTGACATTGGCTTCAGCGAGACGGAATTCCAACACATCTTCACCATCCTCATCGACGATTCTAGCACTGCGTTGGCTGTCATTACCGCCCTCGAAAAAGAATCTTGCATCACCGAACGGGGCGCCGGTTTCCAAATCAGTCTGCCAATCGCTGTGATTTGAGGAGTTGTCAGCCCCGACGATATCGGCCAGACGGTCATCATACGGGGCGATGGAGACCCCGGTACCGAATCCCGAGGTGAAGGTGAAAATCGAGCCATTGGTCGGAGGTGGGGCGGTCGTGTTATCGTCGCCGGTGCCATTTCCGGTGCCATTGTCGGTTCCGTTGTCGTTCCCCCCATCGCTTCCCCCCCCATTGCCATTGCCGCCGACTCCGCCATCACCGGTTCCGTCGTCATCATCGTCATCGATAACCTGGTCATCACCCTGACCACCTTGGCCGATGCAGCCGGAGAGAAGCAGGAGAATCATCAAGGTGGCGCCGACTCTTCGCATCGGTTGTTCGTTACCGCCGTGGGGGTTGAAGTTATTGCCGAATGCCTAGGTTTTGGAAGCCGTGATGGAGGTGATGGCCGTTCCGACTGAGGGTGAGAAATCAAAGTCAATCCGCTTCGGCATCATCATAGAGCAGTGGCAGGTCGCGCCCAATAATGGGTGAGCCTGAGGGACTGGATTACGCCTCGTCCGGGGTCGATATCGACTTGGAAGGAAAATCGGTCGCCTCGCTGGTCTCGGCCCTGGGTAATTCGGTGCGCACCAGCGGTACTCCCGGGGCACCGGTCGATCTACCTGGGGGATTTGGCGGGCTGATTGAATTCGGTGATAATCTATTGGCATTGGCCACCGATGGTGTAGGCAGTAAACTGCAGATAGCCAGTCAATTGAATGCCTGGCACGGCGTCGGCATCGACTGCATGGCGATGAATGTCAACGACCTGTTGTGTGTTGGCGCCGAGCCGATTGCCTTTGTCGACTATATCGCCACGCCAAGACCTGACCCGGAGGTTCACGCCGCTATCGGAAAATCACTGTCTGAGGCGTGTCGGCGCGCCCGGGTTACCTTGGCTGGCGGTGAGACTGCCAGCCTGCCTGAAATTGTAACCGAACTCGACCTCTCGGGTACCGCATTGGGATACCTGCCCAAAGGTGCGGCGATCACCGGCGAGAATCTGGTCGCCGGAGATGTTCTCATCGGCCTACCCAGCAGTGGAATACATTCGAACGGTTTCTCGCTGATTCGTAAGGTCATAGAGGTCAGTGGCGCTGACTTGGACGCCCCGGCACCATTCGACAGCGACCACCCATGGCGGGAGGTAGAGCGTTTCACCGAGGGAGAAATCACTCTGGGAGAAGTCCTACTCAACCCGACGCGTATCTACTGCGACCCGATCGTCGACCTCATCACAGCCTGCCGCAATGACTCGGGCGACAACAGCGACGAGAGGGCTCCTTGCTCGGCTGACGATCTGCACGCCATCGCTCATATCACCGGTGGCGGCCTGTCCAACCTCCTGCGATTACATGACAGCCTAGGTTGGCATATATCCGACCCCCTGCCTCCCCAACCCGAGTTCGCATGGGCGATGGCACAGGGTGGAATCTCCGCCAAGGAGATGCATCGGACCTTCAACATGGGATTGGGAATGGTCATCGCAGTCAGCGCCGAATCGGCGGAAGCGGTGTGTGAATGGCTGGCTGGGCGGCTGGCCGGTTGTGCGATTATCGGCGAGGTTCGCGACCATGGTCATAAGGTGACCCACGTCCATCCCGATGTGGTCTACGAGCGCTACTGATTTCTGCCTTCATAAGGGGTGGATTTTCACTTCCACTTTGTGAATTGTTCCTGCTGTCGTGCAAAGTTTGATGGTCAAGAAGAGGGTGAACTTTGCCCCATCTGCGCCATCTGGAATACCAAAGATGGTTTCAGCAAACGTCTGGTTCCGGTATGGCAGAGGTTGGTAGGTGAGCAGTTCCATGATATCATCGATGAGGTGCGGGGTGAATTGTATGATTACATCGACCATGATGTCGGTGGATTATGGGAAATCGGCGCCGAATATGAAGTTGAAGATGATGCCGGAGAAATGGCTGGAGATGAAACTGAAGTTGATGATTGTGGTCGGGGTGTAATTACCCAGGAGGACTGCTTCGATTGGAGCCGGGTTCTACAAATCGTCACCGGGCGGGAAGCAAAGTCATCCGACGACCCACTAGAACACAGCCCCTCGGAGCACTGCCCTCCGGTCGCAAAACTGTATCTTGAGGTAGCTGAAATCGTCGCTCGGAGAGCCGATTTGGCGCTGTTTCGCGATGGCGGTGCCAGCGAAACCGATATTGACGAGGGGCTGGGCGCCGAGTTATCAGGATTCGACCTCGGCCCTTTCACCATCGCCGTACACGAGCGCGGGATGATGGTCGATAGGGTAGCTGTCAGAAGCGGTTGTGGAAAACTGCTGCTATCCTACATCACCCAAAGCGTCACCAATCCACGTCAGAAAGGCCATCCGGCACACCGTTTCAATGGCCTGCATTCTGAATTATGCCGCGAAGATGGCTCACTTGCGGGAAATGATTGTGGCCAGCAGAGCATTCGTCGGAAGATGATTCGTCGTCAATTCCAAGCCATCGGTGATGCCAATGCACCACCGCCATATATCCAAGTCGGCAACTTCAATCAACAGGACGATCTCAATCCACCACCGCTGTGCAGTTGGAATGATTCGACCTACAGTCTGGGAATTCATCTTGAGGGTGGTCGCCATCTACTTGAATTGCCTCGCAATATCGACACTCTGGAATTCTTTGTCCGCACTTGGCGTGGTCGCTATGGCAGTGAAAGTGCATTGCGACTGCGCGGCGCCTGTATGGAATTGGCTATTCTATTCGGGAAGAAGGGAGACGATGTGCCGATAACTCCACACGAGCGTTCATTCCAACTCTTACGCGCAGTAATCGAAAGTAATCCAGAAATGATTGACTTGACCGATGACGGTATGCTAATCACCGGCACAAGTGGCACCCAATGGTGGATGTGGCCCGGTGAAGGTGCACACGGCTCGAGTTGCATTATCGCCCCGGCCGACCCACGGATAGACGACCCACTGGATGACCCTGGGGCATGTCTTGAGATGATCTGTCTGTTTGAGTCGAAGCAGCACCTGCCGCTAGGTGACCGGGTGGTCGCAAACGTTCTCGGCCTACTCAATGACGAGGCGATGGCACAGCGAATCCATCAGGTGAGGGGTGCCATTCACAGTGTTGACATGATTCGGCGACGAGGTTAGGCCTAGCGGAGAGGTGATGGGAGGGAAACCAGCCCCTAAAACATGGGCGAAGCGCCAGAGACTGGCCATTCACCCCCTTTAGACTGGCCCGGTCGGCTATGGTTGGATGGGCGAACCCCAGTCCAGGTCGGCGATTTCGCCGGGCAGGCCGAGGCCGGAAGAGGTCCGATGTCGAAAGCGGATATTCCGGTTTTCCACAATCCGGCAATGACCGGCAGTCGCACCAGAAGCGTGTTATTGCTCGACCAGTGCCTGCGCGAGAACTGGGTGACCAAGCCCGGCGCGACCATGCGGGTACTCGATGGACTGGCGGCCTCGGCGGTGCGCTCACGCCGCTGGTTGGGCGAAATCCCGAGCGAGCAGGCAGCCCGGCTACGAGTGACGGCGATCGATACCGATGCAACCGCATTGGCCTGGGCACAGGCAAACCACCAGACCCATCCCCCCTGGCTGAGCGATAAGGTCGATGCTGAGTTCCCTATGCATGAGAGAGGCCTACGATTCCTTCAGGGCGACCTGCGGGCGAAGGTGCTAGAATCCGGTTGGCAATGGGTCGACCTCGACCCATTCGGCCCGCCGACCCCTTTTCTCGATACTGTCCTGCAGGGGTTGGCGCGTGTCGCGGTGGTAGATATCACCGCCACAGATACCGCCGCACTATGCGGTGCGGCGGCCGACTCGGCACGCCGCCGCTACGGCACCATGGCGGTTGTCGATGACCTGCGCCACGATACCGCAATGCGTGTCCTGCTGGGGCATGTCGCCAGCGTCGCAGCTCGCCACGACCGTGCCATCGAGCCGTTGATGGCGATCTTCGACGACCACCATGTCCGGGTCAGCATCATCGCCCGTAAATCAAAGCAGGAGGCGAGTTCATTCGCCGAAAACATCGGCTGGAGAATCCATAACCCGAGCAACGACGAGGTCGCAATCGGGGTTGCCAGAGGTCTGCACCCCGCCGGTGAAAGCGATGAGCCGCAATTATCGGTACTGATTCCGTGGGATACCGCTCCGGGTGGTTCCTTCACCGGGCGAATATCAGGCCCACTGTGGACTGGCCCCCTCGGTAAGCCCGAGGTCTATGCAGAAATGACGGCTGAGCGAGCGGTCGAACTATGCGCCCTTGATGACAAGCGTGATGCCAACTTGGTGAAGCGACTTGAAATCCCCGAATCGACCATCCGTGACAGCCAGAGATTGGCGGCCAAAGCGGTGCGTGGTCTGGCCGAGGTCGCCGAAGTCATCGACCTCCCCTGTACATATCCAGTGGATATGGTAGCGAGTCTGTATTCCGATATCACCGGCCCGCCCTCGCCGACCACACTGGCCAAAAAATTGCGAGAGAAGGGCTGGCGGGCGGCCAAGGATTTCATCGTGGTACCGGCGGTGCGTACCGATGCGCCTTGGGATGTGGTAATCGCCACGGTCAGGGAAATCGCCCCGACCAAATAACCGATAGCGCCACAATCCTGGCCATATTAATTGCGAGAATTACTCTGGATAATGGCTCTGTCCAACATCCGATTTTCTACTTGTCATTGACAGAGCGCGCACGATGAAAAGTGCTCGCCGGCACGCATCAGTTGCTGACCGGAGTGGGGTCGGAAAGCCCCTCGGTACCGCGGAACCAGCGTATGAAGAGATAGGTTGAGATGAGGTAGGCCACCGCCATGGCGATGAACGGTGTGCGATAGTCCCCCCCTGCCATCAATGAGGCACCCAGATAGGCACTGACCGCCGCCAATGCGCTGGAGAACATGCTGGAGATACCAACGAAAGTTGCACGCTCGGAAGGGCGCAGTTGACCCATGCTGAATGAGTCCATCACCGGGTTGGACATGTTGAACAGCGTGGTGCGTAGCACCCAGGCCAGTCCAGCGAAAGAAACGACAGCCTCAGGTGTGGCCAGAGCCGGGGCGTAACCTATCAACAGGATGAACGGGATTGCCGCCAAGCGAGTCCAGAAAATGGAGGCTACCTCACCCAATCTGGCGACCACGAACGGGGCGAGGAAGGCACCGATGGCCAGGAATAGTGAACCGACTGCGAAGACCGCACCGATCTCGTGCTCTTCGGCGTGGACATCCTGTAGGAAGAAGACGTTCGCCAGTCTCAGCACGAACCCTGAACCCAATCCCAAGATGGCGGATATCGCCACAAAGCGGAACACGGTCTGGGGTGACTTGATGGCCGAGAACAGCCCTTTGCGGGCTCCTTCTGTAGCCGCCTCTTCCTCTTCTTCGATAATCGGATTGCGACGCAGCAGCACCGCGGGGATGAGCGAGATGAACCACCAGCCGATGCCCACATACACCGCATAGCGATAGGCGTCGACCAACTCCATACCATCGCCGACCAGCATGCGAGGCAGGAATCCGGCGACCAGAGCCCCGAACATCGCCGCCAGAGTTCGGAACCCAGAGCCGACGCTGAACAGGTGGATACGCTCCTTTGGTTCAGAGTTCTCAGCCATGAACGGGACCTCGGTAACGTGGTGCAGGGCGCCGAAGGCGGAGGCGATGGCGGAGAAAGCGAGGATGGTGACTCCATCGGTTGACATGATGAGAATAACCGCACAGACCGCACCGCCACCGTCACCGATGATGAAACCCCATTTCCGGTCTAACCTGTCAGCGAGTCGCCCAGCCGGAATCGATGCCAACGCGGCGGCGATTCCCAGCACCGCGAGCCTCAGGCCGATGAACTTGAGGTCGAAGCCAATCTGCAGCAGGTAGAGGTTGAACAGCACTGCCCAGGCGCCGTGGATGACGTCCATTCCGAAGATGTGTAACAGATACATCCTAGCGTTCCAACCGAAACTGCGAATCTTGCCGAAGTAACTCAATTCCGGCACTGCTTCATCACTCATCGGTCGGCTTCCCTGCGTCTGTGCGGTTGTCCGGTAAGTCGCTCATACATATCTGCATACGGGCGCGGAACGGTAGGTGTAATTCTGTAGGATGGTATGTGTTTGTTCAAGCAGATATTGAGGTTTCGGATTATGTTAAATGAGATTGTATTGTAGAACCTTCATGGCATCTATGGTGAAGAAGTGCGGAAACATACATATTTTCGACGACCTGAGCAAGGCGATCGAGACGCCCAACGAGATGCAGACGACGGTCGAGTTTTTCGAAGACGACTCGGAAGTGTGACGGGGTGGTCAACTTGTCTGCTGAAGATGTCACCGATACAGCCACCGTCGAAGCGGACGAGGACATTGATTCGGTGGTCGAGGCGGTCGATGAAGTCGAAACGGATTCCAATCCAGAGTCACAATCAGTAGGTTTCACGCGCCGCCGCAAGATTCTGTTGTCGGTCGTACTCGCACTCATCGTCCTGCCACTGGCTGCGTATCTCGGAGTTGGGTGGAAGATCTATGTCACCTTGGCCTACGCTGACCCGGGTTATGGGGACCAGGAAGGTAATCTCCCGGATGGGTTCAACGTCACCTGGGATGAGTATTCAAATTTCGATACCTCGCCTTACGAGGTCGACTACTACGAGAACGTCACCATCGCTAGCCGCACCACAGGCATCGACCTCGACAGTTGGTGGATCCCCGTGGACGAACTGGATGAAGGGCCCGCACCCACTGTGGTGCTGGTGCATGGTCTCAGGTCTTCAAAAGCCGATTATCACGTGCTGATGGTAGCCGGGATGCTAAACCAACATGGCTTCAACGTGCTGCTCATCGACCTGCGCGACCATGGCCAGAGCACTGTGGAGGATGGACGCGTGAGCATCGGCACGAAGGAGTACATCGACGTGATGTCGGGAGTGGACTGGCTCATCGACGAGCAGGGCATCCCCGAGGAGATGATCGGATTGTGGGGAAGCTCGATGGGAGCGGGCACCGCCGCAATCACCTTCGGTCAGGACCAGCGCATCCAGGCGCTCGTGCTCGACTCCGGCTACCTTGACCTTGCTGGCATCGTCCGCGAGGAACTTGTCAGGGAGGGTTATCCCGGCTGGCTCGGCCCCGCCACAGTCTGGGCGGCATTCCTGTTCGGAGGCGAGGCGCTGCTCGATCCCTCGCCGCACAGCGCGTTCGAGAACGCCGGTGACCGCCCCATCTTCATCACCCATGGAACCGAAGACGACCGCGTCGCTATGCATCACTTCGAGGACATGCTCGAACTGGCCGCGGACCTCGATGTCAACACCACTAACTGGCTGGTCGCCGAGACCGGTCACACCGAGGCGATCATCACCCATCACGAAGAGTACGAGCAGCGCATCACCGACTTTTTCATCGCCACCCTCACTTGAATCACCCCCAACAGCGCCACAGCGAGGGCAAAGGAATACCGGATGAATATCGACTTTGTTCATCCTGCCAATCAGTGTGGCAATCAATGATTTCAAGGGTGTTGCAATTCGCGTTGACAAGTGTCGCATTGGCCAGCCATTACTGAAACAGCCCCTAGCAAAGAGCAGTCTATATCCAGACATCATTAGAGGCCGTTAATTCACCTTCTGTATTACCTGTATTCACGACCCCACGAGGTTCAACGAGCATGATTTTGCATTCGGTTTCAGCACAAGGCTTGTGTTGAATCCCTTTGGGGACCACATACATCTCACCCTCATTCAACTCTACAGTCTCGTTCTCAAACTCAATCTTCATCTTACCCTCGATCACTATGAAGACTTCATCGGTATCTTCGTGATTATGCCAAACGAAATCGCCTTTTATCTTGACCAATTTGAACTGATAATCATTCATCTCTGCAATTATTTTTGGAGTCCAATGGTCTGAAAATTTGGATAACTTCTCCTTCAAATTGATTTTCTCCATCCTGTTTCCCCCTTTGTCTATGCACAGAGGGGTAGTTTTTCTGCTTACCTAAGCAGAAAATGAACGGCTCACATAAGTCCCGGGCATAGGGTGGGGTACGGTCGCTCTCACCCTACCCAAACATGGTGGAATCGTCATCATCGTCCTTTGGCACCACATATCCCTCGGGCGCAGGAAGCATCGACTGCTGACTCTCAAAGGCCTGCTGGACACTCTCCTCGATATTGCGGGCATCATTGAGTAACTTGGTCAAGGGAATCTCGAATTCGGCCATCTCGCCAAAGGCCTCGACCGCCAGTGCCGCGGCGCGAGCATCAGGAAATGCTGGGGAGCATTCTGCCAGCAAGGCGGTGATATGCAGGCCGCGGCGGTCGCCCTCGGATAATAGATAGCCTGGAATCCCGGCGATCACCCCTTGTGAAATCGGCTCGATATCGTGACTTCGTAATGCCTGTCGAGCCGATGAGGTCGAGCCGATGCCGTGCAATTGCCGCTGGTGTTGCTCGACCTCCTGACGCTCGATTCCATCGATGATGTAGAGATGGTCGAAGCCGCCGTGGGTGAACCAATCGAGGACGGTATTGGCGAACTCGACATCTTGGCTGGGGGGAAACTGAAGTTCTGAGGTGAAAACTCCGATACCATCACCTTGGTAGACCCTGACCGGGTGTTTGGGAACTTCATCATGCACCAGGGCAACCGCAGGGAACTCTGGATTGAGCACGGTGCCGACCTGGGGTAGGTCGAGGGTGCGGATGATATGGCCGGCGCCGATTGCCCCGACCATACCGATGGAGGAGAAGCCACAGATGGCGACCCCCCCGGTGGTGACCACTTCATCACCGTGGATGACCAGTGCTGAGGTGTGCTCTCCGACCATTTTCCTCTCCACCCCAGCCCTATGAAATCTCCTTTCAATTTCACTTTTCAAGTTTCTTCATGTCCGTCCGGTCTTTCGTCAATTCCAATTCCCGTTTCGTGCTTTGGGTCACTCTTCATATTCGGCCCAATCTTCCATCTCAGAGGTACGATACCACCAGACCCCTTCTTCGTCTTCCCACCATTCGGTACCCTCATCATCGGTGGAAATTTCGTCGTCTCCCTGCTCTAATTCAGCATGTGATTCTGGGCTTTCGTCAACCCTGTCATATTCGTAGCCCGCCTCAGGTCGGTCGCGTGAAATACTGAATGGGTCGGCCATTCCAGCCTCTTCCTCACTGATATCTTCGACGATTACCGGTGGCCGTTTGGCCTTACGCGATGATTTCACCTCATCCAAAGCATAGCCGCTGGGTAATTCCTCGGGTCGGCTGGCACGGCCATACCCAACGTCGGGGTCATCGAATTCCAAGTCTTCTTCATCCCAATCTTCCTCCTCTTCACGGGTTAATCTCACGATGATGAAGACGATTGCCAAGAGTACCAATACCCCACCTCCAGCGGCGAGAATATACGTCATTATCCGTGATTCTTCGCCACTCGATTGATTCTCGGTAACATTGGAACTGGCATCGCCATTGCCACCATTCATCCCGTCGATATCATCGACGATGGTGTAGATGATGGTATATTCCAACAACAGGTCTGGAAGTCCAGTCGATTGGGCGGTTCCCTCGATTAGGAATGAGGCTTGGCCGCTACCCAGAGTGAGATTTGCGATGGGGGCTGCAATCAGGTCGAAAGCAATGCTGCCCCCGGCTGAAATCGACAATGATACCTTGGATGGATTGGTTTCCAATTGTGTCGGCGCGGTCCATAGGTCGGTACTCCAATCAACGCTTATCGCCACATCGTTGGGGTTGGTCAAGGTGCATTCGGTTTTGCTTTGGTTACCATCGTAGAGATTGGAGATCGACCATGAATCACAGTTCAGGGTGGGGGTGATGAGTTCGGTGCTCTGGTTCTGGGTATCATTGTTTGAACCGTTACCATTCATATCGGTATATGGGTAAGGCCGCAGGGTGGCGCTTGCCCATGGTTGTCCCAGTGGATTTTCAAGGCTCGGATTGACGATGAGCCACGCGGGAGGAGTGAAAGTGGCGTTAAACCAACCGCCATCGGCAAGCAGTACCGCGGCGGCTCCCTGACCTGATGAATCGATGCTGACCTGCCCGGTTGAAGTCGGCGCCTCGGAGCCATTTCCGAGCACCCACAACAGGTTTGTGCCATCGAGAATGGACTGGTCACCGGGGTCTACAGTCTGCAGAATCAATTGCATTATTGCGGTGCCATCACCACTGACCTCGACATCATCATCGAGCAGCGATAGAGAGGCCTCGATACCGACGATGGCATTCAATTGCTGTGATGCGGAAGCGATTGGTTGGACCGAAGGTGAGCCTTCATTACCAACATAGGTGGCGGTGATGGTAATCTCTCCTCCAACCACATTGCTACCGACAACGGCACCCCACTTCTCGGCGGTAAACTGACTCATCACTCCGGAAGAATCGGTCACCCCGCTATAATTGAGCCAGACCTCCCCATCGGTCATCTGGATGGCCATCGATTGCCCCGCGGCCGGCAAGCCATCGAGCAATAATGTCGCGTTCAAGGTCAGAAGAGTACCGTTGAAAAATGCCGATTGTCGCATCAACAGTGTTGCCACCTCGCCACTGCCAGCATCGGTGATGTCTACACCGAGGGTGATTTCTGCCAGAACCACGGTATCATTTCGGGCGATGACTGGGCCGACTGAAGTCGCCGAAAAGGTCTGATTGCCATATTGGTCGACGGCTATCACCGCAACCCAATACTCGGAATTGTGGTCGAGCGGGGATGACATGGTCAAGACTTGGCCGAGGCCATCGAGAATTGCCGAGGTCATGGAAAGGGTGGCGTTGCTATTACCGGCACTGACATTCAGCGCCGCATTGAGATTTGCAAATGAGACTGGCCCGGAGGCTCCGAGGTCGTGGACATAAATCGAATAATGGTCGAAGGTATCGGTGTTTTCAGACCAACCAACATTGATTTTACCACCGTTATCGCTACCGACATCGCTGACCACAACCCCACTTACATCATCGGGTGGGGAGGGAAATGGAATGGTGATGGAGAGCCGGTCTGATAGATTACTGGTAACTCCGAAACCATGGATTGAGCGGACCGCATAATCGTATGATTGGCCGACCTCCACATCCATGTCGACCGATTGGTTCATGATGCTGGAAGAGATTGGTGAGGAGTAATCGAATTCACCCGTCGATGAGGTTCTGAAAACTTGGAAACTGAGCAGGTCATCACCCCATAAACTGAGATTCTGCCAATGGAAGAATACCCCGGTGGAGTTGACGGCATCGAGTATCAATTGCGGTTTGACCGGCACCGCGATATTTGGCGCCCCGGGGTTCCATATCGCCAACATATTCCCCAACTTTATTGGGCCAGCAGCGGTAGAATTGAAAGGTAATTCGAGATTGAAACTACCGCTGCCAAGTTGCATGTTCTGATTGAAGACATTGGTAAGGTTCGCGGAGATATGGGGGTTGGCATCGACGGTCAGAGTAACGTCATAGAGCACTGCTAAATCTTGTAATAATGCCTGACCGGCACCATTTGCACTTATTGCCAGGGAAATTATCGCCAGGTCATTACCATAATCATCCTCGCCGCTTCCCAAGGTCATCAACAGTGGGGAAATCGCCTGCTCAATCGTATTCTCCGTATCGAGCCAGTACAACGGCTCAAGTCCTCGTTGACCATCTCCGGAATATCCTCTGACAGTAGCCTCAGCAACCGAATCATTATTGGCATCGATACTCAAACTGTGCCACGCACTGACGAATATCCCCGCTTGGGATTCTCCAGCGACGACGATATGTTCATCGGTGCCGTCGCCGTCCAAATCAGCGAGCAGAATCTGCTTCGGCGAAGTCCATGGCGTCAGCGTGAAAGAGGAGGTGGAGGCGATGGTCGAGCCGTTGAGATGGCGCAGTGAAATCGAGCCGGTGAATGTCGCGTCACTGCCGTCGGGGGTGCCAGCATTTGGCGTCAAAATCTCCAATTGGCCATTGCCATCATAATCACCAATCAGCGAAAAAACGATTGTCGGTGTTGTGGTGGCAGTCGCATTCCAACCGGTACCATTGAACAATGCTAAGGTGACCATTCCATCGGCTGTGCCGATGATGTCGGCGTAACCATTGCCATCGAAATCATGCACCAGTGCTTCACCTTTGACGCCGTCGAAATAATTCATCGGGCCTATCCAAGCCGAGCCGCTCCAATTCCACAGGGTTGCGTGGCCCATCGAATCGAAAACCACGACTGAAGAGTCATTACCTACACCGTGAAATTCTCCGGTTATCAGGTCATTGAGTTCCGCCGGCATTCCTGCGCTTTCATTCGCCTCGACCATCTGAGTCTGGTTTTCGCCGAATACATTGGAACCGGAATCCCATGCTCGGAGATTGAGGTCACCGCCCGTACTTGCAGATATCAATTCAGCATGTCCATCACCATCCAGATCGGCGAGATAAGCATCGATAGAACCCAAGGGCAGACTGACATTCACCACCGCCGCCAATCCCGAGGCGGTGGCGAAGTGAATGCACATCTGCATCTCGCTGGCATCGAAAAGCCCGATATCATCATCGCCGTCATTATCGATATCGCCGACGCGAATCTCGGTCGCATTTTCGCACGTCGCAACCCAGTTGGAGGTCATCACCATACTCACTGAATCCCACTCAAACACGCCGACCATCGCCCCCGAAGAAGAGTCATTCAAGACGATGATTTCTGGTAGAACATCGGAATCCACCGCGCCAATCTCAATATCAGTGATGGTGCCGAATTGCCAAAAACCACCACCGATATCCGGCGTGTATGAAACGTTCAGCGAGGTGCTGGAAATCGTAGCTGAGGGCGGCAGGATGAAGCCCATGCCCTGCGATGAATTACTTGAAATCTGAACGGTTGAATTACTAGCGCCATCGGCGAATACCGTCTGCTTACTCATCGCCCCATGTCCAGTGCCATTCCAAGCCCATTCCCAAAAACCATCTTCGTCGATGTCGAGCCACACATTTCCCGGTGAATCGTCTTGATGGTCGGTTGAAATCTCAAAGGTCGCAGTGGCAAAAGTAACATTGCGGGGCAGAGCGACAGTGGTCGAAGCAGAGTTATTTCCCTGGAGAGAGAGCACGATTTCGGCAAACCCACCGCCGAAGGTCTGCACGGCTCCTCCATCGGCGACAACCGGGGGGATGAAGAGCGATGCTTGCAACACGATGAGCAAAGTCATCAGCATAGAACGGGTGATGTTCTCAGGGGGGGTGGAAGTGGTCGACATAGCATCCGCCGGAGACCGAGCGAGGGAGGGGTGCTTGAAACGACTTTCGGTATCGGCCGTAGGCCGACATAGGCGAATCAGCGAGATTACTGCAGGCCGTAAGACGTAAATCCGGTGGTCACAACCAAATCTCGTCTCGGAGCGCTCGCAGAACCATCCTAATTTCAGAATATTGTAATATTTTCGTATATCTTTATTATCGGGGTTTCCCACATGAACGTGTATGTTCAATATTAAAACCAAATGGACTACTGAGATGTGTTACCTATTATAATAAAAAAATCGCCTGAAATGAAACGTTCTTTTATAACGGCGAAAAAATCACTGCGAATCGTTTAAGAGTAGAGCCGTCCGGCCGAGGGATATGCCCCCCAAGGAAGGCAGCGGCAGCCGCATTTACGTCCGGGTCGGCGAGAACATCGAAATCGATGTCGCCGGCGCCCAATCTAAAGTCGACTCGAAACTACTGAAAATTCGCAAAGGGGAAGCGTGGTCACACGCCATCGCCAAAGTCCGCCAAGCGCGTGAAAATGCCATCTCGGCTGCGGTCGAAGCGGCCAAGCACAGCGGCCTGCCGGAACGTGGTAGTGCGTTCAAGGCTCTGGTCGACAATTGTATCCTGACCAAGAAACCCGACCAGGTATTGGCGGCCATCCACTATCTGCGTGATGTCGAGGGGATCAACGACTCACCCCCGCGGACCATCAACAACCTGTTCATAGACGCGGGGATGCCGGCTCCAGATAACCTCTCGCTATACCTGAATCGACTTCGAGAACGTGGTTTCTTGACCATCCCCCCGAGCGCGGATGAGAAGAACCGTTATGCGATGTTGACCCCTGAAGGGCGCGCTCATCTGGACAAGCGTGCCAACACTTGAGGTTTGCCGATGGGCTCCGAAGATGAGCCGAAACCCCTCGACTGGTCTTTTCAGGGTCGCTCTGGCGCCGACCTGCACAAGGCGATTCACCCGAATTCAAACTTCAAACGTTGTATCTTGGAAGAAGCCGACTTGACCGAGGCGAATTTCTCGGGTTCTGATTTCTCGCGGGCGGCGATGCGAGGGGCGAATCTGATGAAATCAAATTTCGATAACTGTGATTTCCGTGGCACCGACCTTCGTAAAGCGAAAATGAATATGGCCGACTTTCGCAACTGCCAACTGGCAGGTGCCGACCTGCGCGGCATCCGTGGCCGTTACGCCATCTGGCAGGGCTCGGATTGGTGGAATGCCAAGGTCGACGAAGACCTGGCAAAAGTCCTGAAGAAGAAATGGGGTCGCCCCGAGAGCGAGGCTTGACCGCAAAACTAGCCAACCCCGAACCTCTCCTCGCCAAACCCCAAATAAATCCCGAGGAACCACCCGGCAATCTGCCATGACTCGGTCATCCGGGCATTGTCTCAGCCGGACCAGGCACCTTGACCGGTTTGGCAAAAAATGGGTTGGTGGAACAACCTCGGTCAGGCTGGATAATAGGTCTGGTAAATTGGCCGACTATTCCTCACTTTCATCGCGGCGCGGGGCGAGCATGCTCGCCAGTACTTCCATGTCGGGCTCTCCCCAAGGTCTCAGACTGGCCCGCCCGGCGGCGGTCAAGACGATTGACGAGGCGAAGATGAAGCAACAGCCGGCGGCCAGAACGTGGAAGACGCCGAGGAGAAAATAGGTGTTGGCAATCTCAGGAACATAGTTGACAGTGATGTCCCCGGCCACGCTTCCAGCCCACCAAGCCTGTAGAATCACCAGCACATTGGCCGCCATGCCGACATGAGCCGCAGGATGGCGGCGATTGAGAAACAACAGCGCTGAGGCGCCCAGGCCAAGTGCGGCCAAGCCACCCAGACCGCCGATTATCATGAAGTAATTCTCCTCCCGCATCTCTTGGACGAACCGGTCATATTCCTCGTAGGTGATATTGGCGCCCTGGGTGGTGAATCCGGCCACCGCCACCTCTTTATTCTCGGTTGAATAATCGGTGAAATGAACCTGCAGACTGCCGAAGGCAATCGTCCCCATCAGCCCGGCTCCGGCCAGAAACAACAGACCGAGAATCGCCGGGGTCACCCGGTCGGTGGTCATGACGACAGGCTCGAACTCACCCTTTTTACGAGGAGAAATAGTCTCGACCTTGGAGTGCAATCGACGATTAACCATCACCACAGAATCAGAAACCGGGGTGTTCTGGACGATGGTGTTTTTCTCCTCAGGCTCACTCATTCATCGCCACCTTCCGCTTTGGTCGCGACAAGCCCAGCACGTAAATCCTCGGGTATCGACATCGGCGCAAGTGAATCCATGTCGACGCACACCGTCATCACACTGGCCGACCATACCAAGTCCCCCCCTTGGTTGAAATATCGATACTGCCATTCGACCGAAGAATTACCGATTTTGGAGATCCACAACCTACACTCGACCACATCGCCATAGCGCAGAGGAGCATGAAAAGTAGCCTTATTGTCGACCGCCGGAAAACCAATCCTGCGCTCACCGAATAAAGTTGGATAATCAATTTGCGCAATATGCGGCCAACTCCCCTCAAAGAATCGATGGCACATATCCCAATACTCGGGATAGTAGACGATTCCTGCCATGTCGACCTGAGGAAAATCAATGCGCCGTGACTGGGTTACCGCCATGGCCGTGCCACTGAACCCAATGAAATGAAAGCACCGCTCCTGGCCGGTCTACCCTGCTCCTCAGTTGGTCTAGCCATGTCGATTCCGTCGCGGTTAAAGAGGGGGTGCGATTCGGGGGGATTAGGACCCATAGTGTAGCCTGGATATCACTGGGGCTTGCGGAGCCTCAAACCCGTGTTCGAATCGCGGTGGGTCCGCTTCAAAGGCCACTACGTTATGTTTTATTTTGGCCATTGAAGTATATGCTGCAGTGTATTAGCAGAAAAAAGACGGGGAATCTTTCTCCAAACTATTCCTGCGATTGGCAAATAAGAATACAACTGTAGCGGCTCTGCTACAGGCAAGAGGGGATTCGCTGACTCTGCGCGGACCGCAGACTGTGAACGAATAATAGAGTATCATCTTGAACAACGACAATGGGATACGGGCATTGAGTTACGTCGGTCGTAACTGTGAGTTATGCATGATTTTTTCTAGGGCTGTCCGCCAGCGGGCTTTGAGCGGCTCGATATCTTCTTCGTTGGGTAGTTTCTGATGTTGGAAACGTAGTGCACATTTCTCACCCTTCGGCCATAACTGCACCTCGAGCACCGATTTCGGTGCCTCACCATGGCCATGCCACCAGATTCGCAATAATTTCCCCGGCCGCACGGCACGGACTGTGGCCTTTCCGACATCGGTGGTAAATTCAGCCCCTTCTTCCCACACCATTCCCTCAAGCCAGTCGGTTCCGGCCAAGGCCGCCCAAGTCAAGTGCTCATCTCCAGCAAAGGTTTTCGATACCGAGAATTGATAATCTCCAAAGCATGATTGGTTCAAGACTCGCTGTCCGGTATCGCGTTCCCAAGTCACTGTGACCATCTGTGCCCACCAGGCGCTGAGGTGTTCGTCATGGGCTTTCCACAATCCCATGGTGATTTCCTTTCGCTCGCTCGCACTCTTGGCCAGTTCCTCGATAATCGGATACCAGTGCTCCTTACCATGCCCGGTCGCATTGACCATCGCCGCTTCGCTGATCTCTCTCGCCATTTGTGAGCCGGTAGTCACCTTCTGCTTTCACTTTCACGGATGCTGAAAAAGGTGGAAGTCACGGAAATGTTGGCAGAGACAGGTGATGGGCGCCAACATTGAAGGCTGGCGCTCGCCCGCGAAATGATGTCTCAAATGAGTAATGACCTGCCCCTGGCCGTCGATTTGGATGGCACGATGATTCTGACCGACATGAGTTGGATGACGATGAAGCGGGTCATATTGTGGCGCCCATGGTTGCTACCTGGCTGTATCTGGTTGGAGATTACCGGGCGTCGACCTAAGTGGAAACGTTGGCTCGGAAAGCGCCTGCGCTTTGAGCCGTCCGAACTGAAATATCATCAGGAATTTCTTGAATGGCTCAATCAGCAACACGCGGCCGGGCGAAATCTGATTCTATGTACTGCCAGCGATGCAATCGTAGCAGAGCGAATCGCTGAGCATCTGGGGTTTTTCTCCGATGTGATGGGTAGTGATGGTCTGGTCAACCTCGCCGGGGAAAAGAAGCGTGCGGCATTGGTCGCACGCTTCGGTGAGCAAGGATTCGGCTATTGCGGCAATAGCCGCGACGACCTCAAAGTTTGGAGCAGCGCGGCCGAGGTCGTCGTCGTCAATCCCTCAAGAGGGGTTCTATCGGGACTTGGAGAGCGTGAATACACTCTCTTTGAATAATTCAATTTTCAGGATTCTGCGCCAAGTCCGGTGTCGGAGCGTGACGAAGTCCCGCCGATATTACCGAGCGCCATGCTGGCGGCCCGACTTGTTGCGCTTGCGTGGTTTGCCTTGGCGGCACTCATCTCAGCCGCACTCTGGCTCACTCTCTCAGCCAGTTTTGCCAACCCCACTTGGGGTTTGGGAGTGTGCGGGCCGGTGCGGTGCTCGGCATAACTACGGATTTTATCAGCTCGGTTTTGAGCATAGTTTGATTCCTTCGCGGCATAGACCCGTCGTCCGGCCGCATGGTCTTGATACCAAGTGATATCAGGGCAATAACGGGGAATGAAAAAACCGATTTTGCGTGGCGTCAGGCCATGATTTCTCAGGCCAACGTCAACGCTCAGGTAAGCGACGATCGACTGCGCTGACGAGCCGGGATTATCCTTGACGAATTTGATGACCTCTTGTCGAACCCGGTCTCTTCTTGCTTCTTTCTGACTTCCAGTTCCATATCTCGGAGGCATGTATTGAATACCTACCTCTAACCTTATGATAGATACGGTGGGATACCCCGGGCACCCACTCAATTCCACCTACAAATTGTGACCTAGCAATGGAAAATGACTTCAAAGGGCGGCGCCTCGCTAGGCTTGGTCGTAATGGTCGAATCGGTCGTCGTCAACAAGGTCCAAGTCCGTGCTACGTTGGTCATCGATACCGATGTGTGGATGCACACCATCAATGATTTCGAATTCGCACCTCGCTTCCACCTAAGCGAAGGAGGTTTAGTATTGAGCGAGGCCAGTGATGGCAGTGAATTGGCCGTCATCGAACTCGACGATGAGATGCTCGAGATGATCGAGCGTGACCGCAGTGTCGACCTACGGGTGAAATTTCTCGTCCACGGATTCCATGGTCACCTGGTGGACATTCACCCGATAATCGCCGATGGTAAGGCCAAGAAACTGGCCGAGAGCCGATGGAAATCAACCTTGCCGGTCGAGATGATTGCAGGTCCCCCGGCTGGAAACTCCGGCGAGTCCGGAAGCAAAATCGATGCAGCGGATGATGATGCCAACACCATGCATCCACCCAGCCCGTAACCGATTCGTCCACTTTGTTTGGAATCTTCGACCATTCTCCAGAGTTATGAGGCGGTTAGGCTCATATTGGCATCACCTGTTCAAGATTCATGGAGGAGGAGAGGCGCAGGGCGTGGATAGCGATTCTGCTGATCGCCCCGATTCCCTCGCTGAACCTTCTATTCAGCCAATTTTCCGGTGAGGGGGCGCTTGCTCAAGCGGTTTTCGTACTCTCAAAAGTCTGGTTGCTGGCACTGCCGCTGTGGTGGTATCTCAAGTTGGAAGGAAACCCGATATCTTGGTCTCTCCCAACCCAAGGAGGTTGGGGGGTGGCAGCCGCATTGGGATTGGGGATGGGGGGAATGATTCTAGCAGCGTGGTTTATAATCGGTGTGCGGGTTATCGATGTCGAAGAGATTCGCGCCACTTGGGGGGTGTTCGGGATGACCGATTGGCGGATTCTGCTTATGGCCTGCCTATATTGGATATTCCTGAATTCGGTGCTCGAGGAATTCGTCTTTCGCTGGTTCATCACCACTCGCGCCGAGACCGTTTTCGGAGATTCGGGGGTGGTCAAGCCAATCCTGCTGTCGGCCACGGTTTTCACAATCCACCATATCGTCATTCTTGCCTTTTCTGTGATCTGGTGGGTGATAGTGCTCGGCACCACGGCAATCTTTGTCTCTGGCCTGCTGTTCTCATGGCTCTATCTGCGCTATCGCAGTGTCTGGGTAGTGTGGTTATGCCACGCCATTGCCGATATTGGGTTATTCATCGTCATCGCCATCATCATGCTCGGCTGAGTACGGCCGACCGCTCGGAAAGCCGACCAATAGTTCGTCACCAGAGGTTGGCAACCCATACCCGGTGGGAGAATCAGTGACTGAATTTATCGCCTATCCAAGTGATGGTCAGGCGAGTTCAACGATTGAAGGAACCATAATCACGAATGTGGCGGTCAAATCCCAGGCATTCCCTGGGTCGGGGTCGGGTATCAGCTCAAATGGCGAATCAGGCTCGGCTTCATTGGCGAATATTGACCAGGTCCACTCGCCCTGACCATCGCGGGACTCAGGCGCATTGAGCAGTTGGAAGAGCAGGATCTCCTGTGAGTCGGCAGAGTATTCTCCGCCGGTTGGAATCGGATTGAAGGCTGAGCGCTCGATCTCTGCGGTAGCACTCTCATTGGTGGTGATATTGCCGCCCTCGGTCTTCGACTCGTTATACCAACCCGAGGTCGGGACGGCGAGATTCAGGGTGAAGTTATCTTGCGGCTCAATCAGGTCACGCTCCAATTCCAGAAGCGCCTCGACCGAGAATAGAATCCCCCCACTGCCAGGGGTGTGCACGGCTTCCCAACCATCACCTTGGTCGAGATATCCCGACCAGTTGTAGACCACGGTCTTCTCCGACCATTCGACCGCCCAGCGGCGGGTCTTGACCTCTATCGACCAATACTCGATGGTGGTACTTCCACGGTCGTCGATAACGGTCAGGGAACCGGAGATATTGCCGCTAAGATTGGTCTCGATGATGGCGGTATCATTGCTTGAGTCGGCATCGTTACGAGCGTCGCCGTCACCATTGGAATCCTCACCCCAATCCAAATCCCAAAGAAATTGTAATTCTCCGCCCTCGGGGTCATAGGTCGAAGAGGCATCGAGAACCACCACATCTCCGGCCCGCACTGATTCGGGAATCTCAACCATAACCACCGGTGCACCGTTTACCCGCACCTGCTGGGAGACCGTGTCTTCTCCTCCCTGGTCGTTGACCACGGTGAGGGTGACGACGAAAATACCCCACTCACTATAGCGGTGGGAAGTGAATCCAACGATGGTCTCGGCGTTTGAGAGATCGCCGAAATCCCAGCGGAACTTGGTGATCACCCCCTCGACCGGGTCCGATTCACGGGCGTCGAAGGTGATGCTTTCGCCGGCCTCTATCTCTTCGGGATAGACCCGCATCTGTGCCATCGGCTCGGCTACACCGACACCGGTGATACTGGCGCAACCTGCCAATGATGAGAGCAAAATCACCAACACCAGCAGCAGCGAAATTGAATGCTTTGAACCGTCGCTGACCACTCGCATGCCAGCCGCTTTGTTTTCCCCTTTTTCACCGTAACGGGTGATTGTAATGGCGCGCGGGTGTTAGGACACGGCAACATTATTCCCGGACCGAAAAAATTACGCCCGCGCCGCACTCAGCGCGCAGGGCAATCAGAGAGTGACCCCGTGACAAGGGATAAAGTAATGGAACCTTCAAGGGCGTCGGCTTATCATCGGTAAATATGGTCGTAGACCTGTTCGCAGATCATCGGGTTCTAGCCTTCGACCTCGAGACCACCGGAATCAATACCAAACGCGACCGCATCGTGCAATTCGCCTTCGTCGGCTCGGGACTGGATGATGAGGAGATTCGAGTCGAGGAACTGGTTTATCCACAACGCCAGATTCCCTTCGAAGCGAGTCGTATCCACGGAATCTATGATGTCGACGTCACCGGTTTAGCCGCCTTTTCAGGCCATACTGAGGTCATCTCAAGCCTGGTCGAGGGGTCGGTCATCGTTGGCCATAACGTGCGCCGTTTCGATATACCATTCCTCGGTCATGAGTACAGCCGCGCCGGACGGAAAGCGCCGCGGCCGGTCGCGGTCATCGATACCTTGGAATTGGCTCGCCGGCTGAAATTGCCGCGCCCACATAACCTCGGAGCGCTGTGCCGGAGGTATGGCATCGACCTAACCAATGCCCATACCGCCAGCGCCGATGCCGCCGCCACATTACTGCTGTTATGGCGACTGATGAGTGACCATCCACAACCATTTCGACAATCTCTGGAGGAGGTTGAGCGTTGGTTGCAGGGAACCTCGGCCAAGGACGGTGCAAGCGAGTTGGGGCGAGATTATGACGACCTGGTGCCGCTCGATGCCCGCGGCCGGTTGCGCCTGGATGGGCAAGATATCATCTTGGCCTTCGGCCGTCATCGCGGCAGGTCGATAGAAGAGGTGCACAACCACGATAAATCGTATTTCGATTGGCTGGTATCACCGGCGGGCGGGCTCGAAGACGAAGTCATCGCCACCCTGCGCGAACGCTTCAACTAACGAAGGCCACTATGAATTGTTACGACGTTCGGCCTTCGTCTCCATGGTCTGCGATGGGCGACCATGGTAGTACATCGCACCATCCACCTATTCGCCAGACCCGCCCCGAGGTCATCACCCCACCGATGAATACCGCACCCTGATAGCCATCGGTGAGTAATTTCTCCAGGGCAATTTTAGCATTGCCCTCGAAGGTGGCAGCCAATGCCACCCCAGTCGGCTGCGGTCTGCCGGACACATCGGCGGGCTCGCACAATTCGATGACCGCCGCACCGCTCGGTTCGAAATTCTCAACCAGGACCACCGCATCGGCGAAATCCCCGGCGTGTAACTTGCCGCTGTCCTTGCGCCAGGTCCACCAGTGTGGGCACCAGGCCTTCCAATCACAGAATCCGCCACAGGTATCCTCTCCCGGGGTGGGCTTCATCGGTATCTCAGTCACCTCCATCTCCTGCCACGCGGCATAGGCCTGCTCGAGCACCGACTCACCTTCGGCCAAATACACCTTCGGCCCATCGGTATACCACCCCTCGGCGCTCACCGGCGGATGGTCGGTATTGTTGGACAGAAGAATATCTCGATAGAGCAGAAGTTGGCGGCGGACAGTCTCGCTCAATTTCTTATCCGGGGTTCGCCCGGTCTTCAGGTCGGCCACCTTCCAACCGCTCACCTTGCCGTCGCCATCAACATCGGCCAATAACAGGTCAAGCCGCCCCATCAGACGACCATCTTTGGTGCGCAATTCGCCTTCACAGGCGATGACCAGCGATTGGATGCGGCGCCACAGAGCGACCGAAACCACACTCGGGTGAAGGGCTGGAGCACCTGCGTGGCGCAGTAATAATTCAACCCCGCCAAGTTGCTGTTTTCTGGCGTTGCCGAATTTGTCCTCCTTCCAATCGGGATGGCGGGGGGTGGCATGAAAGGCGACTTTCTCCTCCTCCCAGCGGGTGCGCAGAACGCGTTCCATCTCTGAGGGCAGCCAGCCCGCTTCCGAGTCTTCTTTTCCACTCAAATCAACTCCGACCAAGTCTTCAATCGAAGCGTGCACCGCGGTGCCCAGTGCGGCGGCCATCCCGGTCTTACGGGGCAGTCTTTGTCGACTCAGCCAGTACTGGCGCGGGCAGGCCTCCCAGCGGTTCCAGGCCGAGGGTGAAAGGGAGAACTGACGCTTTTCGGTATCGCTCAAACACTCCCCTCCTCATGTGCGGGGGTGGTCAACCTCAATGAAGAAATCGCCAATCGCTTTCCGGATAGCGTTATGGCAGAAGTCGATGGTCGAAGTTCATGGATGATGGGGTTGTAATCAAAATTAAGTCGAGTGTCGAGACCGAGGGGGCTATGGTCGTCGCCTGTTTTCCCAGTGTGGGAATGGTCTCCAGTATCGTCGCCCACTACCTGATAGACACCCTGAAACTGACCTTTGTGGGGGGGGTCAGTCACCCCAAGTTACCACCGCTCTGTCTGGTGCAGAATGGTGCCCCTCTGCCGCCGATTCGAATCTATGCCGGTCAGCCCATCTGTAATGTCGAGGGCTGTGATAATCTGATACTGATAATGAGTGAATTGCAGATCCCCGACCCGCTGGTAAACGAGTTGGTCGATGCCATGTTCAAATGGTCAAAACACGCCAAGACCGGTTCGGGAATCCTGCTCGATGCGTTCGCCAAGAAGGGCCTGCGGGGTGGGCCGGAAATCAATAGTGAGCCGATGATTGAATACGAGGATACCGAGGCCATCGATATCCTCGGTATCGGCGCGACGCCAAAATGTCGCAAGAGACTTGAGAAAATGGGCATTCTCCTGGTCGAGCAAGGGGTATTGCGCAATATGACCGGGGTGTTTCTAGGTGAAGGTCGACGCCGCGGCTTGGACATCATGGCTATCCTGGCCGAGGCCGACCCGCGTTTTCCCGACGCTCGGGCGGCGGCGGAACTGATTTCCCATCTCAACGAGTTATTGCCGGCGGTGGAACTCGACCAGGCACCGCTCATCGAAGAGGCAGAGCGACTGGAAAGTCAGTTGAAGACGATGATGGAAACCCATCTCTCGGCGGTTGACGGCGATGAGCCTTCGGCCGCTACTTCATCGATGTTATATGGCTGAACACCAGAGATTGGGACGATATTGCCTTTGCCATTGCGAGTGGCTTAATCATAAATCCAGCAGCGATATCTACTCCTCATCGGCAGCCAGGGGTGATGGAGATGGGGGGGCTGCAACTTCACCGCCGAGTAGACCCTCAAGATCGGCCTCAGACAGGATGGTAACCCCGAGGTCGGTGGCTTTGGTCAATTTGCTACCGGCATTCTCGCCGGCGAGCAGATAGTCAAGTTTGCTCGAAACACTGCCGACAACTTTACCTCCACCGCCTTTAATTGCCAATTGAAGCGCTTTACGCGGCTTGGTATGGGTGCCGGTGATGCAGAATGTCTTGCCGGAAATCGCCGTCTCGGCGGCGGTGGATTCGGCCTGTCGCTCAATAGTGATGGTGATGGCGAAGTCGTCGACCAAGTCACGGCGCAGGGCCAGTCCGGCGAGTAATTGTTGGGCGACCACCGCACCGATACCATCGATGGCGACCAGTCGTGAGATGGCACTGTTATGCTTGACAGGTCGGCCATTTTCATCCTCGGCGGGCCCTCCATCATCGGTTCCGGGCTCAGCGTCTCGGCGCTCGACCATATCGAGCAGGGTAGGCAATTCCAGTACTTCACCGGCGATAAGTTCAGCCAGTTCGGGGCCTATTCCGGGCAGGCCAAGGGCGTAAAGGAATTTAGCTAGGGGAAGGGTGCGGGTGGCATCGAGTTCACGCATCACATTGTCAGCCGATTTATCTGCCATGCGCTCCAATCCAACCAGGTCAGCATGGATGATCCGGTATAGGTCGGCTAGGCTCTTCACCAAGCCGCTGTCGCACAATTGTTCAGCCAGTTTCTCCCCAACTCCATCCATTTCCAGCGCTCGACACCAATAGGTCAGGGCACGGGTCAAGCGGGCTGGACAATCGAGATTGGTACAGCGAATGAAGGCACCATCTTCGCTCAAGGGCTGGCCGCAGGCCGGGCACTCAGTGGGTATTTCGGGGCGGCTACGGGGTGGTAATTCGCCGGTGAATGGGGTTCCGTCAGCGTGGATTCTATTTTCCAGATCGGCCGCAGTTGCGGCACCGATGACCTTCTCGACCTTGGGAATCACATCACCACGGCGTACTAGACGAACTTTATCACCGAGGTGGATATCCAAGCGTGCCAATTCTCCTGGATTATGCAGAGTGGCATTTTCGACCGTCACCCCGGCAACCATCTGCGGGGCGAGGCGGGCGACCGGAGTCACCGCTCCGGTTCTCCCGGTCTGCCAAACGATGTCGAGAAGGACCGTTTCAACTACTTCGGGGGGGAATTTCCAGGCCAAAGCCCAGCGCGGGTGGTGGGCGGTCATCCCCAGCAGGTCGCGGTTGGCCAACTCATCGAGTTTGAACACCACGCCATCGATTTCAGCACTGAACTCATCCCGCTGGTCGCTCCATTCCCGGGTTTGCGAAATAAGTGCGGTAGCGGCCTCCTCAGGGGTCTGGGTTGCTATCGCCTGCCAAGGGGCCGGGCTGATTCCAACTTCGCTCAACCATTTCAGAAGTTCACTATCCAAGCCCGTGACCGGGGGAGGTTGTGAATCCGGGTGACGGCTTTCAGGGGGTGGAAATCTCACATCATAGGCGTAGAATAGCAGGTCGGCGGCGTCAGCCTTGCCCTGCTCAAGGTGTTTCTGACGCAGAGCACCGGCGGCAAGGTTGCGGGGATTCGGTGCAGATTCAGCATATTTTTCGGTGAATGTCGCCAGTGGCATAACCACCTCGCCGCGGATGTGGGCATCGACTTCAGCGGCGAGTGATTCGGGAATATTGGTGATGCGCCGAGCATTGCGAGTGACATCCTCGCCGCGCTCGCCATTACCACGGGTGGCGGCGCGCACCAATCTTCCCTTGCGATATTCCAGCGAGAGAGCTGAGCCGTCGAGTTTGGGCTGGGAGACAAAGCGCAGGGCGCCCATCGTCGTCTCGTATACGAAATGTGTCAATTCCTCATCTTCGGTGGCTTTGTCGAGACTGCGCATCGGGAACATGTGTTCGACTTTAACCGACCCGGGGTCGGGGTCATGGCCGACCTTGGAAAGTTGCGGATTATCCGGGTCAAGGGCTTTCAATTGGTCGAAAAGGACATCGAATTCAGCGTCGGAAATCTCCGGGGCGGCGTGGTTGTAATAGAGGTCGGAATGGTGGGCAAGTTGGTCGGCCAGAGCGGCGATTTCGGCCGAGTCCGGCTCACCCTCGACATCACCTCTTCCGGCCATGTATGGCGAAGCGCGCGGGGGCATGAAAACCCCTCGCTCCAAGACTAACAAACCGATATCGGCGACCGGGGAAGAATGAACCTGAGAATGGCTTTAATGATGGCTCAGTGGCAGGCTTTGCCCAACTTCTTCAGGCGCCAGTAATTGTATGGCCAGGGAGTGAGGAAACCGACCAATAACATCAGTGGAAGAGCATAGTAATTCATGCCCAACTGCCCACCGGTGAACAGTAGATCGGTGATCTCCATTGCTATCTCCATCATCAACATAGAGATGAAAGACATCCCGAACGCGGTCGAAAGAGCACCGCGGAAGTCCATCTGGCCACGCATCAATAGGATGGTCTCGAGCATGACGCTGGTCGCCAATCCGTTTATCAGCGGCAGAATGGCAAAGAAATACCACATGTTGGAATACAATACTAATTCGGCGGTAATTCCCGAAAAGGAATAGTAGGCCAGAGTGCCGAATTCACCGATTGCACAACCTATCAAACACCACTTGGTATTGTTGGCACTCTGCTTCCAGACACTCCCGTCCGACCAGTTGAACCCACTGGTGGCGGCAGTGCTGATGGAGGCTGTAGTTGTGACGGCCGAGTCTGAGCCGTCAGAGGTGGTGCTGGGAAGGGAATATCCGGCGATGTTGATGGCCGCTTCAAGGTCACCTGTCTGGACTCCTGCGGAATGTGAGACAGTGGCGGTGCCGGCGGCGTGGTCGACATCGGCCGATTCGACCCCGGAGACTTTTTCCAGGGCGGTGGCGACATTATTGCCGCATCCTCCACAGGTCATTCCGCCGATACCAGTGATGGTGGTTTCCATGCTCCGGCCAATGGAAGGTGCATGATAAGGCTGTGCATCGGGCTCAACGGCACTCCAACGGGCTCATTATCTGTGCATCAGGAAAAGCGTAGTGCGACAAAATCACTGTCAGCCAATGGGCAACGGGTCATTATCACCTGGCTCATCACCCGCAGGTGGATTTCGGCGACGATATGGACGGTGGCGGTGAATAGATGGCCGCCGTGGACCTTGTAATCATCAGCGGAGAAGGTGGCGTGGATATGGGTGAATGGAGTGCCATCCTCAAGCCGGGCGAGGTTGCCCTGAAGGCTGACCAGTTCACTGGCCGCAGGGAAGTCGAAACGGCGATATTTTTTGCTTTCATCCATGAAACCGTAGACATTCTCTCGGGTGCGTCCAATCCCGCTGGTGATCGCCGCGGCGTCGATGTTGGCCTCCTCGGCCAAGGCCTGTAAACTAGCGTGAATCTCCTCGCCGATATCGAGCCGGACGAAGATGTCGTCACCACTGCGCACCCATTCCATATTTGTTTGAGATGAGAGCCGGCTCATCAATTCGCCTATTCCTCTTCGCTGAGAAAAATCTCGGCGATTCGCCGGCTGGCCTCGGTCAGGTCGGCCGGATTTCCAGCCAGTGCGAGCGGGGCGAGAACCCACCAACCCTTGCGCTGGAGCACGATTCTCGCCTTTTTCTGGCGCTTTGCTGGCTGAAGCGAAGCCCACGGAATCGAATGCCCGTCGACATGCAGATGGGTCGAGGTGATGGCGTGGCGCTTGGGTACCAACATGCCGATGATGTGCAACGCCAAGAGTGCATCGAAGGTGAGGACCAGCCAGGTCGGGGTGCCGCTCTGGTCGGCGAATAACCACGGTAAGACCATCATCGCCGCCATCGTCATCAGGCCGGGGATATCGCGGGTCAGTTCGTGCTCGGCGCCAGAAGCCCAGGCAAATCCACCGTTGTCGAGCCGACCGAGATTCGGTACCTCGCTGTGGCTCGACCATATTCGCCACAGGTCGTAGAGCACCACGGTGGCGACCAGAGCGATGATGACCAGTCCAACGCTGGCCGGGTCGGGAAGTGCCATCGACCAGCCACCTTATTCCGATTTACGCATCCGATTGATGACCAGTGCTGCGATGGCGATGAATAGCAGAACCGCGGCAATCATGCTCATCGTCGTGCCATCCTCGCCGCCACCGGCAAGAGCATCGACATCGAGAATACCATCGTTATCATCGTCGGTATCTTCGATCAGAGTGGTGGTGACTCCGTCGGGACAACGTAACTCGTCGGGCATGCCGTCGTAGTCGCTGTCTCGGCTGGCGCAGGCATCGTTTGGCCAAGCATCAAGAATGTCGTCGATACCATCGTTATCGTCGTCATCATCCAAATCATCAGGGCCGCAATCAACCCCAACAGTGGCATCCCACCACAAATCCTGGTCGCAGGTCTCAATCCAGTCACCATCGCTGTCCAAGGCTGTTACGGTGACGACGAAACTGGTGGTGGCAGTGCCGCCATGGGGGTCGGAGACTGTTACTCTGGCAACGTAAGTACCGACCGATAAATCATCATTCGACCATTGCCAATTATTTGAGGTGACTACAACGGTGCCGATACTGTCGGTTATCGTCCAAGCGACGCTGAGTTGCGAGAGGTTGCTGTCAGCATCGCTGGCATTGGCCGAGAAGGTCAGATTATCGGTCTCCATGATGGTGAGGTCACCATCGGGGTCGATGAGTTGCAGAATCGGATGCGAATTGAAGCTTATCGGCAGGGCGAGATTGTCCATATCGATCTGCACCCAGATCGTCTCCGAGTAGGGCAGGCCACCTTCAGCGCTGGCGCTGAAGGTCAGTTGGGAGGCGGAGAAGGAATTGCTGGCATCGTACGCCGCGACCGGGATGATGAGGGTCGGGTTGAACGAGGATTCACTGATGTATTCCACGTCATCGGTGGAGATGGTCTCAGGGAGAGGGGAGGGGATGGTCACCTGGGCTGGGGTTGCCACCCCATCAAGGGTGGGGATGAAGGAGACCGTCTTCCAAGATATCAGGCTGGCATTACCGCCAACGGAGATATTTCCATAGGTGGTGTCGTAAAGATCACTTGCCAACGCAACCTCAGAGGTAAGGGATATCGACCCATAGAGGGTATCTCCGATGGAGACGAAATTTCGCCCATCGCAGGTGATTGACGACTGGGTGATGATGATATTGTTGGTGGAAACGAAGCGCTGGTTGGTGGCCTCGCTCAAATGCCCCTGCAGGTCGATGCCGACCGAATAGCCGGTGATGCTCGAATCGGCGACCTGTAATGAGCCCGAGCCACGTGAGTGATTGGCGTGAATCGCGGTACCGGTGCCATCGCCCACCATCTGAATGCCGCTGACCATGCCGGCGACGGTATCCAATTCCATCGCCGGGGCGCCGGAGATGTAGGCGCCGTTAATTTCGATATTACGGCTCATCTGCGCCACCAGGGCGGCACTCGAAATGCCGGCGGAAAGGTTGAGGTTGGCCAAGGTCATCTGGCCATCAATCTCGGACAGATGAACAGCGGCGAATTCTCCCTGATGGGCACTGGCGTCGAGCCCATCGACCATGCCGGTGGTGGCGGAGAAATCCAGACCCTCTTCACTGCCGTTACCAAGGACGATGTTTGCAAGGTCGAGAATTGCATGGCGCGCCCAGATGGCATGATCGCCACAGGCGTCAAAGGTGCTGTCCCTGACACTCAATGAGGTGGTCTGGCCCTGTGCCATGACGCAGGATTCCATAGCATCGTGGAAGTAACTATTCTCGACCGAGGTGGTGGAATCACCGCTGATGGTCAGCAGGGCATCGCCGCGGGCAACCTCGGTGCCACTGATGGTGACGGTGGCGCCATGACCGACGGTGATGATTTGACCGGCCTCGACCAGATGACTGCCCGAGGTCGACAGCACCGAATTGGTGCCCGAGACGGCGATACCGCCCCAGCGTGAACCGCTGGTCGAGTGCAGGGTGGCTGAATTGATGTCGAGCAGGCCCTCGACGGTGATGACCACTCCATCGGCGATGACCACTTCGGTATTGTCGAGAATCGTCATGGTTACACCAAAGGGAACCGTCAGTTGGGAGTTGAGGTACCATGGGCTCCATTCGGCATCGAGAGTAAGGGCTTGACTCAACACCCCGGAGGTTACGGCCGAGGAGATGAAGGTGTGGGTCAGGCTGTCGTTCAACTGCCAATTATAGAATTGCACGTGACCACCGCGGGTCATCTGCACGTACTTGGCGTCATACCAGACGGTATCCGAGCCATTCACCTCAAGGCGAGCGGTCGCTACCGCAATTACCTGTCCTTGAGCATCGGTGAGGTTAGTCGTGCCTCCGACCGAGACCGAGGCGCCTTCTACCGGGGTTCCTGCATCGATGATTATCACGATGAGGGTGTTCTTGACCTCGAGCCGGGAATCGCTGGCGAGGGTAAACACATCGCCACTGACCTTGCCACCGGTGATGGTGTAATCACAACCGCTGGCGATGGTGGTGATGGCGGTGATGGAAACTCCGGAAACCACAGCGGTAGCGGCGCAATCGATGGTCGTCGGGCTGGAAAGGTGCAGACCGTCGCCGATTCCACCGAGTGCACCTGCGCCTGAGGCGGTGATTATCTGCGCCCCGGTAACTGTTCCGCCGTCGCCGATGAGAGCGGCGCCGGACTCGACGCTGAGAATCTTGTCGCCGGCCAACTCAAGTGTCGTATCTGAAAGAGTCAGGCTGGCACCGGAGGTGATGGTCAGGTTCCCACTGAGGACATGGGCTGAACCATCGGTGGTCGCGCCAAGAATCACATCAACACTGGCGATAACCCAATCCCCGGCCGGGATTATCGGCAATTGCACCGACTGGCCGACTACCCCTCCCATCAGGGTCACCACCGCACCGGCACCACCACTGCTGGCGATGACCTCACTGCCGCTGGCGAATAATGGCAGAGAGACCGGATTCATGCCGTCTGCTGACTCCTGCCATGGACCGACATTCACGGTCGCCACCACATGATTTCCCTCAAGGTCGGTGATGTTGACCGTGGTCTCGATATACTCCTGTAAGGTTGAGACTGCGAGTGTGAAAACATCGCTCGAGCCCCAATACATAGTGCCATCACCATAGGCGATGGTGCCGCTCATGTCGGCGATGGCAATGTCGCGAATCTGGGCAATCGAGTTCTCTGAGACCGCCACCAGGGTGTTGTGTAATTGCCCCGACCAGGTCGAGACCACCAGCGAGGATTCCCCCTCAAGGGAGACTGCAGTTGTCATGTGAGAGGAGGATATCTCAGCGAAATTCGCACCACTGTCGCGCAAGGTGATGCCGGTTCCTTCACTGGTTCCCCCATCGCTCATCGTAATTCCGCTACCATCCAAGGTACAGCGCTCACATTCCAGGGAGGAGTGCCATCCGCTGAAGGCGACATTGTCCAGGGTAAGGTCGGCCCACCAGCCATTCGCTCCCATCGAGGAGGTGTCGGCGGCGCCGATGTAGGTACGGGTGATGCTGACATCGGTCAGTACGTGAGTGCCGCCGATCCATGCCAAGCCGGACTGGGAATCGTTACCACCGACGAAATCGGAGTCGGTGAATGAGGTGCTGATTTGGCTGAAATCGCCGATATTACCACCGCTGGAAATAACCGAATCAGATATCGTCAAGGTGCCCGAACCGCTGGCGGTGATTCCGGAATCGGCACCACTCATTGTCGAATCAGAAATGGTTGTGTCACCATCGCCGGTCAGTTCCATGGCCATCGCATAGCCGGTTAGGGTAAGGTCGGACAGCGTTAAGGTTCCATCGTTGCGAACATCGAGGGCGGTGCTGTCATCCGCACTGGTGGTAGCAGTGATATCGGCCATCGTCAAGTCGGTTATTCCGTCAGCCCGCAGGATGCGGTCGGCGACCCCGGTGAAGTTACTCAGGGAGAATCCACTGCTGGCGCCGGCATCCAGCAAGGTTACCAGACCAGTCGAGGTGCAATCATCGACAAATACCGCGGTGGTGCCACGCACCCGCCAACCGATGCTGGCATTATCGACGGCGATCTGGGAAGCGCCACCACTGCCACCGGTGATGTCGAAGCCGGTTCCAGCATCGTTAATCTGTACATCTGTAATCTCCAAGAGACCGGACTGGGCGACTGCGGTCGAGACATTGGTGGCGCTGAAGCCGGTCACGGTGGCGGTACCCGAGACCTTCAGGCAGTAGAAATCGAGGTCGAGGCAAGACAGGTCGGTCGCGGTCATCTGGCCATCGATGTCGAGACCCAGGTAGGATTGGGAGACCGAAACATCGGCCAGGGTCGAGGTGCCCGAGACGGTGATGGCAGTCCTTGCATTGGCGATGGAGACGTTATCCATGCTCAGAGTCCCGCTAGCATCGACGATGATGCCGTGCCACACCCCGGTGCCGGAATTACCCTGGCCGCTAGGTCCGAGACTACTGTTGATGACGGTGTCCTCGACCGATAATGTTCCAGCGACCTGGATGGTGACATCGGCGGTGATATTGATGAAGGTTCCCGCTTTGACCGTCAGGGTGACGCCATGCGAGATGCTCAGGTTATCGCTGACCAGAACTTCACCTGACCAGACCGTATCGGAGTTGATGATGGTCGAGAATTCGCTGGGAGAAATATCCAGTTCAGGCTTTGCGTCGTCGTGAAACGCTACCGGCAAAAGGCTAGCGAGAAGTAGAAGAATGACGATTGTAGTCGAGCGGTAGGTGGCCTGCATGGGCGGGAACAACCGGAACCCGTTCATATGGCTATCCAATAGCCGACAGTGCCCGTAGGGCACTGAACCCAGGGAAGTTCGATGCCGGGAAAGCCTACACTAAGATTCGATTGGAGTGGGCCTGCCCTGATTTGAACAGGGGTCTGACGGCCCCCAGCCGCCAAGTATAGACCAAGCTAACCCACAAGCCCTTGTGTTCCTGCCGCTGGTACCCGCCTCACTTATTCAAGTGATGTGGAGAACGGTGCGACCTCGTGAATCAAATCGATGTGCGAGATGAACATGCGGCGACAGCAGTAGCGATCAAGCCCAAGTTCGTCCATCACCACACCCTGGTCCTGACCTTCGGCGACCTTGTTCTGGAAGGTATCCCAAAGGTCGGCAATCACTTTCCCACAACTGAAACATCGTATTGGTATAATCATCTTTTTTCACCTCACCTGTACGACTTCTGCTTCTTCTTGCGAGCGCCACGCCCGAGTTGGTGCTTTGCTTCCTTGCGGCGTGGGTCGTTGACCAGAAGACTGCGGTCGTAGCGCAGATATTCGTCTCGTAATTCCTCATCGACACCCTCGGCACCACCGTTGTAGTGGACCAGGCCGCGGGCGATGGCGGTACGGATTGCGTCGGTCTGACCCATTATGCCGCCACCATGGGTGCGGATGTTGATGTCGACCTGGGCGAGGCGATTCATCGCCTCGGCGATTACCAGGGGTTCCATCGCCTTGCGCCGGGCAAGGATGGGTTGGAGAATCTCGATCGGCTTGCTGTTGACGCGGACGCGTCCCTTGCCGGCCTTGAGGGCGGCACGGGCGATGGCGGTCTTACGCTTGCCACTGGTGGTGACGACCTTGGCCATCTTACCCTTGCCTTTCTTGGCCTTGGTAGCCCTGGTTGCCTTGGCTTTGGTAGCCTTGGTAGCCTTGGCCTTGGTAGCCTTGGTGGCCTTTACCTTGGTGGCCTTGGTGGCCTTGGTGGCCTCGGTGGCCTCGGTGGCCTTGGTGACCTTTGCCTCGGTAGCCTTGGTAGCCTTGGCCTCGGTGGCCTTGGTGACCTTTGCCTCGGTGGCCTTTACCTTGGTGGCCTTGGTGACCTTTGCCTTGGTGGCCTTGGTGACCTTTGCCTCGGTGGCCTTGGTGGCCTTGTCCTCGGCCTTCTTTTCAGTCTTCTTTGCTGCCATCAGGATTCACCTCTATTCCAACGGTGGGTGGGTGCACCCAGTGATTCGCTGATATCCCCGAGGCGCACAAAGCGCTCGGGCAGGCCACGCACTAGGCTGGGCGACTCACCGAGTTGGTGACCATCGGGCAGTTCATCGCCACTCAAGTGGAAGGGACAACCGATTTCGACTCGCAATGCCCTGAAGGCGGCACGGCCGGTGCTCTTCTTCTGGTATGGCAGCATGCCACGCACGGTGCGCTTGAGAATCATGTCCGGCATGCGGGGAAAGAATGGTCCCTTACGTGGATGGTTCAGTTCGTAGCGGGTCTGGTATTCGGCGAACACACTCTCGGACTTGCCGCTGACGATGGCGCGCTCGGAGTTGATGATGATGACCCGGTCGTCGCGACCTTCACGGCGAGCCGCGAGCAATTGCTTGGCGACGACACTGGCGAGGCGACCCATCACGACATCGGTGGCGTCGTAGACGTAGGTGGTGATGGTTGCGGCTTCAGCCAAGGATGAACACCCCCTCTCCCTTCGGATTTGACTTCATCAGTTGCTCTAGGCTCATGACTTCTCCACCGGCTTGTTCGATCTTGGCGCGCGCCCCGGAACTGAAACTGTAGGCGACGACGGTCGGACTTCCCAATACATCACCACTACCGAGAAGTTTGCCGGGGACGAGGACGGTCGCGCCCTCAGGGGCATATCTGCTCAAGCGGCTCAGGTTGGGTTGCGCCCATTGGCTACGGCTCTTGGAGAGGCGCACTGCCACATCTCGCCACAGTGCAGAACCGGTCTCGCGCGACTGTGCCTTCAGTTGGCCAATGGTGTTGACCAAGGTCTGGTTTGTCTTGCGTTCTGGTTTACTCATATGACTCCCTCGATGCGTTTGAGGCGGCCTTGCGACCGACCACCTCCTTATCAAGCCACCCACGCGAAAAACGCACACCCTTACAGGGTGATTACCGGGGAATGCAAGAATCATCCCAAAATGTGTCGACTCAACATTGATGAGGGCGACCGCGCTGAGGGGGGTGATAACATGTCAGATTGGAAATCACTCATCGACGCGGCCATGGCCAAAGAAACCACCGATATCATCGAAGCCCACAGCCTCTATGGGCAGGCCTCACAGGCAGCCTTGATGGACATTCAGGGATTGATGTCGGACTTGGAAGCGGCACAGATGATGGAAATTCTATACGGGGCACTAATCGCCTATACCCAGCAGGTCTTGACTCGATTGAAGGCCGAAGACCCAGAGGTTGGAGGGCCGGACCACGCCTTCCGTGCCGGTCAGGCTTACGGGGTTTCGTGTGTGCTCAATCACATGGTTGACCAGTTGGTAGATACCTCGGGAACAACCGCATTGGCGGCCTATGATGAGTTCTCGGACAGTATGCATGAGGAGATTATCGTACAGGCGCGCGGTGCGGGGCTCACCATCGAACTGCTAGGTGCCAAGGGTGAACTACTCGACTGAGCGCCTCAATACTCGCAAGATGATTTGCTTGAATTTGTGGAAATCACTCTACGTTGTGATTTTTCCCGAGAGCCATTTCAATTTCAGTCTAATTGTTTTCTTCGTTTTTTGCCATTCGATATGCTTCAATAGCGGCCCTGGCAATCGCCTCGGGGTCATTGATAATCTGACTCTCAATCTTGGTCGAGCCGACCATTGAATCACCGCCGATGACGGAATCCTGCATCTGCAAACCTGAGTCGCCACTGGATTTTCGTAGTTCCTCCATCTCTTGCTGCATCTGTATTTTGGTATTTTCCGCGTCCGCCATACTTTCCTGTAATCGAGCGAGTTCGCTTTGCATTTTCTCCATCTGTTTTTCGGAGGCTGATTTACTGGCCAATTGCTGACGCATTTTTTCGGCTTCAATCTCGGCATCTTTCTGTTTTTGTTCCAATACATTGACGACACTCTGCATATTCATCCCAGGTGGGATTGGCGGGGAGTGTTGTGTGGTTACCATTTGCGGTTGAGGAGTGGATTGAACATATTGAAATCTCTGGGATGGACGATTCTGGACGACCGTGCTGCTCTCGGAGGATATTCCTCTCTTGACGAGGACGAGGACGAATAAAAGTCCGACTATTAGTGCCATGCACAAAAACCCTCCAACAATAGTTCCACCTTCGGATGAGGAACCGGATTGTTGGCCTGTTGTAGTTGAGCCCTCATCACTACCTCCAGTGGCCTCGGTAATCACGCACTGGTCTTTTGAGCCGAACCAGAAATCCTTGTCGTAGGGGCAGATGTCGTTGAGGTCTCTCTGACCATCACCATCGAGGTCAGGGCAACCATAAACATCACGCCAAGAGGTGCCAAAATCGGTGCGGCAATCATCGGGTTGGAATGCTCCTTGAGTTACATTGTTGCCATATCCATCACCATCTGTGTCAAGATATTGAGTGACGCGGGTAGGAAACTCATCGGGATTATTTCCATTCAGATTGTCGCCTTTTCCATCACCATCACGGTCAGCCCATTGTGTGGGGTCGTTAGGAAATGCATCGCCACTCTCGTCGCGAAGAGTGATGTAATTACCAGACACCTGCGGGTCTTCAATCGTAAACTCCACCCAATAGTAATTATCACCATGGCCATCGCCATCCATGTCGGTAGTTTGGTTAGCATCAGCGGGGAATAGGTCATCGGTATCATCGACCCCATCGGAATCGGAATCGACTCCTACAACAATGCAACCGTCGTTGTCAACAGCGGCGCCTGCGGGGGTGCCGGGACAAGAGTCATCAGCATCACTTACACCATCCCCATCACTATCGCGCTGTGAAGCGGAGCAGCCATTCACATCGACCGCTGCTCCTTCGGTTGTGGTTAGGCAAGTGTCTAGATAATCCAGAACACCATCCTCATCCTCATCACCATACTCAGATATTGTGACGCTCCAATTTGAGGCGGCCTCTCTCCAAGCAGTGTCATTGTCGAGGCGCCCATCTCCACTGAAATTCGCTTGAGTCGTGGTGGTCCAGTTAAACTCGAAATAGAGTTTCCACTCTCCTGCAATTGGATTCATATCACACTCGTCATCATTGAGGGCGTCATTGTCTTTACACTCGATTGTAAGATTGATGATGAATGAATCGTCGGGGATATCAAGGGTGATATTCCAAACCGCTCCTAAAGTCCAGTTGTTCTCCCAAGTTGGACTGTTGAAACAATCTATGCTATCTCCATCTGCATCAACACATACTCGGAATCGAGGGTCGGGAGGGCTACCATCTGAGTCCCAGACATCAGATTGATTTCCTTCCCATGATATCAGGTCAATCCTCAGCCATGCATCGCCCTCAGGGTAATTATCGACTGTTTCATCAGCGGAGACAGGATTTATGAGTGAAATAATCCCGGCAAAAATCATGATAAATGAAATCAAAATAACCGGCCTTGTGCCACCCGCCATAACTTGACGAAGACGTATTATCGAATAAGTTTCGGGTTTGACCGCACAGGCGCTAGTTTAGTTCTGATATTGTTGCCACTCGCCCATACTTCCTTGTATTCGGTAATAATTTGTATCTTGATAACTCAACCATTCATATCCTTGATCCACACCATTATTGGCAGAGATACTTGAATTGGGAGATGAAGGAGGGCTGATACTGCTGGGAAGGGTATCGAAATCCATGCTGTTTATCACTTCATTTTTGTAATCAATTCCCCTCTTCCAATCACCATCAGATTTCCTTGACCTAACTGTGAACATTATCGCTAGAACTACTATTATGACTACCGTGATGGCTACAACCACCGGCGTCCAGGAAGATAGCATTCCGGTACTGGGGAATGGGTCGGTTCTATCGCCAACGCCATCTCCATCTTCATCCGACCATTTGGTTGAATCATTTGGAAAAACATCGGCATTATCACCTACTTTATCGCCATCGGTGTCCAACCATTCATCCGGGTCATTGGGGAATGCATCGGAATTATCCCCCACCCCGTCACCATCGGTGTCCAACCATTCATCCGGGTCGTTGGGGAAGGCATCGGAATTATCCCCTACCCCGTCACCATCGGTGTCCTGCCATTCGTTCGGGTTGTTTGGAAATACATCTACATCGTCATTATAGCCATCGAAATCCACGTCACCATAATAGGTGATATTTGCCATTTCGCCATTATTTTCGGAGTTCCCCAAACTATCAACGCCGCCGACAGAGACGTATATTGCGTGGGTACAGCAGGCGTTCATCACAGGAATCGAGTAACTTGTCACAGAATTAGTCGTCATCTCACACGAGACTTGTTCCAGAGCAACTGCAGTAGCGTCAAATTCTGCGTCATCCCAGCAGACCTTCCACTGGGTTACATCAGTGGTGTCGGAAGCCGTCCAACTGATCTGAACATTTTCAGCAACTATGGATAATGTGACTCCACTCACGCCCGATGCCGGGTCGACCTCGTTGTCGGCGGCGACACCAGACTTGCTACCCTCGGTCGGGTTGCAGCCGTAGGCATTGCAGATCTTCACTCCGTAGTTATGGCTCTCACCATGGTCTAATCCTTTGTCTCGCCAGACCCTGTCAGAGTAATGGGTCAGGGCGTCAGCCTCGAGACCGTCGACGTAAATCTTGAAACTGTCGATGGGTGTCATCATACCGGCGACATACCAAGTCAGCTCGACATCTCCATGACCTGCCGCAACGGCGTTGAAGTTGGAGATGGTCGCGGTTGGCGGGGAGCCGGCTTCAGCACCCTCGAACACTGCAAGTTTACCAGCACCCAATGTGCCGCCGCCAAAGTTAGAGGAATTCATCATCACGTGGGAGGAAGAGATTGCCTCAACCTCATTGGACAGTAGTCCCCAAGTGCTTCCTGACTGATACCATAGAGTGTAATCACCGCCTGAATCACCTTCAAACACTACTGAAATTGACTGTGTCAACACATTCTCCGGCAGAAAATAGGTCGTTGGATTGTAATCCACTGCCACCATAGAGGAAAAGGTGTCGGTTTGGCCCGGCAGAGTAACCGAGGTTAATGGGTCAAGGTCGGGGATAGTGTATGTGAAAGCAGAAATCAAGTCGGTGGTGATGCTGTAAGTCATGTCCACATCACCGGACGGTGCGGACGATGCAGATACCTCAATCATATTCCACACGTGTGGGGAGGCGTACGAGGGTAAACTCTCGCCACCGATATCGTCAGTAGCGATTACCCATACAGCGTTTCTTCCTAT
>Ga0209554_1000292_pt1 | contig 41741 bp, 34 predicted proteins | sample MarorgKNORR_S2LV_5_FD_188221 | JGI IMG/M metagenome (GOLD analysis project Ga0209554, IMG submission 188221) | Marine microbial communities from the Southern Atlantic Ocean, analyzing organic carbon cycling - Bottom_A/KNORR_S2/LV (SPAdes) (version 2) | ecosystem: Environmental > Aquatic > Marine... | reverse complement strand
TAAGTGGAGCGGTTCTTTATCACACCGTCCTGGTGGATACCCGAGGCATGCCGGAAGGCGTTTTCCCCAACGATGGCCTTGTTGGCCTGAACGGCCATGCCGGTGATGCGGCTGACCATGCGGCTGGCCCCGTAGATCTGGGTGGTGTCGGCGTTGATCTCTACGCCGAAGTGGTCCTTCCGGGTGTCCAACCCCATGATTATCTCTTCCAATGATGCGTTGCCGGCCCGTTCGCCGATGCCGTTGATGCAGCCCTCTACCTGGCGGGCGCCGAACTCGACGGCAATGAGGCTGTTGGCAACGGCCAACCCCAGGTCGTTGTGGCAATGGACGCTTAACACGACGTTTTCGATACCTTGGACATTGGCCTGCACGTCCTTGAGGAGTTGACCGAATCCAGCGGACGAGGGGATGGCGTAGCCCACAGTGTCGGCGATGTTGATGGTTGTGGCCCCGGCTTTAATCACCTCGGACAACATCTGGAACAGGTATTCGGGGTTGGTACGGGTGGCGTCCATGGGGGAGAACTCGACGTCGTCGCAGTAGCCCTTGGCTCGCTCAACCATGGTCACCGCCATCTCCATGACCTCTTCCCGGTTCTTGCGCAGTTGGTGCATCTGATGAATCTCCGAGGAAGAGAGGAACACGTGGATGCGGGGGCGCTCGGAGTGCTCCACGGACCGCCAGGCTTGGTCCACGTCGTTGGCCACGGCCCGGGCCAGGGAGGCGATGATGGGACCCTTGATCTCTTTAGCGATGTTGGACACTGCCTCAAAATCACCAGGGGAACTGGCGGCGAAACCCGCTTCGATGATATCCACATTCATCCGCTGCAGTTGGCGGGCGATCTCCATCTTCTCTTGACCGGTCATGCCGATGCCGGCCGACTGCTCTCCGTCGCGGAGGGTAGTGTCCAATAGCAGTACTTTATCCATAGTCATATCTGTTACCTAATCCCTTTCTGTGTTGTTGATTTGAGTGTATTTTTGCCGCTAACTGCGGCGCTCAGAAAGGGGCCGCAGGGGCATGTAGTCCACCGCCGCCAGCCTTGCTAGGACCAGCGGGCGATGGTGGACTACACTCAACGCCTCCAGATTCCTCATCTTAGAATCCCCCGTCACAGATTGTTCCGATTGTGGTCATGGACCGGCCGGGGTCCAAGTAAGATTTGTCTAGATCACTTTGGGATCCATCCAGGGCATCATGGCCCGCAGTTCCTTGCCGATCTCCTCGATCTGGCTGTGCTGGGCCTGCTCCCTGAGGGGAGTGAACCGCGGGCGTCCTTCGTCGTTTTCGGCGATCCACTCGCGGGCGAAGGTGCCGTCTTGAATCTCTTTCAGGACCGCCCGCATGTTCTCTCGCACATGCTCGTCGATGATCCTCGGGCCCCGGGTTAGGTCGCCGTACTCGGCCGTGTCGCTCACCGAGTAGCGCATGTAGTTGAAGCCGCCTTGGTACATAAGGTCGACAATCATCTTAAGCTCGTGCAGGCACTCGAAGAAGGCGATCTCCTGGGGATAACCGCCCTCAACCAGCGTGTCGAATGCTGCCTTGACCAGGGCGGTCACGCCGCCGCAGAGGATGGTCTGCTCACCGAACAAGTCGCTTTCCGTCTCGTCCTTAATGGTGGTCATCAGTACGCCCGACCCGGTGCTGCCGACTCCCTTGGCGTAGGCCAGTCCGATCTCTTTGGCGTGGCCGGTAGCGTCTTGGTGCACTGCCAACAGGCTGGGCACTCCGATACCCTCGGTGAACAACTCGCGCATGCGGTGTCCGGGGGCTTTAGGGGCCACCATCATCACGTCGATGGTGTCCGGTATTACGATTTCCTTGTAATGGATGCTGAAACCGTGGGCGACCATGAAGGCGCTTCCCGGCCTCAGATTGGGCTCGATCTGCTCGCGGTAGACCCGGCCCTGAAGATGGTCCGGTATGACCATCATCAGCACGTCGGCCTCTTTTGCCGCCTCGGGAACGTCAACCACCCGCAGCCCGGCGGCTTCGGCCACTGCTCGGCTCTTGCTTTCGGGATATAGACCCACCACCACGTTCTGCCCGTTGTCCTTTAAGTTGAGGGCGTGGGCGTGACCCTGGCTGCCGTAGCCGATCATAGCAATGGTCTTGCCTTCCAGATGGGCTAGGTCCGCATCCTTGTCGTAGTAAACTTCTACCATCTTATTTTCTTCCTTTCCAACTTCCGTTTCAGTATTTGGCGCTGAGTTTGGGCGGGTAATCAGGAATGGTTACCTGAGTTCACCTGCCCGGCTTGCTCCGAGTGTCCGTTGGCCAGCCCGTTAGTTTGCCCCCGAACCATCGCCACCAGACCGGTCCGCAGCATCTCGATGACGCCGAAGGACGACAGCAGGTTGTGCAAGGCGTTAATCTTGTCCTCTTCTCCGGTGATTTCGATGACCATCGACTCGCTGCCGACATCGATGATGTTGGCCCGGAATAGGTTAACGATCTGGATGATCTCACCACGGGTCATCTGGTTCGCCTTGACCTTGATCAGGGCCAACTCCCGGGTCACGGTGGACTCATTGGTGATGTCCGAAACCTCGATGACGTCGATGAGTTTGTCCAGTTGCTTGGCTACTTGGCCCACGGTGTAGTCGTCGCCACTCACCACGAAAGTCATGCGGGACAGGCCCGGCTGTTCGCTATTGCCCACGGCCAGGCTGGTGATGTTGAACCCCCGGCGGCGGAACATACTGGCCACCCTGGTCAGGACGCCCGGCTTATCTTCCACCAAGGCTATCAGTGTGTGTTGTTCGGTGTGATTCGACCGTACCATTCTAGGTAATCTCTTCGAGTGTTGGTTCTTCCAGCATCTCTTTGACAGATTGGCCGGAGGGGATGAATGGGTAGAGTCCCTCGTCCTCTTTCACTATGAAGTCGACGATGACCGGTCCGGCGGTTTCCATGGCCTGTTGCACCGCGTCCACCACCTGGTCCTTTCGGGTAACCCGAATGCCCCGGATGCCGTAGGCCTCGGCGATCTTCACGAAGTCGGGGTTGGCCGTATATTGGCTGGCGATGTATTCCTTATCAAAGAAGAGTTCCTGCAACTGATGGACTAAGCCCAGGGAGTTGTTGTTTAAGATGGCGAATTTGACGTCGGCGTGGGCCTCAATAGCCGTGGCGATGTCGCACATCGTCATCTGGAAGCCGCCGTCGCCGGCGATGGACCAGACAGTGACGTCCGGCCGGCCCACCTGAGCTCCCAAGGCGGCGGGGACTTCGAATCCCATAGTGCCCAACCCGCCCGAAGTGATGAACGTGTTGGGCTCGGTGAACCGGCAATGTTGCGCGGCCCACATCTGGTGCATGCCTACGCCGGTGACCACGATACCCCGGCCCTGGGTGACCTCGGTCAACCGCTGGAGCACGTACTGGGGCAGGAGTTCATCGGACTCCCGAACTAGATGAGACGGATGCTGGGCCTTCAACTGGTTGATGTGCTGAAGCCAGTCGATATGCACGTTGGCCTCCACCTTGGGCAGCAACTGGCCCAGGACCGTTTTCAGGTCGCCGACCATGCCCACGGTGGCCTTGATGTTCTTGTCCACCTCCGAGGCGTCGATGTCCACGTGGATGAACTTGGCGTTAGGCGCGAAGGCGGATATCCGGCCGGTCACCCGGTCATCGAACCGCATGCCCAGGCCGATGATCAGGTCGGCTTCGTCGATGGCCAGGTTGGCGTAGGCCATGCCGTGCATCCCCGACATACCCAGGTTCAGTTCATGGCTGGAGGGTATAGCACTGATTCCCAAGAGGGTGGTTATCACGGGAATCTGGGCCTTTTCGGCCAACTCGGTCATCAGCCCGTAAGCGTGGGAGATGAGTACGCCGTGACCCGACATGATGATGGGGCGCTCGGCTTGGTTAATCAACTCGGCGGCGGCGGCTACTTGGGCCTCGGGCGCTCCCGTTGGGATCTTGTACCCAGGTAGTTTGGGCTCACTGGGCCAGACAAACTCGGTTTTATCGCCCAGCAGAACGTCCCTGGGGATGTCTACCAAGACGGGGCCCGGCCGTCCGGTGCGGGCTATGTGGAAGGCGTCGTGGATGGCCTGGGCGACGTCCTTCACGTCCATGACCAGCATGTTGTGCTTAGTGATGGGCAGGGTTACCCCGGTTACGTCGGTCTCCTGGAAGGCATCGCTGCCGATGGCGGGCCTGGGCACCTGCCCGGTGATCGCCACCATGGCGACCGAGTCCATCTGGGCGGCGGCGATGCCGGTGACCAGATTTGTCGCGCCGGGTCCCGATGTCGCGATGCAGACGCCGACCTTGCCCGTGGCCCGGGAGTAGCCGTCGGCGGCCATGGCGGCGGCCTGTTCGTGGCGCACCAGGATATGGCGGATGGCGGGGTAGACGGAGAGGGCGCCATACAAAGGCAGCACCGCTCCGCCGGGTAGTCCGAAGACCACATCCGCGCCCTCTTTAAGTAGGCTTTCGCAAACTATTTCCGCGCCTGTTAGTTCCATCTTCTGCTGTCTAGTCCCCGTATTAACTGTATTGGGTCTGTTGTCTATCACCCCCATCCTAACCTTCCCCCATCGAGGGGGAAGGGACCTGTCCTCGCCCCCTTTATGGGGGAGAGTTAGAGAGGGGGTGAAACAATACCCATCAAATCCATGTCAAAATTGCTTTAAGTCCGCTCTATAAACCCCACTCAATTTTTCCCAATAAAAAAACCCATCCCCTGAAGGGACGGGCTGGAAATTCCCGCGGTACCACCCTTCTTTTCCGAAGGTCAGGCTTCAGACTTGCGCCGGATGCCGGTGAGTCATCTCTCGGTAACCCCAACCTCGGAACTGCTCTACAGCCTATAACGGGGCCAGACGCCGCGCCTTACTCTAGTTCAGGCGGGCCGCTCCAGGACGAGTTCGGAGCCCTTCTGCCGCCGGACTTTCACTCACCTCCGGCTCTCTGGGACAGGGTACTCTTACTACTTCCTTTCGTCGCGGAATTCGTAAAATTGTTACATTAAATGCTAACAGTCCACCACGGCCTTGTCAACTTGTCTGCCGCTCCATAGCCACGCTGAAGCCGCATCGTTTATGATAGAATACCAAAGCTGGAACCCCCCTTGCCGTCCCGCTTTAGACCGGGAGGAAAAAGGGGGGTTTATGGAAGGAAAGAAACCCTTGTCCGAACGAATCTTCATTGGAGTTGCTTGGCCCTACGCCAACGGGCCGCTGCATCTGGGCCACGTCGCCGGTTGCTATCTTTCGGCGGACATCTTTGCCCGTTATCACCGCGCCAAAGGCAATGAAGTTCTGATGGTTTCGGGAAGCGACAGCCACGGCACCCCCATCACGGTGCGAGCCGAGGCGGAGGGTGTAACCCCGGAAGAGATACTCAACCGTTACCACCCCCAGTTCCTGGACTCCTGGGATAAACTGGGTATCTCCTTCGATCTTTTCACTTCCACCCACACCGAGAACCACCAGGAAGTGGTCCACGACCTGTTTAGTGTTCTTTTGGAAAAGGGTTATCTGTACGAGCAGTCGATGCTCCTGGCCTACTGTCCCGACTGCCAACGGTTTCTGCCAGACCGGTACGTGAACGGTACATGCCCCCATTGCGGGTTTGAGAGAGCCCGAGGCGACCAGTGCGACAACTGCGGCCGAACTCTGGACCCTCAAGACTTGATCCAGCCCAGATGCGTGATCTCCAACAGCGAGCCCGAGTTTAGAGAGTCGGAACACTTTTTCCTAAAGCTTTCCGCCTTCGAGAAACCCCTGTTGGATTGGGTCAAGCAGCAGACTCACTGGCGGCCCAACGTTCTGAACTTCACCCGCCGTTTTCTTGAAGACGGGCTCAAGGACCGGGCCATCACGCGGGACCTGAACTGGGGTGTGCCCATACCCTTGGACGGCTATGAAGGTAAACGTATCTACGTTTGGTTCGAGGCGGTGTCCGGTTACCTGTCGGCAGCCGTGGAGTGGGCCAAACTGCATGGCGACGGCAAAGGCTGGGAAGCCTTCTGGAAGGATCCGGACACTAAGTCGTACTACTTCATCGGCAAAGACAATATACCGTTCCACACCATTATCTGGCCGGCGATTCTGATGGCCTACGGTGGAGGACTCATCCTCCCCTACGATGTACCTGCCAACGAGTTCCTAAGCCTGGAAGACCGGAAGTTTTCCACCAGCGAAAACTGGGCCGTGTGGGTTCACGACTACCTGTCCCGGTACGACCCGGACCCTCTAAGATACCTGCTGTCCATCAACATGCCAGAGTCCGGCGATACTAACTTCTCTTGGGCTGAGTTCGTCCGCCGCAATAACGATGAACTGGTGGCCACCTTCGGTAACTTGGTCCACAGAGTTTTGTCCTTTACATACCGGAATTTCGACGAAAAGGTGCCGCCCGCCGGGCCGCCGGGCGATCTGGAACAAGAGCTGCTCCAAAGTGCTCGGGAGGCGATGGATAGCGTTGACCGGGACCTGCACGATTGCCACTTCAAGGCGGCTATCGGCAGGGCATTTGGCCTGGCCCAGCAGGTCAACCGTTATCTGGATACCAGGGCGCCCTGGCAATCCATCAAGACCGACCGGTCGGAGGCGGCAACCACGCTGTATACCGCCATCACGGTGATCAACTGTCTCAAGATGCTGTTGTATCCCTTCCTACCGTTCAGCGCCCAGCGCCTCCACGAATTTCTAGGGTTGGACGGCACGGTTGAAAGCCTTTCGTGGGACTTCGACGAGTTGGTCCAGGCGATTCAGCCGGGCAATCCGCTGCGTCAGCCTAGCCCTCTGTACACAAAATTCGACCCCCAGGTGGTGGACGACGAAGTCCAACGCCTGGGCGCCAGCGTGGCCTAGGAGGTAAGGTGCTCCAAGGCCTGGATGAACGGACCGCGTCTATCTATGCTCCGATACGTCTCCAGCTTGGTCTGGTGGAGGAGCGCTTGGGAAGCCTGCGGGATACTACTCCAGATTACCTGGAGCCGCTGCTGGATCACGTGTTGGATTCAGGCGGCAAGCGCATCCGTTCCGCCATCACGTTGCTTGCCGCCGATTTCTACTCCCATGAACCGGACAACCCCGTCATCATGGCGGCGGCGGTGGAGTTACTGCACCTGGCGACACTGATCCACGACGATACCGTGGACGACTCGGACCTGCGCCGGGGCCGCCCTACGGTCAGCAGCCTTTGGGGTAAGCACGTGGCGGTGCTATTCGGGGACTTCTTATTCGCTACTTCCGCCACCTTTGTTTGCGACACCAACAACGTTAGGGTGATACGCCGGTTCTCCGAAACTATCATGGAATTGGCCACCGGCGAGATGGCGGAATACTTCAACATCTTCAATCTGGAGCAGGCCCAGGAGCGCTACCACGACCGCATCTACCGGAAAACCGCCTCGCTCTTCCGCACCGCCGGAGAAACCGGGTCCATCCTGGGCGGCGCGGCGGAACCTCAGATCCAAGCGATGTGCGACTATGGCTATAACATCGGCATGGCTTTCCAGATGGTGGACGACCTGCTGGACGTACAAGGTGACCCGACGAAACTGGGCAAGCCGGTGGGGACCGACCTGCTTCAGGGTATCCTAACTCTGCCCACCATCATGCTCATGGAGAGGTTCCCTGACGATAACCCCGTCAAGGCCCTATTCAACGACCGGACCGAAGATGGACACGTGCTGCGGGCCCTGGATATGATCAACAACTCGGGCATCGTCAAAGACTGTTACCGGATCATCAGAGAGTTCTGCGACAAAGCCACTCAGTCGTTGGATGTCATGCCCGACTGCGAAGCAAAGCGCTCCCTCCTAGACCTACCCGAATACATCCGCGACCGCAGCCGGTAGTCCAGCCCCGTCCCCACTCTAACTCTCCACCTTTACGGAGGAGCGGCCAAATCCCGTCCCCCTTGACGGGGAAGGTTAGAGCCTGCCCTGAGCGTAGCCGAAGGGATGGGGGTGATGCGCAGTGCGACAAATACGAGTTAACCTAGCAATAGTCTGGCCTCGCCCCAGTCTCTGATTCTAACCCCGGCCCTCCCAAACCACCTCGCCTCCCACCACAGTAAGCACGGCCCGGATCTCTCTTAGCTGGTCCGGGTCCGCAGTGATAGGGTCTGTGGCCAGAAGGACCATGTCCGCCAGCATGCTTGGTTGGATGGTTCCCTTGCGTTGCCCGGCCCCCTCTGCGTTAGCTCCGGCGGTGGTGTACATCCTTAATGCTTCGGCAACCGTTATCGTCTGCCTTTGAGAAGTGTCCGCCGGTAGAAAACTCCCGCTGCTGGTGCGCCGGGTGACCGCGCTGTAGATCGCGGTCCATGGGTTGGGGTCGATCACCGGGGCATCGGACCCGAAGGCCAGGGGGATTCCGGACTTGGCCAAAGCGCCAACCGGATACAGGTCGGGAAGTATGGAGGCGTTGACCCTTTCCAGATAATTGTCTCCGTTCCAGAAGATGAATCCAGGCTGGGTTACGACCAGGCAACCCGACTTGGCGATCTCCGCCATAAGCTGGGGAGGGCATTCGGCGCAGTGCTCGATGCGGTCTACCGGTTGGACGGAGGTTTCCGATGCAGGTTTGGGGAGGGGCACGGCATCGCTTAACACACGAACCGCGGCCTCGATGGCTTCCTGTTCGATGGCGTGAATCGCCACGGGGAATCCAGACCGATGGGCATTGTCCACCAATTCGCCCAATACCGCCAGGTTTGGCTCCAGCGCGCCGGTGGTCAGGGTGAGCATGATTTTGGCGTGGCCCAGGCTCAGTTGGTCGCCGCCCGCGCCCCAGTTCAGCCCAGCGGACTGGAATTCGGCCAGGCGGGAAGCCCCGGCAAACATAGTCACCCGGCATTGCAGCGCGCCCGAAGCCTGAAGTTCCTGAAATGTTCTCCACCGGTCCATCCCGTTGTCCGGGCCCGCGTCTTGAACCGAGGTTATCCCGTAGCCCAGGAGCGTGTTGTTCAGATGGTGAACACTGTCTTGGAAAGCAGCTTGGTCCCGCGACGCGCCCAGCCTTTGGCGTAAATAACCGGACATCTCGAATAATAGACCGGAGGGTTGGCCGGTGTCCCCATCCCGGTGAATCACTCCTTCCACTGGGTCCGGAGTGGTTTCATTGATGCCGGCCAAATCGAGAGCTTGGCTGTTCAACACGGAGGCATGGCCGCTACGGTGGTCCAGCCGTACCGAATGATTGGGCGCGGCACGGTCCAGGTCCCAGCGGGTCGGGTGCCGACTTTCCAAGAGGGACAGGTCGTCGTAACCAAAGCCGCGGATCCAATGGCCGGCCTCGGTGGTTTCCGCCCGGCGTTTAATAGCCCGTTCCAAGTCTTGGATGGACAATACGGCCCTAGGGCTACAGTCGATGCCTTGGAGGGAGGCTGCCTGGGCTAATAGGTGGCAGTGGGAATCCACGAACCCGGGTATCAGGGTCTTGCCGCCGCAGTCGATGGTTTGGGTGGCCGGGGCAGCCAATGCGGCAATTTCGCTGGAAGAGCCTACGGCGGCGATGGTGTTGCCTTGTATCGCCACCGCCTGGGCGCCGGCCTGGTTGTGGTCCATGGTCAGCACCCGGGCGTTGATAAGAAGCAGGCTGGGAGGGCCGGTCCCTTCTTGTTGACCTGATGAAGGCGCAAGATTCCGCATTAAACCGGCCCGCCTGAGCATGATCGGGGCTAGCTGGTTTTCAGCAGCCGGGCTTCCTCCATCTGCTCCAGCAACGCGGGAACCGGGTCCCTGTCTTGGAATACGTCGGCGTTGCTGTGGTCGGGAGCGTGGCCCGTGGGGTTGATGATCCAGACCGAGGCTTCCAGAGCGATTCCGTTGGGGTCGGTGAAGTAGATAGAGTGGATAATCTTGTGGTCGATCACCGGGGTAACTTCCACGCCGGCGGCGGCCAACCGAGCCTGAAGCTCCAACAATGCATCTTCGCTCTCGACGTCGAAGGAAACGTGGTCAAACTGGAGTTGTCCCTTGACGGGCTGTCCGGCCGGCTTGTGGAACTCTTCCACCATGCCCGGCCATTCGAAGAACGCGATGGTGTTGCTGGGGCCGATCTCAAAAAAGTAGTGCCGGTAAGGATAGCCGCCGGGAATGTTGCCCACGGCCGCCACCAGGGGCATGCCCAATACGTCCCGGTAGAACCGGACGGTTTTCTCCATGTCGTTGGTGACCATGGCCAAATGATTTATTCCGCCAAATTTCATTTCGATTTCCTCTCTTATCAACCGCGTTGTTTCAGTATATCACCAGTTATCGCGGCCTCACGGTTGCGGCTAAAAATTGCGTTACTGGTGCGGGCTTACGCCATGGGCAATGTCTTCAGACCGGATTTGATTGCGAGATGAATCATTGCTCAAGCAACAATATATACGAGATTGCTTGCACTGTCAACTATTGCGCGGCGAATCGAATTTATTTAGAATGGGTATATGGCCTCACAATCAAGCCAAGAGCAAATATCCGTATGGCGGTCCTTTCTGGAAGTTCACTCTGCGGTTATCAAGGCGTTGGAAAAGGAACTGATAGAGGACCAAAGCTTTTCCTTGACTTGGTACGACGTTCTGACCCACCTCTCCGAGGCGCCCGGCGCCCGCATGCAGCATCAAGCTTTGGCCGGATCCCTGCTTTTGAGCCGTAGCGGGGTCACCCGCCTGGTGGACCGCATGGCCGAGGCCGGGCTGGTCTGCCGCGAATCTTCCCCTGAAGACCGCCGGGTGTCCTACGTGGTAATGACACAACCTGGCCGGGACGCCCTGGACCGGGCATCCCCCGGGCATATGCGCGGCATCGCTCAACACTTCGTCCGGTACCTGGAAGCCGGAGATGTGGCCATTCTTCAAGGGTTTTTCTCTCGAGTGTTGGACGGGGAGTCTGGGGGGTAACCGATTGAAAGCAGTGGTTTTCGATTGGGACCTTACTCTTTGGAATAGTTGGGACCTCCATCTCCAGTTGATGCGAAGTACCGCCGATGCGCTGTCCCTGCCCCGGCCGTCCGCCGCCCAGGTTGCCGACGAATATCACCAGCCCTTTTTTCAGCACCTTACCTGGTTTTTTGGCGGCGATGAGCAACGAGTGGTCGATACCTACATGGGGTTTTACCATGAGAGCATGGCCACCGTGGGAGGGCTTTATCCCGGTGTGGCTGAGACCCTTGCAGCGCTGAAGGACCGGGGCTACCTGATAGGCTTGTTCTCGGATAAGCGGCAGCAATTCGGAGAGCTTGAGGTTGAGCTCTCGGGGATCGGTCATCTGTTGAATTACACATTGTTTCTGGTGGACGGCAGGCCTTACAAGCCCGATCCCCATGGACTGCTCCACGTCCTGGATGTCCTCGGTGTGGCGAAAGAGGAGGCTGTGTACGTCGGCGATGGGAGTCACGACATGGAGTGCGCCCGCCGGGCTGGCGCCGCCGCCAGCGCCGCTCTTTGGGGGTCATTGAACCGGCAAGATCTGCTCGATGGACACCAGGAGTACAGTTGGGAATCGATGGATCAGGTTCTGCTGAGCCTAGAGTAAGATTATCTTGGCCGAAAAAACCCATCGGGAGACATCCTGGTGTTAGACAGCGACTCTGATGAAATGCCTCCGCCCTCGGTGAGCTATCGCCGGGAAATCTCCAAGCATCGGACGCGGATAACGGTAGCGGCGGTGGTCTTGCTGGCGCTCCTAGGGGGGCTGTCCGTTCTGCTGGACTGGAGGGAAGTGCGGGGAGTGATCGGCCAGGCGGTCTGGATGCCGGTATTTGCTTCCCTGGGAATCACCGCCGTCTCTTACCTGACTTTGGGCTATAGCTTCGCCTTGGTAAACCGGGTTTTTCGCATACCGCTGGAGCTGCCGGCGCTGTTCGGGGTTGGTATCGTGTCGTCGGCGATGATCGCTGCTCTGGGCGGAGTGGCCGGACACTCACTTCGACTCCTGTTACTTACCCGGCGCGGTGTGGCCGCCGGTGACGTGATGGCTCCATCCTTGTTTCACGGTTACCTGGAAAGCCTGATATTTTTTGCCCTGATACCGGCCGGCCTGGCATATCTGGCCCTAACTCATCCCCTGTCTCCCGGATTGTCTTTCGGGGTACCCATAGGAGCGGCGGTATTGGGAGCGGCTTTCGCAATGACAGCGGTAGTTTTCTTTGTGGGTCCGGTGCGAGCCATCGCCTTATCGCTAGTCGGGAGGACGTGGCATCTGGTGACCCGCAAAAGTATCAAATCCGGCCTGCGGGATTTTGAATCGACGCTGCGCCGCGGCATGGGAAGGATGCGGTCCCGGCCGCTGGATATGGCCCTACCGCTTTTATTGATCGTAGCGGATAGGGTTTGCCGGCTGGGGGTGGTGTGGCTGTGCTTTCAAGCGCTTGGGGGCCAGGTAGACCCCGGAGTAGTTGTTACCGGATTCGCGGTGGGCGTCGCCGCCGGAGTGATGTCCATGGTCCCGGGCGGCTTGGGAGTGCAAGAAGGGTCGATGGCTGGGGTATACCATCTGCTGGGAGTGCCCTTGGAGCAGGCGGTGCTGGTGTCGTTTCTGTTCCGCCTGGTCTACTACATGATTCCCTTTGGCGTCAGCCTGCTCTTTTACCGGAACATTCTGAGGGAGCGGATTCCTTTGGGGGCTGCCCAGGGCTGACGATCCGGCAGTTCTTAACCGGTGGACTTGGCCAGATTCGCCGCGTCATGTTGTTCGTCGGCATGGTAGGAGCTGCGGACCAGGGGACCGGAGGCCACGTGTTTGAACCCCATCTTCTCTCCCGTCTCCCGTAGCTCGTCGAACTCCGCCGGAGTGTAGAAGCGGTCGATGGGCCAGTGCTTGGACGAAGGCCGTAGGTACTGCCCGATGGTCAAGAGGTCGCAGTCCACGCTGCGCAAGTCCTCCATGGTCTCCACGATCTCGTCCCGAGTCTCGCCCATGCCGGCAATGATGCCCGATTTGGTTACCATGCCGGGGTCCATTTCCTTGACCTCGGCCAGCAGATCCAGGGACAGCCGGTAATCGCCCTTGGGCCGAACCCGGCGAAAGATCCGCCGTGACGACTCGATGTTGTGGTTCAAGACATCGGGACGAGCGTCGATGACTTTCCGTAAAGCCGAGCTTGAACCGCCGAAGTCGGGTATCAACAACTCGATGCGGCAGTCAGGACTCTGTTCGCGGATCTTGGTGATGCAGTTGGCGAAGATGTAGGCGCCACCGTCGGGGAGGTCGTCCCGGTTCACTGAGGTTATGACGCAGTAGCGCAACCCTAGCGAGCTGACCGTCTCCGCCACACGGTTAGGCTCCATCAGGTCGATGCCGGTGGGCCGGCCGGTGGTTACGGCGCAGTAGTGGCAGCGGCGGGTGCATATGTCGCCCAAAATCATGAAAGTAGCCGTTCCGCGGTCCCAACACTCGCCGATGTTAGGGCAATGAGCCTCTTCGCAGACCGTGTGTAGTTGTTGGCCCTTCATCAGGCCCTTCAAGCGCATGTAACCCGGGCTGCCCGGCGCCTTCACCTTGAGCCATTCCGGCAACCGGGGCCTGACTGGTAGGTTTTGGGGTTGTTGGTTCAAAAACGTTTCCTTAGGTCTACTGTTGCTGGTTAGTCGCCGGCTCACAGCCCTTAGATCGCGCCTGGCTATCTAGGAATGGACCGCTAAATAAAATCGACCACTCGCGGGCGGGTACGGCACTTCTCTGCTGTGATTATAGCGTCGATCTCGGCGACTGCTTGCTCTAACTTGTCGTCTTCGTTGACCACCCGGTAGTCGTATTCGCCGACCCTGCCCAACTCGCTTTCGGCGATGCTGATCCGAAGCTCAATCTCAGACGGTTTCTCCGTCATGCGTAGGGTCAGGCGGCTTCTAAGCTCGTCCAATGAACTAGGAATCATGAAGATGAAGAGGGCCTCGGGGGCCAGTTTTCGCACCGTGTCCGCGCCCTGCACGTCGATTTTTAGAAATACGTCCTTGCCGTCCTGCAATCCCTGCCGCACCTGGCTGCGCGGTACCCCGTACCAGTTGCCGTGTACCTGGGCGCACTCCAATAAGTCATCCCGTTCCTTCATCTTGAGAAAGGCGGCGGTCTCCAGAAAGATGTAGTCAACTCCGTCTTGCTCTCCCGGACGCTGGGTGCGGGTGGTTGCGGTGACTACGAAATGCCACGGGCGGTCTAGCAGCTTCAACGCGTCCAACGCGGCGTCTTTTCCCACGCCGGATGGCCCTGACAATACCACCAGCAGAGGAGGCGCCGCGCTGGCTTCAGGTATCTGCCGCAATTATGCCGCCTGCCGTGGCTTGGTAAGAGAATGCTGAATCAGGGCTGGGCCTGCTCTCCGAACGAGAGGGGGGACAAGTTGCGCCGAAAGTTGAGATAAGACACCGTGGCCGCGTCTGCTACCTGTATCCTGGTTTCTCCATTCAACGAAGCAGGCGAAAGAACCCTTTGTTCCAACTCGGCTAACCTCCCGCCAATATCCGCGTATTTCGGTTTGGGCCAAGGTTTCGCGCAGCCAGGCCGCGCGTCCTGGTCGAATAGATCGTCTAGTCCCGGTTACGGCCCTTGCCGCGGGTAAACTCTTTCATCCTTTCCATCACTTTCCGGCCCGCGAACATCTCTCCCATGCCTTCGGAGAAGCTGGGTATCTCCGAGGCTGACGCCTCGCGTGCCCTGGAATTTACCAGCCCGGCCATCAATTTAGCCCGGGCCGTTGAAGCTTCTTCGAATATCTCGTGTACGGCTTCGACGTCCGGGCCGTCCTCGTTGGTCAGCGTGTTGCGCATCTCATAGAGTTCGCGGATAAAAGCATCTATCCATGCCACGATCGGCTCCGGGTTGGTTACGCAGATATCCCGGTGCATTATCGGGTCTCCGGATGCTAGCCGGGAGACGTCGGTGAAGCCGCCGGCGGTCAACTGGGCAATGTCCTCCCAATTGGCGCTCTTGGAGACGCAGCCGACCAGAGCGGTGGAAAGCATGAAGGGCAGGTGGCTGGCCGCCGCCACGAAGCTGTCGTGTTCGTCAACACCGATGAAAAATGGCCGGGCGCCCACCGCTTCGGCCAAGGTGGTTATCTCGGAAACCGCCTTTTGTCCCACGTTGGGACCGGGGACCACGCAATATGCCTTGCCGCGGAAAAGATCGGCATCGGCGTTTTCGGGTCCGGCGGTCTCTTTCCCGGCCATGGGGTGCCCGCCGACGAAATTCACTGTCTTCGGAAGGTACTGCTCGGCCCAGTCTAATACCAATCTTTTTGAGCTTCCCACGTCGGTGACCAGGCAGCCCTCGGGCAGCTCAGGGCCAAGCACTTCCATCAGCTCCTTCATCGCCATAACCGGGGTTGCCAGAACGACGATCTCCGCGTCCCGCACCGCCGGCATGAGTCTGTTCTCTATCTTGTGGAAGGCTTTCGATTTCTCCGCACCCCGGCGGGCGCTGCCATCGGAGTCGGTGCCCACCAATTCCACGTCTTTTAAGTTGGCCTTCTTCAGCGCTAGCGCCAAGGATGTGCCGATGAGTCCGGTACCGATAATCGCTAGTTTCGCCAAGACTATTCTCCTGGGATAGACGTTTGGCCGCATGGGCCTCAAGGTCTCGCCAAGGGCCGCGCGCCAGCTTGAATGTGTATCTTACACTATGGCTTACCGCCATACCACCGGTCTTTCACGTCTACTGGACCGCCGGTCACGGGGACGATTCGAAAGTGGGGGCGATGGTCATGTGGAGATTGCCGGAGACGGGTATCGCCGGCCAAATTCTGGACGGGTGGTTGTCAGGGTCCCATGCTGGCGTTGTTTGACGCGCTTGTTCGCGGAACCTAGGCCAAGGCATCCCGGACAAATTCGGGGCGGACTATTTTAGCGTAAGGTTGGTGTTCTTTCACCATGCCGGCAGCCATCAGGATTTCCTCTAATCCCTCGTATTCCGGTTGCTCCAAATGGGGGGTAGCGGGCCAAGTGCCCTGCTCTTTGTACCGTGCTACTGATTTGGTGATCAGCTCGCTAGGGACGTCTGGGAAGAATCCAGAAACCGCGTCTCCAACCGTTGCGGGGTCGCTCTCGCGCAGCCACGTCAATCCCCGGGCGTAGCCCCGGATAAATCGGTGGACCGTCTCTGTGTTGCGCTCCAAATATGCTTCGGTCGCGGCAAAGGAGCTATAGGCGATGTGACCGTTGACCGGCCCCAGGGCCACCGATAGATTGGCTGTGCCGTCGGCGATAAGCTGCTCGGCAGCCGGTTCCGGGAGATGGATGAAATCTCCCTGTCCGCTCTTGAAGGCGGCAACGGCGTCCGGTAACGGCAGATCGGGTATGAGGGTCAAACTTTGTGGGTCGACCCCATTCTTGCGCAACGCGAACTGGAATGAGGCCCATGGCATGGCGGAGAAGCCGACCGGGATGACAGTGGCCCCGCTCAAGCTGTCCCATCGAAAGCCGTCGCCTGATTCCCTGCCCAACACGAAAAATCCGTCTCTTGAATTGATCTCAGCGAAATGGGGCAGCACGGTTTGGGCGCCCGAGTCTGATTCTATGATTGAACGCATCACGCCGCTGCCCGAAATGTCGGCCACTCCCTGGTTCAGCGCGTTGGGAACACTGCCCAGATCGGGCGGACAACTCGAGAAACTTACGTCCAAGCCTTCGCTTTCCAGAAATCCGCCCGCTACCGCCACGTGTATCGGCGTGTAGAAAACGGTACGAAAAACCTCCATCAGACGAAGGGAATATCGGGCGTCGGCCATGCAAACTCCTTAGAATACGTATTAGCTCCCGAACAGAGCATTTTCCCGCCAGCGTGATCCGATAGTGATGCGGCCTTTGGCGATCCCGGATCAGTTTTGCAAGAAGGGAAGCAGAGCGCCTACAAAAGCTTCAGGGTCCTCGATCTGGGGAATGTGTCCCAGTCCTGGCAGTACAACTTTGGAGGCGTTGGCGATGTTGTTGTGGAGCAGTTCTTCGCCATCTCTCAACCGGTCCACCTCGCCGTACATGACCATGGTGGCGGATGCTTGGATCCTGGGAAGCCGAGCCATAATGTCGTAGTGGGCCAGCGACTGCATCAACTTGCCCACCCAGACTCCCGCTTGGGCCCTGGTTTGGTTCGTAGCGTCCACCCATTCCGGCTTGGGATCGGCGAAGGTCGTTGAGGCTTTTAACTCTTCTAGCGTGCGGGGCTTGGCAATACCCTGCTCGTCGTAACCGCCGGAAGCATCTTCCAGGCGCTGGGCCGCCGTGCGCGGGTCCCACACCGGACATCCGACCAGGACCAGCTTGTCCAGCCGCTCTGGGAAGCTGGCGGCCATTTCCGCGGCCAGAATGGCTCCCACAGAGTTGCCCACGTAGTGGCCGCGATGGATATTCAAGATCTGACAGGCGTGGTCCAGTGCGTTGGCGTAATCCGGTATGTTGAAGTGGCGCGACGGCTTGTCTGACTCGCCGTGTCCCAGCATGTCGAACGCGTAGCAAGTGTAATGCTGGCTGAGTGAGTCGATCACCGAGTGCCAAGCCCATGTCGAGGTGCCCAGGGGATGAAGCATCACCAGTGGGTAACCGCTGCCTTGCTTTACATAGTGCATCTCGCCTTCCGGCGTCGGCACTCTGTCGCTGAGATCCCGTCGGACGAACATATTCACTCCTGTTTCCCGCCGGACTTAGGGGAATGTATCCTTTCCTGAGGCTGCCAGGCAGAATTCGACGCTATCGTAACTATTGGGCCGGAGTCTGTCAATTTGGGGTGCTGGTCCAGTCGATAGGCGGCGCTCAAACCATTACGCTGATTAGATAGTACGAGCGTATCTGAATCGCTTAAGCTTCGGTTGACCTTGGGAGAGGAGTGTGCCAGAATCTTAGACGAGCCCGGTGATTCACATCCGTTCCTTATAAGCGAGGGATTCCATCCCACGCACCCCCCACCAAATCAACTTCCACACATCATCGATTGATTTGAGATGGCATCAGACCAAACCGTTTGCGGGTATATTCCCCAACGAACAGGGCGGTGACAATGCCTATTTGGAATAAAGAAAGTTTGCGGCGTCTGGTCCAGCGCGAGATGGGCGAGTACCGTCTGATTGTGGTGTCCAACCGTCAGCCCTATATCCATGAGATTATCGAGGGCGAGTTGAGATATGCAGTGCCCTCCGGCGGGGTCACGACGGCTCTCGACCCCATAATGCAGGAATGTGGTGGCACCTGGGTTGCTTACGGAGGGGGAAAGGGCGACTGGTACGCGGTGGACGACAAAAATAGGATCATGGTTCCGCCCGACGACCCGGCCTATACCCTGCGCCTGGTGTGGCTGACGGCGGAGGAAGAACAGGGTTACTACGATGGGTTCTCCAACGCTGCTTTATGGCCTCTTTGTCACAATGCCTACACCGAACCCGTATTCAAGCTAGATGACTGGGAGACCTACAAATCGGTTAACCGGGAGTTCGCCAAGCAGGTATTGGATGAGATTGGCGGACAGCCCGCGGCCGTTTTCACCCAGGACTACCACCTGGCGATGTTACCCCGGCTGATCAGGGATGCAGACCCCGACATTATCACCGGCCAGTTCTGGCATATCCCGTGGCCCAATCCGGAGATCTTCCGTATCTGCCCCTGGCAGGATGAACTCCTAGACGGTCTGCTGGGCAACGATATGCTAGGTTTCCACATCGGCGACCACTGCAATAACTTCCTGGATACCGTGTCGCGGACATTGCCGAGCCGGGTGGACCACGAATATTCCCGGATTAACTATAAGGACGAACTGACCGTCGTCAGGCCATTCCCCATCAGCGTGGACTTCGAGCGGATCAACCAAGACGCCGAGGGCCAAATTGTTGACGAGGAGATGGACCGCCTGACCGATGAATTAAACTTGGGCGGAAAGTTGGTCGGTCTGGGGATCGACCGCATCGACTATACCAAGGGAATTCCCCACCGCTTTCGAGCGATGGGAAGGTTTCTCGAAAAATTCCCGGAATACATCGGGAAGGTCGTTCTGGTCCAGGCCGGAGTGATTAGCCGCATCCAGGTTGACGCCTATCAGCAGCTGTCGGCGCAGATAGAAGAGTTGCTGGAAGAGATCAACGGGAAGTTCAGTCGCGATGGGTGGCAGCCCATCATCTATATGCCCACCGATCTGCCCGATCTTACGTTAATGGCACTCCGCCGCATGGCCAGATTTTGCGTAGTCAGCTCACTGCACGACGGTATGAACCTGGTGGCCAAAGAGTACGTAGCCAGCCGATTTGACGAGGACGGAGTGCTTATCCTGAGTCCCTTTACGGGTGCGGCCCTGGAACTGACCGACGCATTGATCGTCAATCCCTACGCCATCGAACAATTCGCGGACGCGATACACCAAGCAGTTGAGATGCCCCGTGAGGAGCGACGGTCGCGCATGATTCAGATGCGCGAAATCGTTCGGGAAAACAATATCTACAAATGGGCGGCGCTGATGGTGGAGGATCTGATGCAAGGCGCCAGACGCGCCCGCCGTCCGGTTCGAACCAGATAACTTACGTGGTCCCCGAAATCACCCACCTTCCTCATTGATCACATGCCCCACCTCTTACAAGTCTGGCCCAGCATCATCAAACGGTTGAAAGAAGCCGAACAAGTGCTTCTGCTGTCCGACTACGACGGAACTTTGACTCCCATCGCCGCTCGACCCGAATTGGCCGTACTAGGACAGGAAGCCAGGCATACGCTGCTCAGATTGAGCGGGCAAGATAAATATATCGTCGGCATCGTCAGCGGCCGGAGTTTGTCAGACGTTGCCGCTATCGTTGACCTGCCGCAACTCCTCTACGCCGGAAATCACGGTCTGGAGATAGCCGGGCCTGACCTGAATTTTGTCCATCCTGAAGCAAAATCGTTGGGTGAGACCCGGGGTCGTCTTCTCCAAGACCTACGGGAAGATCTGTCGCTCTTGCCGGGGGTATTCGTCGAGGACAAAGGCATGACCCTCAGCGTTCATTATCGCCTAGCGGCGGATGAGCTGGCCGGCGAGATCGAATCCCGCTTTAACACCGCCGTGTCCCCTTACTTAAAACCGGGCGGCTGGAAAACGTCGGTGGGCAAGAAGGTGTTTGAGGTCCGGCCGGACATCCCGTGGGATAAAGGGAAGGCGATCGCCTATATACAGGATGCGTATCCCCGGGCGTCGCTGACCTTCTATTTCGGTGACGATGTTACCGACGAGGACGGCTTCGAGGTGGTCCAATCCGGCGGCGGCATCGCGATCTTCGTCGGCCAGGCAAGGCAGCCGACCAAAGCCCTTTATCGTTTGGATTCCCCGCAAGAAGTGCTGCAAACACTGCAGTTGATCGGGCAACAGTAGCAGGCTGAGGTCTGAACTTCGTCTGAGATTGACAAGTATCAACTATATTGGCAGGCTGATCGAATTCCCATCCAGGCTGGCGTGTGTTAGGATGTGACCGCCTTCTCGGCATATTAAAGCCGTTAATTGTCCCCCGCTGTTGTCCGGCGGGTCGGCGGGCCTGGAGACCAACAGGATAGATGATCAAAGCGATTTCCTTCGACCTGTATAACACTTTGGTACAATTCTGGCCGCCGTTAGACGAAGTCCAACAGGCAGCATGTCGAGAGTTAGGCCTGAATGTGTGCAGGGCCTCCATCAGACGAGGCTATGCGGTGGCCGACATCTTTTTCAACGAGGAAAACGGCCGCAACTCCCTGAGCCTGCGCTCCTCCGAAGAGAGACTGGAATTCTTCGCCAGATATGAGCAAATGATCCTGGAGAACGCCGGGCTACCGGTTTCCCTGGATCTGGCCCGGCAAATATGGGCCATGGCCATGACTATCCCCAAAGACTTTGTGGCATTTGACGACACCATCCCCGCATTGGAGGCGTTGCGCGCCCAGGGTTATCGCCTGGGCGTTCTGTCAAACCTGCGCCGGGATATGGATGAGCTTTGCGAAAAACTGGGGTTGGCCCCATTTCTGGATTTCTGCATCAGTCCCACCGAGCCCGGAGGCGAAAAACCCGACCCGGCCATGTTCCTGGAGGCCCTTAACCGGGTGTCGGTAGCGGCAGAAGAAGCGGTGCACGTAGGGGACCAGTACGCGTCTGACGTTCTGGGCGCCCGGGCGGTAGGTATCCACGGCGTTTTGATCGACCGGGGTGGCTGGCGGGACGATGTTACCGATTGCCCGAAGATAAGCAGCCTTTCTGAGTTAGGCTCCCTTCTGGAAGGTGCCCCCGAATCCCTTACTAACAACCACCGCTGATCTCCGTCCGCCAATCATGGCGGGTTGACCGGACGGTGGTTCTCAACTCTTGCCACTGCTTTTCTGTTCCGCCCTTGCCGGCACAAGCTCTTTAGTTGACGACGCTTCACCCCGCTGCTAGACTCGGTTGCATCCAGGGACGGTTGCGCCCCGTCCCGAACCAGGAGACCACCATGACTCAATCTGCTCAGCCAACGGAAAACGGTACAACCCCGGTTAAGGTTGCTATCTGGTACGACTATATTTGACCCTGGTGCTATGTCGGCCTGGAGCGGGTCGAAAAGCTTACTCAGGAATATGAGATTGAAGTAGAAGGAAGGGCCTACCTGTTGCGCCCCGACACGCCCAAAGAAGGCAAGGTGCGAGAGCGCAGACCCGGGGAAACCGACGATGAATTGTCCGAACCTTTGCGGACTAACGCCAAGGAATCCGGACTAGTGATGCGTCCCCTCTCCAGAACACCCAACACCATGTATGCCTTGGAGGCTACCGAGTACGCTCAGCAGCACGGCAAGTTTATGGAGTTCCATCAGGCGGCCTACCGGGCGCTGTGGAGCGATAAAGAGGACTTGGGAGACCCGGACGTTCTTGGCAAGCTTGCTGAGGGTGTCGGTTTGGATTCAGCCGAACTGCTGTCGTCGTTGGAACAACAGGTTTACACCAACACGGTGATGGAGCAGTACCAAGAGGCGTTGAATCACGGCATTCGCGGGATTCCTACCTTCCTGGTCGGAAACCTGCTGTTTACCGGCGCCCACCCATACGACGTGTTCAAAGAGGCGATGAAGCGAGTCCTGGAACCGGCGGCATAGGGTCTATTCCAGCCGGTCTGACTAGAATATTCACCTGAAACACGAATCCCCCGGCGCGTCCCTTGCAGGGGCAGACCGGGGGATTTATATTTGGACGGTTGGCTCGAAGACGCGAGTTAGTTGTTGTCCCCGGGAGCCGGTGCCGGTACCGCGACAGTGCCGCTATCAGAACTTTCAGCCCCATTGGAATCTAGCCCGTAGTTGATGGCGTACAGACGGGCGTACACTCCCTTCCGTTCGAGTAGCTCATCGTGGCTCCCAATCTCCGCCACGTTTCCATGGTCCAGGACAATAATCTTGTCGGCGTTCCGAATTGTGGAGAGGCGGTGGGCGATGACGATAGAGGTGCGCCCTTGGAGCACTCTCTGCAGGGCCCGCTGTATCAGCAACTCGGTATAGGTGTCGATGTTGGCGGTGGCCTCGTCCAGAATGATTATCTTTGGGTCCGCCACCACGGCCCTGGCAAAGCTTAGAAGCTGGCGTTGGCCTATGCTAAGGTTGTTGCCGCGTTCGGCCAGTGTGGAGTTGTAACCGCCCTCCAGGGCCATGATAAAGTCATGGGCGCCCACGGCTTGCGCGGCGGCTATCACGTCTTCGTCGCTAGCCTCAACGTGAAGGTAACGTATGTTTTCGTTGATAGTCCCAGAGAACAGGTAAGGCTCCTGCAGGACCATGCTCATCTGATTGACCATCGTCCTACGTTGCACATGCCGGATGTCATGCCCGTCCACCTTTATCGCGCCCTGGGTAACGTCGGCGAACCGGTGGATGAGGGTAACCAGAGTGCTTTTACCCGCTCCGGTGGACCCTACCAGAGCGACATTCTCGCCCGGCTGAATGTGAAGGTTGATGTCTTGTAGCACGTCGACGCCCGGGACATAGTGGAAGCTGACGTTCTCGAACTCTATCTCGCCCGTGATCGGAGGCATCACAATAGCGTCAGGATCGTCGTTAACTTCCGGTTGCAGGTCGATTACCTCAAATATCCTCACACCGGCGGCCATGCCCCTTTGCAACTGGGTGTATTGCATGGTCAGATGCCTTATGGGTTCAAAGAAGCGTTGAATCCACATGGGGAACGCCAGCAACACACCCCATGATGGGTCGCCCGTCCCCAGGACAGCGGAGCCGCCCATGACAATCACTACGCCGAAGGCGATTCCGATTAGAGACTCCACGATGGGCTGTAGGCCGCCGGAGAAGCGGCTAGCCTGCATGTTGGCGTCCAAGTGCTCGTAGTTCAGGTCTTGGAAATGTTCCAGGTTCTCGTCTTGGCGGTTCAGGCTTTCCACTACCCGCACGCCGGTGATGTTTTGGTTGTATTCGCCGTTCACCATGGCGATCGCACGGCGGATGCGAGTGAAGGATCGCCGGGCGAAACGTTGCCAGTAGGCCAAGATAAAGAAAAGTACCGGGACTACACTCAGGCAGACCAGGGACAAACGCCAGTCGGCCAGCCCGAGGAGCGGCAATATGACCAACATGATGAGCATGATGCCGACCAGGCTTAACATATCCGCTACGCTGGTCACCATCAATTCGAAGGTCTCGGTGAGTTGCAACACGTCACTTTGGCTGCGGGACATTATCCTGCCGACCGGTGTCCTGTGGAAGAACGATGGGGAAAGGTCTTGCAGGTGGCTGAACATCTGGGTCCGTAACTGGTACAGAATGCTCTGGCTTAACTTAGGCATGAAGACGGACTGGATGTACATGGCGGTAAAGTACGATAAAGACATTGCCAGAAAGACCAAGGCCACTAGGTGGAGGCGCCAGGATTCAAAGGGAAGCCAGGCCGGAGGAGTGGAATCATACCCCTGGTTGATGCCCCACTGAATCCCCAACAACATAAATAAGGGTATCGTTACGTTGCCCACCGTGTAAGTAACGATAGCGCCGATAGTTATCAGCACATCCTTTTGGTGGGATTTAAGGTAGGTGGCGAGGCGCATAACCACTTTGTTGTCGTAAGCGCTGCCTTGGACCCCTTCGTCGGTCAGGTTGTCCAAGTTTGGAGAGTTCATGCCGCCTGACTGAAGGCCGCGCATGCCGCCCATCATTCCGCCGAAGCCACCGCCCGCGCCTTGTGAATGCATCTAGCTGTCTCCTCCGTCGTCCCCGGAAATGGCCGCATCCAGCAAAACCTCTTCTTGGGGACGCAACTGGAGATCGTAAATCTCCCGGTATGTGCCGCCAACCGCCATCAGTTCGGCGTGGCTGCCTTGCTCGGCGATCTCGCCGTCTTTCAACACTATTATGTGGTCGGCTTCTCTTACCGAACTGAGACGGTGGGCGATGATGAATGTCGTTCGGCCTTTCATCACATCGGTCATGGCCTGATGAATCATCCTCTCCGTTTCCACGTCCACACTGGAAGTGGAGTCGTCTAGGATCAGGACCGGTGGATCGATGAGCACCGTTCTGGCGATAGACAGACGCTGTCTCTGACCGCCGGAAAGCGTGGCGCCCCGCTCACCCACCCATGTATCGTAACCGTGGGGCAGGGACATTATGTGGTCGTGGAGTTGAGCCACCTTGGCGGCTTCAATCACGTCTTCTTTCGTAGCCCCAGAAGCGCCGTAGGCGATGTTGTCTTGAATAGTGGCACTGAACAAAAATATGTCTTGCTGGACTATACCCACGTTACGGCGCAATGACGCCAGCGTGAAGTCACGGATATCCTGGTTATCTATACTGACCCGCCCCTGGGTTACTTCGTAGAACCGTGGCAGCAGGTTGATGATCGTGGTCTTGCCGCTGCCGGGTGCTCCCAAGATAGCGGTGATGCTCCCCGGGGCTGCGGAAACATCGATGTTCTTCAACGCCGGGATCCGCGGGTCGTAGGAGAACGACACATCTTCAAATCGGACGAATCCCTCGGACCGCTCCATCTCTTTAGCATCCGGTTTCTCCACCACCGGAGATTGGGCGTCCAGGACTTCGAAGAGGCGCTTTCCGGAAGAGATGGCCCGGGAGAAGCTGCCGATGATCTGCGGCGTCATGCGTATCGGGAAGGTCAATTGGTTCATCAGCAGAAGGAAGGCGGCAAACCCGCCTGGGTCCAGGTCTCCCTTCATGAGTTCCAATCCGCCGAACCAGAGAACTATCCCCAGCGCCAGAGTGAAATACAGGGTTAGCCAGGCCGTGGTCGATTGCTGCAGCCGTTCGTTTCCGTAGTATTCCCGCTGGAGCTCCGCGGCCTTAACGGCGTATTTGTTCTTTTCGTACTCTTCCGATGCGAAGGCCTTGACGACGTGGATACCGGAAAGGTTCTCCTGAAGGATGGTTACCAACTCCCCCATCACTTCCTGGACGTGCAGCCACATGGCCCTCAATCTGACGACCACGAAGGAAGATTTAACCACCAAGAATGGGAGGAATACCAAGCTGAGGAGGGTGAGTTGCCAGTTGACGGTTGACATCAATGCCACGATCGCGATCACCCGGAGCGGGACTTCCAGGCCCCGGACCATGCCCATGTTCACGTAGCGCCGGATCGCCTCTACGTCGGAAGTAACCTTGGACATGAGATTGCCCGTGTGCTCTCTGTCATGGTAAGCGAAGCTGAGGTGCTGCAGCTTGTCGTACATGTCGTTGCGCAGATCGTAGGCAACTTTTTGGGACAGGGAGTCGGTGCAGTACGTTCGGGCAAAGTCGATGAATCCCCGGATGACGCTGGCTGCCAGCAGAATGAGGCCCAGAACCACCAGGGCACTGAATTTCGTGTCCTCCACGGTGCGTATCACACCGTCCTCGAACACGACTAGCATATTGATGGCTTCGCGGAATGTTAGGGGGATGACTAGGGACAGACCTACCGCAATCACGATGGTCAGGTATCCGATGAGGAGACGAACACGATGGCGCCAAGCCATCAAGTTGATTCGGTGTAATATTTGCATCTAGGCGAGTACGCCTCGAACTCCTGACGCCAACCAAGCGGGATAACCACTGATAATCTGACTGTTTGCGGCCCGCCCGGCGACCATGTTTCTACCGGAGCAGTCAAGTGAGGTGAGGGGAACCCTCTACCACTGGGTTGAAGAGGCGCCCGCAGAGGCGGTGCGCCAGAACAGCAGACTGTTACGGTTAGACCGACAAGTCGTATTATAGACCCAAATCCTGGCCATTTCAAGCCAATAATAATCACCGGGAGTTGTTGTACGGACGGAATCTTTCAAATCTGGGACAGATTCACCGTTGGGGATTTCCCCGGTTGTCCTGTAATGTAAGGCTTGCCACAATGCCCGATAAGATCGTCAACGCGCCTACCGAGAATATGGCTGCCCGTAGCCCGAACAGGTCTGCGATTCCCCCGGCCGAAAGGGCCGCGGCAACGAATCCGGCATCCCGCCAGAAGCGGTACACTCCCAATGAGGTGGCTCGCTCCCGGGCAGGCACCGCGTCTCCGATGGCGGCTAGTAGCGTCGGATAAACCATGGCGGTACCTGGCCCAAGAGGACCATCGCGACGGCCCAAGGGCCGAAGGACGTAACGAGACCAACCATGCAGATGGCGCCGCCCTGCAGCAACATACCGGTGACGATCAACGGGGTGCGTCCCAACACGTCGCTGATCCATCCGCTGCCGATCTGCAGCGACCCCCAGACCATCGGAAAGATCGCCACCAAGATTCCGATACGGTCCAGGTCCAGTCCGTGGCTGGCGAATAAAAGCGGGAAGATTCCCCAGGCTAAGCCATCGTTGAGGTTCTTTACGAATCCGGCCTGAGTAATGCCGAACAGGTCCCGTCGACGCCAGGTGGTATCGGCAAAGCTACGCCTAAGCGACACGGGATTCGAAACAGCATTGGGGTCCAACGCCGATTGCCGCGCCGTTTCCAAGGCAAGGTAAGGCGCGGTGTCGCGAACCAGAAATACGCTGAGGGCCAGCCCGATGGCGGCGATCCCGATGCCCAGATAGAATGGCTCGGGCCGCAGACCGTAAGACTGGGCAATGACCCCGGTTAGAAACGCCGCGGCGGCCAATGCCACGTATCCGGCCGTTTCGTTGAAGCCCAAAGCCAGGCCGCGCCATCTAGGGCCAACCAGGTCCATCTTCATATTCACCGTCATCGACCAAGTCAACCCTTGGTTGATGCCCAGCAGGACGTTGGCCCCGATCACCCAACCCCAGTCCGGCGTCCAGATCAAGATCAAAGGTACGGGCAATCCGAACAGCCACCCAACGATCAGTATTCGGCGCCGGGTCACTCTCTGGGCAAGATGCCCGGCGAATAGGTTGGACAGGGCCTTGGAGATGCCGAAAGTGGCGATGAAGGAGATGGCCGCCGTCCTGGACGTTATGCCGAATTCGGCTTCGGCCAGCACCGGAAGGATGGTGCGTTCAAGGCCGATCATGCCGCCGACGAACAGGTTGAGGGCGACCAGCAAGGAAAATTGGCGCCAGTTTTCCACCAGCCCCAGGCGCAGCTCGCGGTCAACCGATTTCCGGCCCAGAAATAGATCGAACAAACGCATCAAGGTCCAGATAACTGCAATAGGGTGTTAACTGGGAAGGCGATCAAGTTGGTCGAGGTAGGTGGCGCGGTCGAGTAAGTAGAGGACGGCCCGCTTACATCCGTTCCGGCGCGCTCATTCCCATCAACGCTAGCGAGCGGCGGAATACTATCTGGGCTGATTCTACCAGTTTCAGCCGGGCCAGATTAAGTTGGGCATCTTCCTCATGGGATGATATGACTCGGCAATTCTCGTAAAACCAGTGGAAGGCGGTGGCCAGTTCCATGGTGTAGTGGGGCAACTGATGGGGCTCCAAGGCCCTGGCCATCTGCTCCACCAACTCGGGCAACCTTATCATTGTTCGGATGAGACTCAGTTCGCTGAGGTGGGTTAACAGACCCACGTCGCCGGCGCTCCAGTCGATGTTCTGTCCGTGTGCCGCATTCAGGATACCGGCGATTCTGGCGTGGGCGTACTGGACATAATAAACAGGATTCTCCGAGGATTCCTGCTTAGCCAATTCCAGATCGAACTCCATCTGGGTGGAGGGCGTCCTGGCCAAGAAGAAGTAGCGGCAGGCATCTGCGCCAACCTCTTCGGTCAACTCCTGCAGGGTCACAAAGTTGCCAGTCCGCTTAGACGCGCGAACGACTTCGGTTCCGCGCTTCAATGTAACCATCTGTGATATCAAGATCGTCAGCCGCTCGGGAGGGATGCCCAAGGCGGCGACGGCCGACTTCATCCGTGGGACGTGACCCTGGTGGTCGGCTCCCCAGATATTGACTACCGAATCGAATCCGCGAACTATGAATTTGTTGTAATGGTAGGCGATGTCAGAGGCAAAGTAGGTAGGCTCGCCGGTGGCCCGTATCACTACGTTGTCCTTATCGTCGCCCAATTTAGTAGAGTTGAACCAGACGGCGTTGTCCCGCTCCGACAGGTACTCTTTGTCCCGCAATACCTGCAGCGCCCGGTCGTAATCCCCCTGGTCGAACAGGGTGCGTTCGCTGAACCAGGTATCGAAATTCACTCCGATCTGAGACAAGTCGTTCCGGATCAGAGCGATCATCTTTTCCCGGGCAATGTCGCCCATTTCCCGAAGAGCTTGCGGCTGTTCCATTCCGATGAATCGGGTTCCTTCGGTTTCGGCGATCTCCTCGGCTAGGTCGCCGATATAATCGGCGGCATAACCGTTGGGGGGCAATTCGGCCTCTTGTCCTAGAGACTGCAGATAGCGAGCGTACACCGAACCGTAGAAAGCCTCCATCTGAGTACCGGCGTCATTGATGTAGTATTCCTGGGTAACCTGATAGCCGGCGGCTGACAGTATGTTGGCTAGAGAACTGCCCAGGACTGCTCCGCGAGCATGGCCCACGTGCACCGGTCCGGTGGGGTTGACGCTGACATATTCCACCATCATCTGCTGCCCTTGGCCCAGGTCCACGTTTCCGTATTCGTTCCCCATCCGGCGCACTTCTTCTACCTGCCCTCGGACCCATCGGTCACTGAGATGGAAGTTAATAAAGCCGGGAGGCGCGGCCTCCACCCGGTCGATCTCGTCGCAAGCAGGGATATATTTGATCAGCGATTCGGCAAGCTCCAAGGGATTGATGCGGGTAGCCCGGGCCAACCGGAGAGGCAGGCTGGTGGCGAAATCGCCGTTCTCGGCCTTTGCTGGTCGCTCTACTTGAATCTCAGGAGTAGTTTCCAGTTGCAACAAGCCTTCGCGCCGGGCCTGTTGTACGGCTTTGGAAACCAACTCTCGGACGATGTGCAATACCGGTGGGTTTGCCATGTGGAGAAACCTATCTTGAGTTCTAAATCTGATGCCTAAACGGCCGAGAAAAGGCCTAAGGGCAATCAAAATTCTAGTCACATGCTTATTTTCCTAGCTTTCATCCTATCACATCAAGCCGCGGTGATTCCCTTGATTCGGCGTATGAAATTAGTGGGTCTGCCGGACTGGTACAATGACCTGAGTTTCGGCTTGAATTTTCTTCCGAAACATCATTCAGCCGGGGAGAGCTAGGATGGCAGGTGATATTGGTCTCGTTGGCGGAGAAGAGTTCCGCGTAGGTTGCGAAGACATGGACCGGGAGATAATGAGGGTGTCCGGGCAACAGCCGTCCCTAGTGCTGGTGCTGCCCACGGCGGCGGTGACCGGCCCGGCAAAAGCGGCCAACGACGGCGTCACCCATTTCGGCGGTCTGGGGGGCGACGCCCACCAATTGATGGTGTTGGACCGGACGCAGGCCGAGGACCCAGAATTTAGCCACGCGGTCGACGGGGCCGGTGTGGTCTATTTCACCGGGGGCAACCCCGACCATCTTTTGTCCGCGTTACGGAATTCTCCGCTCCTGACGGCGATCTTGAACGCGGTGGAGCAAGGCACAGTTCTGGCCGGCTCCAGCGCCGGAGCCATGGTGTTCGGGTCTTACATGCGCCGTCCCAGCGCGGGCGGTTGGATAGAAGCTCTTGGTATCGTCCCTGGAGTTGCCGTCATGCCCCACCATGAAAACAGAGACCCCGCCGAGACTTCACGAGACTTGCAGGCCCAAGCCCCCTCCGGTTTGACGGTACTTGGGGTAGATGCCCGCACCGGTTGTCTGGGCAAGCCGGGAAACTGGAGAGTGGTGGGGTCCGGCAAAGTTACCGTATACCGGGGCGCCGAATGGACGGTCTACCAGTCAGGGGATACCCTGCCGGGAGACGTTTAACCTCTCCGATTCCGCAGCTCCTTCCATACCTGGTTGGGCGTGACGCCGGACGCCGCCAAAAGCACCAGGGTGTGGTACAGGAGGTCGGCCACCTCTTTGGGTAGGTCCTCTTTGTTGTCTTGGACCGCCGCGATGGCGGTTTCTCCCGCTTCTTCAATCACCTTTTGCGCGATGCGGCCCATTCCTTCTTGGAGCAGTTTTGCGGTATAGCTGCCTTCCGGGGGGTCCCGCTGCCGGTCTTGGATCACCGCGAAGAGTTCGCTCAAGATTCCCGGACCGGTCTCCGAAACTTCGTATTCCTCGGGCAGTTGTTCCATGGGCGTGTAGAAGCATGAGGTTTCCCCGGTATGGCAGGCGGGTCCGTCGGGCTTGACCTTCAGTAGAAGGGTGTCCCCGTCGCAGTCCAGCCAGGCCTCTGTCAGGTTCAGGTAGTTGCCTGAAATCTCCCCTTTGTGCCAAAGGTCTTCCCGGCTCCGGCTGTAAAACCAAACCTGTACTCCCTCCATCGTTCGTTTCAACGAACCTGGATTCATGTATCCCAGCATCAGTACTTGGCCGGTGTCGGCGTCTTGGGCGATCGCGGGGACCAGACCTTGCTCGTTGAGTTTTACCTTCATAACTTATCCTTACTGATTCGGTTATCAGACAATGTCGTGGCTCATTCGCCTGTGGACAATATATCGTGAAGCTCCAGCAGACTTTTTATCTGATGATTAGGTGTGAGTAACTCGGGGTCGACAGCTACCCCGGTCCGGTTGATCCAAACCGTGGTCATGCCGACCGTGCCGGCTCCAAGTACGTCTTCGAATTGGCGGTCGCCAACGTATGCCGCTTCGCTGGCCGGCACGTTCAACCGGCGCAGCATTTCCCTAAATAGTCCCTGATCGGGTTTGTAAGCGCGGCCTCCTTCCGAAGACAAGACCTCGGCAAAATCCAAGCCCAGTGCGGCCACGTTGGGCAACAGATAGCCGTCATCGGCATTGGAGAGGACCGCCATGCGCCAGTTGCCCTGAATGGCTTTTAAGGCTTCAACGGTTTCTTCATAAGGTGCCCGGAGTGACATGTCCAGGATGGATCTGTGGGAGGCTGCTTCGGGGTCTCCATCCAGTCCAAATACGCGGAATGCTTTTACGAAGCAATCGCGCCAGCCCTCAAAATAACTCTCAAAGGGCGAATCGGGCTCCAGTCGCCGGTTTCGAAAGTTTACCTCCGCCACCTTCCACTCCCGCCACAGGTCCCCGGTCGAAACAGGGAGTTGTTGGGAGTCAATGATCTCTTGGAAAGTGGCCTGCCAGAGATGGGGGCCGTTCTCCACCAGGGTTTCGTACATGTCGAAGATGACAGTGGTTATCTGGCTCATTGGTTTGTCATGTGCTCACCGTGATACGCCGGTATTGAGTTAGCAGGAAATCTCGGTGCTTCCAGGAACTGGAACTAGGATATCGGGTATTGCTGAGGGCGCATCGGCACGCCCTGGGCCGCCAGATACTCTTTCGCTTGAGCGATGGAATAGGTTCCGAAATGGAAGATGCTGGCGGCAAGAACGGCATCGGCTTTGCCCTGAGTGAATGCCTGGTACAAGTGGTCCAGGTTGCCCGCCCCGCCGCTGGCGATCACCGGTACCGGCACCGCCTCGGAGATAGCCTTGGTTAATTCCAAATCATACCCGGCCAGGTGGCCGTCGGCATCCATGCTGGTTAGCAAAAACTCCCCGGCGCCCAACTCTACCGCCCGTAGCGCCCACTTAACCGCGTCGATTCCCGTGGTTTCTCTTCCGCCATGAGTGTAGACCTCCCACCGGGATTCCGGGTCTAAAGAGAGGCCGTCTTGCCGGGTATCCCCGGTTTCGCCAGAATTGGAAACCCTCTTGGCGTCGATGGCCACCACTATGCATTGATTGCCGAATTGGGCCGCCCCTTCTTTAACCAGGTCTGGATTGTTGACGGCGGCCGTATTGACCGAAACTTTGTCGGCCCCGGCGTTGAGCATCCGGCGCATGTCGTCTACGCTGCGGATGCCGCCTCCCACGGTCAGAGGTATGAAGACCTGTTCGGAAACCCGGCCCACCACGTCGACCATGGTGTCTCTAGAGTCGGAGCTGGCGGTAATGTCCAAGAAGACCAGTTCGTCGGCGCCTTCTTGGTCGTAGTAAGAGGCCAACTCGGCGGGGTCGCCGGCGTCCCGCAAGTTTACGAAACTGATGCCTTTGACTACCCGGCCCGCGTCCACGTCCAAACAGGGGATGATACGCTTGGTGAGCACGTCGCGACTGCTCTCCTACTGGGGTTGCCCTCACCCGGGCTCCTTCGGAGCCATCCCTCTCCCTCAGGGAAAGGGGCCGGGGGTAAGGGTTCTACTTCGCAAGAAGTATAGCATCCGGCCTTCTTTGAACTAAACTCGGGACCTGTTACGCGTTTACGCTGTTGGCAAACCCAATCGGGGACGGTAGAATGAGCCGTCGAGAGTTGGGACGGCTACTCATGGAGACGTCAAGCGCGTCCGGTGTACTCGTGGAGATTCAAATAAGGAATCAGGGAGGAAACTTATGGCGATCACTCTGGATGAAGCTGTCGAGATTATTGAAGGGACCATCGCTAAGGCGGAGGAATTCAGCATCAAAGTAAACGTGGCGGTATGCGATGCCGGCGGGCGCCTCATCGCATTTGCGCGCATGGACGGCGCCATATGGGCCGGGGTATACGGCTCCCAAGGCAAGGCAGTTGCTTCCGCCGCCTTCGGCCGGAATAGCGGTGAGCTGGCTGAGCGGGCCGCCCTGCCCACTCCGGCAGGAATCGCCGCCGCCGAGGGCGGACATATGATTATGGGACAGGGAGCGGTGCCCATATTCCGCAACGGGGCATTGGAAGGCGCCTGCGGAGTTGGTGGAGGCACTTCCCAACAGGACGAAGACTGCGCCGCCGCCGGCGTCGCCAAGCTGTGAGATAGCAATCAGCTTTCAGCCGTCAGGGGATCGTCCGGTGGACTTGGCTCCTGATAGCTGAACGCTCACTCTACAAACGCAATCACCAATACGGGAGATCCGCTGCCGCCCTGCAATCGGAGGATTCCGATAACCAGGGTGATTCCGGTTGGCGGCAGCAGGTCCAGATTGGTAAGATTTTCCAGCGCGATCCTGGGCTGTTCTAGCAGTAACTTGTTCACGCTGAAACTGCCGTCCCAGCCGGGCTCCAATCCAGCGGTGTCCGTGCCCAATCCGGCGATGGCCCGCTGGTCTATCAGGAATCTGGCGGCGTCGTGGTTGAATCCGGGAAAGCGCGGTTCGCCGTTGGGCTCGGCTCCCAGATACGCCACGGAGTCGTGCCACTTTCTTTGCCATCCGGTATGCAAGAGAACGACCGCGTTGGGCGGAACCGTGCCGTGGCGCTCTTCCCAGGCTGTAATCTCGGCGGCACTCAGCGCGTAGCTAGGGTTGCCGATGCATCGCTCCTCAACGTCGATCACCACTGCCGGGGCGGTCAGCGACTCAGCGAGATAAGAGTCTATGCTCAAGCCGCCGGGATGGAAGGCGATGGGAGCGTTGATGTGGGTGGCGCTGTGTTCTCCCATGGAAAACCGGCGTAGGTAGTACCCATCCCGGTCCGGCGTGGCCACCTCTTGGAATTCCACTGGCGGGTCCCCTGGCCATTGGGGTATGCCGGAGTGTATCGTGTGGGACAGGTCCACTACTCTGCTATAGGTGATTGTCTTGGTTGCCGGGGCGTCCCGCCCCTGTTCCGGTCCTACCATTTCCTCGTCCTCACCGGGTAATCGTCTCAGTTGACGCTTAAAACAGGCCCGGCTAGAATACCAGGGATTTCAATTCGGCAGTCAATAGATGAGATTGTTCGCCGCCGAATCATACCCCGAAATTGTCTAATTTGAAGTCGTATAGAGGTAATCCGTATTGGTTTCGCTAGTTAGAATATAAAATAGAGGACATCTTATCTACATGCTGTCCGAAGCCGCCGAGCTTGAGCATGGGATCATGTGCTGCTATCTGTATTGCGCCTTCAGTATGAAGAGGGATGTTGCGGAAGGGGTTACCGAGGAGCAGCTGAAAAGCATACAGGGATGGCGTAGGACTATTATGGAGATCGCCGTTGAAGAGATGCTGCACATGTGCTTGGCCTGCAACCTTCTCACGGCGGTGGGCGGCGCCGCTCGTCTGCGCCGGCCCAATCTTCCTTCAAGCCCCAGGGCCTACCCCCCCATCCTTCAGACTAGCGTTGGCCCCTTTCTGCCTGGAATCCCTGGCAACGTTCGTGTACATCGAAAGGCCGCTGGATCTGGTGGAGGCTGACGAGAAGGCGTCCGGGCTATCGGCGCATCCACTCCAGACAAGGCTCAGCGATATTTTCTCCAGCGCCCGCGACTACCGGAGCCAGGGCCAACTGTATCTCGGCATAGAAGACGGCCTTGGGTACCTATCTCAGAAATACGGTGAGGACAAGCTTTTCCTTGGGCCGCCTGACTCACAGATAACCGGCTCTCATTTTGATCTTCCAGACTTGATTCAGATCACGGATCTGGGTTCCGCCGGGCAGGCCTTGCAAGGAATCATCAAGCAGGGTGAAGGGGCCAGGGGCGTCACCGCGGACTCTCATTACGGCAAGTTCGTCGCTATTCAAGAAGAGTATGAAGAGATTCTCAAGGAGGACCCCAACTTCGAGCCGGGACGTCCGGTGATCTACAATCCGTATTCGATGTTGCCCGGAGACATCAGCGATGAAACCACGATCAATCTTTTAGAAGACTCCTTGAGCATCGACGTAAGCAATCTGTTCGATGGGTGCTACGAGCTCATGATGCAGATGCTTGGGGGGCTGTTTCTACACGGAGGGGAATCCCAGGAAGAGCTGACAAAACTGGTGGATATCACCGTGAAGCTGATGTTTGGCGTGATTGGGCCTCTGGGAGAGGCGCTGACAACACTGCCCGCGGGAGCTTCCTATCCGGGTATGAAGGCAGGCGCAAGTTTCCGCTTTTCGCGGGATATCAACACACCACCCAACCAAATGGCGGCTTGGGAATTATTCATCGAACGGTTAAAAGAACTGTCCGCCTACACCGGGTTTCTCCAAAACCACGAGGTTGTGTCGACGGTGTTGGGACGCGTCAGAAGATCGTTGTCCCAATGTGCCGATCAGCTTGACAGTGTGAGGCAGCAAAGTTAGCCTACGGCCATCCTCTGGCCAAGTCGAGGCCGTCTCGCGAACCGAATATGAATTCTTCTAGCATCCAGACAGCCTCTGAGGCAATCCGATGATCTGCACAAGCTGTGGTTTTGACAATCCCGAAGGGATGAACTTCTGCGGCCGATGCTCCACGCCCCTCAGTTATCTGCCCGCCGGGGTAATTACCTACCTCTTTACCGACTTGGAAGGCAGCACCCAACTTTGGCAGGAGCACCCCGGCGAAATGAGCGGCGTGTTGGCCCGCCACGATGCATTGCTCACCTCCGTGAACGAAGAGCATGGCGGCATGGTTGTCAGGAGCCGCGGCGAAGGCGACAGCTTTTTCGCGGTGTTCGTTCGCGCCAGAGACGCGGCTGCCGCGGCCTGTGCCGTACAGCAAGCTATCCTCAAGGAACCCTGGGCGTTGGAGCTCTCCATCAAGGTCCGGATGGCTCTCCATACCGGAGAGTCTGAGCTACGGGAACACGATTGCTATGGTCCGGTGGTGAACCGATGCGCCCGCCTCCGGGGCATCGCCCAAGGCGGCCAAGTCGTCCTGTCTCAGGTAACTTCGGAGTTGGTGCAGGATGCCTTGCCTGAAGGCGTGTCCCTGCGCGACATGGGTACGCATCGGCTCCGGGGGATGGAGCGGCCGGAGCAAGTGTTCCAGCTTCTTCACCCAGACCTTCCCGCGGATTTCCCGGCCTTGGAATCGTTGGATGAACACCGGCACAACCTGCCGGTCCAACTTACCAGTTTCAGCGGACGGCAAAAAGAGATCGATGAGGTCGCCAGCATGCTTCCCACCGCTCGTCTTATTACTCTCGCGGGCGCGGGCGGTTCCGGTAAAACGAGGCTGGCTCAGGAGATTGGCGCTACGGTCATCGAAGATTATCCCGGTGGGGTTTGGTTCATCGGGCTAGCGGCCCTGTCGGACCCCAATGTGTTGCAATCCCACGTAGCCGAAATATTCGACGTCGGCCAAGACGCCCTCCATGGATACTTGCAAGGGAAAACTGTGCTCCTGATTTTGGACAACTGCGAGCATTTGATCGTCGCCGCGGCATCGCTGGTCCAGTGGTTGCTTTCTTCCCCCGGTGTCTCCGTGCTCGCCACCAGCCGGGAGCCGCTGAACCTAATGGGAGAGCGGATGTTCCAAGTGCCGCCGCTGCCCGTTCCCGTAGCCGCTGCCATCGATGAAATATTGCTTGACTGCCCTTCGGTGCAACTCTTCCTAGAGCGGGCCCGGGCGGCGCGGGCCGATTTTGAGTTGACTGCTGGCAACGCGGGTTCCGTAAATCAGATCGTTCGGAGACTGGACGGGATTCCTTTGGCGATAGAACTGGCGGCGTCTCGAGTGAAATTGATGCAGCCCGCCCAGATCGCCAGCCGCCTGGATGATTGCTTCAAGATTCTGTCCGGCGGGCCGGCCGATGCCTTGCCCCACCACCAGACCATTGAGCGGGCTATCAACTGGAGCTACGACATGCTGGACCTAGAGCAAAAGATGCTCTTCCGCCAGATCTCGGTGTTTCGCGGCGGTTTCACCCTGGACGCCGGCAGCGCGATCATGGGAACAGAAGATGAGTTCGAGACGTTGGATGCCATCGGCGAGTTGGTGGATAAATCCCTGGTGCGGACGATGCCAGCAGGCGAGGAACCTCGGTACTACATGCTGGAGCCGTTGCGGCAGTACGGTGCCGCCCGGATCACCGCGGACGAGGCGGCAGAAGCGGGCGGCCGTCACGCCCGGTACTTTCAAGAATTCGCTGAGGGGGCCGCACCGGAGCTTCACGGTCCCCGCCAGCTTGAATGGCTGGCGAGGCTGGAGACGGAACACGACAACCTCCGAGTAGCATTGGTGTGGGGATTGGAGGCGGGAGACGCGGATCTAGGATTGCGTATCGGGACCGCCTTGGCTTGGTTCTGGCTAGTGCGCCGGCACATGGCCGAGGCTATGGATTGGTTCGACCGGGTACTGGCTGACAGCGGCGGCTCATCAAGCGCGCGTGCGTCAGCTCTGGTTCAATCCGGATTTACGGGTTCGGTGGTGCGTCATGATGACTTGGAGGGTTGTCTGGCCCAGATCCATGACGGACTGGCGAGGTTTGTTGACCTAGGAGACGAGCAGGGCATAAAGACGGCCCAAACCTACGAAGCCGTGATCCTGTGGTTCCAGTGGGACTTGGAAGCCTCGAACCTTAAGTTTGTCGAGATTCAGGCGGCCCATCGTTCCTATGGGTTCGAGTGGGGAGATGCGTTTTGTGACTTCTTCTTGGGTTCTTCCGCCTGGATTGCGGGAAATCTTACCGAAGCGGGCGAGCATGGCGCTCGTGCATTGGAGATATTCCGGCGCATCGGTGACATAGTGATGATAGCCTGGGCGGGCGTTCGTCTGGGAAATGCTTTACTAGAATCCGGCAGACTGGAAGAGGCCACCGCGCTTTATGAAGAGAGTGTTCCCATGCTGGCCGATGTAGGCGACCGTTTAGGCGTGGGGACGGCTGAATTGGGGATTGGCCTCGCCAAGCATTTCCTGGGCGAGACCGAAGAAGCCAAACAGGTTCTTGGCGAGGCGCAAATCAATCTCCGGGAGGGTGGAGGAGGTCAAGAGCTATCTTGGGCCATCTCCAACGCACTGATCGATACATCCACCCAAGACCTACTGATCGAGGCAACGGACCGGTACAAGAAAGGTCTGAACTTGCCACTTGACGAGTGGGTGGAGATGGTTTGTTCCGATGGGGAGGCGTGGCGGGGCCGGACTAGGTCCTGAGATTACAGTGTGGGCCAGCTACGCCCAAATCGGTGAGCCGAAATCCCCCAAAGTCCTCCTTTACGAAAGGGGGACTTTGTTGTTCTTACAGGACAGCTAGTTGAGATCGCTGGATCGGGACCGGTTCGCCTTGAACCATATGGTGGTCTACCCATTGCATGGCTTCCCGGGACGTGGCACAGGCAGCCAACTCGACACGCTTTGGGCGGCGGCCGAAAATGGTGTAGCAGATAGACCGGAATTCCCGATGAATGACGTAGCCTCGATAGAATAAGTTCATAAATATTGCGTCTCCTTCCTCCGCCCTTCCGCATAAAAAACAACTTATGGCGGTGTGGGAAACACATGTTCTAATAAACCGGGCGGCTAGTCAATGAGCAAGTGTCAGTTCGTACCGGAGAAGCTAGCCTGAATCTCTCCACCGCTGAGGGCGCGGTTGTAGAGTTTGGCTTCGTCGATGATGCCGTCGAAAAATTGGATTGTACCTGGGTCCCCCGCGCCAATGACAAGGGCCTGCACTTGGTTGAGGACGGTCATAGTAGTTGTCAGAACCGGTGCGCCATCGGCGTAAATGATCGTGCCCCCGTTGACGCCACTCTGGAAGGTCATGGCAACGTGATGGAACTGGCCGTCGGCAAGATTTACGCCGGTCGACCTGGTTTGACCCGAGCCCCAGTCATGGGTAACGAGCACGCCGTTCTGTAGAAATAAGCCATAGGCTCCCCGTTTTACGACTATTCCCCGGAAATCGCCTCCGGAGTTGGTGGTTCTGATCCAAGCTTCCAGGGTGCCCGTGGAGATCTGGAGGCTTGAGGTATTTGAGACCGCCACATAGTCGTTTGCCCCGTCTAGGCTGAACGCCTGATTCACCTTTCCGGAGGCAAAGGTTGCGCCGTTCCGCATCGTTCCGTTTACGCCACTGACGATATCATTGGCGTTTCCGTTGCCGGGCCACCAGTTCATCAGTCCGGGAGAAGGCGGCACCGGCGTGGGTGTGGGAGGCACCGGCGTGGGTGTAGGCGGTATGGGCGTCGGCGGCACCGGCGTAGGAGTAGCGGTTGGCGTCGGGACTTGCGTGGGCGCTTGCCTCGGGGTTGGGGTAGCCGTAGCGGCAGGCGCGAGAGTGGGAGTGGGTGCGGTGGTAGGAGTAGGCGCGGGAGTGGAAAAAATTACCGGAGTCAGCGTTGGGACTCGCGTGGCCGAAGGCGTCGGGGTAGAGGTGGGTGTGGAGAGAGTGGTGCTAGGAGGATTGTCATCGATCCGTTCGATGATTCGTTGATCGATGAGCCGGGCGATTCTTGCTATATCGTCCAAGTGGACCTGGCCGCGGGGGCCTCCGGCGATCAGTTGGGCGGCTATCCAGCTCTGGGCAAACCACAGCATATAGACGTCTAGATTGATAGCGGGCGTCTGAACCCTCATCAAGAAACCCGCTGTAGCATCGCCGATGGCCGGAAGGTCGATGGCCGCGACCACAACATTCTCCGGACTAAATCCGGCCCCTTCCGCGAACGCCGGACCTGCCAGTTGGGCGAACAACTGAGGGTCCATGGCTCTCATCACCAGAACCGGCGCGCTGGCATCGGAGGAGGTGGCGTACATCTCGACGGTGCTGCTTAGATTGCTCAACTGAGATAACCCTAGATTGAAGAACAACTCCTCTGCCTCAAATTCCCGCTCGTACGTAACGAGGGCGTCGGTATCTTCGACGTAGCCCTCTTCTCCGATGATGGCCCCAGGGGCTATGTCCGCCAAAGTAGGTAATAGGGCGGGCAGGTCGTTGGTGTCCGTGGGGGCAGTTGGCACTGGGGTCAGGGTGGGCGCCGGGGTAGGAGTGGTTTCAGGGGTAGGCGTCGGTGGTACGGCGGTGGGTGGTACGGCGGCGGAAGGTGCGGGGGTAGATGGTGCGGCGGTGGGAGGCACGGCGATGATCCGCACCAACCTAACTATCACGGTGTGGCTGGAGTTCATGCCTATCTTGGCGGACACTCCAACCTCGTCGTAGACCGGCCCAGCCCACCGATCAACTTGCCAGCCCTTCTTGGGCAAGATATCGATCGTCACCGTGCGGCCACGCACATAGCGCCCGCCTTCGATGGGCGTGGGATTGAGGAGAACATCCGCTGCATCGGCGGGGTCCGCTATGATCTTCAATTCGTGGGTGATTGTTATCGATGTCGGCGTGGGTACAGGCGGCGGAACAGAGGTCGGTGCGACGGTGCATGCCGCCCGGCCAGATACGCGATAATCACCAACGAGACAATCAGACGTTGCATTAAGGCCCCTGTACAGAGTAGGCGGGTGGGGCAGAATCGTCTAAGCCCGGACACGGCCGCCGAAGGTATTATGCCAGAACCATCTAGGCGCCGGCGCTATCTAGGAACTCCTGCATGGGCTTGGTTGCCTGGGTGGATGCCTGCATGTCGCGAATCATGACTACGCCCTGCTCGATCTCGTCGTCTCCCAAGATCGCGGTGTAGGGGATCCCCAGAGCGTTGGCTTGGCGCATCTGACCCCTTAGCCCACGGGAGCCGCTGCTCAGGATGGCGCCCACCCCATTGGCCCGTAGCCGGGCGGCCAGCTCCAATGCGGCCGGGCGGGCAGCATCGCCCACGTTGGCCACCAGGTACTTGGGAGAAGGTTCATCGGGCACTTCCACTCCGCCGCGTTCCAGGTTCAAGGCCAGGCGCTCCATACCGGTGGCAAAACCGATTCCCGGAGTGGAACGGCCACCCAGACTCTCGATCAATCCGTCGTAACGGCCGCCGCCGCAGATGGTGGACTGAGCGCCCCCTTCCAGCGGCTGAATCTCGAAGACGGTGCGGCTGTAGTAGTCCAAACCACGCACCAGCCGGTGGTCGATCTCGTAGGGTATAGCCACGGCGTCAAGGTATCCCCTAAGGCTGGACCAGTGGTCCTGGCAGGCTTGACACAAATGATCCGACGACCGGGGCGCTTCATCTCCCAGAGCCCGGCAGGTCTCAACCTTGCAATCCAAGAGACGAAGTGGGTTGCGGTCCAGGCGCTGCCGGCACTCCGCGCAGAGCTTGCTCTCGTGACCCCGGTAATAGTTCTTCAGCTCGTCGACGTATGCCGGGCGGCATTCAGTGTCGCCGATGCTGTTGATCAGCAAACTGGTGTCTTTCAGCCCCAAGGAAAGCATTAAACGCCAAGCCAACTCGATGACCTCGGCGTCCACCGAAGGGTCGGCGTCTCCCAGCACTTCCACGCCGAACTGATGGTGCTCGCGAAATCGTCCGGCTTGAGGCCGTTCGTAGCGAAACACCGGGCAGAAGTAGTACATCCGCACGGGTTGGGGCAGGTTGTGCATGCCGTGTTCTAAATAAGCCCGGCAGACTGGGGCGGTGCCCTCGGGTCGCAGTGTCACTTGGTCGCCACCCCGGTCCTCGAAGGTGTACATCTCCTTTTCCACGATGTCCGTGCCTTCACCCACCGATCGGACGAACAGGTTCGAGTCCTCGAACACCGGGGTGTCGATCCGGCCAAAGCCATATTGCCTAGCCAGGTCTACGGCTTTGGATTCGATGTATCTCCAATACTTTTGGTCCTGGGGGAGCAGGTCGTTGGTGCCTCTGGGCGCTTGGAACAAG
>Ga0209554_1000291_pt1 | contig 41764 bp, 44 predicted proteins | sample MarorgKNORR_S2LV_5_FD_188221 | JGI IMG/M metagenome (GOLD analysis project Ga0209554, IMG submission 188221) | Marine microbial communities from the Southern Atlantic Ocean, analyzing organic carbon cycling - Bottom_A/KNORR_S2/LV (SPAdes) (version 2) | ecosystem: Environmental > Aquatic > Marine... | reverse complement strand
AACCTTTTCAATGACCCTAACTTCCATCTTGGCGATGTGGCTCGTGGGCAGGTCGCCGAGAGCGGAGCGCCCTGGAGAGGCGAAGTAGGCGGCTTCCTTTTCCGGAATCTCTTCAACGCTGTTAAACGACCGTACCCAAAGAAACTCGGTGCGGTCGGCATTTACCCAACTGGCCTCGATCGGAATTCCCAATCCCTGATGTATGGGCCGGATGTGTTCCTCGAACAGCTTGAGCCAGGAGTCCATCATCCCACTATTGATCGTGTAGATCCGCAACTGTGAAACCATCACTCTTCTCCTACGTAGATTACGCGGTTAACCTTTGGCTGACGGCTGATCGCTAGGCCACTTGGTATCGCTTGATTGTCTCTTGGTTGAATTCCAGCCCCAATCCAGGCTTGTCGGGCACGACAAGCTCTCCGTTTTCCATCTTGGGTGTTTCTTCCCAAAGCCGCAGGGTCCAAGGCATGTATTCAACGGTTAGGCCGTTGGGTATGGCCGAGATCAAATGAACGTGGATCTCGGGTACCAGGTGACTTACCACCGGGATGTTGAACGCCTCGGCCATGCCGGCCACTTTTTTCCACTGGGTGATTCCGCCCACCCTAAGCAGATCAATCATGACAATGTCGATGGACCGGTTCTCCAACATCTGGCGAAAGGGCGTGATGCCATAGACATACTCGCCGGCCGCGATGGGCGTGGTCAAGGCGTCGGCCACTCGAGCCAGTCCTTGGTAGTCGTCTTGGGCTACCACGTCTTCCAGCCAAAAGAGGTTGTACTCTTCAACCCTCTTGCCGATCTGTATGGCCTGGTTTACGTTCCATAGCTGGTTGATATCGCACATCAGGTCGATGTCTGGCCCGATGCCTTCACGCATCACCCGCATCCGCTCCACTTCCAGAGCGGCCGTGGGCTCGGCGCCCATCTGCGTCTTCATCTGCTTGAAGCCCATCTCCACCAGGCGAGGCCCCGCCTCGGCCAAGTATTCCAGGTTCATCGGCCGCATCAGCGCGCCGCTGGCGTAGGTAGGCGCCCGGTCCCGGTAGCCGCCCAAGAGCGAGCTAACCGTTACGTTCAACGCCTTGCCTTTAATGTCCCATAGGGCCATGTCCACCGCAGAAAGGGCCAGGGTGAAGATCCCGCCCGGTCCGGAGCCGCTGCCGGCGGCGCGCAGGTCCGCCACGATGGACTCGACGGGCATTGGGTCTCGTCCGATGACCAATCCGCTGAGAGTGTCCACCGCCGATCTAAGAGCGTTGGTTAACGCAGCTCCGAAAAAAGTTACGCCTACTCCCTGGATGCCTTCGTCCGTCTCCAGTTCCAGTGTTACAAATTCCCTGGTAGCGTCCCCCACCGGAATCCCCACTACCAAAGGGTTGTCCGCCGGGGTCTGGATGATCCGAGTCGTCGCGCGTGTTACTTTCATGTCCCTCTTTCTTCTTTAACAATGTATGTTGGGGCATCCAAACCGAACGCAATACTGGCAAGGTCCGAATTTGGAGCCTCATTCTACCACAGGCTCAGCGACCACCGTCGCGCCGAGCCTTTCGTCAGTCTGGCCCTTCCGCAGAAGGGGAATCCAGACCCAGGCGTGGATAAATCCGGATTTGTCCGGCGGTTGACATCGAGTCTTTAGCTGGTTATGATACTTAACGTGGTTTAGTAAACCCGGTTTAGTTTCACCTACGATGTGAAGATGACTATACAGTTAAACAAACAATCCATGACGGACGAAGCGTACTGGGAGAACCTGGTTAAGCGCAGCCTGTGCCGGTTCCTCTTGCTGGGCCAACTGGCCAAGGGTCCGGTGCATGGATACCAGCTTAACCTGGCCATCCGGGACGCCTGCCAAGGCTGCTGCGAACCCACCGAGGCCATGGTTTACTCCACTATGAAGGAACTGGTGGAGGGGGGCTACGTGGTTTACCGGATGGAGGAGCACTTGGGGCGCAAACGGAGGGTCTGCTGGCTCACGGACGAAGGCCAGGAGGCATTCCGGGCGGCCGGCCGGGTGTGGCGAAAAATGCTACCCACGGTAGAGGAAACGGTGGAACAAGCGCTTGGAGTTCAAGACGATGTTCCAATAGAGCGACAAAACTAAAGATTAGGAGTATGGCAATGACTACGAACTCAGAAGAGATCAAGCGGTTGGTCCGCGAGAGATACGGGGCCCGGGCCAAGGGTGTCATCGAGCTCGCCGTGGTCCAGCCTGACTGTGGCAGCGATCCAGGGTGCTGCAGCCCGGCGGACACGGAGCGTGCGCTCCGCCTTTACACAGAGGGTCAGATCGCCGGATTACCCGCGGAATCCATCGCCGCCTCGGCGGGCTGCGGCAATCCCACCGCCTTGGCCGGTTTGAAAGCCGGCGAGAGGGTGCTTGACCTAGGCTCCGGAGGCGGCATCGACTGCTTCCTGGCGTCCCAGCAGGTGGGACCGGAAGGCCACGTCACCGGCCTGGACATGACCGACGACATGCTGAATCTAGCCCGTAAGAACCAGGCCAACCTGGGCATCACCAACGTGGAGTTCGTCAAAGGCGAGATTGAAAACATGCCGCTCCCCGACGCCAACGTGGACGTGGTCATATCCAACTGCGTAGTCTGCCTGTCCCCAGATAAGGACGCCGTCTTTCGTGAGTCCTTCCGGGTCTTATCCCCCGGCGGCCGCCTTCATCTGTCGGACATGATGTCCATGACCGATGAAGGCCCAACCCGCACCGACCCCGAAGCCTGGGCTTCATGTATCGCCGGGGCCGAGCACCGGGACATCTACCTAGGGCGGCTGCGCCAGGCCGGCTTCGTGGACATCGACATCTCCGAGGAGAACATCCGGTTCGACGACGAAGGCGTCCCCATGAACGTAGCCAGCGTCAAGGTCGTGGCCAGAAAACCCGCCTAGAACCGCACCTCTATTACAAAGGCAAAAGTAGGGGCGCACGGCCGTGCGCCCCTACTTTGAGAGCCTGAACCTCCGCCCCCCTTACGTAGGGGACTGATTGGCGCCACTCATTACTCCAGGTTAAAGACCTTGAACGCCTCGGCAAATTCGAAGCCCACTTTCTTGCCAGTGCTGTTGCGCCACCGCCTCATGTGAACCTCGGCGTCTTCTTCCGTAACCTGGGTCTTATGGGCCTTCAACGCATCCACCGCCGTATCCATGTATTCGCCCACATCCACGAACTTGTTGGCGTCTTCACCCCATTCCATCAACCACAATTCCTTAACCTTGTGGGGTTCAAACCCTTCTTCAAGCAACTCCGGGAAGGTCAACCGGTCCCGGGCGCTGGGGAAAACCGCCGACATGGCCGCTTCTCCCGAGGCGTTGTGGTCCGGATGGCCGATGTATCCATCCTCAATGAAGGTCCGAACAGAACTCATACAAATCAGCACATCCGGGCGGTGGCGGCGAATCTCCCGGGTGATGTCCCGACGTAAGTCCAGCGTCGGCTCCAGCATGGAGTCCTCGTAACCCAGGAAGACGATGTCTTTTAACCCAAGCACCTTTCCAGCGTTCAGTTGCTCCTGTTTCCGGATCTCCACAAGGCATCCGCTGGTCATCTCCGGGTCTTCGCTGCCCTTGCTACCGTCAGTGCACAGAACGTACACCACCTCCCAACCCTCGGCACACCACTTGGCAACCGTTCCGGCGCATCCCCACTCGGCGTCGTCGGCATGGGCAACCACCACCATGGCACGCTGGTGGGGCGCTTCCTCGCTAGCCATTGAATCCATCCTCCGTTGTGTCTGACGGTCCCGCTCAGGCCCAGAAAACAACCCTCAGGTGTTGGCTTGATCTACCAGACCTGAGGGTCCGTGGGCCGAGGTCATCTGATTTCATCCAGTCATTCCCAGTCTAGCACAGGACTGGCGCGGTCCAGTCTCCCGGTTCTTGCTATCGACAGGCGCCGATGCTAGCCTTGACGTTGCCACGTCCGGTGATCGAACTCATGCGACTGGAGCAATCATGCCCAGACTCTGGGCCAAAACGGTAACTTACGATTCCGTCTCCGTTGGCGACCAACTTCCCATCTTGGCCAAGTGGGAGACAGCGGAAACCATCGCCGGCTTCAACTCCCTTTTACATCCCGGCGACGAGCCAAAAAGTTTTTCCCTCTCCGCCGCCGGACAAACCTCTGTCCCCGCCCTGTCCGCCTACGTTTTGGAGTTGTTGGAGAAGGGCTTCCCCATCGCCAGCATCCTTGCGGCCGGCAGCAGCCTGGCGATCGAATCGATACATCCGGTACATGCTGAAGATGTGATTACATTAACTGGACGGGTGGTGGATAAACGGCAGGAAGGGGACCGGCGGGTGATAGCTTGCCAGGTGGTGGTGGAAAATCAGGACGGACAAACCGTGGCCGAAGCCTTAGCCGAGGTCTGCTTGCCGTAATGCGATTGCTAGATTGCTTACGCGTATGGGGGTCCGGTATCTAGAAAGGATGGCGGGAAGACCGGCCGGGCCGGGATCCTCGCCTCCGCTGCCGCCGGACCTGTCTCGGGGCCCGGATCCGGGGAGGCTTTTTGCCCTCGGCAAGGCCTGCCGCGTCTCGGCTCCCGCCTGAACCAAAGCTCGCCCGGCCACGAGACCAAAGAAATTGGGTGTATGCCGCCAACGACAATCCCGGCGCGACGATGATCGCGGTGAGCCAGGGGTTGACAACGAGATCAGGCGAGAAGACCTGAAATATGACCAAGAACCCCCCGGACATAAGCATTGCCCAGGCCAAGGTGCCAGTTATGAAATTTCGGTGCCAGGGAGACCGCAGTATCAAGATGGACCATGTGGGCCAAAGAAGCGGGACCGGCAATCCAATGCTGAATTGAATCACCGGCCATCCGAGGATGAAAGTGAGCGCCAGGAACCAGGGGCTGTAGTACCAGGGGCGTTTTTGTTCCAGAGATACGGTCTGCTCTTGGGCCATTGTGTCCATCCGGGACGAGCGATGGATCTATTGACTGATATTCCTCAGATTAATCGCGCGCTTGGTCAGTTTCGGGCCAGCAACAGGTGGAATTCTAACATCTCTATAGGGCGCTGTTTTCTGATGGACTCCACCGCGTATTCCACGCACATTCGGGCGAAACCGGAGAACTCAAAAATGTTAGCGCCCAATACGACCAAGGGCACTTCCCGCTCGAACTCCACCCGGAGCTGGCTGCCGTCCTCGTGATCAATCTCCAGATCGACCCGGCCTTCGGTCAGCTTTTCGATCTTCTCTTGAATGCGCTGGACGAACACTTCGTCTTCCATACCGGTAAACTCCGAGTCACAAACGTCTTCCCGCCCCACGGGTCCAAGTTGGAGACTGTCGCCAATCTCGATCCGAACCGGCCGTCCCATGCCTGGACAAGCTTACTAAGCGAGGCTAGATAAGTCTAACACATAGCGCCGCCCAACTCGGTATCGTACAATCTGATGGGGCCCTATCAGCTTAAATATTAGTATGGTTTAAGTATCATGTCTTGACACCCTTTTGAGGCTTAACGATAATTGACGAAACGTTCAGGCTGAGAACTAAGGCCACACAGGAGGACAATAATGACCACGGTAAAGTACTCACTAGACCAGTTCGTCAGCGACATGGAAGGATTGATCTCCGGTAAGCCCGACCAGCAGAAACTGTTCGACACCGGATCATCTTGGTTAGAGAAGCTCATCCAGGACCCCAACGCCATTTCGGAGCAATACCGGTCGCCCGTGGGCAAGGGCTCAAGGCCCAACCACGGCTCCTACGCCCTATATCAGGGGGACAGCGGGCTGTTGGTGACCGCCGTGGTTTGGGGCCCTGGCGACCACGCCTCTCCCCACGATCACGGCACTTGGGGAATGATCGGCGTGATGGACAATGCCCTCACTGAGACCCGTTTCCGCCGGGTGGACGACCGCACCAAGGAAGGATTTGCGACGCTGGAGAAAGACCGCACATCCCAATTCAAACCCGGGGAAATAACTCTCCTGATACCGGAAGTGGACGAGATTCACCAGATGGACAACTTCACCGACCGTCCCACGGTGGAGATCCACGTCTATGGCGACGATCTTAGAGGGCTGAACCGGAGCCGGTACAACTTGGAGACGGGCAAGATCACCCCCTTCGCCACCGAGAGATACGACAACTGCTAGTGGATTCCTGTTCGAGTAAATAATCGATGGGGGACGCCGGAAACCGGCCTTCTGTTCACGTCAGCGCATGGGGACAATGCCGCGATCACAACCGCATGAAAAACGATAGATACACCAATGAGACAAGAATCGGCAACTGGCTGGAGTTGATTTTTTCAGCCGGGACCATTGTGCCTCAGATCGCAGAACGCCCATGGTGAAGCTGGACGAAACCCCGGCGGCGGGCCGCTTAAGTTCCCTTCATCATTACGGCTGGGCGATCGTGGGCATGGCCACCGTCCTCCAACTGACCACCAACTTCATCAGCCAGGCTTTCTCCATCCTCATTGTTATCATGCAAGATGAGTTTGGCTGGACTCTGACCTCAATCATCTTTGCCTACTTCTTCCGCAGCATCGTCAGCGCGTTGTTGTCGCCGGTGGCCGGCTGGATGGCGGATCGTTACGGCTCACGGCGGACCCTGGTTATAGCAGGCATCTGCTATACCAGCGGCCTGCTTTTACTTAGCACCATCAGCACCCAGTGGCAACTATACCTCTACTACAGCTTGATCCTGGGAGTCGCGCAATCCCTGTTCCGGGTCAACATCCCCACCACCGTCGCCGCCTGGTTCAAGAAACGTCTTGGGGTGGCGGTTGGTATCCAGCAATCGGCCGGGGGAATGGGCAGTTCCATCATGGCCCCGGCGCTGGCCCTGCTTCTGTCAAGAACCGATTGGGAGACCGCATTCTGGATCATCCCGGCGATCGGGGGAACTATCGTCTTTTCCCTGGTGGTCTTTTTCCACGGCGACCCCGCCGACCGGGGCAAGAGGCCCTACGGCGCGACTGACGCCGACCCTCCGCCGGTTGATACCAGCAATCCGGCTATAACCAAGATACGAAGCAAAGTATTCCTCAAGCATGCCAGGCAAACTCGGGCATTCTGGAATCTCATTGGCATCCACTACCTGGGTTGCATGGGCCATTCCATCGTCATGGTGGGCGTCGTATTCTTCGCTACCCGGCCCGAGCAGGGCGTCTCTCTACAGGCCGCCGCCTTCATCATCTCGATCTACACCCTGACCGCCAGCGGGAGCCGGTTCGCCGTGCCAGTACTGGCCGACATGTTCGGGGCCAAATGGGTCATGGCCGTTGCTTATACTATCCAGGGGATCTCGGTGGCGTTGCTCTTCTGGACCCATGACGCCTGGCAGTTCTACCTGTTCGCCACCGTGTTCGGCGTAGGCTTGGGCGGCGAGATGTCGGCGTTCTTGGTGATAGACCGCCAGTATTACGGGATGGGCCCCATCCGCACGATCTTCGGCTTCCAAAACCTGGGTTCCGGGATCGGGATGGCCGTTGGCGGACTTCTGGGCGGCGTAATATTCGACATGTTCGGCTCTTTTGACATAGCTTGGATCATTTCTATCGCTACTAGCTTGGGAGGCGCGGCCCTCATATTCCTCTTGGAGCCCACCTCCCGCGTGCTGATTCCCGATTGGGAGGACGCCTTGCCACCTGAGGCCAGGACGCCGGCCCCGGTAGCATCAGGGTGACTGCCCTCACCCCCCGGCACCTCTCCCAGCGGGAGAGATATATTCAGGCGTAAAATTCGATAAACCACTCTCGACGGAGGTGTATCAACCATGGTTAAGAAGATCGCGGCAGAGGACCTGAACACGTTGCTAGAGGGTAACAGCCAGTTTGCGTTGATCGACGTGCGGGAGGCGGGCGAGTATAACAGCACCCACATCATCGACTCCAGCCTGATCCCCCGCAGGCTCCTCGAATCCCAGATGTCCGCCGCAGTGCCGGTAAAGGGTTGCCAGGTAGTTATCTGCGATGACGACGGCCGGCGGGCAGGACTGGCCGCCGAAACTCTGGAGCGCATGGGCTACAGCAATGTTTCGGTATTGGATGGGGGCATCAACCAGTGGTCCACCCTGGACTTCCCCACCGAGTGGGGGAGCAACGTAATCAGCAAGGTGTTCGGCGAGAAGATGGAAGTAGTGCACCACGTGCCCGAGATCGACGCCACCGAGCTGCACGAGCGGATAGAGCGCGGAGACAAGCTGGTTATCCTGGACACCCGCACCCCGGAAGAGTATCAGCGGTTCTGCATCCCCGGCGGACGGAGCGTCCCCGGCGGTGAGTTGGCCCTGCGGGTCACCGACATCACCAAGGACCTGGACAAAGATACCACGGTCATCGTCAACTGCGCCGGACGCACCCGCAGCATCATCGGAACCAGGGTGCTCCAACGGATGGGATTGACCAACATCTTTGGATTGAAAAACGGCACTTCAGGGTGGGTATTGGCCGGCTACGAACTGGAAACCGGGGCGGACCGGCTTGACCTGCCCGAGCCCTCTCCCGAAGGCTTAGCCGCCGCCGAAGCCTACGCCGATACGCTCGCGGCCGAAGACGGCGTCCGTTACATGGACATCGCCAAACTTCAGGCCATGTTGGCGAATAGAGAGAAGGAACCCGCGTTTTTCGTCGACGTGCGCAGAGCCGAAGAATACGAAACCGGCCATATCCCCGGCTTCCGCTGGTTCCCCGGCGGCCAGGTAGTCCAACGGTCCGACGACGTGCTGGTGGTCAAGAACTGTCCAGTCGTTTTTGCCTGCGACCAGAAGGCCCGCTCTACTTTCATTGCCTCCTGGTACCGCCAGTTTGGCTTCGACGAAGTCTATGCGGTGGAAGGCGGCACCACGGCGTGGGCTGCCGCGGGGTTGGACCTGGAGAAGGGCGTGCCCGAAGAGGCCCCGTACGGATTGGCCCAAGCAAGAGAGCGGGTCAAGCCCCTATCTCCTCAGGACCTCCAGGCTGCCTCACCCCAGGTCACATTATTTGTGGATACCAGCCAGGACTTCGCCAGAGGCCACGTCCCCGGAGCCCGCTGGGCGCCCCGGGGTTGGCTGGAGTTTCACATCGCAGGCCTGGCGCCGGACAAGAAAGCAAGCATCGCGGTCACCGGCAACGACGGGGCCACCGCCGCTTTGGCTGGAGCCACTTTGATGGACCTGGGATACGAGAATGTCTCGGTCCTGGAAGGCGGGATGGCCGCGTGGAACAGGGCTGGATTGGCGGTGGAAACCGGATTGTCCGGCGTGATGTCCCCGCCTACCGACATGGTGCCCTCCGGACCGGACCGGAACTACGCCGACATGATGACCTATCTCCGCTGGGAAACCGCCTTGGGAGAGAAATTCGCCGGCTAGTATTCAATATCAAAAGGTGGTTTGACGAGCTCACCACGAACGGCGTGGATTCTCTTCCCGTTCGTCCTGAGCCTGTCGAAGGACTGGTCGACCGCAATTGAAACTGATGCCAGCCATGTACGGCCAATCCCCAATCAACGCCGCAAGGAAAACAGGATGACCTATTTCCCATTGACCAAAGAGCAGGAAGAGTGGCGAGACCGGGCGGCGGATGTAGCCGCCAAAGAGTTGGCTCCCCGGGCGGAGGAAACCGACCGGTTGGGACGCTATCCCCAAGAATCACTCGATGCCTTGAAGCGGGAAGGCCTTTTCGGCCTCCGCGTCTCCAAAGAGCACGGCGGAGTGGGCGCCGACATGGTCACCACTTCCTTGGTTATCGAGGAGCTGGCCAAGAAATGCCCCTCCACCTGCATGTGCTACAAGATGCACCTGGAGGCTGCGGAGATCATCTGCCAGATTCCCACCGACTACCAAGTAGAAAAGTTCGTCAAGCCCATGGCCAAAGGAGAGGCGTTCACCAGCATCGCCGGCAGCGAGACCTGGGGCGAAGGTGACAACTGGACCGCCGCCCAGACCGCTTCCGCCGTCACCAAGGTGCCCGGCGGATACCAACTGGACGGCATCCGGAAATCCTACGTCACGTCGGCGGGACACGCCACCCACTTCCAATTTCACTGCCGGGTCGGCGAAGACTCTCCACAAAGCGCCGCCAGCCGTTTGTTCGTCGCAGCGGACGAGATCGATTGGGAGATCCTGGAACCGTGGAACGGCTTGGGCATGAGAGGCAACTCCAGCTCTCCGGTCAAGTTCAGCGGTTTCGTCCCCGAAGAGAACCGCCTGGGCGAGGAGCACACCATTGGCGCGGCGACAACCCACTTTGCCCGCCCGGTGGTCGCCCTCACTTACGCCGCCGCCTACCTAGGTATTGCCTCTGGCGCCTACGAGTTGGCGATGGAGGAGATGGTCCGCCGTCACCCCAGCGGGGCCAGGCGGCTGGACAGCGCCATCAACCAGAGGCGCATGGCCGAGATGGGCACCCAGATCGAAGCGGCTCGAGCCTTGCTATTGTCGGCTTCGTCGTCCTTCGACCAGGACCGGGCGTCCTCCCATCTACTTTACATGCAGGCCAAGGTCGCCTGTTCCGAAGCAGGAGTGAGGGTGACCCAGGACTTGATGACGTCGTTCGGGGGCGCGGCTTTTGCCGGACGGATGCCCTTCGAGCGGTATTTCCGGGACGCCCGGGCCGGCATGGCCAACGACCTGGCCTACCAAAACATGATTCCCCTCATGTTTCCGGAGAATTAAGCCCGGCCTTCACGTATAAGAAAACCGTAGTACAATGAGGCAAGAATGGTCGTGACAATCCATCCTAGGAAGCACCATGCCACTTATTGAGCACAGCGAGATACCGATGCCAGCGGCGGTGGACAACCGCCGGGAGCGGGAGATTGTCTCCCACAAACGAGGCGCGGTTTCGCTTACCATCAAAGAGATCGAGCTATACCCAGGCTGGGAAGGGCGCCTGCACACGCACCCGACGGACATCGCCATCATGGTAATGGCCGGTGCCGTGCAGCTTGTTCTCGGAGACGAAGTCTCCACCATTCGAGCGGGCACGACCGTGCTGGCCCCGCCCGGCGTGCCTCACAAGCTGGTTAACCAACTATGGATCCCGGTTCGGTTGCTGGTGACTTATCCGGCCGCCGACCTGGACACTAACTACCTCGAGTAAAACTAAGCCTAGGAGTCTAAACATGGCCACCCAAATCACCCAGACCGCGTTAAAGCCTCAAATCATTCCCACCAACGCGGGACTACGCACTTTCGCCGCTCCCCCAACGGCGCTGCAAGAAGATATCGTGCCCAATGATTTGTTCTACATCCGCAATCATTGGAAGGACTGCCCGGAGATCGACCAGGCCACCTACCGCTTGGCGGTTGACGGCCAAGTAAGCACCCCTTTAAGTTTGAGCTATGAAGACTTGAAGCAACTGCCCCAGAAAAGGTTTCAAGTCACCTTCGAATGCTGCGGAAACAGCCCCGTGCCCGACTACTGGTCCAAGGCCCTGCGCATCAGCACCGTGATGGAAGGTATCAAGGGACACGGAATCATGGGCAACGCCGAGTGGGCCGGGGTTTCTTTACGGGACGTGCTGGAGAAAGCCGGGGTGAAGGATTCCGCGGTAGAGGTGATGTTTGAGGGCGCCGACCACGGTCCGGATGAAACCGTGGGGGACCCGCCGGAGGTTACCTACGAGCGCAGCCTGCCCATCGCCAAAGCGATGCACCCCGATACCTTGCTGGCTTACGAGATGAACGGTGAGCCGTTGCCCCTGAACCACGGCTTTCCCCTGCGTCTGCTGGTTTCGGGCTGGTACGGCATGAACTCGGTTAAGTGGCTGGTGGGCATCCACGTGCTGGACCATGAGTTCAAAGGCTTCTACATGACCGATAGGTACATCACCACCAATGAACCGGGTTCGGCGGTGCCATATACCTTCTACACCAAGATGAAGGTCAAGTCCATCATCACTAATCCCGCCCCCGGGGAGATCGTACCCGCATCCGGATACACCCTAGCCGGGGCGGCATGGTCCGGTGAAGACCAGATCACCAAAGTGGAGATCAGCACCGATGCCGGCGCAACTTGGAACCTGGTAGACACAGTCCGGCCTCGCAGCGACTATTCATGGAACCGGTGGGAGCACCAGTGGACCCCACCAGGTCCCGGTAAATATACCCTGATGTGCCGGGCCACTAACGACCAAGGCGACACCCAGCCCATGGAATTTCCCAACAAGTGGGACGGCCGGGGTTACGGCAACAACATGGTGTTCCCCCACGAGGTTGACGTTCGCTAGCATGAAAGCTATCCCCCTTCCCGTTTCGTTTATTCTGGTGCTTTGCCTGACCATCGCCCTGATGATTTTCTTCGGGGCTTGGGCGGTTTCGGCCGACGTAGGCGAACGGGATAGGGTGTTTGCCTTCGCCGTACCCGGCGGTACAGCAGCCCTGACCTCAAATGCCAACGCCACCGGACCGCTGGCACTGGGAGAAAGTAGCGCCATTGAGGACGGTCGCACCGCCGCCTCGGAGACATGGTGGGGCAACGGCCTGCTCAGAGCGTGCCCACTGCACTAAGCGCCGGGGCCATCTCCTCCCGATGCTCACTCTCGATGAAGAGATTTTTCATTTCATTGGACCATCCCCGTGGCTGAGTATTATTGATTCATGCTTAACCTAAGCGCTTCCAGGCTACCCTGGGGGCTGCATTACTGTTGGATCATAGTGGCCGTCTTAGCCACGGTGCAGATTCTCGCCACCTCCATCAGCATGGCCGCCGGTATACTTTTGCCGCCCTTGACCGACCCAGATGGCCGCTTCGGCTGGAGTGTCGGTACTATCGTCATGGGACTGGCGGCCTATTACCTGGTGGGAGCTATTTTCGCCCCAGTCAGCGGTTGGCTGGGCGACCGGTACGGTGCCCGGCGCATGATGTTCGCCGGTGCCATTCTGTACGGCGTCAGCATGGTGTTGCTGGGATTTGTCCGCGAGTTATGGCAGTTCTTCATCGTCTTCGGGTTTTTGTTGTCGCTGACCCAGTCCATCGCCATGGTGCCTTTGATGGCGTCGGTCAGCGGCTGGTTCCGGCGGCGGTTGGGATTGGGAACCGGGATTCTGTGGGCCGCGGGCGGCTTAGGCACGGCCATCGTAGCACCGCTAACCGGCTACTTATTGGAGAATTACGGTTGGCAGATGACGTTCTGGAGCATCGGCGTCATCGGCTGCGGGATCTTGATCCTCCTAAACCTCCTGCTCCGCAATAGGCCGGAGGATATCGGTGTCAAGCCCTACGGAGCATCCGACGATGACCCTCTTCCAGATGTCCGTAGCGCCACGGCGGAAAAACTGCGCCTAAAAGTGTTCAACCAGCATGTCCGGCGGACCAGAGCATTCTGGAACCTTCCGGCCATCCACGGCCTGGGGTGCGCCGGCCATGGCATAGTCCTGATCTTCTCTATTCCATTCGCCGTTGAGCAGGGTATCGGCCTGACCCAGGCGGCGGTGATCCTTACGGTAATCTCTCTGGTCAGCATCTCCAGCAGACTTCTGACCCCGGTTCTGGCGGAACGGTACGGCTCCAAACGTATCATGGCCAGTTGCCTGTTCGTTCAGGGCATTACCGTGCTTATCCTCTTCGGGGCCCATGACCTGTGGACCTTTTATCTGTTCGCCGCCCTGTTCGGCATAGGATTCGGCGGCGAGTGGACCGGATATCTGGTGATAAACCGGCAATACTTCGGCAACGGACCCATGGGAACCCTCTACGGATCACAGATGACCGGAGCGCTGATGGGACACGCGATAACCACTGCCCTAGGCGGCGTGGTGTTCGAGATATTCCGGACTTCCGGCATCTTAGACCCTTACGATGTCATCTTCGCCTTGTCCGTCGCCTTCAGCCTGGCGGGAGCGGCAGTTATCTTGACTTTGGAACCCACATCCAAAACGCTCATTCCAGATTGGGAGATGTCGTTACCCGAAGATGCCCGCTCCGGAAGCGCTGGGATTCCCGGTGCTCGAACCACGCCGCTCGAGCCGGCCGCCGGGGACGGATAAAGCCGGCAAAGCTGTAGAAAGGAACGCAATTATGCCCAAACTTATCGACCTGACCCTAACCCTGGGAAGCCCGCGGGTTTCCGCCGTTCCGGGCCTCATCGGCGTGACAATGTCGCCGCTCCAGACCCACGAGTCCCACACCCGTTCCAACACCAAACTTACCCTGGCCACCCACATCGGCACCCACGTTGACGCTCCCTACCACTTTCATCCCGATGGGACCACCGTTGACGATATGCCCTTGGAGCGCTACATGGGACCGGCGCTACTCTTGGACCTTCGCCAGTCGGCCCAGAGCAAGACGCCGATCTCCGTAGCGGACCTGGAGCAGGCCGGGGCCGCGCCCGGCACTATAAAGGGCAACATCGTGGTTCTGTTCACGGGCTGGGCCCACAACGAGTCGGGAAAAGAGGGATTCTACTCCGACGGACCTTACCTCAGCACGGAGGGGGCGGGTTACCTGGCAAGGCATGAAGTCAACGCCGTAGCCGTCGACTTTCCCATCGACAAACATCCGCCGACTCCCCAGTCCACCATGAGCGATTTCCCAGTGCACCGGCTTCTGTTGGGCCTGGGCATACCACTCATCGAAAACCTGATTAACCTGGATCAACTGGTGGGCCACAATTTCGAGCTTTGGGCGTTGCCTTTAAAGCTGAAAGGCGGCGATGGCGCCGCCGCTCGCGCCGTCGCCCGCATTCTCTAAACTCAATCCGGAAGTACTCCCATGACCGGCAAATCCACCGGCAAGAGCGCCACCTCCATACTCTTGGCCACCGGAAATCCGGCCAAGCAGCAGAAGCTCGCTTGGCTGGTTGAAGCCCTCAACTTGTCTCCCACGACTCCCCAAGAGTTAGGCCTATCCGGAGTCCCCGAAGAGGAAGGCGGCACCCACCATGAGATTGCCCGAGCCAAAGCGCGAGAGTGGTCGCTGGCGGGATCAACATTGGCCATCGCCTCCGACGGCGGCTTGGTCCTTCCGGCGCTGGGCGATAGCTGGGAAAGTCTCTACACCCACCGGTTCGCCGGACCGGCGGCCGACGACCAAGAGAGAACCCGCCGGTTATTGGAGTTGATGGAACCCTACCGAGGCGGCGAGCGCGAGGCTTCTTGGGTGGAAGGCTTATGCGTTGCGGACCGGGGCCGGGTATTGGCCTCCTGGGAACTTCGGGGAGGCACCGGCGTTATCGCCGAAACCCCGGACGACGGCCCCGCGATCCCCGGCTTCTGGGCCTTTTCAGTCTGGTATTTCCCTCAGTTCGGCCGGACCTACAATCATCTCACCCCGGTCGAGCTTGACTCCCTTGATGACCATTGGACCAGCTTGCGCCGGTTGGTACGCCGGTACTTCCAATCTCACTTCGTGTCCACCGGACGTTGATCACCCACCCGTAGTACCCAAGCTCCCGGATACGCTACAATGGTTTCACCCGTTACCACCCTGGCTAGATTATTGGAGTTTGCCATTGACTTCCACCATTGAGATGCCCGCCTCCATCGACGACGTACAGAAGATTCTCCGCGAGCAGCACTACATCAGCGACCGCAGCTTGGCGGTGCCCATATTCTTGAGCTTAAAGCTGCAGCGGCCCCTTTTCTTAGAGGGTGAGGCCGGGGTCGGCAAAACAGAGATCGCCCGGGCCCTGGCTGCCGCGCTGGATACTGAGTTGATCCACCTTCAGTGCTATGAAGGCCTGGACATCAACCACGCCGTCTACGAATGGAATCACGCCCGCCAGATCCTGGAAATACGCCTGATGGAAACGTCCGGCCAGGTCGACCGGGAGAGCGCCACCGCCGACCTATTCAGCGAGCGGTTCTTGATCAAACGCCCCCTTCTGCAGGCCATCGACGAAAGCCGGGAGAAATCTCCGGTCCTGCTCATCGACGAGTTGGACCGGGCCGATGAGGAGTTCGAGGGATTCCTGCTGGAGATGCTGGGTAACTTCCAGATCACGATTCCAGAGTTGGGTACTTACAAGGCAGTTCACCCACCCATCGTTATAATCACCTCCAACCGGACTCGGGAAGTCCACGACGCGCTGAAACGCCGCTGCCTGTACCACTGGATAGAATATCCGGACTTCCAGAAAGAACTCCAAATCATCACCGACAAGATCCCCGAAGCTCCCCGCCAGTTGGCGCAACAGGTGACCGGGTTCATTCAGGAATTGCGGGAAACCGAGCTTTATAAGATTCCGGGAGTGTCGGAAACCCTGGATTGGACGTCGGCTCTCTTGGCTTTGAATCAGTCCGAGTTGGACCCCCAGGTTATCGACGACACCATGGGGATCGTGCTCAAGTACCAGGACGACATCGAGATGGTGCGAGGCGAGCCGGTGCGGGCCATGTTTGAGCGGTCCAAAAACCGAGGCCCCCGCCGCGGAAGACGGGGAGGCGGCGGTGGCGGTCCGTGATTTCCTCGAAAGCACGGCAGTTAGTAAAAGCATCATTGACCTTGATTTGCCTTGGGGTTTTCACTGATGGAGGCTGTGACGATGGCCCACGACCCGTTTTTGGCGGATAAGCGCCAGGGAATCCTACGTATTTGCGCAAAGCACGGAGCGCGGAATATTCGCGTCTTCGGCTCATTTGCGCGGGGTCAAGCCGGGCCAGACAGTGACGTTGACTTGCTAGTGGATGTAGAACCCGTCCACACATCATGGTTTCCAGGCGGCCTCCTTGTGGATCTAGAGGAATACTTGGGGCGAAATGTAGATATAGTCGAACCTGAGGGCCTTCATTGGTACATTCGGGACCGAATACTCAAGGAAGCCGTGCCTTTGTGAGAGACGACAGGCTTTACTTGATCCACATCGAAGAGTGTATTGCCCGTATCCACCAATACTTAGAGGGTGGCCACGATTCTTTTGTCGCGTCCACTCTTATCCAAGACGCAGTTCTCCGCAACTTGCAAGTCCTGGCCCAATCTAGCCAAAGCCTATCAGACTCTATGAAAGAGTTGCATCCGGAAGTCGACTGGCGAGGTATTATCGCCTTTAGAAATGTCTTGGTTCATGACTATCTAGGCATCAACTTAGCTCGAATATGGGAAATAGTTGAAGGTGAGCTGCCTCAGTTGGCCGGTCACGTCCACTCCATCTTGCAAAGCTTTGAGGGAACCCAGTGACCTTGCCAGCATCTTCAGGCAACGGCGCCGATCAGGACAACGGGCACATCCTGCACAACCTGATGATGTTCGGCGAGACGTTGCGCAAGATTGGGTTAGACGTGGGTTCAGGCAACATGCTGGACCTGGTTCGTGCGTTGGAGTACACCCCCATCAGCCGCAAACAGGACTTCCAACAAGCGGCGCGCTCAATACTTGTCCACCGGAAACAGGACATTGCCCTGTTCGATGAGGCCTTCCAGGTGTTCTGGCGGCGTCCGGCCAGCGGCCAAACCACCCTCGACCTGCGGTCGATGGGAGAGCAACGCCGTTACCGCAACCCGCAAGTTGCTCCACCTAGGGGCGGTGACGACGGTCACGGCTCGGCCACCGAGGGAGATGACGATGATGCCGGCGACCGGGTAGACCTGACCAGGACCTACAGCGCCAGGGAAGTGCTACGGCAGAAAGACTTTTCAGACTTCAACGGCTTGGAGATCGCCGAAGCCAAACGAATGATGTCGGACCTGTCTTGGGACCTGGGAAACCGGCGAACCCGCCGGACCGCGCCGGGAGATGGTTCTTGGATAGACCTGCGCCGCACCCTAAGGCAGAACCTCAAGTACGGCGGCGAACTGTTGGAGTTGGCGCGAAGGGAGCGCAAATACAAGCCCCGCCACCTGATCTTGATATGCGACGTCAGCGGATCCATGGAGCGGTACACCCGGATGCTCCTACACTTCATCCACTCTGTGGCAAAGGGCCAGCGGCAGGTGGAGGCGTTTTTATTTGCCACCCAGTTAACCCGGATCACCCGGTATCTAAACTACCGCAGCATCGATCAGGCGGTCACTGAAGTGTCCCGGGCCGTCCCTGACTGGGCCGGGGGCACTCGCATCGGGCAAGCGCTCAAGACGTTTAATTTTCAGTGGTTGCGGCGCGTCCGGGGCAGTGGGGCCGTGGTGCTGGTGATCTCCGACGGGTGGGACCGGGGCGAGCCGGAGTTGCTATCTCAAGAGATTTCACGGCTGCAACGCAGTTGCCACCGGCTGATCTGGCTCAACCCACTGCTGGGGTCCGCCGATTACCAACCGTTGACCCGGGGAATCCAAGCCGCGCTACCCTACATCGACGACTTTTTACCGGTCAACAACCTGAATAGCCTGGATGCCCTTGCTCAACACTTGAGCAACCTGAATCCCCAACGCAGTCTTGGACCCCGTTACCGTCCTCCACTGCCCGACGAGCCGGCGCCCGAGGCATCGACAACCGAACGAAAGGAGATAAATCCGGCCCTGGGGCCTACATTCCGGCATCCGATGTGGGGCCGCAATCCCTAACTTATGGCCCGCCTGATGAATCAAGAGGTTTAGATGCCCTACTGCCCTTATTGCGCTCATCAAGTCGAATCGACTCACATTTTCTGCGGCGGTTGCGGCAAGGCCCTCCCCGCGGAATCCACCGCAGATCCCGAAGAGGCACTGACAAGGCAGCCACCGCGCACCTTGGCCTACCGGATCTCGCCAACCCGAATCCTGGTGATGACCCTGCTATCAGGCGGCCTATACCTATTCTACTGGTTCTACGTTACGTGGCAGCAATATCGAGACCACACCGGGAACCAAGTATTCCCCATATGGCATACCTTGACCCTTACGATTCCTGGCTACGGTCTATTCCGCACTCACGCCCACATGAGATCCTTCAAGGAACTGCTGCTTGATGCCGGGGTTCTCTGCACAATCAGCGTCGGGTGGACGGTAGCTTTAGTCCTCATGTTGAACTTTTTGGGACTCGCGTCATCCATTCTCACTGGAGGTTTATTCAACTTCAGCGAGGTCTCTTTTGGGGCTACCGTGGCTAGTACATTGCTAAACTTGGTATCCGTCGCTGTAATTTTGGGACTCCTTCTGCACGTTCAGCAGAACCTAAACCGGTACTGGGACAGCTTGGACAACGTAACTCTGGTTGACCTGAACGTTGGCGCGGGAGAAGTTATCCTCGCTGTTATCGGGGTCATAACCTGGATAGTCACCTTGACTAGCATCATCAGTCCGGCCTTTCGGGCGCTTTAACCGGCTGCCCACCCGTCCTTGGCGATCAAGACCAGCCAGGAATCACTATGTCAGCGGCTCAAGCTGAATCGCTCCCGCAGACCGAGCTCCACGATGACAAAGGCCGCTCCCGCCAATAGACCTCCGGCAACCGCGTCCAGGATAAAATGATTGCCGGTGATGATGATCGCCAAGAAGGTGACTCCCGGATACAAAAACCCCAAATATTTCGCCCACCCCGGCAGACTCCGCAGGCACAGAACACCCAGGATAACCGTCCAGCAGAAGTGGAGGCTGGGAATTGCGGCGTTGGTGTTGTAGGTGGAAGCCATCGCTGGCCCCCCGTATAAGGACGGTCCCAGGACTTGGCTGGTATTTACAAATTGGGCAGTCATACCGAAAGGTGGAGAAAGCGGGAGAATAGCGAAGGCCACCAATGCGAATACCAAGCTGACCGCGACAACCGTCCGGTAGTAGTAAAACCGGGACCGGTTCCGAATGAAAAGCACTAGGCCCACTCCCAAGACAACAGGCCAGTAAGTAATGATGTAAACCCAGTTCAGAACTGCCACCAGGATTTCGGCGTTTCCCAGCATCCAGGCTTGCCACGCCGGCTCCCAGAAAATCCCGAATTTTCTTTCCAAGGAGACGACTCGCAGGGCGTTTTGCAGTCCGGCTTCGTCCGGTTGGGAATAGAACAGCCCCCGGTAATCAGGTAAATCAGATAGAACCCAATTATCAGTCCCAACTCGGCGGCAAGGGGCTTCCATATCCGCAAATGCTTCACCCCATTCGTTCCAGCGCATCGGCCGTTTTGGGAATCTCTATTCCTCGACCATGCTACTCTGCGCATCTGGCTGCTTCAACTGCCAGCCTTGGGGATTCCTTCACATGTCGCCAACCTTTCCGGATAGCGTTTGACTGGCTACGTAACGGATAGTATCCTTGGGCCTGCTCCATCAAATGGGGCTAGTCGCCTACCTCAATCAGATTGGAGGGACCGGGCCACATGGCTTCCAGGAACCGCGTGTTCACCGATGATCAGAGAGACTTGCTCTCCAGCGTCCTAAACCGGCTCATCCCGCCGGAAGGCGAGCTGCCCGGGGCGGGCGATCTGGGTTTAGCGGCTTTTCTGGAGGGAGTGGTTGAAGGGGAACCCCGAAAAAATAGGATGTTCAATGAGGGGCTGGCGCAGATAGAGATTGCCGCCGTGATCAGGGAACCGTCCGGATTCCAAGCCCTCAATGACGAAGGAAAAGACGCGGCTCTGAAAGAGGTTGAGACATCACATCCGGAGTTCTTCGACGAGTTGGTGCGGCAGACCTACAACGGGTATTACACCAACCCCAGCATCTTCCAACTCATCGGTTACCCGGAACGAATCGCTCAGGGGACCAGCGGCAGCCTGGACTTACTGGACGAGAGCCTTCTGGAACAACAGCGAAAGCGAGCGCCTTTTTGGAGAAAATCCTAACTCTGGCGGGTATATGTCCGGCCATCTCCGCCCAACGGCCTGGCCGGCACCGATAGGGAAAGCCCGGCCGCTGCAGGCTTGATTCCCGTTCTGCAATCCTCCGGTTTCTAAGCCAACATCAGGCGGTTAGAGCCAACTCTAGCTGGCGCTGCTGTCCCCGGAGATTTTTCGTCGGCTCCATCACCTGTAAACCCCATTCCCATCGGGCCTTGTCCACCGCTTTGAGCACCATGCTGGTGTAGTCCTTTGGAGCGTAGGTCTTGCGATACATCTTGTCGTACGCCGTGGTCAGGTGCGGGTAAGTTTCTCGAAGCATCGGCATGAACCACTCTTTAGAGCCGGGCTTCAAGAACAATACGTTGGCTCCCAAGAATTGAGCCTTATGCTCGGCAGCAGCGGCAGCCACTTCGTTGATGCTTTCTTCACTGTCCGAGATGCCGGGAAGCAGGGGAGCCATCATAACCCCGGCGGTAATCCCGTTCTCCACCAGGAACTGCATGGCCTCCATGCGGGCCATAGGTCCGGGGGCCCCAGGCTCATTGGTCTTCCAGACCTCCTCGTCCATGCTGCCGATACTGAAGTTGATCCTCACGTCGGCCACTTCGCTCAGCTCTTGCAAAACATCCACGTCCCGGCGCACCAGAACCCCTTTGGTGGTCAAGGATGCCGGGTTGCCAAACTCGGTGAGCACTTGAAGGATTCGCCTGGTCAACCCGTACTCTGCTTCGGCGGGTTCGTAGGGGTCCGACGCAGTGCCTATGGCAATAGCCTCTCCCATCCACCTGGGCCGCCTTAGCTCCTCCCGGAGAACCTCCGGGGCGTTAACCTTGGCGAAAACCCGCTGTTCGAACTCCAACCCGGAGTCCATTCCCCAGTATTCGTGGGTAGGCCGGGCGTAACAGTAAGTGCAGGCGTGGCGGCAGCCGCGGTAGGGATTCAACGTCCACCGGAAGGGAAACCCCGGGACGTCCAACCGGTTGAGCATAGACTTGCAGTGGATTTCCTGTACGTCAGCGCCTGCCATGGAGACTCCTTAAGTAGGGCAACAGATTAACTCATTTGTTCTAATAATAAGGGCGGCCACACTCAAGGTCAAGGGAAGGATGTCACATTTGTCGTGGTACGATCGGCCCGGCCCTCACAAGCCGGCCGTCTTAGAGGCATGGTTAAGTGCGGGGTGAAATCCCTGAATCAAGCTTTCCGGGATCAGAGGAGCCCTACCGCCGATAGAGGTTTCCAGCGGAGGTGCGTTCGCAGTTCAGACGGCGGTTCAGGTGCAAGCCTTCCAGGATAAAGTCCACCGCTGAGGCTACAACCTCGGCTCTCTCGTCGGTGATCAATTGCTTCACGGCGTCCGCTAATCCATCAACATCCGCCAGCAAAGCCATATATTCGGCGGCCGGTTTTTCGCTACTCGTCTCCGCCGTGTGGCCCATATCGAAAGCCGTAACGATCCGCTCCAACTGGTCCACGTCAAACCGTGAGCCGAAGATACGCAGCACGGCGCGGCGCGTAAGATCGTCGGTAACCCGGCTTTCCCGGCCTTCCTCAAAGGTTTCCAGTTCTATCTTGCCGGAAAACGAGGCCACGATATACGGCAGGTCGCTGGTCCTAGGACAGACCCATTGATCACCGTGGATGATTGAGCGGCGCAGCGCGTTTCCCAGCAGCGTTTCATAGTTGGATATGGATACACGAACACTCACTCCGGAGCGCTGATTAATCTCGCTGCTCTCCCTTGCCTGACTGGTAATCTCCGCCAGAATCTCTTTCATGTAGTCCGGAATCACCAGGCTGTCCTCGTCGGGGAACCGGGTCCGCTCTTGATCCATGATGGTGATTTCGTCTTCGATGGTCTTGGGGTAGTGGGTATGGATCTGAGACCCGTAGCGGTCTTTCAGCGGCGTCACGATGCGTCCGCGGTTGGTGTAGTCCTCCGGGTTAGCGGTGGAAACCACGTAAACGTCCAAGGGCAACCGGATGCGGTAACCCTTGATCTGCACATCACGCTCTTCCATGAGATTGAACAACCCCACCTGGATGCGCTCGGCTAGATCGGGCAGCTCATTGATACAGAAGATTCCCCGGTTGGTGCGCGGCACCAGACCGTAGTGGATAACCAACTCATCCGAAAGGTAATGCCCTTCGGCAACCTTGATCGGGTCGATCTCACCGATAAGGTCGGCGATGGAGATGTCCGGAGTGGCTAGTTTCTCCGAATAACGCTCGTCTCTGGAAAGCCATTGGATCCCGGTTTCGTCTCCGTCGGCGGCGATTTTATCCCGGCAGACTCGGCAGACCGGGGCGTAGGGGTTATCGTTGATCTCGCAGTCCGCGATCTTAGGAATCGATTCGTCCAACAGTGTGACCAGACTGCGGATCACCCGGGACTTGGCCTGTCCTCGCTCTCCAAGAAGAATCACGTCCTGGCCTGCCAAGATGGCGTTCTCCAGTTGAGGAATGACTGTATGTTCAAAGCCAATTATGCCGGGGAAAACGATCTCTTCCGCTTTGATCTTGGCTATAAGATTATTGCGCATCTCTTCGCGTACCGGTATCACCTGATAACCGCTGGCACGCAGTTCTCCGATGGTTCCAGGCAAGGTCGTTGAGGTCATCGTTAAAGCTCCGCTTCAGAATCGTATCAGTATAGCCCATGCAGGCTGGAGGCGATAGAGAATGCCATAACCATCGGTCAATCTTTTCAGATGCTCCAGCTGTACTGCAAATGTTACGCCCGGGAGGAAGTAATAAGATTCACGAACCAAGCTTTCAGCCTCGCGGGGCGGCCAACAAGGTAGCAACGGCTAGAGATAATTTCCAAGCAGCGGCGCCTTAGTCTATAATTACTATTAAGAAACGTTTAAGAACCGTCCATTCGGAGCAGCGTGATGTTCCATCGACTTGCCCTTCCATTAATATTCTTCCTGTTCCCCCGCGTGGGGCCGCCTCTTTTCCGGTTCGTCAGGCTCATTTGGCGGCTGAACTTCGACAAGCGCGTGCCCCTGGTTTTGCGGGCATTGGTTCCGCTGGCCATCCTTTATTTTCTGCTTCCCATTGATTTGATACCGGACACCCTTGGCTATCTGGGCAGATTCGACGACCTTATTATCTTGGCGATGGCGGCGTTGCTGTTGACGAAGCTGGCGCCGCGGCACGTGGTAGACGAGCACAGTGGAAACAAACCGAAAGATGCCCGTCCCCAAGAAAAGGACCCTGACAAGATTGTGGAGGGGTCCTCCCACATCGTCGACGATGAGTAATCCTCAAGAATTCCGGCGAACAGCCGGGTTTTAATCCCATTTTCAAGCCGCTTGAATACACGCCGATAAATGCTAGCTGATCCCACTTCCCAGACGTCCATCGTCCCGCCATCCGGGATGGCCCTCTACATCCATGTCCCCTTCTGCAAGACGAAGTGCCCCTACTGCGACTTCAATACCTACCAGGGCATCGAACGGATGATGGATCCTTATATGGGTGCCGTGACTCAAGAAATTACCCAGTGGGGGCGGGTACTGGAGGGGGCGGCCGTAAACTCGGTGTTTTTCGGTGGGGGTACGCCATCCTATCTCAATGAAGGTTCCATCGACCGCATATTGGAATCGGCTCGCTCCTCTTTCCAGCTTAAGGATGGCGCGGAAATTACGATAGAAGCCAACCCCGGCGACCTGGACCTGCCGGCCTGCCGGCGGCTGATCAACGCCGGGGTTAACCGTCTCAGCATCGGTGTGCAAAGTCTGGACAACGAATTATTGAGTCTCCTGGGCCGCCGTCACGACGCCGATCAAGCCATGGCGGCTCTGGCAACCGCCCGGAGCGGCGGGTTTTCCAACATCAACCTGGATTTCATGTACGGACTGCCACACCAGACGATGCTCCAGTGGCAGAACACGATGCAGCGTATGGTGTCCCAGCATCCCGACCACATTTCCCTATATTGCCTCACCCTTGAAGAAGGCACGCCGCTGCATCGATGGGTTGAAACGGGCAAGCTCCCCCAGGCTGACGAGGACCTGGCCGCCGACATGTATCACTACGCCGCCGATCTGATGGAACGGGAAGGTTACCAACACTACGAGATCTCCAACTGGTGCCTGCCAGGCTTTGAGTGCCGGCACAATCTGTGCTACTGGCTTAATCAACCGTATCTTGGCGTTGGCCCCGGGGCTCACTCCAGCCTGGGATCGTACCGCTTCTGGGACATTTCTTCCCCCGTAATCTACATCGCGTCGGTCAACGACTGGGCAACCAAGAACCCTCAGCCGGCCATCGGACTAACCGAAGAGGTCTTGAATAGCGTATTGCCTGTGGACCACCAGGAACACATCGATGAGGACACATTTTTGGCGGAGACCATGTTTTTGGGACTACGGCTGCTTGAAGGCATGGATCTAGCCGAAGTCTCAGCCCGCATAGGAATAGACCTGGGCGAGCGTTACCGATCGGAGATCCAGGACCTCACCGAATTGGGGCTGCTGGAGCAAGAAGGACCTCTGCTCCGCCTAACCAAACCAACCCACCTGATCGCCAACCAGGTTTTTACCCGGTTTGTTGGGTGAGCATCGAGATTCAGCTATCCGGCTTTGCCTGCCGGTGTTATCCTTGAACAATTCCTTAGCGAGATTTTGACTAGGAAGCATTCATGAGTTCGTCAGAAACCCAGTCCAAATACGTCGTCCGTGATGAAGGGATCTGTGATGGACAGCCAAGAATCGCTGGCACGCGCCTCAAAATACAAGGTATAGCCTTGGAGTACGGGCGTTTGGGATGGAATCCGGACCAAATTTGTGAGAGCCACCCGGGGATTACTCTGGCTCAAGTGCATGCCGCATTATCCTATTACTACGATCACCGGGAAGAAGTTGACCTCGCGATTCATCTCGACAAAGAGTTCTCTGACCGCCTGCGGTCGGCGCTGACCTGATGGCCCTTGCTCTCCTTTGTGATGAGCACATTCCTTACCCAGTGATCCAGGGCTTGGGGCGTCGAGGAGTCGATGTGACCACCGTACAGCAATTAGGCATGAGAGGGGCGTTAGATCGGGTCATTCTGCAAACAGCCCGGCAACAAGGGCGAGTGATTTATACAAACGATACAGATTTCCTTCGTCACCACGCCTCAGGCGTTGACCACTCCGGAATCATCTATCACCATATGCTGGATTATTCTATCGGGGAAGCAATCAGGAGAGTTGCCGTTGCCTGTGAGGTCATGTCAACGGAAGATATGATAGGCCGCGTCGAGTTTCTTTAAAATCGCACCATAAATGAGGGGATTTCATTAGCCCATGTACGTAATCGGCACCGCGGACCACGTGGACCACGGCAGGTCTACCTTGGTCAAAGCCCTGACCAACGTCGACCCCGACCAGCTCTAAAGAGGAAAAAGAGCAGGTAGTGACAGTTTTTCCGAGATAATTATCGCTTAGAAAGATTCAATATGATTCGTGAGTTACAAACAGTTGTGCTTACGCACGATATCAAAGAGTTTGACTTAAAGATGGGCGACATTGGCACCGTAGTCCATCGGCACGGCGTCGCCGCCGCGTTCGAAGTTGAATTTCGTATGACCGGAGGTAGGTCGAAAGCCGTAATTACTCTAACCGGGAATGATTTGCTCTCCGAAAATCTTGAATCTGAAGAAGACCCTTCTGGAAAATCACCTGAGCACCCCTATGACCAGCAGATCCAAGATGAGATATTGCCGTTTCTTCAAGACACGGCGTTTAATCATCTTGGGCATCTGAAGCGTGGCCTTCTGAGCAAATTCTCGGTGATGTTAGATCAACATTGCTCTATCGATTGCGCTGCCCCGACACTATCTCTGGCGCTTCATGGCCATGGCCTAGGATTTGCCAGATTATTCAAGGACCCGAACTTCAGAACCTTGACGACCGTATACTTCAATCTCGCAAACGATAATGATTACCTGGAAGCATGTTCGTTCCTCCGATTGTCGCTTCCTTCCGCGGAGCGCTTGAAGGCGTTCAGAGAATTAAGCCGAAAAATACCGGAATTAGTATCTTCCAGATATCCGGGTGGGCAGACGCCACCTTTAAATATGGAGGCGATGCTGTTCAGTAAGCTCTTTGAGATGTTGCTGTGCTACTCTCATGCAATCGCTGGCTTCAGTAACGCTATATACCGGTCCAACTTGATACTTGAAGAGGAACTACTCTCTTAAAGTGCGGCACTACATAACGGGTGGTTCGGTGTACCACCTTAAGTACGCGATATTCCGATCAACACACGTAATGTCAGGCGTCTCTAGTGGCTAAAATGAGAAACTTTAAATCCGTCCATGTGCTAAATCGAGGAAACCTCCCATGTACGTAATCGGCACCGCAGGCCACGTGGACCACGGCAAGTCTACCTTGGTCAAAGCCCTGACCAACATCGACCCCGACCGGCTCAAAGAGGAAAAAGAGCGGGAGATGACCATTGACCTGGGCTTTGCCTGGCTGACCTTGCCCAGCGGACGGGAAATCTCCATCGTCGACGTGCCCGGACACGAGCGGTTCATCAAGAACATGCTGGCCGGCGTCGGCGGAGTTGACCTAGCCATGCTGATCGTCGCGGCCGACGAAAGCGTCATGCCCCAGACCCGGGAACACTTGGCTATCCTCGATATCCTCCAGATCCGCAAAGGGATAGTCGTCATCACCAAGACGGACACGGTTGACGAGGAGCTGGTGGAGTTGGTGAAGGCCGAAGTGGAAGACTTCCTGGAAGGCACGTCCTTCCAGGGATGCCCCATGGTGGGCGTTTCCGCCTACACCGGCGACGGCCTTGACGAGCTCAAGTCCGTCCTAGATCAGGTGCTAGATAACACAGAGTCCCGGCGGGACCTGGGACGGCCCAGGCTGCCCGTGGACCGTAGTTTTACCATCTCCGGGTTCGGGACCGTGGTCACCGGAACGCTTATCGACGGAGCTCTTACCGTGGGCCAGGAGGTGGAGTTAGCCAACTCGGGCCGCCACGCCCGGATCCGGGGCCTCCAAACCCACCAATCCAAAGTGGACCAAGCCCAACCCGGCGTTCGTTTAGCGGTAAATCTATCGGGTCTGTCCCGCAACGAAGTGCCGCGGGGCGAAGTGCTTACTTCCGCCGGTTGGCTGCGCCGGACCAATCGATTGGACGCCAGGGTCAGGATGGTCAAGGGCGCGTCCCACTCCCTCCGTCACAACGAAGGCGTCACATTCCATCTATTTACCAGCGAGACGACCGCTCGAGTCAGGCTTCTGGACACCGACCGCTTGGCCGCTGGGGAAGACGGCTGGGTACAGATACTCCTCACCGAATCCCTGCCCATGGTCAAGGGAGACTTCTTCGTTCTGCGCTCGTCTGAAGACACACTGGGCGGCGGACAAGTGGTGGACCCCAACCCACGCCGAAGGCATCGCCGCTTCGTCGCTGAAGTCGTAGACCGTTTAATGACGCTGGACCAGGGTTCCGGCGAAGACGTTCTCCTTAGCGTGGCCGACCAGTGGGGCCCCTGCGACGCTTCGGTCCTGTCCCAGCGCTCCAATCTTCCGGTTTCCGAAGTTCTGGAGCGCATCGAAGCGCTGGAGTCTCAGGGCGACGTGGTAGTTCTGGGCGAATTGGGAACCGACAGCGGAGCCGTCGTGTACTCCACTCAAGGTTGGAGTGCCATGACCGGCAAGCTTTTCCAGGCACTGCGCGCGTACCACGACCAATATCCTTTGCGCCGGGGGGCTCCCTCACAAGAGATCCGCAGCCGGTTGGGTCTCTCTCAGCCCATTTTCCTAAGGGCGCAAGCTCGGTTGACTGACCAAGATTACTTAGTAGAAGAGGGGACGCATCTACGCCTTCCCGACCATCAAGTTGCCATGACTCCGGAGATGGAGGAAAAGGTTTCGGCATACATCAAAGCGTTGGAGCAAGACCCCTACTCCCCGCCCAGCGACCGGCCTTTGGACCCCGAGTTGCTGGGCGTTCTGGCGGAAGAGGGCAAGGTTGTACGGGTGAACGATACGATAGTGTTCGCCGCTTCGGCTTACCAAGCGATGACCGATCGCATCACCGAACACCTGAAGTCCAACGGCAGCATTACGGTGGCCGAAGCCCGGACGATGTTCGACACCAGCCGAAAGTACATTCTTCCTCTCTTAGAGTATTTGGATCAACAGCGCGTGACTCGCCGGGTTGGCGACGAACGGGTGCTGCGGTAACCGGCCATGCCCCTAGACCTGGGACAAACAATGCTCCAGTTGGACCGGGTGAGCCGGGGTCTGGTCGCCGATAGCGGCCAGCGGGAAGCCCGCCTGACGGCCTTTGTCGACGCCGCGTCCAAAGTCGACGCCGCGACGGCCATCGCCAAGACTGGATATGATCCAGAGCGCCCCTTTCTCGCCGCCCAGGTTTTGGACAGTTTGCTGGGCGCCTACGCCCCGGTAGAACCGCCCATGGACTGGTGCACGGTGGCCGTGGACGGGTCACACATCGACGTGGACCGCCACCTCCCCGTGGGCTGCTACCTGATCAACATGGGGGGCTGTTCATTGACCTACGGCTCTCAGCCTGACGCCAGTTTCTTCAGCCAGCCTAGCCTTTACCACCGGCCGGAAGACTTGTATCTAACCGATCCGTCAAACCCAAACTATGAAGAACCGGTGGCCGGTCCCCTGCTAGGTTTGATCCGCACCGTTCAGGAGTTGGAGCGCCTAGCCCAAGCGGTAGCAGACGTCCCAGCAGGTCTGCCCACTCTGGCGTTGGTCGACGGCTCCTTGGTTATGTGGGGACTGTCGGGCCGGGGCTATCCTCCGTTCGTTAAAGAAGCCATTATTCGAGACCGGCTGTTGCCGGTCCTGGACCAACTGCGGGAAGAGTCCCAACATCGCCCGCTTTGCCTGGCAGCCTACGTTTCCCTGCCCCGCAGCGCCGAGGTAGTAAACGCGGCCCGGAGCAGCCTGTGCCCTTCGGAACTTTCCCAGTGCCGGAACCATTGCAACAATCGCCGCAGCATCCAGGCGCCCTGCGACCTATCGAACGACTTCATCGACCGGGACCTGTTTCAACGAACGCTAGACCCGGGTTGGCGGTCGGCAACCTATCTGACCAACTCCTCGGTGCCCAGGGAGAGCTACGGCGAACACCAGATCTGCTTCTTTTACTTGAACTGCAGCGAGGAGATCGGACGGATCGAGCTGCCCCAGTGGGTCGCCCAAGACGAGAGGTTGCTATCCCTATGCCACAGCCTGGTGCTGGACCAGTGCCGCCGCGGCCAGGGCTACCCGGTGGCCATTTCCGAGGCCCATGAACAAGCGGTCATCAACGGCTCCGACCGCCAATTTTTCAAGCAGATGCTAGCGGAAGCCCTGGAACGAGAGGGCTTGCCGGTGTACACATCGGAAAAAGACCGCTCCAAACGCACCCCCTGGCTGTGAATACCACGGACTACAGCCTCAAGCCGCAGTCAAATTAAACTAATCATCACTCGATTAACAATTGCCGGAGAGGTGTTAAATGTTACATACCCGTATCTGTGACCTGCTCGGCATAGAGCATCCCATCATCAGCGCGCCCATGGCCTCCGCCGCCGGACCTGAACTGGCCGCGGCGGTCTCAGAGGCCGGAGGATTCGGCATGATCGGCACCGGTGTCGGTCCATCCGGGAACTGGATGCGAGAGCAGATCAACATCGCCAGAGAATTGACCGACAAGCCTTTCGGCGTCGGGTTTATCTCCAGCGCTCCGGGGCTGGAGGAGGCGATTCAGGTCTGTCTGGGTGAGCGGGTTACCGCGATAAGCCATTCTTTCGCCGATGCCTCGCCATACATCCCGGCAGCCCATGCGGCCGGCGTCAAGGTGTTGGTGCAGGTGCAGTCCGTCGCTTTGGCGGCGGCAGCGGCCCGCGCCGGAGCCGACATTATCACCGCTCAAGGCACCGAAGCAGGTGGTCATACCGGGTATCTGGGAACGCTGCCCATCGTCCCCGCCGTGATAGAAGTAGCCGGGGGTATACCCGTGATTGCCGCCGGAGGCATCGCCGACGGGCGAGGAGTTGCCGCAGTGCTGATGCTGGGCGCGGAAGGGGCCTGGATCGGGACCCGATTCGTCGCCAGCAGGGAATCGGCCACCGCCGAATGGGGCAAGGCGCGTGTAATAGAGGCCGGCGCCGATGACACCGTCCTAACCCAAGCTTACGATCTCGCGCTGGAATCTCCTTTCCCAAACTGGATCGGTGACCGGGTCCTGCGCAACGACTACACCAACGTGTGGGATGGCCGAAACGAAGAGGTAATCGCTGCCCGAAAAGAGCTTCAGCCGCAGTTGAGTGAAGCTATCCAGTCAGGAAACATTAATCTTGCCCCCATCAGAGCGGGCACCGCTTCCGGCTTGATCTCCGAGATATTACCGGCGGGCGACATCGTCCGGCGAATCGTGGCCGAGACCGAGGCGATACTGCGCAGCCGGCCCGGTCAGGTGTTGGGCGGATAGGACTGAGGCCTTCAGTGTTTCATATCGTGGCGCAGGACTGAAGGTCCGTGGTTACCGGATGTCCTTTTTCCTCACCCAAGATAATCCAAGAACTCCTGGATACTGCCGAAGCTGGCGACCAACTTCAGGAAATCCTCCAATGAATCGCTGCGCCGTCGCAACTCTTTCAACTGTTCGTTGATAGGGCTTACCGAAGCCGGACTGGCGGCGTAGGAGCCGTGAAAAGCGAAGAAGGCTTGGTTTATTTTCCTGATCAGCCTGCCATTGGCCGCTAGGACCTGGCGGCGTTCTTCCATGTAAGCCTCGGCCTCCTCAATCTTGCCTTGGGCCAAAAGCTCCTCGGCCTTCATCCGGGTCTCCCTCAATGCCTCGTTGAAATCGAAACCCTCTGGTGTTGCTCCCGCCGCTGGACCCGAGTTCCGGTTAATGACTTCACCGGTCATGGCAGTGTAGGCCAGATCGCCGATCTCCTCTCCACCCATGGTGGCTGCTGTTTCGTTCAGCGTGGTCATTTCCGAACTGTCCCAGAAGTGCTGACCCAAAGGTTGGAAGAAAAACCAATGGTGCAGCCATTCATGGGCGGTGATCACCACGGCGTGGTGGAGACTGCTTGTATCGGACACCACGCTGGGGTAAGTGGCAACCCCTCCCGTATCCTCCACCAACGCCGCCAAGTTTTCTTCCCGTAAAACCAACCCCTCGATTCGGTCTCTCACCTCGTCGCTGATACCGGGCTCCAAAAGGATTGTCTGTTGGCGGTGGATCCGGTCCCGGGGAGACAACACCAGAACGGTGGGAGAACTGGAATACACCGTGTCCACCGGCGGAAAAAGAAAGCCGATGCGAGACTTGAAGTTTGCCTCGCCGAGAATGGTGCTTATCTCGGCCTCCACGGCCTCTTCCACTTGGGGACGCAGGGCCCGGCGCCGTTCTTCAATCTGCTCGATCTCGGCCCTAAGTGACAGAGTTTCCACGTCAGAAAGAGGCTCACCGGTAGTAGTCGAGGACAACAATCGACGCTCTGCGTCTCTTTGTTGCCTCCCTGAATCAAAAAATTCCTGGGCAAGCCGGTTCTTAACGCTCCGGTCATCGTCAGATGCCCACGGTAGGAGGAGACCGGCTTGGCGCACCCATTTATCCAGGAAGTTGGACAGTTCCCATTGAAGAAGGCTGTACTTGTAGGGCGACACCGCCAGGTTCAAAGGGGAGGGCCGGAAGTCTCCCCCACCGGCGGCCAGCACCACCACGGACAACGATACGAACACGAGAACGGTGCGGAGGGCCTTGGGCATGAGAGCGATCAGGCGAGGACGTGATACCGGTAGCTGGAGGTCAGCAGGTCTCCCTCTTCAAAACGGCTGAACCTCAAGGGAGTGATATCTACGGATGAGGCGCTGCCTTGGGCGATTAGCTCAGCCATGGTCAATCCAATCATCGGCGACAACTTGAAACCGTGGCCGCTGAAGCCCACGGCGCAATACAAACCCTCGATACCCGGCACCCGGTCCAAGATGGGGTGCCAGTCCGGAGTTACCGTGAATAGACCCGACCAGCCGCCACGGAAATAGGAGTCGGCCATGGCCGGCATCCGGCGGGCAATTTTGGCTGAAGCCTCGGTCACCGCCGGCATGTCGACGCCTTCGTTGTAGCTGCCCACCACAACCTCGTCATCACCAAACCCCATCAGGGTCATGTTGGAACTGTCAGGCCGGAAGGAGAAGGACTGGGCAATGTCTCCGACGATAGGATGCTCCGGTATCCGGTCAACGGGCCTGGTAAGCATGGCAACCTGATGGCGAACCGTGGATAGGGGCAAGTCGATCCCCACTTTAGCCATTACCTGACGGGACCAAGGACCGGAAGCCACCACCGCCACGTTGGTCTCGCGCCTGCCCTCAGCCGTTAGTACCGCTTTCACCCGGCCGCCTGAAACCTCGATCCCCACGGCGGGGTTACGCAGTTCGATCCGCGCCCCCATGTCCTTGGCCCTGTTGGCGTAGGAAGTGGTTAGCTGGTAAGGGTCGGCGTAGCCTGACTCCGGCTCCCAGGCCATGGCCTCGGTCTCATCGACCTCCACCATGGGAGCCAACTCCCGCACCTGGGCGGCATCTACCACGCCGGTGTTGATGCCCAAGTCCTGCTGCATGGCTATGTTCTTTTCCAATCCCGGCCGGTCAACGCCCTCGACGATCACCAGGTACCCGGTTTTGACGAAGCCAGAGGTCCCGCCAACCATCTCGCCAAAATTGCTGAAGTACTTCAGGCTCTCCCAAGCCATGGAGGCGGTCACCGGATTGGAGTAATGCATCCGGCAGATGGCCTGGGAGCGGCCCGTGGAACCGGAACCCAGCACGTCCTGTTCCACCAGGACGGAGTTGGTAACTCCCAGTTTGGCCAGGTTGTACAGCATGCTGCACCCCATCACCCCGCCGCCAATAATCACTACGTCTGCTGATTGTTGCATTCTAGATGTCTCCGATTTATCCGGTGAACTACTCTGATTAGTCTACCAACAAGGGCAATTGTTCGTCAGGAGGACCGCCAGTCGTCACCGTCTCCAAGTCTAATGGATAATATACTCTCGAACGGGTTTTGCCTTCCACCCTGAATACGCCCACGTTCAACATATCGTTCAGATCCCGGGAGGCCGTCGCCGGGGAGACGCCGGTGATTTCCATGTAATCCGACCGGGTAATCTGCCCCGTCTGGACCGCAAAAGAGTAGGCGTCCATTTGCCGTTCGGGCCAACCATTACTTGCCCAATATGATTGCGCTTGCCTCATCATGTGATACCAATTTTCAAGCCTATCTACTAGCTCCTGTAAATGGCGCGAAAGCGCCACGACAAAAAACTCTAGCCACGATGTTGCATCATAACTGGTGCTGAAACTAGTGCCCAAAGTATGTTCAATGGCTGCGATGTAATCCTGACGCACCGAGAAAAGATGGGCTTCCAAGGACAACAGCTTTCTGAATCCGTATGGCGATCTCTGCAAGACTAGTGTAGATAGCCCACGGGCGGTCCTCCCGTTTCCGTCCCAGAAAGGATGGATGGCAACCGTGTGGATATGCGCCAATCCAGCTTTAATCACCGGGTGTACGCCGGTTTGATAGGTCCGTAGCCAAAGCGCGAAGGAACGCATGAGACCGGGGACGTCGCCCTGATCAGGCGAAGTATAATCGCCAATCTTGTTTTGTCCTCTCCGATACACCCCCGGTATTAGCAATTCAGGCTCTCCGGTCAAGAAATAACGATTTAATTGTCGGATGACTAACTCGTCAATCGGAATGTCCGGCTGGTCGCTGAGGAAATCGACAAACTCGTAAGCCTGAAGTGCATTGATATTGGCCTGCTCATCCTTCGTGTAATTAACCGCGGTGCTCCGGTTGACCAGCCTGCTTACTGCTTCTTCGTCGAGTGCAGCACCTTCTATTCTGGTGGTCCCCGATGCCCGCTTGACGTTAGCTAAGCGCATTTGCCGTTGTAGCCAAACTTCATGTTTTGGCATCATCAACATGTTGTCGATAAGCCATCTGTGCCTCTCAACGGTTTCAAGAGTCGTAGTAATCACACTAGAATTGGTATATTGCGGCGTAAAAATGCTCTCATTCATAATATATAACTCTAATATTAAGATGATTTGATGTTAAATATCATATCAGCAACCCATTTTTGAATCAACACACCCTAGTCAGGACCAGCCTCGGCCAAGTATATTCATCAGCACTATGCGTATTTGGTCCCCGACCCAACCGACTCCCCTACGGCGAACGGCCACGCCTGTTGACAGTTGTTGACCTCTCAGGTAGACTTCTTTTCAATGAGACCGGTATCGAATAATTGCTGCATCTGTACCTGTCCCCCCACAGAGGGGGCAGGCTAGTCGTTCGTGCAGCGACATCGTCTTAATCGACACCTGCGCCCACCAAGCACGCCGTTTGGTGGGTTTTTTATTTTGCCAAATCGTAGGAGGCCACGTTGACAAGTCCGACCGGAGGAACCCAGGTAATAAACCAGGAAAAGATTCACCAAGAGAGCATGGCGCTGGCCCCGTCTGCTACGGGGATCATCCCCTTCATGGACGAAGAGATCGTTCGCCTGGAAGAGGAGTCCCAAAAGTTCCAGAACGGTGAACTGGACAACGCCCAATTCACCCCTTTCCGGCTACGCCAGGGAGTGTACGGCCAGCGCCAAGCCGACGTTCAGATGATACGAGTCAAACTGCCCGGTGGAATCATCACCGCCGACGGTTTGCAAATGTTTGGGAAGATTACCGAGCGGTATGCGCCTCTGCAAAAAGGTCACATCACCACACGGGAGAACATCCAGATCCACCACATTCCCCTGGACGAGTGCCCAGAAGTTTTGCGTTTGCTGGCAGAGGTGGGGTTGAGCACCAGAGAAGCGTGCGGCAACACCGTCAGAAACGTGATCAGCTCGCCTGGAGCAGGGATATGCCCCGACGAAGTTTTCGACCCGACACCCTACTTGACCGCCTACGTGCGGTTCGGCGTTCGCCATCCCATCACCCAGAACTTCCCTCGCAAGTTCAAGACGGCCTTCACCGGATGCGACTCCCATGACACCGTAGCCGCCGCCATCCAGGACCTGACCTTCGTCTCTCAGATCAGAGAGACTGACGGCGTTACCCAACGGGGGTTCAGAATATTCGTGGGCGGCGGCACATCCATCATGCCTCGGCTGGCCAAACCCTTGTACGACTTCCTGCCTGAGGACGACTACTTGCGGCTGAGTTTGGCCATTTGGACGGTCTTCAACAACGCCCAGATGTTGCGCAAGAACCGGATGATGGCCCGGCTCAAGGTTCTCATAGACCGGATCGGGCTGGAAGATTTTCGCGCGCAGGTTGAGGAAGAACTGGAGAAGATAGGCCCCATCGACCCCAAACCTTTGATGGAAGCCGAAGAGATCCATAGAGAAACCGCCCCGGCTGTGGAGCATCTCCCCTTCCCGGCCCTCAAACTCAACGGATCCTCTAACAACGGGCACCAGGGAGACGATGAGTTCGATCACTGGACGGAAACAAACGTTTCCGCTCAGAAGCAAGAAGGCTATTACCTGGTCTACGTCAAAATGACCCGTGGCGACATCACCGCAGCCCAGTTTCACGGTCTGGCAGACATTGTCCGCCGATACACCGGCGGCCGCGCCCGAACCAACCAAGAGCAGAATCTGGCCCTCCGCTGGGTCCCTGGTCAGTCATTGAAAGAAGTATGGCAAGCATTGAAAGCCATTGGTCTGGCCGATGCCGACGTCCACACCATCGCTGACGTCGTTTCCTGCCCCGGAACCGACAGCTGCAAGCTGGGCATCACGTCGTCGATGGGCTTGTCCAAGGCCGTGACGGATGATATGGCAAGCTGGAACGGTTTGATGGAGGACGAAGGAGTCCGAAAGATTCGCATCAAGATAAGCGGCTGCCCCAACGGATGCGGGCTGCACCACATCGCCAACATAGGCTTCCACGGCGCGGCCGTCAAAGGCCCCGACGGCGATCAGATCCCGGCCTACGAGCTGTTCCTAGGCGGCAACTACGGCGATAATCGGGTGGAAGACTCCAGCATCGGCACGCGGATTCCCAAGGTGAAAGTCCCCGCCAAGGCCGTTCCGGGCGTTATTAAAGAGATCACCACCTACTACAAAGAGAACCGCCAGAACGAGGAGAGCTTCAACAAGTTCCTGGAAAGGGTGGGCATCGCCCAACTAACCGCCGTCGCCGCCCAAGCCCAGAGTATCACCGAGTCCACCGAAGCGGGTTCCGACCTTTACTTCGATTGGGAGCGGACCAACATATACAAGCTTGAACGCGGTGAAGGTGAGTGCATGGTCTAAGGGTACGGGAGTGGCAGCCTCGCTAAGCGGCAAAGTCGTCGCCTTTTTGGAATCCCGCATGCAATCGGAGATGGCGGGGCTGATTGAACGCCATGGAGGCACACCCTACCCAGCCCCGGTCCTTCAGGAAGTCTATCTGAAGGACAGCCCTGAAGTGCGGCGATTGATTCAGGATATCTGCGCCGAACAGGTCGATATAGTCGTCCTGCTCACCGGCGTGGGCACCCAAGCCCTCGTCGAGACCGCCGCGTCCATGGGCCTGGAGCAGGATTTTCTCCGGAGCCTGAACACCCGGACCATCATCGCCCGCAGCCCCAAGCCCGCCCGGGTGCTGCGCCGGCACAAGATTCACATCGACGTCATGCCGCCGGAACCCTACACCTCACAGGACCTGATCCAGGCCATACAGGATATGGACTTGTCCGGAAAAGAAGTGGCGGTGCAGGCATACGGCGGGCCCAACAGCTTCCTCAAACGCAGTTTGCAAGAAAGCGGCGCTAATGTTCGAGAAGTCACGCTGTATACCTGGGGACTTCCCGAGGATACGGCGCCGGTGGTGCGGCTGATCGACGATCTGGCCCTGGGAGCGATCGATGCCATGGCATTCACCAGCCAACCCCAGGTTGAAAACCTGCTGACCGTCGCCGCTCAGATAGGAAAGGACGAATCCTTGAGGGAGAGTCTTGACCAACCTTCGCTGGCGATCGCTTCCATAGGACCGGTTTGCAGCCGGAAGCTGAGGGAGAAGAACATTAAGATCGACGTTGAGCCGGAGCACGTTCACATGGGCAACCTGATAGTCGCCCTAGCCGAACACTTGGGGCCGGACGTTTAAGGGGTGGCCAGCCTCTAGCCGCTTTTCAGCCAGTTCTTGATCCGGTCCCACGGGGACTGGACCTCATCCACGGACCGTCCCCGCCACTTCTTCTCATAAGAGATGGATCTAGGTGTGACAAAAAACAGAAGGTAGGACACCGCGAGCAAAGCAAGGCCTACCCAGATCAACGGCCAAAACCAGATTCCGGTTATCAAAACGATCGCGCCGGTCAGCATTACCTTTCCGGGTGAGATTCTAGGCAACCGCCAACGATAATTTGGAGCTGCCGCAGGGGCCTCCTGGCTGGCGCGAATCGGCCTGGGACCTCGATCGACAATGCTTCTCCGTTCCCCTTCCTGGGACGGTTCGCTGGGAGGCGCCTCGCCGACCCTCTTCAAGATTTCCTCTATCTCGTCTTGGTACTTATCAGGCATACCGCCTCCAGTCAGGAAACTCTCGGTTGTGCCAGTAAATCTCTCTGGAACCAGGCTGAACGTTGGCTCCGATCGGCTCCGGCCCGATACCACCGTTAGGCTATCGATTCCCAGGCTGCATCTGAGCCTAAGTTGATGCAGGTGTGAATTATACCGTACCCTGACAGTCGCCGGGAAGAGGAGAATCCACTGAATTTCCCGTCCGTTCTCGATCCCGTCCCAGGACTAGTTGCGAAATCACAACGGCCTGGCCTTCTTGTAGCACCTTTCTAGTCATTGAATCCTTATTCTTCACTCTTGTGAATTGGCTCTTCATTGGGGTAGGATGCCGGAAGCAGGTACAATTCTCAACCGGTCACCATGGAACCCCCGTGGTGGGAAAAGGATTATCGCGTGGTTGAACAACTGATGTTGAGTGTGGTCGACCAGTCTCCGGTGAGGGACGGCGACTCCGCTGGAGACGCGCTCCGAGATACCATCGAATTGGCGGCGGTGGTGGAAAAACTAGGATACCAACGGTATTGGTTAGCTGAGCATCACAGCATCGCCAACTTCGCCGGGACCAGCCCGGAAATACTGATCGGACAGGTGGCTGCCCGCACCAAGACCATCCGGGTGGGCAGCGGCGGCGTGATGCTTTCCCATTACAGCGCGTTCAAAGTGGCGGAAAACTTCCGAATGTTAGAGGCACTCTATCCCGGGCGCATCGACCTGGGCATCGGACGCGCTCCAGGCAGCGACCAACTGACCAACGCGGCCCTGTCCTACCCCAAACGACCCGCTGACATCAGCCACTTCCCTCAACAGGTAACCGACGTGCTGGGCCACCTCGGCGGCAGTCTTGACGCCGAGCACATCTTTGCCGGCATCCGCGCCGGCCCCGTCCCCACGGGAATGCCCCATGTCTGGCTTCTGGGTTCCCGTTACGAAAGTGCATATATGGCGGCGAGTCTGGGCCTGCCCTTCGCCTACGCCCACTTTTTTGGCTTGGGAGTCGAAGAAGGTCCGCAAATAGTGGATGGATATCGTAAAAGCTTCAAACCGTCGGAATACCTGTCCGAGCCCAAGGTCAACATCGGCGTTCAGGTACTTTGCGCCGACACCGAAGAAGCGGCCCTACGCATAGCCTCTAGCCGCAACCTGGCCCGCCTCAAGTCGGTCACCGGACGGGCGAGGGGCGTACCCACCATCGAAGAAGCGTTGGCCTACGATTACGCGCCCAACGAGGTAGCCTATACCAAACAATATACCCGGCTCTGCGTCGATGGCGCTCCGGAGCAGGTGAAAGAACGGCTGGACGAACTGGCCGAGATGTACCAGACCCAAGATCTGAGCATCGTTACGATCTGCTATGCCTTTGCCGACCGGGTCCGGTCCTACGAACTGGTGGCCCAGGTCTGCGGGCTGGAGCAAGGGCCGGATAGCTGCTAGATCCCCTTGAACCACTGGCCGAAATCGGCGGCCAATCCGCTATCCCCTTCCAGCGCCAACCGGCCATCGGCGATGGCCTGAGACGGGGCTAAGCGTCCGTTGATCAGCAGCAGGAATGTTTCCGTGTCGCATCGAAACTGCACGTCGGCGCGACCCTCCCCGGCATCTTCCAAACGGACCTGATCGCCAGCCATGGCAATCTCCACGCTGATCGGGACCGGTTTACTCACGTCGAAGCGATAGCGTACCGGAGCCGCCAAGCTGGGGCCCGGCCAAAAAGCCCAGGGAAGAGACCCGGACGCAATAGAGTTGGCGAGCAGAATCATGATTGAGGGCAGACATTCATGGGATAGACCGGCATCCGGCTCCAGCGCGGAGCGGATGTCCCACTCGTGCAGAGCCAATTCCTTTAACCTCAAGTCGATGAAATTACCTGCCGGGACGATACCACCCGGGTGATAGCAGGGCGTCTCCAGCCGTTCCGGCTCCAACCCCGCCAGCACATCGGCCAACTGCCCGTCCTGCTGTTTGAGGGTCGCAAGTAATCGGTCGCCAAGCATCTCGGCGTTAGCGATGGCCCCTTGGGCGATGCGCTCACCGGAGGATGCTCCGGTGGCGGTACCGGGGTCCGGCCGGCCCTCGGGAGCGGTCGTATCTCCCTGCAACCCCCGGTCCACCGTTATCGCATAGAACTCCGATACTCCACTCAGATGGGCTACAACGTGGCGCACCTCCCACAGGTCGCAGGCGCTCTGATGGGTCCACGCCGTTTCCGGCAGACCGGCCAGGTACCCCTGCACCCGCTCCATCTCAGATCGAAGCACCTTCACCCGGTTCTCATGCATGGTCATGCTGATTTCCTTCTTTCTGGTGGTGTCTTGCGGTCACCCCGTTGGGTCCCCGTCTCCTACGACTCCAGTTGGTCGGCCAGGTCAACGAAGTTGCTGGCGACGATGTCGAAAGACGGGTCGGGAGTGGGGTCTGGTTTGTTGTTGGGGCCGCGCTCCATGGGGCGGGGGACGAAGGCCGACTTGAGGCCAACCTTCTGGGCAGACAATAGATCGCCCTGGTGGGCCGCCACCATCATTACCTGGTAGGGCTTCAAGCCCAACAGGTCCACCGCCGTTTGGTAGCTCTCCGGGTCCGGTTTGTAATGTTTGGCCAGCTCCGCGCCAAGGATGCAATCCCAGGGCAGGCCGGCGTATTTTCCCATGTTAGTCATTAACGCCACGTTGCCGTTGGACATGGGCGCCAGGATGAAACGGCGTTTTAGCCGCCACAGTCCCGGCGCCGAATCAGGCCAGCCGTCAAGACGGTGCCAGGCCAAGTTGAACTCGGCTTTAGTCTCCTCGCTGAGGCCATGGATCTCGAACTCGCCCAGTACGTCCTCCAGAGCCATCCGGTGCAGCGCGTCCAGGTTGGTCCAAGGCAACTCCCCGCTGCGTACTTTATCCATGTAGGGCCGGTATTTGGACCGCCAGGAATCGGCGAATGCCTCCCAATCGGCCTTCAGACCGTTGGCTTTGCCGAATTCCTGGCCTTGCCTGGTGATTGAAGTCCGCCAATCAACCACCGTGCCGAAAACGTCGAATATCAGGGCCTTCACGTTGGAAGAGTCCATCTTCTTTTCCTCCATGTACTGAGATCGCATTTAGGGTATTACGTTGGGCGATAACTACTGGCATCCGAGGCTGTCCAACGCCCGGCATTGGCAAGATACCCACCGGTGGGCGGCTTGTCAAATGGCCGGTGGTATAATCCTGGGCATCTTCCCGGCAAAGGTTCAAAAAGCAAAATGCAACGAGTTATTATCGACACCGACCCCGGCATCGACGACGCGGCCGCCATACTCATGGCCCTGGCCAGCCCCGAACTCTCGGTGGACGCCGTCACTACCGTATTCGGCAACGGCCCGGTGGATAGATGCACCGCCAACGCCAGGCGGGTACTGCTGGCCGCCGGACGCACGGATATACCGGTTTATCAGGGAGCAGCCAAACCGTTGGTACGCCCGCCCAATGCCGGTTGGGCCCTCCACATCCACGGCGACGATGCCCTGGGAAACACCGGCTTTCCCCTACCCGCCGATACATCTCAACCCGGCGAAACCCGGCATGCGGCGCTGGAGTTAGTCGACCGGGTTATGGCTTCCCCGGGGGAGATTACCATCGTGGCGC
>Ga0209554_1000290_pt1 | contig 41960 bp, 37 predicted proteins | sample MarorgKNORR_S2LV_5_FD_188221 | JGI IMG/M metagenome (GOLD analysis project Ga0209554, IMG submission 188221) | Marine microbial communities from the Southern Atlantic Ocean, analyzing organic carbon cycling - Bottom_A/KNORR_S2/LV (SPAdes) (version 2) | ecosystem: Environmental > Aquatic > Marine... | reverse complement strand
AGTTTTGATAGCTAATAGATTGGGATAATTGAAAGAAATCATCAGGCCATTGTAAACGTTTTCCTAAGCCAATAGAGGCTCCTATAATTTGTAAACTTTGACTTTTGTCTACAATCCCTGTTTGATAATTGAATTGGTACTGATTCGAATTATAGATAGAAAAAGAGAACGATTGCGGTTTCTTACCACCTAGCCAAGGTTCTGTAAAAGAAAAACTGTAGGTGCTATAGGTTCTACTTGCTTGTAAACGCAACGATAATTTTTGGCCATCACCCATCGGTAAAGGTTTGTAAGCTTCTTTTTTGAAGAGGTTTCTGATGGCGAAATTATTAAATGACAAACCTAAAGTACCAATAAAAGCACCACCTCCATAACCACCTTGTAGTTCTATTTGACTAGCTCCTTTTTCTACCACTGTAAAATCAATATCTGCAGTTTTGTTTTGATAATCTGGTTTTACATCTGGACTAACATTGGCATCAAAGAACCCTAATTGCCCAATTTCTCTAATAGATCTAATAATTTTGGACCTGCTAAATAAGTCGCCTGGTTTTACTCGAAGCTCTCTATAGATAACATGATCGTTAGTTTTATCATTTCCGAGAACTGTTACTTTTTTGATGGTAGCTTGTTCGTCTTCACGAATTCTAATCTCAACAGTAATAGAATCATTTTCTACCTTTGTTTCTATAGCATTTATATTTGAAAATAAAAACCCATTATTATGATATAGCGTTTGAATATCTACAGAAGTTGGAGTATCGTCTCCATTTACGCGTTCTTTTAAAACAGTGCCATTATAAACATCTCCTTTATCTATTCGTAAAATTTTTTGTAAATGCTCGTCAGTATAATTTTTATTACCAACAAATAGGATGTCGCTAAAATAGTATTGTCTTCCTTCTTCTACGTCTATTTTTAAGCTAATGGTGTTGTCATCGTTCCAGATTAATTGATCACTAATAATACGCGCATCTCTATATCCTAATCTGCTATACTTTTCAATAATACTTTCTAAATCTTCCTTGTATTTGTCTTCAATGTATTTTGAAGATTTCCAAAATCTACCAAGCATTTTTCGCTTGGTATTACTCATTGCTCCTCTAAGTTTTTTATCAGAAAAAGCGTCATTTCCTTGAAATGAAATTGCTTTAATTTTTATACGATTTCCCTTGTCGATGTGGACAGACATATTAACCGTATTTACACCTGAAGTGTCTTTTTGTGTGTTTATAGAAACTTTGGCTTTTAAGAATCCTTTGTCGGTGTATTTTTTCTTAAAATAATTGCTAGAAGTAACTAATAAATTGTCAGTTACCATTGTCCCTTTTTTAAGCTCCGTGTCTTTTTTTAATTCTCTTGCTTTTGCTTTTTTTACACCTGTAACAACAATATTGTTCAATTGTGGTAATTCGATTACATCAAATTGTAAATACACTGCAGCTCCATCAATTTTAGAAAGATATACATCAACATTGCTAAATTGTTTGGTTTCGTATAGTTTTTTAATTGCGCTCGTTAATTTATCGCCAGGTAATTTAATAAGTTGCCCAACTCTAAGGCCTGTAAAAACTTTAACGGTTTCTTCGCTGAATTTTTTTAAACCAGTAACCGTCATGCCTCCTAAAAGGTATTCTTTTCCTTTTTCAAAAGAAACAGGAAGGTTGTCTGTTGGTTTAACTATTTTCGGGATGGTGTCATTAGCAGTAACAATTGCTGTCTTTTTCAACTCTTTCACTTCTTGTGCATGCGCACTAAATGTTAAAAAACTGATAATAAATAGTGCTACTAGTATAGTATGTTTACTCATTTGGTATTTTCAATTTGTTCGCTAGTTTTACCAAAGCGGCGTTCTCTATTTTGATATTCAATTATTGCGTCAAAAAAATCACTTTTTCTAAAATCTGGCCAAAGTACATTCGTAAAGTATAATTCGGCATATGCCATTTGCCAAAGCAAGAAATTACTGATACGTTTTTCTCCACTTGTGCGGATCATTAAATCAACGTCGGGCAAATTAAATGTATATAAATGATTATTAATAACTTTTTCATCAATTTCTTCAATTTGAAGCTGGTTATTAACAACTTTTTTAGATATGTTTTTGATAGTATTAACAATTTCTTCTCTAGATCCATAACTCAAAGCAAGGGTTAAGATAATTCTAGTATTGTTTTTTGTAGCGACAATTGCTTCGTCTAACGCTTTTTGTGCTTTTTTTGGTAAGCTTTGAAGATTGCCAATGGCATTTACTTGTACATTGTTTTTTTGAAAATTAGCAAGTTCTTTTTTCAAGGAAGAAATTAAAAGACTCATTAAGGCATTCACTTCTAATTTGGGGCGATTCCAGTTTTCTGTAGAAAAAGCGTACAACGTGATGGCTTTTACACCAACTTCTGATGCCGCTTCAACAGTTTCTCTAACAGAAGTTAATGCGTTTTTATGTCCAAAAACTCTAGCCATCCCTTTATTTTTAGCCCATCTACCATTGCCGTCCATAATAACGGCAACATGCTGTGGTACTTTTTCTAAATGGATGTGTAGTTTTTTGTCCATAGATTATCTAAATTCTGAATAACAAGCAGGTCTTCCAAATGTATATACAATTGAAATTCCAGTAAACACATACCAGTCATTAGATTCTCCTGCAAAATTAAGTGAAGGAATTGTACTTGTTGTAAAATCTAAATCGTCTTCAAAAGTGTAGCTTACTTTGGTTTCTACTGCAACAGCAATATTGTGTATCAGTTTTGTTTTAAAACCCAATCCAAAGGGAATGGTATAGGAAGTCTTATTTTTAAAAACATATTGATTTGGTGTAGTTTCAGAGACTATATGGCTATAGCTAAATCCTGAAATTCCTAACAAAATATAGGGAGTTGACGTCTTGTCTGATGAAGAGAGATCATACTCAAAAAAATTATATTCTATTCCTACTGCCAACTCTTTTATACTGTTTTTAAAGTTATAATTTCTTTTCTTTCTAATGCTATTGGTAGCATTAGCATCATCTGCTTTAATTGGCAAATAGCTAAAAGTCCCTCTTAAAGCAATTCTTGGGTTTAAATTGTATTTATAAATGACGCCACCACCTATTTTATTTGGTGAAATATAATTGGTTTTACCAATATCACCAATATAGTTTGTGCCTCCAATAAACACTCCAATCTCGTTAATTTGAGACCAAGAAATACTTGTTACATAAATAAATACTATTGCTAAAAGTTGTTTCTTCATCTTGAAAAGAGCGTGCAAATATAGTTAATTCAATTCGCTTTATAAAGTTAATAACTCGTCTTTTTTGAATAACAACTATTTTGAAGATTTATTGTTGAAATATTTTAAGTATTTGGCTTATTTCTAGTGTCTTCACCCCATAGTAGCTTACCTCTTAGTGTCTTTAAAAACGATTGGTTTTTAAATAAAACACTTTTAATGGTGAAGGGCGATTTTTCTATAAAGAGTTGTGTGTTTTTACTAATTGTAGCAATGCGAGAATCTAAAGACATTAGAAAGTCATTTTCTCTACCGCTAATTTCAAGTCTAATTTTTGTGTTGTCAGAAATAATTAACGGGCGTGCATTTAAATTATGCGGTGCAATAGGAGTAATGATAATACTTTTAGAGTTTGGTAAAACCACAGGGCCATTGCAACTTAAAGAGTATCCTGTAGATCCTGTAGGTGTAGAAATAATCAGTCCATCTGCCCAATAATTGGTTAAATATTCATCATCTAAATAGGTCTTTACTCCAATCATAGATGTGGTATTTTTACGAGCAACGGTAATTTCGTTCAATGCAAAATATAGCTCTGAAAAAGCCTCGGTTTCTGGTATTGTTTTTACGCTTAGCAAGGTTCTTTCTTGGATGCCATATTCTTTTTTTAAGAGCAATTCAATGGCTTCCTTAATTTGGTCTTTTTGTATGGTTGCTAAAAACCCTAATCTGCCTGTATTTATCCCTAAAATAGGAATGTCTAAGTTTCTAATATAGGTGATGGCTCTTAAAATGGTTCCGTCACCACCAATGGTAAAAAGCAAGTCAAAAGAATTGTTTAGATCATTGAAATGTGAAAATGTTGGATATTTTTTTGATAGCGGGTTGTCTTTTCTAAATAAAGCGTAAAAATTTTCTTCAAAGAAAGCAACAATGTTTTCTTTTTCTAGTGCCTCCAATAAAATGAGTACTTCTTTTATTGCTGAAATATTATATGATTGTCCGTAAATAGCTACTTTTTTCATCATTTAGGTATTTAAGTATTTTTGCAGATAATCAGCTCTGTTTTTGAGCTCTTCTAAGTAAAAATCATCGGTATGTTCTGTAATGATTAGGTAGTTGTAGCGCCTAAAAGTCTGAATAATTTCATTAATCTCTTGTGATGCTACTTTTAGAGTCAATTCAACTTTATCAGTTGTTTTATGAGAGATAAAGCAGCCCAATAGTACGGCGTTGTTCGATTCAATAATTTGAACAGCTTCGCTCATAGAATAGTCTTTGCTGTTTTTTTCTACCACTAAAATAAATCCATCCGTAGTTAAAAAAGGACTGGAAGAAAAGAGTTCTAAAACAGTATTTAGCTCGTAATAACCAACATAGTTGTTGTTGTCGATTACCGGAATTATATTCGCGTCATTGTCTGGAAAGATTTTTAAGAGTTCCAATACAGATTCAGAGATATGAGCACTAAAATGCTCGAATACATCCATAAAATCAGATAGTTTTTGACTCTTGTCTTCTAATGATTGTATGTCGTTTTGAGAAAAACACCCTATTAATTTAGCGTCTTCTACAATTGGAATATGAGATATAGCATATTCTTTGCATAGTTCTTGAGCTTTATTTACAGTACTTTGTAGTGTTAAAGGATTGAAATCTTTTAGTATGTAATCGGTCATGTTCATTAGCTACGAATATAGGCTAAAATGCTGAATAATTTTATTGAAATGAGTACTTTTGCATTTTAGATTTTTAAGATGACAAAGTTAAGTGTAAATGTAAATAAAATAGCAACATTGCGTAATTCACGTGGTGGAGACGTGCCAAATTTGCTAAAAGTTGCAACGGATATTCAACGTTTTGGAGCAGAAGGAATTACTGTACATCCAAGACCAGATGAGCGTCATATTCGCTATCAAGATGCCTATGATTTAAAAGAAATTGTAAGTACAGAATACAATATTGAAGGGAATCCAATTCAAAAATTCATGGACATGGTGTTGGAAATAAAGCCAACGCAAGTAACCTTAGTGCCAGATGGAATTGATGCATTGACCTCAAATGCAGGTTGGGATACCCTAAAAAATCAATCTTTTTTACAAGAAGTAATTGCAACGTTTAAGCAACACGGAATACGAACCTCTATTTTTATTGATACCGACTTGCATTTGATTGAAGCAGCAGCAAAAACAGGAGCAGACCGAATAGAATTGTATACAGAAGCATTTGCTACCCAGTTTGATTTAGGAAATACAGGGGCAATAAAACCCTATATAGAAGCTTCAATTTTAGCCCATGAATTAGGAATGGGAATTAACGCTGGGCATGATTTAAGTTTAGAAAATATCAAATTCTTTAATGAGAACATTCCGAATTTAGCAGAGGTTTCTATTGGGCATGCCTTAATTTCTGAGTCCTTGTATTTAGGTTTGGAGAATGTGGTAAATATGTATTTGCAACGGCTGAGAAGTTGAAAAAAGAGCCTAGAGCCTAGAATCAAGACAGAAGAATTAAAAGTTAAAAACTTTCAAGATTAATTAATCGATGAATATATTACATTCTAAAATTCTAGGAGAAGGGGCTCCGTTATTAATTTTGCATGGTTATTTTGGTATGGGTGATAACTGGAAGTCACTTGGAATCAAATTTGCAGAAAATTATGAAGTGCATCTAATAGACCAACGAAATCATGGACGAAGTTTTCATTCAGATGAATTTGATTATGAATTGTTGGTTGAAGATTTATATACTTATGTGTCTCATTTTCAATTAGAAAAGATCTATTTACTAGGGCATTCTATGGGAGGGAAAACGGGGATGTTATTTGCGGTTAATTACCCAGAACTTGTTGAGAAATTAGTAGTTGTAGATATTTCTCCGAAGACCTATAAACCACATCATGATGAAATTTTACAAGGGCTAAATTCAATTGATTTTTCGATACAGAATACCCGTAAATTGGTTGATGAAAAGCTGGCAGAGCTCATTCCGACTGTAGGTGTTCGTCAGTTTTTATTAAAAAATGTATACTGGAAAGAAAAAGGAGAATTAGACTTCCGATTTAATTTACAGTCTCTTACAGAAAATAATGATGAAGTTGGTGTCGGTTTGCCATCGTTTACAACTTTTGAAGGAGAAACCTTGTTCTTAAAAGGCGAAAATTCTGATTATATTTCTATTCATAAAGACCTGCTTTTAAAAGCACACTTTCCAATTTCAGAATTGGTAACTATTAAAAATTCGGGGCATTGGCTGCACGCAGAAAATCCTACTGATTTTTATGCTGAAGTTTTAAGTTTTTTACGTGCTGTTTCCAGAAAGTGAAGGGAACTTGTCCTGCAAGGTTTTAAAAACCTCATAAGATACCTTGATTAAACTTTTGTCTGTTTGATAAAATACTTATTGGACAGGCTTAAATAGGTTAATCGATACTGTTGCTAAATCAGAATTTGGATATTTTTTAAACGAATTTTTATCTGTAATTAAGCCAGCTTCTTCCAAAACAGTTGTGAATTCTTTAATTTCAACAATATATTGATCTGAATATCCATGCGTAGCATCATATGCTGTAGCGGCTGTTAATCCAATGTTTTTTGCAATGAGTTCTGGTTTTACGGTATGTAGCTCAATTAGCAATAAGCCAAATTTTTGAACATAAGGAGTCCACTTTTCAAAATGCTGTTTTAGTGATTCAGAAACTAAATTGTTATTGATTCTTTTTCCTTCAAAGGCATAAGACCCTGTTGATGAACTGGTTCTTAATGAGGCTGTTTTCTTAGGGTCTTTCCACATTCTATTATGATCTAAAAAAGCTCGTACATTTAATAAATCTTTTAAATCAATAGCGTATTTGTCTTTTAAATCTGTGGCCAACAAATCTGGATTCCCAATGTCTCCCCAAATAATTTTCGCCCATATATCTGCCTGAATTAATTTATCTCTAGAAACTTTCAATGCGGCTTCATTATAATCTACGCCAATAATTGTCAGCGGATATTCATCTAAAATAGTGCCTCGATAGGTCTGACTTTCAATCACCGAAAATAAATGCTGCAAAAAGGCACCGTTTCCACATCCCATATCAAGAATTCCTTTGGGTTGTTCATCAATAGGTTTGTTAAAAAGACCGATAACAATTTCATCGACTATTTTAAAGTATGAGGCATGTGCGCCACCACTTCCCCAAACATTCATTTCTCTGTCTACATGAATTTCTTTGCGTCCTTTTTCTGAGTTTTTAAGAATTAAAGGGTTTCCAAATAGCAAATGATCTAATTTTCTCAATGTTGGAATGTACGAAACTGTAACGCCGTAGGCACTTGCTCTTTTTGCAAAAAACAAACCTTGCTCTGTAAATTCATAAGAATCGTTGATTTTTTGGAACCAGTCCAGCGTTGTTAAAATGTCGAGTAATCTGCCAAATACAAGGGGGTCTTTGTGAAATTCTTCAGGTCTAAAACGGGTTTCCATAAAGTACTTATGAAACATGCCTGTCATTCCTAAATGTACCAATGTAGGCGCTATAATAATGCCTTCAATGTGAATAAGTAATTGCTCTTGAATCGTTTTGATTTTCGCATCAGAAGAAATTGTTATTCCGAATTTGTTTTGATACTTTTTGAAAGTACTTTCTAACTTTAAAAAGGGCTCTGCTTCAAGTATTCTGGAATGGTAGTTTTCTGAAATCTGGAGAATTTCTACAACATCTTTATACATGTCAAAGTAGTTGTAAGCAATTTCAGAAGCTTCATTTGTTTTGTAATAAACGCTGTTTTCTGAATTGCTTACATGCTGAGTAAGCCAGCCTTGCGAACATAAAGTCCTGAGTGCGATGTTCAAATACCCTTCATTTGCCTTGAAGGTTGTTGTAAGTTCTTTTAAAGAAACCGTATTGTGTTTTAGCAGGTAATCTGTAACCCCTTTTTCTTTTAGAGCATATGCTGCAGGAGCAGTAACTATTCCGTCAAGGTGGCGAAATAATTTATTTCTGAAGATAGACTGTTGTTGTTTTGAAAGCATTCTTATATAGAATTTAGCAAACGAAAAGGTATTAATTGTTAAAGCTAAGAAAAATTGACGAATCAGAATACATCCTGTCAAAAAAGCAATAAAAAATCTCTTTTTCTGCCGTTTTTACAGGAAACGAAAATTGGTATCATTTTGGATATTAGTCTTTTATCATTAAAAGTTCACCGCTAAAAAACACAAAAATGAAAACACTCTTAAAATTATTGTTAACAGCAGTTGCTGTTGTCGTCTTGGCAACTATTTTACCAGGAATACATATTGTAAGTTATACAACCGCAATTTGGGTTGCCTTTGTAATTGCCATCTTAAACATGTTTGTCCGTCCGTTACTAATCCTCTTTACATTGCCAGCAACCATTCTTAGTTTGGGCTTGTTCCTGTTTGTAATAAATGCCATTATTATTTTGTTGGTAGGAAATTTGGTCAGAGGGTTTGCAGTAAGCGGGTTCTTTACCGCACTATTATTTAGTGTGTTATTGTCTGTTTTTAGATCGGTGTTGTTTGGCTTGATAAAAGAAGAAAAGAAAAAATAAGCGATGCTATTAGTGCTTATTTGCTAATAATTGGGCATTGCTGCTAGAATAATTAAAATAGAACTATTTAAACCTTTGCGAAGTTGGTAAAAATCACTAGTTTTGCAGCCAATTTTTTAAGATTAAATTGATACCATGAATATTACAAAAGAAAATATAGATGCATTAAATGCAGTTGTAAAAGTTGATATTGTTGTAGAAGACTATCAAACAAAAGTGTCAGAAGTTTTACAAGATTACCGTAAAAAAGCAGATATCCCAGGATTTAGAAAAGGACATGTGCCAATGGGAATGGTAAAAAAGCAATACGGAAAATCGGTAATGATTGATGAAGTAAATAAATTATTACAAGAGTCTTTAAATACATATTTAACCGAAGAAAAACTAGATATTTTAGGAAATCCATTGCCTAGAGTTCAAGAAGATTTCTCTTGGGATACAGATACTTTTTCATTCGAATTTGAATTAGGACTTGCTCCAGAATTTAAGGTTGATTTATCTGCAAAGAAAAAAATAACACAATACAACATTGTTGCAGATGATAGCTTGATTGATAAAGAAGTTGAAAACTTGCAATCTCGTTATGGTAAAATGAACTCTCTAGATACCGTAAGAGCAGCAGCAAATGTAACAGGGACTTTTGTAAACGAAGAAAAAGAGATTAGTAAAAAATCAACTATTTCTTTAAAAGATATCAAAGGGAAATCAAACTTAAAAAAGTTTGTGGGTGCTAAAGTTGGTGATGTTGTTGAGTTGAAAACAAAAGGCTTGTTTAGTGATGATCATAAATTGATGGGAGCTTTAGGCTTGTCTCATGATGAAATTCACGGATTGGCAATTGCACTTACGTTTACTGTTGAAGAAATTACAGAAACTGAATTGGCAGAATTAGACCAAGAATTGTTTGATAAATTGTTTACAGACGGAAGTGTGAAGACAGTTACCGAATTAAGAGATAAAATAAAAGAAGATGCTGAAAAGCAATTTCAATCGCAAGGAGATCAGCAATTACTAAATGCTGTTACAGAATATTTAGTAGAAAATACAAAATTTGATTTGCCTTCAACATTTTTACAAAAATGGATGGCAACTGCTGGTGAGAATCCAATATCAGAAGAAGAAGCGGCGGCTGAATATAAAAAATCTGAAAAAGGATTGCGTTACCAATTGATTGAAGGAAAGATCATGACAGATAACAACCTTAAATTAGATCATAAAGAATTGGTAGACTACGCAAAAGGATTTATCAAAACACAAATGGCTCAGTTTGGAAATATGAATCCAGAAGAAAAAGAATTGGATGATATTGCAGGAAGAATCTTAGGAAATCCGGAAGAAGCAAAACGTTTGCAAGAACAATTGGTGAGTCATAAGTTGATTACTTTCTACAAAGAAAACATCACCTTTAAAACCAAAAAAGTCTCTTACGAAGACTTTATCAAAGAGGTGTATAAATAATAGCCACTAAAAATGGTATTCAAAAACTCCTTTATTCAGTTAGAGGAGTTTTTTTAGTAAGAAACTGTAACAAAATATTAACTTAATAGTTCTTATATTTACAGCTCAAAACAATAAAAATACTCAAAGAATGGATTACGGAAGAGAATTCGAAAAATACGCAACAAAACACCACGGAATAAGCAGTACTTATTTTGGGAAAATAACGAGTAGTGTAACACCATATATTATGGAAGAACGCCAAATGAACATTACACAAATGGATGTTTTCTCTCGTTTGATGATGGATAGAATCATCTTCTTAGGAGCAGGAATAAGCGATCAAGTTGCCAATATCATTCAGGCGCAATTGTTGTTTTTAGAAAGTGTAGATTCTTCTAAAGACATTTCAATTTACATCAATTCTCCAGGAGGAGGCGTGTACGCAGGTTTAGGGATTTATGATACGATGCAGTTTATAAAGCCAGATGTTGCTACAATTTGTACAGGAATGGCAGCTTCTATGGGCGCCGTTTTAATGTGTGCAGGAGCAAAAGGAAAACGATCTGCATTGCCACATTCAAGAATTATGATTCACCAACCATTAGGAGGTGCACAAGGGCAAGCATCAGATATAGAAATTACTACTCGCGAAATTTTGAAACTGAAAGATGAATTGTATGAAATTATTTCCAAACATTCTGGACAAACCATTGAAAAGGTACACGATGATTCTGATAGAGATTATTGGATGAAAGCTGCTGAAGCGAAAAAATACGGAATGATTGATGAAATTTTAGAACGAAAATAAAAATGTTGCCATTGTGATTCCTTTCGAAAATTTGAAAGGAATTGCAATGATAAATTGAATAAAAGAGAAGAATTATGTCGAAAGAAGAAAATTTAGAATGTTCATTTTGTGGTCGTAAAAAGGCAGAAACAAATTTGTTAATTGCTGGTATCGACGCACACATTTGTGACAAATGTATTGAGCAAGCCAACGGAATTTTAGATGAAGAAGTTACCGAGACAAAATCGATCGGATTGTCTAAAGAATTGATCATAAAAAAACCGAAAGAAATTAAAGGCTTTTTAGATCAGTATATCATTGGTCAAGATGATACAAAAATATCGATGGCGGTTGCTGTTTACAATCACTATAAACGATTGTTGCAGTCAAAAGACGATGAAAATGAAGTAGAAATAGAAAAGAGTAACATCATTTTAGTTGGTGAAACAGGTACGGGTAAAACATTAGTTGCTCGTACAATTGCCAAAATGTTGAGCGTCCCGTTTTCTATTGTTGATGCAACAGTGTTAACGCAAGCAGGCTATGTTGGAGAAGATGTTGAAAGTATTTTAAGCAGATTACTGCAAGCAGCAGATTATGATGTGACCAAAGCAGAACGCGGAATCGTTTTTATTGATGAAATAGATAAAATTGCCCGTAAAGGAGATAATCCGTCTATTACCAGAGATGTTTCTGGAGAAGGCGTGCAACAAGCCTTATTGAAGTTATTAGAAGGATCAGTTGTAAATGTGGCTCCGAAAGGAGGAAGGAAACATCCAGATCAAAAATTTATAGAGGTCAATACAAAAGATATTTTATTTATCGCAGGAGGTGCTTTTTCTGGAATTGACAGAATCATTAGCAAGCGTTTAAACATGCAAGCTGTTGGTTATAGCGCTTCTGTTGCTGAAGATAAGATTGATGAAGATAATTTATTGCAATACATTATTCCGTTAGATTTAAGATCTTTTGGATTGATTCCTGAAATTATTGGAAGATTACCTGTGTTAAGTCACATGGATCCATTGGATGCAGAAACATTAAGAGCCATATTGACCGAACCCAAAAATTCGATCATCAAACAATATGAAAAGCTGTTTTCTATGGACGATGTTTCTTTTGAAATTGAAGAAGATGCATTGCAATACATTGTAGAAAAAGCAATAGAATATAAGTTAGGTGCTCGTGGTTTGCGTTCTTTGTGTGAGGCAATCTTAACAGAGGCCATGTTCGAATTGCCAAGTTCTGATGAAAAAGAATTTACCGTAAGTAAAGAATATGCAGAAGCAAAGTTGACAAAAACGACTTTAAAGAAACTAAGGGCAGCTTCATAATAAAAAAAGATCCCAAAAGGGTTTAAAAAACACTTTTGGGATTTGTTGTGTTAATTAACGAAATGATATCCAGAGAAACCATAGATCGCGTTTTTGAAACCGCCCGTGTAGAGGAGGTGATTGGTGAGTTTGTACAGTTAAAAAAAGCAGGAAGTAACTTTAAAGGACTAAGCCCATTTACAGACGAAAGAACTCCTTCTTTTATGGTGTCTCCAGTCAAGCAGATTTGGAAAGATTTTAGTACAGGAAAAGGAGGGAATGCCATTTCTTTTTTGATGGAACACGAACACTATTCGTACCCAGAAGCCATCAAGTACTTAGCAAAAAAATACAATATTGAAATTGAAGAAACCGAGCAATCGGATGAGCAAAAACAGCAGTTAAACGAACGAGAAAGTATGTTTTTGGTGTCTAATTTTGCCAAAGATTTTTTTAACGATTTGATGCTGAATTCACAGCAAGGAAAGGCAATAGGTCTTTCTTATTTTAAAGAACGTGGTTTTAAAGATGAAACCATTGCCAAGTTTGAATTAGGCTATTGTAGAGACGAATGGGATCATTTTACAAAAGCTGCGTTGGCAAAGGGATACGATTTGAAGTATTTAGCGTCAACAGGATTGACGATTGTTAAGGGAGAGAAACAATTCGATCGATTTAAAGGTCGCGTATTGTTCCCAATTCATAGTATGTCTGGAAGGATTCTTGGTTTTGGAGGTCGAATTCTAACCAATGATAAAAAAGCTGCAAAATATTTAAACTCTCCCGAAAGTGATATTTACCATAAAAGTAAAATCTTATACGGAATTTATCAGGCGAAAAAGGAAATTGCCAAGCAAGACAATTGTTTTTTGGTGGAAGGGTATACCGATGTGATTTCCCTTCATCAATCGGGAATTGAAAATGTAGTAGCCTCTTCAGGTACCGCATTAACGCCAGATCAAATACGCTTGATACGAAGGTTGACACAAAACATTACGGTGCTTTTTGATGGTGATGCTGCTGGACTTAGAGCTTCTGTTCGCGGAATAGATTTGATTTTAGAGCAAGGAATGAATGTGAAAGTGGTGTCTTTTCCTGAAGGAGAAGATCCTGATAGTTTTGCAAAATCACATTCAGATGCTGAGTTAAAAGAGTATTTAGATACTGCTGCTCAAGATTTTATCAGTTTTAAAGTTTCTTTATTGATGCAAGAGGCTAAAAATGATCCTGTTAAAAAAGCAGGACTCATCAGAGACATTGTTACCAGTATTTCTAAAATTCCAGATACCATTCAGCGAGAAGTATATGTGCAAGAATGTGCACGTATTATGGATATTTCAGAGCGAGTTTTATTTAGTGAATTGGCTCAAATGATTGCTAAAACTGATAAAGAAGAAGCAAAAAAATACCAGACAAGCCAAAAGTCATTTGAAGTTGTCAAAGCCCAAACAACACAATTAGAAGAAGTAGATCAACTGGGGATTCTAGAAAAAGAAATTATCAGAATCTTGTTGCTGTATGGAAATGAAGAAGTAGACTTTATTGATTCTATTGAAGTGGTAGATGAAGAGGGGAAAACGTCTTTTGAAAAAGAAACCTATAGCAATCAAGTCTCAAAAGAACTGTATTTAAACTTGCAAGAAGACGAAATTGAGTTTACCAATCCTACTTTCAAGACTGTTTATTATGAGTTGATTCATCAATTAAATCAACAAGAAAAAATAGTTGTAGAGCAGTTGATAAACCATGAAAATGAACAGATTGCAAATGAGGTTACAGGGATTTTAATGGATGAAGAAAAATATGCATTGAGTGATTGGGAACGAAAAGGTATTTTTATAACAGGAATTAATAAGATTCTTCCAAAATTAGTGACAGAAGTTATTTTAAATTTACGTAGAATTTTGATAGAACGAAAAATTAATGAGATTATGGACGAGGCGAAATCGCAAAAATCTACTGTAATAAACCTTGAGCTAATTACCAATTATACAGGACTTAAGAAGCGATTATTTGAAAAGCTAAATAGGGTAATTTGATGTTTCTTTATTGATTTGCTAATTTTTTTGTAACTTAGTCTTTGCTAAAAGGAAAGAACATGAAAAGATCATTACAAATATTAAGAATACTTCAGCTATTTATCATTTTGCCATTTTCAATTTTTAAAGGCTCTAAAAAAAGAGCATACGGCAAAATAAAAAGATTGATGGTTTCTGCAAACTTGCTTTAATATTTCGGAATAATACAGACAGGAATTGGTACTATTTTGTGCTGATTGACGCTATTTAGATGGCTGTATATTTTATATACCTCTAGTTTTCTTCCTGTAAAATCTATTTCCTTTTTGTTTTCGGACTTCATTTGCATTGCCCATTCTAGTTCATCGTAAGAGGCTCCTATTTGGTCTTCGTCTGTCCTATTATCTCCAAACAAACCATCGGTTGGTTGTGCATTTTGAATCGCTTCAGAAATGTTTAAATAGTTAGCCAATTCATAAACTTCCGATTTTACCAAATCTGCAATTGGGCTTAAATCGACACCTCCATCACCATATTTTGTAAAGAAACCAACACCAAAATCTTCCACTTTATTTCCAGTTCCTGCAACTAACAGCTCTTTTAATCCAGCAAAATAATACAAAGTAGTCATTCGTAATCTTGCACGTGTGTTTGCCAGAGATAAGTCTACTTGTGCAGAGGACACTGTTTTAGGAACGATTTGTTTGAAATTTTCAAAAGAACTTGTCAAGTCAACTTTAACACGATCAACATTTTTAAACGTGTTTTTCAACTGTTCTATATGTTTATGGGCTCTGGTAACCTGGCTCTCAGCTTGGTGAATGGGCATCTCTAAGCATAAAACCTGTAAGCCTGTTTTTGCACACAACGTAGAGGTAACGGCAGAATCTATTCCTCCAGAAACTCCAATAACAAAACCCTTAACATTGGCTTTTGTAGCATATTCTAAAAGCCAGTTTACAATATGTTCTGCTACCTTTTCTGTGTTCATATACAAACTATTTTAGTATTTTTGTCGTTTCTAAACTAGAAGCTAATATACAAAGATAATGCGGAACTGTTTTTTCATTTTTTTACTATCTATGACACTGTTTTCTTGTGATTTTTCATCAGAAGAGCGTATAGATGTAAGCGCCATAGATATTAAAGTTTCTGTGTCTAGGTTTGATATTGATTTTTACAATACAGAGACCAGTACACTTGCAGAGACAAAAAGAGGCTATCCCCTGCTTTTTCCTGAAAATGTACCTGATAGTGTTTGGATTAAAAAACAACAGGATACCGACGAAAGAGAATTGTTTGCAGAAACTCAGAAAATTTATGCTGATTTTAGTGTATTGAAAAAGCAATTGACCACGCTTTTTAAGTACATAACATTTTATAATCCGAAGTTTAAAGCGCCGAAAATAATCACGTTAATTAGCAATATTGATTATGAAAGTAAGGTGATTTATACCAAAGAGGTGTTGCTGATTTCTTTGGATGTGTATTTGGGAAAAAGTCATCCTTTTTATGATAATTTTCCGAAATACATCAAACAAAATTACCATAAAGGTCATGTGGTGGTAGATGTAGCAAATGCAATCATCAATAGGCAAGTTCCTGCATCAACAACCAGAACGTTCTTAAGTAAAATGATTGAAGCTGGAAAAAGGTTGTATCTGTTAGATGCATATCTTCCAGAAGTTACTGACGAAGAGAAAATAGGCTATGAAAAGCAAAAATTAGAGTGGGCACAACGTAATGAAAGTCAAATTTGGAAATATTTTATTGAAAATGAATTGCTGTATAGTACAGATACCAAATTGAACCAACGCTTTATAGACGATGCTCCTTTTTCAAAGTTTTATAAATTGCAAGACAACTTGTCTCCTGGTAGAATAGGGGCTTGGTTTGGTTGGCAAATTGTACGTTCTTATATGAAACATAATGATGTATCTTTGCAGCGCTTATTAAAAACGGAAACAGAAGAAATTTTTAAAAAATCAAAATACAAACCTAAAAAATAATGGCAGTAAAACACAACTCAGAAATTCGAATAAAAGTAGGTTTAGACGAAAATAAAGTTCCGGAAACAATTGTCTGGACAGCAGAAGATGGCGGCATTAAAGATGCAGAGACAAAAGCGATTATGCTTTCTGTTTGGGATTCGATCAAAAAAGACACGTTGCGTATGGATCTTTGGACAAAAGACATGCCTGTAGATGAAATGAAGCAATTCTTTCATCAAACATTAGTGGCAATGGCTGCTACTTTTGAACGTGCTACTGACGATCAAAAAATGAGCGCAACGATGCGAGATTTTTGTGAGTATTTTGCTGAAAAACTAGAGCTAAAAAAATAAACTTAATGATTGTTTATGGTATTGATGATGAAGTTATAGTCATCAGAGCTATTTACAAAATCCAATTGAGAAACGTCAATAATAAGGGTGTTTAAGTTTTGTTGTGTTTTTATAAAAGTGGTATAACCATTGTGGATTTTTTCGAGGTATTCTGGTGTGATATTTTGCTCATAGCTACGCCCTCTTTTTTTGATATTTTTGATCAATCGGTCTGTGTTTTGAAACAAATACACATATAAATCAGGCTTTGTAATTTCCTTATACATCAAATCAAACATTCTTCTGTATAAAATGTATTCTTCTTTTTGCAGCGTAACTTGTGCAAAGATCAAAGATTTAAAAATATAGTAGTCGGAAACGATTAAGTTTTTAAACAAGTCGAATTGTGCTAAATCATCCGTTAATTGCTGATATCTGTCTGCTAAAAAACTCATTTCTAAAGGAAAGGCAAAACGTTCTTTGTCTTCATAGAATTTTGGAAGAAAAGGATTGTCAGCAAAACGCTCTAACACTACTTTTGCATTGAACTCGTCTGACATCATTTTGGCCAAGCTTGTTTTTCCTGCGCCAATATTTCCTTCAATAGCAATGTAATTGTATTTTTCTGTCAAAGGGACTGGCCTTGTAAGTGTTTCGGTAATTTTTGTAATTTCAGAGGTGTCTTTGCAGTTGTCTAAGCATTTTGACACGTAAATTTTCTCAATAGGATGTAAGGTGTCTTTTGCAATTTCAGCTAAAGGAGTCAACACAAATTTACGTTCTAGCATTCTTGGATGAGGGACAATTAGTTCTTTTGAAAAAATGCTTTCGTCATCAAACAGCAATACATCAATGTCTATCGTTCTATCTGTATGGGTATTTTTTTCTTTCCGAACTCTGCCCAGCTTAGTTTCTATGTCTAATAAATAGGCAATCAATGTTTCAGGAGGTAAATAGGTAGAGACCTTTATGCAGGTGTTTAAGAAATCATCTCCTTTAAACCCTAATGCAGGTGTTTTATAAACGGAGGCTATTTCTAAAACAGCGCCTATTTTCTCTGCAATTAAAAGCACCGCTTTTTGAAGGCTTTCAAGCTTGTTTCCTTGATTGCTTCCTAAAGATAAGTATGTGATTCGCTGAATTTTCATAAGTGGATTACAAAGAAACTAAATCTAAATAGAATAGAATAGTGAACCATAAAAAAAGCACCAAAATAATTTTGGTGCTTTTTGTGTAATGTATAGTCTGTAAGAGATTATCTATCTTCTCTTGGTTTTCTATCGTCTCTACGACCGCTGTTTCTGTTATCTCTACCGCGGTTGTCACGTCCTCTATTGTTGTCTCTTGGAGGTCTTTCAACAAAACCTTCTGGTTTTGGTAAAAGAGCTTTACGAGATACTTTTTCTTTACGAGTTCTTGGGTCTAAACCAAAGTACTTCACATCAAAAACATCTCCCATGTTTACAACATCACTTACATTTTCAGTACGTTCCCAAGCCAATTCGCTTACGTGTAATAACACTTCGTTTCCTGGAGCGTCCATATATTCTACAACAGCGCCAAAATCTAACATTTTAATTACTTTAACTTCGTAAACACTATCTTTTTCAGGTTTGAATAAAATAGCATCTATTTTTGCTAAAACAGCATTGATACCTTCTTTTCCTACACCTAAAATTTCAACGATACCTTCTTCAGTTACTGGATCTTCGTTAATAACGATAGTTGTCTCAGTTTCTTTTTGCATCTCTTGAATTACTTTTCCTCCAGGTCCAATTAAAGCACCAATAAATTCATTAGGTACTCTACGTGTAACCATCGTTGGCGCATGTTCTTTAACGCTTTCAGCAGGAGCAGCAATCGTATCTGTTAATTTACCTAAGATATGTAAACGTCCTTCACGAGCTTGCTTTAATGCATTTACTAAAATCTCGTAAGACAATCCTTTTACTTTGATGTCCATTTGACATGCTGTAATTCCTTCAGAAGTTCCTGTTACTTTAAAGTCCATATCACCTAAATGATCTTCATCACCTAAAATATCAGACAATACAGCGTAACGATCACCGTCAGAAATCAATCCCATTGCAATACCAGAAACAGGTCTTATCATTTGAACTCCTGCATCCATTAAAGCCATTGTACCAGCACAAACAGTTGCCATTGAAGAAGAACCGTTAGATTCTAATACTTCACTTACAACTCTTACTGTATAAGGACAATCGTCTGGAATCATTCCTTTCAATCCACGTTGAGCCAAGTTTCCGTGACCAACTTCTCTACGAGAAGTTCCTCTTAACGGACGTGCTTCTCCAGTACAAAAAGGAGGGAAGTTATAATGTAAATAGAATGTTTCTTCACCTTCATAAGAAGGCATGTCTATTTTATTTGCTTCTCTAGAAGTTCCTAAAGTAACGGTTGCCAATGCTTGTGTTTCTCCTCTTGTAAAAATAGAAGAACCATGTGTAGAAGGTAAATAATCAACCTCACACCAGATAGGTCTAATATCGGTAGTTTTTCTTCCGTCTAAACGCAAGCCTTCAGCCAATGTTAATTCACGAATTGCAGCTTTTTGAGCCTTGTTGAAATATTTCCCAACCAATTCTGCATGTTCTGCTATTTCTTCTTCAGTAAATGAAGCAATTACTTCTTCTTTTATACTTGCAAAAGCTTCTGTTCTTTCAGCTTTAGAAGTTCCTTTTTTAGCAATAGCGTAACATTTATCATACGTAAGCTCATGTATTTTTTTCGCTAATTCTTCATCTTCTCTTTCCCCTTCATATTCACGAACTTCTTTTTTACCAAATGCTTCTGCTAAACGAACTTGAGCAGCACATTGTATTTTAATAGCTTCGTGTGCAAATTTAATAGCTTCTGCCATTTCTTCTTCACTACACTCATCCATTTCACCTTCTACCATCATTACAGAGTCTGCAGAAGCACCAATCATCATATCTATGTCAGCTTCAGCTAATTGTGCTCTACTTGGATTGATAACAAATTCTCCATTTACTCTTGCAACTCTAGCTTCAGAAATAGGACATTCAAAAGGGAAGTCACTTAATTGTATTGCTGCTGATGCTGCTAAACCTGCTAGTGCATCTGGCATTACATTTTCATCATGAGACATTAACTGAATCATTACTTGTACTTCTGAATGGTAATCTTTTGGAAATAATGGACGTAAAACACGGTCTACAAGACGCATCGTTAATACTTCTCCATCACTTGGTCTAGCTTCTCTTTTAAAGAAACCTCCTGGATATCTACCAGCAGCAGCAAATTTCTCTCTATAGTCTACTGTTAATGGTAAAAAATCCACAGGGCTTTGTTTGTAGTTTGATACTACGGTACACAATAACATTGCGTCTCCCATTCTTACAACAACTGAACCGTGTGCTTGTTTTGCTAACTTACCGGTTTCTAATGAGATGGTTCTTCCATCTCCAAGGTCTATAACCTCGCTAAATACTTTTGGAATCATACGTTTTAATTCTAATTTTTTTACTTGATTAATGCGTTGTGTGTTGTTGTGTGTGTTCTTTCCAATGGATGTAAAATAAAAAAGAGGCACATTTATAGCGCCTCTTTTTTTGTTAGGTTTTATTTTCTAATTCCTAATTCTTTGATAATCACACGATATCTGTTGATTTCAGTTTTCCTTAGATAATCTAATAAACTTCTACGTTTACCTACCAATTTTACTAATGAACGTTCAGTGTTATAATCTTTACGATTATTTTTTAAATGTTCTGTTAAATGGTTGATTCTAAATGTGAACAAAGCAATTTGCCCTTCTGAATTTCCAGTGTCAGTTGCTGACTTACCGTGTTTTGAAAAGATTTCCTCTTTTGCTACTTTTGTTAAATACATGCCAATATTGATTTAAATGATTTTTATGTACTCAATGAATTTTTTCATTGAAATTGAAGCCGCAAATATACAATTATTTTTTATAACTTGTTGAAATAATTAAAAAGAAGATGGTCTTTTTAAACCTTTTTAAAATCGAATAGTCAAAGAGTATATATTAACAATTAAGAACTAAAGCCATGATTTTAAATAAATTTAAAAAAGCAATTTACTTTTTGCCTATTTTGGGTTTTGTATTGCTGTTCTCTTGTTCAGGAGATGAATCTGAAATGTTAGAAAAAATATTGTCAATAGAAGAGATACAAAAAAGTATTTTAATAGAAGAGTTAGCTGCGGATGTAAATGAGATTATAGATCAAGACGCAATAGATGTTGCCTATAGTGGAAAAGGTACGGGTATTAATTCTGGTACTTGCCCTGCTAGAACGATGGTTCGTACTTCTACAGGAAGAACAGTAACATTAGATTTTGGAACAGGTTGTACTGGTAGAAATGGAAAAGAATTCGCAGGAAAGATTATAATTGAATATACTAAAAATACATTAGGGTCATCAAAAACAGTTACTTTTGATGAGTTTTCGATAAATCAAAATGCTATTGATGGGAGTAAATCTATTGTTCGTTTAAAGGAGAATGATTCTGGAAATCCAGAATCTACAATTTCTATTGATATAACAATTACATTGACTTCTGGAGAGGTTGTTTTTAAAAAAGGGATTAGAGTAAGAGAAAAAATAGAAGGAAAAACAACTAGAGCTCGAGGTGATGATGTGTGTTCTATTTCAGGAAGTTGGGAATCAGTAAATAGAAAAGGTGTTGCTAGAGCTTCTACAATTACAACGAATTTACGTAGAGAATATGCGTGTAGATATATAGTAAGTGGAGTTCTTGAAATTTCTAGAGACGGTATAAAAGCAACATTAGATTTTGGTGATGGAACCTGTGATAATAAAGCAACTGTTACTGATGCCAATGGAAAAACTAAAGAGATTTCTTTAAAAAGATAAATCTAAAAAATACGACATAAAAAATGCCAGTTAATTAGCTGGCATTTTTTATTTTATGATCTGATGGGTAGATTTTGGATTAAATCGATATACAGATTAATTTGTTTTTTCAAGTTTTTACGTTTGTAAATTCCATCTAAAAAACCATGTTCTAATAAGAATTCTGAACGTTGGAATCCTTCTGGAAGTTCTTTTCCTGTAGTGTCTTTTACAACTCTCGGTCCTGCGAATGCAATCAAAGCATTTGGTTCTGCAATATTAATGTCTCCAAGCATTGCATACGAGGCTGTTGCGCCTCCAGTTGTAGGATCTGTACATAATGAAATGTACGGAACTTTAGCTTCGGCTAATTGCGCTAATTTGGCAGATGTTTTTACTAGTTGCATTAACGATAATGAGGCTTCCATCATTCTGGCACCACCAGATTTAGAAATCATTAAAAACGGAATTTCATGTTGGATAGCATACTCAATTGCTCGTGCAATTTTTTCTCCTACCACGGAACCCATTGATCCGCCAATAAAAGCAAAATCCATTGCGGCAATTACAAGGTCTTTGCCTAAAGATTTTCCAACAGCTGTTCGAACAGCATCATTTAATTTGCTTTTTTTTGTTGCTGCTTTTACACGGTCTGTATACTTTTTTGTGTCTTCGAATTTTAAAGGATCTAAAGAAGTTAAGTTTGGGTTTAATTCTTTAAATATGTTATCGTCAAAAAATATTTCGAAATATTCTTTGCTTCCTATTCGTACATGATAGCCATCTTCTGGACTTACATATAAGTTGCTTTTTAATTCTTCAGTATCTATAATTTTACCGCTAGGTGTTTTGTACCACAATCCTTTAGGAATGTCTTTTTTGTCTTCTGTAGCAGTCTGTATGCCTTTATCTTTACGTTTAAACCAAGCCATTATTTAGTTGTTTTAATTTTATCGGTTGTTGTATATAAACGGCTAAAATAAGATATCTAATTGATTAAGCAAGTGTATTTACATTGTTTAAGTCTTCAAAAGCAGATTTTAAACGTTCTTTAAATGTAAGCTCTCCTTTACGTAACCACCCTCTAGGATCGTAGTGTTTTTTGTTTGGAGCATCGCTTCCTGTTGGATTCCCAATTTGAGATTGTAAGTACACTGTTTTTTCTGAAAAATAATCTCTAATACCTTCCATAAATGCATATTGTAAATCCGTATCAATATTCATTTTTATAACTCCATAAGAAATTCCTTCTCTAATTTCTTCTACTGTAGAACCTGATCCGCCATGAAATACAAAATCGATGGTATTATGAGGAACATTGTATTTTTTAGAAATATACTCTTGCGAGTTTCTTAAAATTTTTGGAGTTAATTTTACATTTCCAGGTTTGTAAACACCATGAACATTTCCAAACGCAGCTGCAATTGTAAATTGCGGGCTCACTTTTAATAACTCTTCATACGCAAAAGCAACTTCTTCTGGTTGTGTGTATAGTTTAGAAACATCTACATCAGAATTATCAACTCCATCTTCTTCTCCCCCAGTAATTCCTAATTCAATTTCCAACGTCATTCCCATTTTACTCATACGAGCTAAATACCCTTTGCAAATTTCAATGTTTTCTTCAAGAGGCTCTTCAGATAAGTCAATCATATGAGAACTGTACAACGGAACACCAGTTTCTGCGAAATGTTTTTCACTTGCGTCTAACAAACCATCAATCCATGGGAGTAATTTTTTGGCTGCATGATCGGTATGTAAAATTACAGGAACTCCATAAGCTTCTGCCATTTGATGTACGTGTTTTGCACCAGCAATGCCACCAGCAATTGCCGCTTTTTGATTTTCGTTGGATAAGCCTTTTCCTGCATTAAAATGTGCGCCACCATTTGAAAACTGAATAATAACAGGTGCGTTCAATTCTTTTGCAGTTTCTAATACTGCATTTACGGTGTTAGAACCGATAACGTTTACCGCTGGTAAAGCAAAACCTTTCTCTTTTGCAAATTTAAAAATTTCTTGAACAGCATTACCTGTAGCAACTCCGGGCTTGATATTATGACTCATGATCATTTCGTTTTTATAGTGGAAATTAAGGAATCAAAAGTAATCAATTTTTAAATCAACAAATCTATTTAGCAAAATAAAATAACGAAAACGTTATAGATTTGTCACTCAAATTATTAGAAAGGATAGTTAATTCCAACATTAAAAACACCTTGCTTAAAGGTGTAGTTACTAAACCATTTTTGATCTTTTGGCAGATATGGCTCGTATGTTTTAAATCCGTAATCAAAACGCAAGACTAAGAAGTTTAGGTCATATCGTATGCCAAAACCTGAGCCAACAGCAATTTGTTTGAGAGATGATAATCCATTGAATTTTGCATCGCTGTCAGTAAAGCTAGAATTTGTAATATCCCAAATGTTACCTGCGTCTATAAATAAGGCTCCTTTTACATTTCCTATCAAATCAAATCGGTACTCTAAACTTGTCAAGAACTTAAAATTACCCACATTGTATTCCAATTCTGGAGTAGTTGACCCTGGGCCTAAATCATATATTTGCCAAGCTCTTATGTCATTTGATCCACCAGCAAAATAACTCTTTGTAAAAGGAATTCCAGAGTCGCCATAAGGAACTACAATTCCTAAAAACGATCGAAATCCTAACACAGATCGACTCGAGACATTCCAAAATTGTTTGTATTCAATGTCCGTTTTAAAGTACTGTGCGATGGGTGTCTCTTGTATGGTTTTTACGCCATTGCTGTTTTTTTGATTGCTCAATAAGGCAAAAAAATTTCCTGAATTTGCAATACGGATCTTAAAGGAAGAAAACGTATTGTCTTTGTAATTTGTTTGATTATTGTAGTTGTAAGAATAGGCAATTGTAGGAATGATAAAGTTAGAGGTAATGATCGTATGTCGATTATTGACATTGGAATTCTCTTTATATTCTGTTGGGTTGCTTGCTTGAAAATTAGTGTCTTCATTTATCAATTTCATAAATGTTACAGCATTGTTTCTTGTTAATTGAAAGCCTAAATTACTGGGGTACACTTCTTCAATACGTTGTAGTTTTTCAAATTCAGAATTGTAGATATTAAAATAGTGACCACTATTTAAATTTCGGATATATTGTGCATTGAATAATTCAAGATGAATGGTCTTTTTTTTGTTGAATTTCCATTTGTAATCTACAATTGCGGTAATGGTTTGTTTGTCTAATCCAATATTTTTTTGAATTCCTGTTCCAATTGAAAATACTGTTTTTGGTGACATCCTTTTTGGAACCCATTCAGAGATTCCAAATGGAGCGACAAATCTGGGTATTTCCAAAGAAAGATCTACACCAATTTCCCAAGCATTGAAGAAGTCACTAGAACTACCAGATTTAGCAGAAGTATTAAAAAAGGATCCTAAAAAAGAGAACTTAAAAACCTCTGCCCCTTTAAATGTATTTCTATTTACAATAGAAAATTTACCAGAAACCCCGAGCTTCCTTAAATTAGAATGTGTGATTTCTGTTTCTGCACTAATGGTAAATTTTTCGTTAGGGGTCAAATAAATAGTAGCTTCTAACTCATTATTTTCTTTTTCGAAATACTTGATGCTAACGGCTTTAAAGTTTTTAAGAGATCTTAAATGGGTTCGTGTCAGGTTTCTAAGCGTATCGCTATAAATTTGGTTAGGTTTTATAAAAATAGACTGTGATAAGTATTTCGGATTGTAGGTTACCTTTTTATGCGCTATAAAATGAATGCCGTTGTAGTGTATGGTATCTAAATACAATTCTTCTTTTGTGTTATATGTGTAATCTGTATACACATTTACGTTGCTTATTTTTTTAATGGCAAATGGTTTGGAAATATACGTTCCGTTTTCTTCTACGATGTAATTGCTAGAGATCGTTAATTGAATATTTGTTTTATGGTCTGTTCTAGTAGAGTCGGCTTCAAAAAACATCATATTTTCATTCCCAGAAAAATTGTAAATTCCAGTATTCTGATATAACTTGGTAATACGTGCGGCTTCTTTTCTGAAATTTTGATCATTGTATTGGTCTCCAGATTTTAAAAATGTTTTTTCTGTGTCCGTTTTGTATATCGAATCTAAAATAGGAGAAGCGATTAGGTTTGTAATGGTGTCTAAAAACAAAGGTTTTCTTGAAGTAATATAATATGTAATCTTCCCTTTTTTATTGCTAAAGGTGTCTTTTTTTATTACAACTTTATTCTTAAAATAGCCTTGTGTCATGAAATATGCACTTAGATTATTCGCCGTTCTTTGGTTTTTTTTATCATTGATAATTACAGGAGTTTCACCGCTTTTTAAAAACCAGTTGTTAAGACCAATAAATGTATTGGCAAGCGCAATGCTTTGTTTTTCAGAAAACAGCCCTTTAAAAAAACGATAGGTTTTTGGGTTTCTTGTTCCCCATTCTTTAGGTGTTTTAGAATTTTTAGGGTTTCCTAAGTTGTGAAAATACAATGAAATAGGAAGCCATAAGACACGAGAATTGGGTTTCTGAACAAGATAATCATTCAATGCCTTGTTGGTGTTTTTCTTTTGATCAACGTAGATAGTGTTCTTTTTTAATAGATGTTCGTTTTTTGCAAGTCTTTTTACAGAACTACACGATACAGAGATTAAAATTATTAAAAGATAAAAAGAAACTTTTTTCATTAGTTTTGCACAAAGAATACGTTGTTTCAAAAGTACTATTTTTAGACGGTTTTTCTAATTTAAAATTAAAGGATGAATTTATCAAATAATCAACTCAAACTAATAGCTAGTTTACAACAAAAAAAGTATCGGCAAAAACACAAATTATTTGTTGCTGAAGGTGTTAAAGTTGTTGAGGAATTACTGAACTCTTCATTTGTTTTAGAAAAATTATTTAGTACCAATGATTGTGCCATTGATGTAGCTTCTGATCAAAAAATAGAAATAACAGCTGTCGAGCTCAAAAAGATAAGCCAATTAAAAACACCGAATAAAGTGTTGGGGTTGTTTCAGATTCCTGAAGAAAAAGAGGTTTCTTCAGAAGGTTTGGTTGTTGCTTTAGATGCAATTAACGATCCTGGAAACCTAGGAACAATTATTAGATTGTGTGATTGGTTTGGGGTTTCTCAATTAGTTTGCTCTAGTGATACGGTTGATTGTTTCAATCAGAAAGTTGTGCAAGCTTCTATGGGCTCTTTGACACGGGTGGATATTGTTTACACAGATTTATTGGAATTCTTACAAGAAACAAATGCATCTGTTTTTGCAGCAGATATGAATGGTAAAAATGTTTACAAAGCCAAATTACCAAAAGAGGCGGTGTTGGTTATGGGAAATGAGGCCAACGGAATTTCTAACAAAATTATGGATTTGGTGCACAGCAAAATTTCAATCCCAAGGTTTGGAAATACGCAACAAACAGAAAGCTTAAATGTGGCAACAGCAACAGCAATTTTATTAAGTGAGTTTATGAGAAGCTAGATTTTATAGTAGTTGTAGGGTAAATACACTATTCGAAAGAAAAGTTTAAAAAGACACCACGAGTTCCCATAAATTTGATAGGTGATGTCCATTTGCTGTTCAGATCGGTATCATATTTTAATTCATTGTTCAGTGCAAAAACGCCTCTAATAGAGGGTGAAAATTTAAAAAAAGACAAGTACAAGTCAATTCCGAGTCCTATCTCATACATAAAGTTATGTGTTTTCATTCTAAATTCTCCGCTTGCATTGTCATCCGAATTACGTTCATTACTAGAGAAATTATAATCATAAGAAATTCCAGCCAATACATAAGGTTTTACATTGTCCATTTTATCTGTACTAAACTTTAAGACCAAAGGAATGTGCAAATATGTAGATCCAATTTCTCGAATACTATCTTTTTCAGCATTGATATGTAAAAAAGTAATTGTTTTGGAGTTACTACTTAGGCCAGGTTCAAAACGTAAATTAATGTTTTTATGCAATCGTAAATCAGCAATGAGGCCGACATTAAATCCGATAGTAGGATTTACTTTAATAAGGGCGTTCGAATACGTGCTGGCTTTGTAGTTTAGTTTAAAATCATTTTGATTGAGCCCTAAATAAAAGCCATAATGAATCTTGTACTTGTCGAAATTTGGTAAATTTTCTACGCGATCTCTTTGTGCTAATAAAGAGTTTGAGAGAATAAGAAAACCTCCTAAAAGTATACGTTGTAAATTTTTCATTGTTTATTTTGTGGCCGTATAAATTGAAGCGACTCCAAAAGTTACAGGCATATCTGTTGCAGTACTAAACCCGTTTTTTAATAAAATATTGTTGAATTTTTCTCCGAAAGGAAAAGAATTTGCAGATTCTGACAAATAAGAATACGCAACTTTGTCTTTAGAAAACAATTTGCCAATTATTGGAAGAATTACAGAAGTGTGAAAATGATAGCCTTGCTTGTATGGAAATTTCCTTGGTACAGAGGTTTCTAAAATTACTAAAATTCCACCGGGTTTTAAAACACGGTTAATTTCTTGCAATCCTTTGTCTAAATTAGCGAAATTTCGAACGCCAAAAGAAACTGTAATGGCATCAAAAGCAGCATCTTCAAAAGGCATGTTTTCAGAATCGCCAACAATCATTTCTATCATTTCAGATAAATTTGCTTTGTCAATTTTTTCTTTTCCTACAGACAGCATTCCTTCAGAAATATCTAGGCCAATGATTTTATCTGGATGTAATTGCGATAGCATAATAGCTAAATCTCCAGTTCCAGTAGCGATATCTAAAATTTGTTTTGGGCTATTTCCCCCTACAATAGCCACTACTTTTTTACGCCATTTTACATCTATTCCGAAAGAAATGACTCTATTTAATTCGTCGTAATTTTCAGAAATGTTGTCAAACATTTGGGCCACTTGCTCTTTCTTTCCGAGGGTTGAATCTGTGTATGGTTTTATATTTTCTGACATTACTATGTGTTATTTTAAGTCAATTTTTCCTTTGGAAAAATATCCGAAGGACAAATGGGATTATCCGTTAATGGCAACAACTTCATTAATTTGATTTGGCAACATGTCTTTTAACATGGTCTCAATTCCGTTTTTTAACGTAATCGTAGAGGAAGGGCATCCGCTACAGGCACCTTGTAAAATAACACTTACAATTTTATGCTCTTTGTCATACGATTGAAATGCGATATTTCCTCCATCAGAAGCAACTGCAGGTTTTATATATTCTTCTAAAATGGCAATAATTTTAGTAGACGTTTCGTCTAAATTTTCAGCAGGGATTGTAGTGTTGTTTGCCGCTTCTGTTTCTTTTTTTGGAAGCTGTTTGATAATTGTTTTATTATCTTGAAGATACTTGCGGATAAAAGTTCGTAACTCTGGATAAATAGTTCCCCATTCTACCATGTCAAACTTTGTAATTGACACATAGTTTTCAGAAATAAATACTTCTTTTACAAATGGAAAGTGAAAAAGTTCTTGTGCCAATGGAGATGTAGCGTTAGCTTCGTCAATGTTTTTGCATTCAACATCTGTCGTTGTTAAAGATTTGCTAGAACCAAATTTCATCACAGCAGGATTTGGAGTAGTCTCTGCGTAGACTTCAATGACTTGTTTTTTTGTGGGTTCAGTTTCCGAAATAATCACATTGCCAGCTTGTAAATACGCCTCAATTTGTGCTCTGACTTCTTCTTGTACATCTTCCCATTCAACAATATCGTATTTTTGAATGGCAATAAAGTTAGCGGTGATAAATACCTTTTTCACAAAAGGTAAGTAGAATAATTGTTGTACCAACGGAGCATTTTTTGCCTCGTCAATGGTATTGAATTCATGACTCCCGCCATTCATTAAAATAGAAGTACTCACAAATTTAACAATGGTGTCATTGTTTGTGTTTTGTATAGAAATAGTAATGTTGCTCATCGTTTTATAGGACTAGTATTGCGTTTTGTAATGTACAATTGCTCGGCAAAATTAATGTAAAAAAGTGAATGAACCACAAAGACATCACAGGTTTATTTACCATGAGGTCTTTGCTAGAATAATGTATGCACTTACAGACTGAAAGTTACTGTAACGCTGATAATTCGATTGTCAATAGTTAAGTCTGCAGCATTTACCTCATTGTACTGTGGATAGAAATCATACAGTGCAGTATACGAACTATTTTGACACGAAAAATCTAATTTTGTATTCCCAAATTTATAACCAGCTCCAAAAGAGTAGCCTTTGTCATTGTCTGATTCAATGGCATTTTTATCTGAGCTTTGCTCATAGTGATATCCGCCTCTTAGACTGAATGCATTAAACCTCCATTCAGAACCAATGTTAATAGCATGCGTATTTTTTAAGTCATTTTCAAAAAATTGATTTTCGGAAGTAAAACCTGCATCAGAAAACTCCATTTTGGTATAATTTTTATAGCTGTAATCAATGCTGATTAAGCCATTTGAACCAAAAACATATGCCAAGCTTGCTGTAGTTTTTGCAGGTGTTTTTAGTTTGTAAGAAAAGCCTTGAGTTGGGAAATAGTCTCCTGCGGTATTATCGTAAATGGTATTGTCTCCCGTTATTTGTATTTCAGTGTCTCCGAAAAAACCATCATTGTTTATGATGTTTGTTTCTTCGTCGATTTTTGTAAACCAAATTGGAGTTTGGTAAGAAAATCCCAGACGTAATTTTTTAGTGGCTTTGTAAATCAAACCAGCACTTAGAGAAAATCCAGTTCCAAGTGTGTTGTTTTCTTGATAGAACGCTGCATTTAAAACAGTACCAGCGCCATCATTATTTTGCTCACTTAAGATAGATCGTTGTTTGAAGTTGAGATCAAAAGTATTTACTGCAACTCCAATATACAAGTCTTGTTGATATACACCAGAGAAGGCAAAATTATACTCAGAGAGCTCTCCTTTGTAAATGTTTTCATATTGTTGTGATTCCGCATTGTTATATTGTGTTTTTGGGTCAGCGGTATCTAAGGGGAATTCATTAAAAGAAGTAAAATTACTATTTCCAAAGGCGACAAAACGGTTTCTAAAATCATTTCGAATCGAATAATTGAAACTAAAAGCAAACTTTGTCCAGTTGCTATGGCTGTAGGCATTGAAAACACTTACTGCTCCTGTTTGAGAGAAGTTGGAATAATTGTTCGAAGTACGATTAGAATTCCCATAATACACAGTTGTAATGTCTGTGCTTCTAGAATTCAATGTGATAGAGGATAGACTGTTTTTAAATATTGCTGCTCCGGCAGGATTTATTTTAATGGCAGAAACATCGCCGCCCAATGCACCAAAAGCTCCGCTCATTGCATTAAATCTGGCAGTTCCAGAATTGTTTTCTTTAGAAAATAACAAGGCCAAGTTTTGATAGCCTAAAGATTGTGAAACAGCAGGAAACGTAATTGTATAAAACAATGCAAGGAGTGTAATTTTTTTCATGAAAACGGGATTTTGTAAATTCTCTTAATTTCTTCTTCTAGAGCTAGTACCTCCACTGCTTCTTGATGAAGAACTCGAACTTCTTGTTGAACTACTAGATCTTCTGCTTGAAGAACTAGATCTGTATGAATTCGTATTAGAAGAACTTCTTCTTGAAGAATTTGAGCTTCTCGTTGTGTTTGAATTTCTTTTTGTAGAGCTGCTTCTTCTTGTTGTTGTAGGAGAAACTCTTCTAGTAGTGTACTTTCGGTCTGTATTGTATATTTTTCGACTCGTATTTGTAGAGCGCCTGTTGGTGCTTGTTTTTCTTCTGCTACTTACAGAAGTATATCTTCTAGAAGTGCTATTTGTATAGTTCCGTTTGCCATAGGTATAGTTTCTGTTATTGTTATAATTGTAATACCTATTGTTTGAATGGTGATAATAATAAGGAGGATAGTAATAAAAATGGTGGTATCCGTAATAATAAGGAGCGTATACATAGTCCCCATAAAAACCATGTCTAAATCTCCAATGATATCCCCAATAACTTCCGTAACCATAATACTGATCCCAGTAATCCCAATTGTTGTATCCTAAATCTATTGTAATAACAACATCATTGTCTGAATATCCCCAAGGTTCGTTATCTGTATAAGTAATTCTTGCGTTCGGGTTGATCGTGTTTATGGTGTCTGTTTCATTTTCAATAAGTTCATAATCACTAAATGTAGTATACTCGTCAACATCGGTAAATACATCGCCATCATTAATTTTATCGACACGATCAAGTTCTCTTGTAAAGTAATTTTCGTTTATTTCTTTGTGTTTCTTTTCAGTTTTCACGATTACAACGGTACGATCATCATCATCATAAATTCCATCACCATTGTTATAGACACTTTGATAGGTTCCACAAGAAATGAATATCAGTGTCATAAGTGATAAGAGAACTGCTTTTTTTGGGATGAAGAGAGGTTTCATATGAGTTGAATTATTGACGAATTAATACTGATTTGTAAAAAAAATAAACTTTGATTGGGTCAATGGTCTTTTTGCATTAGTTTTGTGCTGGAATTATTTTCCAGTATAAAGATAACAAGATTTATGCCAAACTTTTGATTATGAGCAAGAAGTTAACAAAGAGAGCCGATGATTATTCTAAATGGTATAACGAATTAGTTGTAAAAGCTGATTTAGCTGAAAATTCAGCCGTTAGAGGATGTATGGTTATTAAGCCCTATGGATATGCTATTTGGGAAAAAATGCAAGCAGAATTAGACAGGATGTTTAAAGAAACAGGGCATGAGAATGCTTATTTTCCATTATTTGTTCCTAAAAGTTTGTTTGAGGCAGAAGAGAAAAACGCCGAAGGATTTGCAAAAGAATGCGCCATTGTTACGCATTATCGTTTAAAGAACGATCCTGATAATAAAGGAAAGCTGATTGTTGATCCGGATGCTAAATTAGAAGAGGAGCTAATTGTAAGACCCACTTCTGAAGCTATTATTTGGAATACCTACAAAGGATGGATTCAATCGTATAGAGATTTACCTTTGTTGATCAATCAATGGGCAAATGTAGTTCGTTGGGAAATGCGTACCCGATTATTTTTGCGTACATCAGAATTTTTATGGCAAGAAGGTCATACAGCACATGCAAGTAAAAAAGAAGCAATAGCAGAATCTAAGCAGATGCAAGAAGTATATGCAGAGTTTGCAGAAAATTTCATGGCAATGCCAGTTGTTAAAGGAGCGAAATCTGAAAGCGAGCGTTTTGCGGGAGCAGAAGAAACCTATACAATTGAAGCGTTGATGCAAGACGGAAAAGCATTACAAGCAGGAACATCGCATTTTTTAGGTCAGAATTTCGCAAAGGCTTTTGATGTAAAATACACCTCTAAAGAAGGGAAGAAAGAATATGTTTGGGCAACTTCTTGGGGAGTTTCAACACGTTTAATTGGTGGATTGATCATGACACATTCAGATGATTTAGGGTTGGTGTTGCCTCCTAAATTAGCGCCTATTGAAGTGGTGATTGTGCCTATTTATAAGAATGAAGAGCAATTGAATGCGATTTCTGAAAAGGTAGCAGTATTTGTTAAGGCATTTAAAAAGAAAGGGATTTCAGTAAAGTTTGATAATAGAGACACGTATAGACCTGGAGCAAAATTTGCGGAGTACGAATTAAAAGGAGTTCCGGTTAGAATGGCGATAGGAACCCGTGATTTAGAAAGCAATACGGTAGAGATTGCTCGTAGAGACACGTTAGAAAAACAGACCATCTCACAAGACGATGTTGTGGAATATGTTGCGAATTTATTGGATGATATTCAAGAAAATTTGTTCACCAGAGCGTTGTCATTTAGAGATACAAATACAACTGAAGTAGCAACCTTTGATGAATTTAAAGATGTCATTGCAAACAAAGGAGGTTTTGTCTCTGCACATTGGGATGGAACAGAAGAAACGGAATACAAGATCAAAGAAATCACAAAAGCCACCATTAGATGCATTCCAAATGATCAGAAGTTAGAGGCTGGAGCCTGCGTCTTTTCTGGGAAACCGTCTACTAGAAAAGTGCTATTTGCAAAGGCGTATTAATTGCAGAAAAAATATAAAAAAAATATTGCAGAGTTTTAAAAACGTTGTATATTTGCACCCGCAATCAGCAATAAGATTGTAATGGTCCGTTCGTCTAGGGGTTAGGACGCCAGGTTTTCATCCTGGTAACACGGGTTCGATTCCCGTACGGACTACAAGTTTTAATTAAAAACTAAAAACAACAATTATGGCAAATCACAAGTCAGCATTAAAGAGAATTAGAAGTAACGAAGCGAAGCGGTTAAGAAATAAGTATCAGCATAAAACAACAAGAAATGCTGTGAGAGTTTTACGTGCGTCTGAAGATAAAAAAGAAGCACAAGCTTTATTGCCTAATGTTATTGCAATGTTAGATAAATTAGCTAAAAACAATATCATTCATCAAAATAAAGCAGCAAACTTAAAATCTAAATTAACAAAGCACGTAGCGGCTCTTTAATTTTTAAGGTATACACAATAAAAAAAGCGTTCTGATTTTTCAGAACGCTTTTTTGTTGTACAAGGTTTTACCAATCATAACTTTTATGTGCATCTAGTCTGATAAAGATAAATAGCAAGAGCGTAAAGCCCCAAAGTGAAGAGCCTCCATAGCTAAAAAAGGGCAAGGGAATCCCAACGGTTGGTAGCAACTGCATCACCATACCTATATTAATCACGATATGAAAAAAGAGTATGGACGCTACGCCATAGCCATAAATTCGTCCAAATTTATTGGTGTGTTTTTCTGCCAAATAAATAATTCGATAGAGCAGTAGCATAAAAATAACAATAACGGTTGCGCTTCCTAGAAATCCCCATTCTTCACCAACGGCGCTGAAGATATAGTCGGTATCTTGTTCTGGGACAAATTTCCCTTGGGTTCTGTCTCCTTGTAAAAAACCCTTTCCAGAAAACCCGCCTGAGCTAATTGCTTGAATGGATTGATTGGTGTTGTAGCCAATTTTTTTGGTGTCAGTAGATTTTCCTAATAAAATATCAAAACGATCTCTATGATGTTGATAAAATACATTGTTGTATATATAACTAGTGCTGAAAATAAACAAACCAACAACTAGATAAATACTCAACGGTTTGTACCAATGGAATCGTAAATAGGTAGAATCTTTTTTAGCAAAAAAGTACACAAAAAGTGTAATGATTACAAACGAAATTAATGTGATTGTAGAAGGAGCAAATAGTAAGGTTAAAATAAACAACACAATAGTGATTACGCCTAAGATGATGTAATTTAATGCAAGTCCTTCACTGTTTAGTACAAAGAAAAAAGCTAGATAAATTAGTGCAGAACCTGGGTCTGGCTGTAACGTAATTAAAAGAGCAGGAAGAAATATAATGATAAATACCTTGATTTGATTTTTGATCAAGTTTAAGTTGTATTGCCGGTCACTTAAGAATTTTGCAACGGCAAGTGCTGTAAAAGCTTTTGCAAATTCTGAGGGCTGTAAGCTCATGCCGCCAAAACTATACCAAGACATAGCGCCATTAATATTTTTTCCAAGTACAAAGACCCCAATTAATGATGCCAATGAAATAAGATACAGGATGCTTGAAAATCTTTCATAAAATTTTGAATTGAAAAAAAGGATAAGTATAATAAGAGGTATGCTCAATGAAATCCACAACAATTGTTTGCCAGATCTTGTAGAAAGATCAAAAAACCCCGTTGACTCTTCAGTAAGAGTAGTCGTGTAAATATTCATCCAGCCAAAACCAACTAATAGTATATAAAGTAGTATTAGAAGCCAATCTATGTTTTGAAATATGTTGTTTCTTTCTGTTCTCAATGTGCTGTTTCTAGAGGTTGTTGAATCTGTTGGTCATAAATAGATTTCAGACTCAAATTAATCATTCTTTTCTCTTCTGATTTCCGTAGTACTTTTTTGTTTAGGTGTTTTTCAATTAATAAACTTGCAATAGGTGCAGCAATGGAAGATCCATAGCCGCCGTTTTCTACAAAAACAGCAATGGCAATTTTCGGATTATCTTTCGGTGCAAAGGCAATCAATATAGAATGGTCTTTTTGCTGAATTCTAACGCCGTTAATTTTGGTAAAATTTTCTACGGTTCCTGTTTTTCCTGCAATTTCAATCCCTTTTACTTGACTCCATTGCCCAGTTCCTCCCTTTTTAAAAACACGATGCATGGCTTCGATAATAGGTGTAAAGTGTTTAGAATCTATGGTTGTTTGTTTCGGAATTGTAAAATTCGGGTTGTTAACCAGCTTTCCATTTGTTTTTTTAAGAATATGAGGCGTATAGAAAAACCCTTTATTGGCAATAGCAGCGGTTACATTTGCCAGTTGAATGGGAGTTGTAAGTATTTCTCCTTGTCCAATAGCATTTGAAATATTGGTAGTAGGTCCCCATCGATATCTGTTGCGATCGTCATAATATTTTCCGTTCGGAATTAAGCCTTTTCGTCCTGAAGGAAGATCGTAGCCAAGAAAATTACCCAATCCAAAACTTTTAACATGAGTGTTCCAAGCATCCATTCCTTTGGTTGGGTTCGAGTAGTTGTTTATGATTTTTATATAGGTATTGGAAAAATAGGTATTACAAGATTTAACAATAGCTGTCTGTAACCGTACAGCTGTCCCAAAAGTACCACAATGACAGCCCATAAATTCGTTTTTTCTACCACCGTACTTAAATCCTTTGTAACATGAGAAATGGATTTTCTCATCAATAACGCCTTCTTGTAATCCAATTAAAGCATTGATTATTTTAAATGGTGATCCTGGCGAATAGGTAGCTTGCAATCCTCTGTCAAACATGGGTTTGTTATGTACATCACCAAATAATTGCACAGAATTCCCTGCTCGTTGTCTCCCGACCATCCTATTAGGATTGTAAGTTGGGGCAGAAATCAATGCTAAAATTTCTCCACTTTTAGGCTCAATGGCTATGATTGCCCCTCGTTTCCCTTGCATTAACAACTCACCATATTGCTGTAGTTTACTGTCAATAGTTAACGTAATGTCTTGCCCATTTATAGCAAGGGTATCATAGATTCCATCTTTATAGCTACCGATAATTTTGTTTAACCGATCGCGGTGTAAGTATTTTTTTCCTTTAATTCCGCGTAAAACAGAGTCGTATTGTTTCTCTATACCACGCTTTCCAATTAATTCCCCTTGTTGATATTTGTTGTTATTTCTGGTTTGTAATTCATTTACTTCACTAATATATCCCAACACATTTGCTGCGGATGCAATAGGGTAATTTCGAATGCTTCTTTTTTGAATGTAAAAACCTTTGAATTTATGTAGCTTTTCTTGTAAAAAGGCAAAATCATCTTTGGCCAATTGTTTTAGAAAAACAGAAGGCAGCCATGATGCATAGTTTTTGGCTCTTTGAAAACGTTTTTTAAAAGCCTTTTTATCAATCTTTAACAAAGAACAAAATTCTAACGTATCTAGGACTGTTACTTCTTTTGGCACAATCATTACATCATAAGAAAGTTGATTGGCAACTAATAAAATACCATTCCGGTCGTAAATATAACCACGTTCTGGATAGGTATATTCAACCTTTACAGCAGCATTTTGTACAGGGTTGTGGTCAGCGCCTCTTATGACTTGCAACTGAAAAAGTCGTGCAATCAATAATAAACCTGTAATAGTTATTATAAAATATAGTAAAAAACTGCGTTTCATTTATTTTTTCTTTCTGATAATGTATGTTCCTAGGAAAAACAAGACTGCAGTAAAAACACTTGCATATAATGTATTCACAAGAACATCTGAAAAGTTTTGCGTGCTAAAGTTAGCTAAAGAAAATAAGATAAAATGATGAATGACTATTAAAGTCATTACATAATTAAAAACATTACCAAAAGGCTCTTGATGCAGGTTAAACAAAAGATAGTCTTGTGCTGTTTTTTTTAAGAAAACTCGAACAAAAAATAATCTGATATAGGCAACAAAGAGCAGCGAAAAAGCGTTGATTCCTCCAGAATCAGAAAAGAGGTCAATAGACAACCCTAAAAGAAATGAAAGGAATAAAAAAGGAAAACGCTCCTCTTTTAACGGGTACAAAATCACAAACGCAACATACAAGTATGGATTGATATGCCCTAAGAATAGGATATTGTTTAAGACAAAAACTTGTAAAAAAAGCAACGAGAAAAACAAGAAAGCGATGTATGTTCTTTTATTCATTTTTCGAATTTTCTAACGTGTTAATTTCTGTTTTGTCTAGACTTTTAACAATATACACATGGCCAATGTTACTCATGTCGTTAAATAATTGAATGTCTATAGAACGCAAAGAGTTTTTTGTGTCGCTATTTTTTACGGTGCCAATTAAGATCCCTTCAGGAAAAATGGTAGACTTCCCTCCGGTTACAATGGTGTCGCCTATTTGAACTGTTGCCTGCCTTGGAATGTCTTCAAGTTGCACAATATTGTAGTCTTTTCCATTCCATAGTAAGGTTCCGAAATGAAAACTGTTTTTTAATCGGGCATTGATTTTACTATTGCTATTTAAAATAGATTGAATTCTGGAATAATCACCACTTACATCATCAATAACACCAATAATACCTTTGTTGTTTATCACCGCCATTTCTTTGTGTAGCCCTTGCTTGCTCCCTCTATTAATAGTGATGTAATTGTTTTTTTTGTGGTAGCTATTCTTTATGATTCTGGCATTAGAGTACACATATTTCTGATGAAAATGTAAGCTGTCTATAACGGTGAAATCAAGGACAGTATCAATTTTAGAATTTAAAAATTTTAGTTGATTTTTAAGACGTGTGTTTTCAAGAATTAATTCCTCATTTTGAGTTTTAAGCTTAAGGTAATTGGAGAATTGAGAAGATTTCTCATACAGGCCTCCAGTTATTTTATTGGCAGAGCTAATGAATTTACTTTTGTGAAAATTGGTGTTGTTTATTGTGAAAAAGAGCGAAACGAACGATAGTAACAGAAAAAATAAAAAATATTTATATTTTTGGATGAAATAAATTAACTGTTGCATAAAAAGAGCTTAAAAAAGAATATTATTTCATCAATACACTTTTGTATTTTTCGAGTTCTTTTAAGGCAATACCAGTGCCTTTTACAACCGCTCTTAAAGGGTCTTCTGCAACATAAACAGGCAAGTCTGTTTTACGAGACAAACGCTTGTCTAGACCTCGTAACATAGAACCACCACCGGCTAAATAAATTCCAGTATTGTAAATATCTGCAGCCAATTCTGGTGGGGTTTTAGAGAGGGTTTCCATAACAGCATCTTCAATTCTTAGGATAGATTTGTCCAATGCTTTTGCAATTTCTCTATAAGATACTTGTACTTGTTTTGGTTTTCCACTCAATAAATCTCTTCCTTGAACCAACATGTCTTCTGGTGGAGTATCTAAATCTTCTGTGGCAGCACCAACACCAACTTTAACTCTTTCTGCAGTAGTTTCTCCAATATTTAAGTTGTGTTGAGTTCGCATGTAGTACACGATATCGTTCGTAAACACATCTCCAGCAACTTTTACAGATTGGTCACAGACAATTCCAGCCAATGCAATTACTGCAATTTCTGTAGTTCCTCCTCCAATGTCGATAATCATGTTTCCTTTCGGTTCCATAATATCAATTCCAACACCTATTGCTGCCGCCATTGGTTCAAAAATTAAATAAATTTCTTTGGCATTCATATGTCTTGCAGAATCCCGTACGGCACGTCTCTCAACTTGTGTAATTCCAGACGGAATACAAATAACCATACGCAATGAAGGAGGGAATAATCTTCTTTTGATAGATGGAATTTGCTTTATAAATTCTTTAATCATTTCCTCTGATGCATAAAAATCTGCAATGACACCATCTTTTAATGGACGAATGGTTTTGATGTTTTCATGCGTTTTTCCTTGCATCAAACTAGCTTCTTTACCAATCGCTATAATTTTTCCAGTAGTTCTATCTTGGGCAACGATTGATGGGCTATCAATTACAACTTTTCCATTGTGTATAATAAGCGTATTCGCGGTTCCTAAATCAATAGCAATATCCTCCGTCATAAAATCGAAAAAACCCATAAAATATTCTTGTTTATTTTTTTTTGATGATTTTTACAAAGCTACTAAATTTATGTATTCAAAATACAGTTAATTTAGAAGTTCTTTTTTAATGTTTAAAATGACGAATTCCTGTTAAAACCATAGAGAGATTATTTTCATTGCAATAATCAATACTTAGTCGATCTTTTATAGAACCACCTGGCTGAATGATACTTTTAATTCCGGCATTGTCTGCAATCTCTACACAGTCTGGAAACGGGAAAAAGGCATCACTTGCCATTACAGCTCCTTTTAAGTCAAAACCAAAATTTGTTGCTTTTTCAATCGCTTGTTTTAAGGCGTCAACTCTACTTGTTTGTCCTGTTCCGCTAGCAAGTAATTGTTTGTTTTTTGTAAAAACAATGGTATTTGATTTGGTATGCTTGCAAATTTTTGAAGCAAATAACAAATCTTCTAATTCGTTTGCAGAAGGTTTATTGTTGGTTGCATAGGTCAGGTTTTCTAAGCTGTCTGTTTTAGTGTCTTTTTCTTGTACTAAAGTACCATTTAAACAAGTTCTTACACTTGTGTTTGGCATTTCAACCTTTTTTTGAATCAGTAATATTCTGTTTTTCTTTCCTTTTAGAACTTCTAATGCTTCTGCTGTAAAAGAAGGAGCAATGACAACTTCACAAAATAATGTATGAATTTCTTCGGCAGTTTCTTTGTCAATTTCTGTATTGGCAATTAAAACACCGCCAAATGCAGAAGTTGGATCTCCAGCCAATGCGTCTAAATAGGCTTGTTTGATGGTGTTTCTTTGTGAAAATCCGCAGGCATTGTTGTGTTTTAAAACGGCAAAAGTTGGGGCTTCTCCATAAAATTCATTCATCAAGTTAACAGCAGCATCAACATCTAGTAAATTGTTGTAGCTCAATTCTTTTCCGTGTAATTTATCAAACATGGCTTCTAGGTCTCCAAAGAAATACCCTTTTTGATGTGGGTTTTCTCCATATCGTAAAACAGACCCATTGTTTTCGCTGATTTTTAATGTAAGTTCTTTCTGTTCTTTGTTGAAGTAGTTGAAAATTGCCGTGTCGTAATGTGAAGAAACATTGAATGCGTTAGCCGCTAATTTCTTTCTGTCTGAAAGAGTTGTTGTGCCCTTGTTATTAGAGATTAAATCTAAAAAAGAATCGTATTGTTCCATCGAAGAAATAATAACGGTGTCTTTAAAGTTTTTTGCTGCAGCTCTAATTAAAGAAATTCCTCCAATATCAATTTTTTCGACAATGTCTTGTTCAGGTGCCCCAGAAGCAACGGTTTTTTCAAAAGGATATAAATCAACAATAACCAAATCTAATTGCGGAATTTGATAGGCTTCCATTTCTGAAATGTCACCCTCATGATCTTGGCGATTTAAAATACCTCCAAAAACTTTTGGGTGTAATGTTTTTACGCGTCCGCCTAAAATAGAAGGATATGAAGTAACATTTTCTACAGGAACTACATTAATTCCTAAGTCTTTGATGAATTTTTCTGTGCCTCCAGTAGAATAGATGGTTACATCTAATTCGTTAAGTTTTTCTACTAATGGTTTTAAACCCTCTTTATGAAAGACAGAAATTAAGGCAGATTTGATTGTTTTTGTGTTGCTCATGTTGTTGTGTTGTTAAGCACACAAAACTACTAAAAATCAAGAGTTCATGCAATAGGAAAAAATTAAAAACAGGAAAAAAAGAAGCGACTAATTTTAAGTTAAAATTTGTGAAACTTTAGCGCAAATAAATTCTAAAATTTCTTCGTCTTTTTCTGTGAACGGATTAACAGTATGGGAATCAATATCTATTTGTCCTACGTTTTTTCCGTTTACAAAAATCGGAATTACAATTTCTGATTTGACTTTCCATCCGCAAGAAATATAATTTTCTTGTTCGGAGACATCTTGAACTACAAAATTTTGATTGCTAACAGCAACTTGTCCACAAATGCCTTTTCCAAATGGGATGATGATATGATCAGTGGGTTCACCAGCATATTGGGCCAGCTTTAGTTCATTTTTGTCGCCATTTTTAAAATAAAACCCAACCCAATCATAATGTGCGATCTCTGACTTAAGATAGTCGCAAATAGCTTGCAATTTTTTTTCAACCAAAAAATCACTGTCGATCAAGGTGGTGATTTGAGTTTTTACATGTTCTACGTGCATTGTGTTGTGTTTTGATTTGTATTTTGGTTGTCTCTTGTGCAAATCTACAGAGAAACTAAAAAAACTAAAAAACCACGAGAAAGTTCTCATGATTTTTTAGTTTGTATGCATTCATAAAGAGAATGTTATATCTGTATTGGTTTTGCCACTACATCATTCCTGGCATTCCACCACCCATTGGAGGCATTCCTGCAGGAGCATCTTCTTTAATGTCTATCAATGCACATTCT
>Ga0209554_1000288_pt1 | contig 42021 bp, 36 predicted proteins | sample MarorgKNORR_S2LV_5_FD_188221 | JGI IMG/M metagenome (GOLD analysis project Ga0209554, IMG submission 188221) | Marine microbial communities from the Southern Atlantic Ocean, analyzing organic carbon cycling - Bottom_A/KNORR_S2/LV (SPAdes) (version 2) | ecosystem: Environmental > Aquatic > Marine... | reverse complement strand
TAGTTTTATTACCTAATTCATTTTTAAGAATAATATTAACTAACTCTTCAGTTTCAGGTCTTGGAATTAAAACAGATTCATTTATAAAAAAATTTAGTCCACAGAATTTTGTATTACCTAAAACATATTGGATTGGTTCATGTTTTTTGAGTCTTTCTAAACAATTATATAATTGTTTAGTTTTCTCTACACTCAAATCTATACCTTCTGCAATGATTAATTTAGATTTAGAAAGGGCTAGACATTCTTCACATAACATATAGTATAATGACTTTGCTTCATCCTTATTATATAAGGGTGTAATAGATTCTAGAAATTCTTTTTTAAATGAAGCTAATTTCATTTAAGCTTTTTTATCATATGCACATCACAAGAATAATGACTTGTATCACCAAGTGGACCATCTAAATTTTCAAATTCAAAAACTTTATACAAATGATGAGATATTTTTAGTACTGAAGTTGATTCAAGATAACAAAGCTCATAACCTACTTCCGTTGCAAATTTTAAACATAAATCAAGAACAAATTTTCCAATACCTTTATCTCTCAGCGACTGATGAAAATAAAATTTTTGCAATTCACAAATATTTTCATTAGATCCGTCCAATTTTTTTATTCCACACCCCCCAAGAATTTTATTATCTCTTTCAATTACATAATAAATTGACTTTTTATCTTGATATGCTTCAAACATGTTATCAGTATCTTTATCGGCATAAGTAGTGCCAATCTTGGGTAAATTAAGTTCATAAAAAACACCTTTAATAACATTACAAATCTGAGTGTTATCTTCTAATTGAATAGGTCTTATTTTAAAACCATTGTAGTGAAGCATTTTGTTTTACTTTTGTAATGTGAATATACACGAAAAATATATTAGTAGATGTATTGAACTAGGCAAATTAGGAATTGGGAATACCTGTCCAAATCCAGCAGTAGGATCTTGCATAGTATATAATAATAAAATTATTGGAGAGGGGTATACAAGTAGGCCTGGCAAAAATCATGCTGAAATAAATGCAATAAATTCAGTAAAAATTAAATCCCAATTAAAGGAATCTACCCTATATGTAACATTAGAACCATGTTCTCATCACGGAAAAACTCCTCCATGCACTAACGAAATAATTAAAAATAAAATACCAAGAGTTATTATTGGAACATTAGATCCACACACAAAAGTTTCTAGAAAAGGAATTAAACAATTAGAAGAGGCTGGAATTGAAGTCGTCTTAGGAGTTTTAGAAAATGAATGCAAAAATCATCACAAAAGATTTTTAACATTTATAAATAAAAAAAGACCTTATATAATTTTGAAATGGGCTGAAACTAATGATGGTTTTATTGCGCCCAAAACAAAAAATGAAATAAAACCTATTTGGATATCCAATAGACATTCTCGACAGTTAGTTCATAAATGGAGATCAGAAGAACAGTGTTTAATAGTAGGAAGAAAAACAATCTCAGAAGATAATCCGAAACTAACAACTAGAGATTGGGATGGAAGAGACCCAATAGTAGTTATTATAAGTAAAGACACTAATTTAAATAAGAATTCAAATGTCTTCAATTCTAAAGCAGAAAAAATTATTATATCCAATGAGATAATTGATTTTAAAAAACCAATTGGTAATCAAATCACTAAGCTCTTATATAACAGAAATATTATTTCAGCAATTGTTGAAGGTGGAGCAAAAACATTGCAAACCTTTATAAATGAAAATCTTTGGGATGAAATTAGGAAATTTAAGTCTCCATTAAATTTTAAAAATGGAACTAAAGCTCCAATAGTTAACATAAAGCCAAGAAATAAAACTTTAATTATTCAAGACAAATTATTAGTTATTTACAATAATAATTAAAGGAGTTCTAAAATATGTTCTGGACATCTTATTGGCTTTTAGTTCCTTTATTTGAAAAAAACAAGGTCAATTTTTTCTAAAACAACGTTCCTATTATCATTTATTTAAAACCTTATAAGTAAATTTTATCTTAGTTTTAGATTTTTTCATGCAAAAAATTACTGATTTTTATAAAAATTTTATTAGTTTCATGCAAAACAATACAAACAAACAAAAAAATTAAAAAACAAGCCTTTTGAATTTTTTTTATTAAAAATTTGTTTACATATTTGCTAGTCCAAGTCTTAATTTAATTTTAAGGTTTCGTTAAAACTAACTAACTTAATTTTTCTGCATGAATGTAACTGCTACCTCTGTATGGTCAAAATGTCTCAAGTTTATAAAAGACAATATACAGCCACAAGCATATAAAACTTGGTTTGAGCCTATTAAGGCTGTTAAGCTGGCAGATGATGTTTTGAGTATTGAAGTGCCAAGTAAATTCTTTTATGAATGGCTAGAAGAACATTATGTTAAAATATTAAAGGTAGCCTTACAAAAGACTCTAAGTGAAAATGCAAAGTTAGTATACGTTATTAAAATGCAAAACACTTATGGAAATAATCAGCCATTTACAGAAAAAATACCTAGTTCTGGTGCAGCTGATATAAAACCACAACACACAACAAGATCAATTAACAAATCTGTTCCCGAATTAAAGAATCCATTTGTAATTCCTGGAATTACAAATGTAAAAATTGAATCTCAATTAAATCCAAATTATTCTTTTGAAAACTTCCTTGAAGGTGATTCAAACAGATTAGCAAGAAATGCTGGAATAGCTGTTGGTAATAAACCTGGAGGAACTTCATTTAATCCATTTTTAATTTTTGGCGGCGTTGGTCTAGGTAAAACTCACTTAGCAAATGCAATAGGAATTGAGGTAAAGAATAAATATCCTGAAAAAACTGTTTTATATACAACAGCTGAAAAATTTACTCAACAATATGTAGAAGCAGTCAAAAAAAATAATAGAAATGATTTTATCTTCTTTTATCAAATCATTGATGTTTTAATTATTGATGACATTCAGTTTTTCTCTGGAAAACCCGGAACTCAAGATGTGTTCTTCCATATATTTAATCATCTACATCAAAATGGAAAACAAGTAATTTTAACTAGTGACAAAGCTCCAGTTGACATGCAAGATATTGAACTTAGATTATTATCTAGGTTTAAATGGGGTCTTTCAGCTGAATTACAACATCCAGATTTTGAAACAAGAATTTCTATCTTGGAAAATAAATTGTATCGTGATGGAATTGAAATGAATGATGAAGTAATTGAATATGTTGCCAAGAATATTAAAAGTAATGTCAGAGAACTCGAAGGAGCTATAATATCATTAATTGCGCAAGCATCTTTTAATAAAAAAGAAATTACAATAGAATTAGCAAAACAAATAATTGAAAAGTTTGTAAAAAATACGAAAAGAGAAGTTTCAATTGACTATATCCAAAAAATTGTCTCCGATTATTTTCAAATGGATATTGAAACACTACAATCAAAAACTAGAAAGAGACATATTGTTCAGGCAAGACAATTAGCTATGTTCTTTGCTAAAAAATTCACTAAAGCTTCATTAGCAAGTATTGGGTCTCAAATTGGTAAAAGAGATCATGCGACTGTACTTCATGCATGTAAAACCGTTGACAATCTTTCTTCAACAGACAAACAGTTTAGAAAATTTGTTGAAGATTTAAGTAAACAATTAACTGTATAAATTTATTATTCATAAATTATAAAATCTATTTTTTTATTCCTTTTTTTGATAATGTCTTTTGATATTTCCTTGCATTTGATCTATGTTCCCTAAGATTCTTTGCAAAATTATGAAAACCAGGGTTTTCTGGGTCTGCTGCAAAGTAAAAATATTTATGGTTTTCATAATTAAGTACTGCATCAATTGATGTTATTGATGGCATTGAAATTAATCCTGGAGGCAATCCCTTATAGATATATGTATTGTACTCTGAGTCTATTCTCAAATGTTTATTTAGTACTCTTAGTATAACGGTGTTTTTATATTTTGGATCCTTATATGCAACGAATTTTACTGTTGGATCTGCCTGCAATAACCAATTGTTGTTTAACCTATTTATATAGACACCTGCAATAGTTGATAATTCACTTATTTCTTTTGACTCCTCATTTACTATTGAAGCTAGAATCATTACTTCAGTTGGTGTTAAAGAAATTTCTTTAGCCTTATTTAATCTATCTATGCTCCAAAAATTCTCATATTCCTTTAACATTCTTTTTTTAAAATCCTCAGAGCTAGTATTCCAATAAAAATTATAACTATTTGGGAGATACATTGATAATAATGTTTTATCATTAAAACCATTGCTATTTTCAAAAAATGTATGGACTAATGAAATGCTGTCAGCTTCTATTTGTTTTGAAACAATTGAAGCTAAATCATATATGTTTTTAGCGTTATTAAATATTAAATCAATTGTTACATTGTTAGATCGAATTGAATTTATTATTTCATTGTTATTCATTCCTTTTTTAATAATGAATTTTCCAGGTCTTATATTATTTATATAGTTTTTTCTTTTAGCTAAAACATTAAAACTCGAAGGGTCTTTTAAGTGTTTTCTTAATTCTTGCATTAAATCATTATAATCAGAACCTGTCCTAATATATATGTGTCTAATCTCTTGATTAAATGTAGTATTAGAAGCAAACATTATATTGTATATGTAATAAGAGAATCCACCCATCACAATCAACCCAATCATTGATATAGCAAAAACTATCTTTTTTATATACATGTTAATTGAAATAAATATTCGTTTTTATACTCCCCTTTAAAATACACCCAATCTTTCTTTAATCCTACTTCCTTAAAACCCAAGCTCTTAAATAAACTAATACTAGGTATGTTATCTTCAATGATATTACAATACAATTGATGAAGATTTAAGTATTTAAAACTATATTCTATTAGTTTTTCTAATGCCTCTTTAGCATATCCTTTGTCTCTATTAGTTTTATTAATAAGTATCCCCACTCCAGCCTTTAAATTTTTAAAGTCTACATCAAATAGATCAATTAATCCTAAAGAAATATTGTTGTAATCTGAAATTACTAACCTTAATTGATTAATTTGATAGATATCTAAATGCGAGTTTTCTAGATATTTTGATAATGTGTGTTTTGAAAATGGTTGGGATGTATTACTTATCTCCCAAAAATCTTCATTATTTTCTATTGAAAATAAATAATCTATATCCTTAGGCTCTAAGGCTCTTAAAAAAATGTTTTTACCTTTTAATATCTCCATTGATTTCTCCTTTATAAACTTCAGAAACAACTCCAGACAACCAAATATTAGAAAAGTTGTCTCCTACTCTATCAAATGACACATTAAGATCTCCTCCTTTCGTTGAAATTTTGATTTCTTTTTTGTTTATTATATTAGAATAATTTAAAACAACTGCTACTGCAATTGCCCCAGTACCACATGAAAGAGTTTCGTCTTCAACACCTCTTTCATAAGTTCTTACTTTGCAAAATGAATTATCAGAAGTAACCTCAACAAAATTTATATTTACACCTTCCTTTTTATATTTATCACCAAATCTGATTTTTCTACCCTCATTAAAGACATCTATTTTATCAATATCATTAGAATTGATTACAAGATGAGGAGAGCCGGTATTCAAATATATATTATCAAAATTTTTACTTATTAAATCATAATTACTCATATCAATATCATTCATTTTTACTCTAGCATAATTGTTATCTATAATTTCTGCATGATGAATACCGTCAATAGCTTGGAAAATTGCTGAGTTATTTATAATACCTAATTTTTTAGCAAATTGAGTTACACATCTTGCTCCATTACCACACATACCTAATTGTGAGCCATCTGAATTGAAATATCTCATAGTAAAATCAAGATCAATGTCGTCTTCAATTAAAATTAATCCATCACATCCTATTCCGTATTTTCTATCACAAATACTGGAAATAAATTCAGTGTTATTATAATTAAAGCATCCATCTCTGTTATCAACCATAACAAAATCATTACCTGTGCCTTGGTATTTGTAAAACTGGATTTTCATTGAAAACAAATATAGGAATAATTGAATCTAAAATTTGATTGTTAAATGTACGTTAAAAATCTAATTTAAAAATTAGATTTTTTATAGATTTATAGTTGCAATTAATACCCTATAGATATGAAAAAATTTATATACTTATTTTTAGCATTAATTCTAAGCTTATTTATTGGAATTAAAGTTAACACATATTTTAAATCAATTGAAACAAAAATAAATCTACTTTCTAGTAGTGTTATTAATGAAACACCTATATTAAATAATCTAAAAACTTCTGATAAGAATAATTTTCAAAAACCTGATTTTGTAGAAATAGCAAAAAAAACAATAGATAATGTTGTTCATGTAAAAAACTCATCAAACATTTCAAATGATTTTAGTCTAGAGGATTTAATATTTGGCAGAAGGCAGCAACGCCCACTAATTGGCACTGGCTCTGGTGTTATTATTTCCTCGGACGGATATATAATAACCAATTCACATGTTGTAAAAAATGCTGATAAAATTGAAGTAACTACAAATAGTAATCAAACATTTGATGCAGAACTTATAGGAAGTGACGATCAAAATGATATTGCATTATTAAAGATTAATAGTAATGAGGTTTTATCATATGCTACTTTTGGTGATAGTGATTCAACACAAATTGGTGAATGGGTGCTTGCTGTAGGAAACCCTTTTAATTTGAATTCTACTGTTACCGCAGGAATAATTAGTGCTAAATCAAGAAATTTAGATCCTTCAGGAAGAACAACACAGTCATATATACAAACAGATGCTGCTGTTAATCCTGGTAATTCGGGAGGAGCATTAGTAAACACAAAAGGGCAATTAATTGGAATAAATACAGCAATACAATCTCAAACTGGATCATATATTGGCTACTCATTTGCTGTTCCAAGCAATATTGCAAAAAAAGTAATTGAAGATATTATGGAATTTGGAGTTGTTCAATATGGTTTTCTTGGTGTAACTGGTTCTTCTCTAAATAGTTCAATTTCAAAAGTGTTAGGAATAAGAGATACTGAAGGATTTTACATTAATTCTATTGAAGAGGGGTCTGGTGCACATATTGCTGGAATTAAAAGTGGGGATATTATTAAACAAATTGATGGGATAAGTATCAATAAATTTTCTGATTTAAAAGGTTATTTAAACTCCAAAAGACCTAATGATGTAGTTAAGATAAAATTAAAAACCAATTCAAAAGAAACATTAGTTTCTGTTAAGCTAAATAAGAATGAAAGAATTCAATTTTATCTAATAGGAATATTAAAAAACATAAGCAAAGATGAATTAAAACAATTTAATGTTTCTTCTGGTGTAAAAATATCCGAGTTTAATGATAATTATAAAAAATATTGGAATGATTATGGAATTAAGGTTGGCAATATTGTAAAGTCAATTAATGGCAATAAAATACAGACAATATTAGATGTTGAAAAGATTTTAATATCTAGAAATTATCATGACCCAATTAATATCGAAATAATTAATGATAATAATATTTTAGAAAGGTTTAATTTTAGATAAATTTACCCTTTAGATCATTAATTATGAGAATTGATATAATTACTGTAGTCCCTGAAATATTAAAAAGCCCTTTTGAATCTTCTATAATTAAGAATAGTATTGATAAAGGTATTGTAAACGTTAAAATTCATAATCTAAGAGAATATTCAAATAATAAATACAAATCTGTAGATGATTATCAGTTTGGAGGTGGAGCAGGAATGGTATTGATGATTGAGCCAATTGACAAGTGTATTTCTAAATTAAAAAATGAAAGACAATATGATGAAGTAATTTATCTATCACCTGATGGAGAAAAATTAAATCAATCAATTGCAAATAAATTTTCTATGCTTAATAATATAATTATTCTATGTGGACATTATAAAGGAATAGACCAAAGAATAAGAGATAATTTAATTACAAAGGAAATTTCTATTGGTGATTATGTTTTATCAGGTGGTGAACTCGCTGCCGCTATACTTTGTGATAGTATAATTAGATTAATTCCTGGAGTTATTGGAGATGAAACTTCTGCACTTACAGATTCATTTCAAGATAACCTGCTTTCTTCTCCTATCTATACAAGACCTAGGGAATATAAAGGATGGGAAGTCCCTGAAATATTAATCAGTGGAAATACTAAGGAAATAGAAAAATGGAGAATGCAGAAAGCAATAGAAGCAACTAAAAATAAAAGACCTGATCTAAAATAATTTTTTATAAAGAATAAAATTATAATTGTTAATTATCATTTTATTGCTATTTTTGCTGGCGTTTCAAGCTAACCTCTCAGCAAAAATTGTTCACGTTATCTTGATATAATTTAAAATTTTAAAAATGAGCTCATTACTTAATTTTGTAGAAGATGAATTTGTTCCAAAAAAAACTTATCCGACATTTAGTTCTGGAGATACGATAACTGTCTATTACGAGATTAAAGAAGGAAATAAAACACGTGTCCAGTTTTTTAAAGGAGTTGTTTTACAAAGAAGGGGAAGCTCCTCTACTGAAACCTTTACAATAAGAAAAATGTCAGGTTCTATTGGTGTAGAGAGAATATTTCCAGTTAACTCACCTTTAATTCAAAAAATTGAATTAAACAAAAAAGGGAAAGTTAAAAGAGCTAGAATATTTTACTTCAGAAATCTTACAGGTAAAAAAGCTAAAATTCAAGAAAAAAGAAGCTAATTTGAACTTATTAACAATTGTTAATAATTGTAGTTTAAAAACTGTTGAAATTAATTTTTATAATATTGACTGGTTTTAGGAATTATTAATCTATATTAGATTTAAGAATTTAAAGCAATTGCTAAAATCGGCAACGATATAAGTTCGAAGTAAGAAACGTTCTTTTACATAAAATTGTTTTCAAAAAAGCAGAAAGTAGACTGCGCAAGCGGGAAGCCAAAGCAATGCTTTAGAATATAAAGAGTGTGCCTGCACAAAATTTATGATCTAAAGCAAAAAAGCTCAAAAGCAAATCCTGAGAGTTCGCTTGAGAGATGAGCTTAAGAGCAAAGTTCTAAAAGAGACTCCCATGCAAATGAGAGTGGACAATAAGAACAAATAGAAAACAATTAAACTGGAATCAGGCAGAAATGCAAGCAAAAGAGAGCAATCTCCAAGGCAAGCAAAGAAACCGGATTCTGTATGAATGAGCAATGAAATCAAGACAAAATGCAAATTCTGTCACAACCAGTAATGGGGAATTGATTACAGAGTGAATTCATAAAAAGCCATATTAGAGTAGGAAACTACAATAATATGGCTTTTGTTTTTTATATCTATTCTATATTTACTGTTATTTCTCAATGTCAATCATTATCTTTGAAAAACTGATTTTCTGATATTTAAATGTCTAAAATTATTTATACTAAGACAGATGAAGCTCCTGCTTTAGCAACCATATCTTTTTTGCCAATAGTAAAAGCATTTACAAAATCTTCTAAAATAAATATAGAAACTAGAGATATTTCACTTTCCTCAAGAATTTTAGCTAATTTTTCTGAAAATTTAAAAACCAATCAAATTGTAGAAGATGATTTAAAGTATTTGGTGAACCTTGTTAATGACATTAATGCAAACATAATAAAGCTCCCAAATATAAGTGCTTCTATCCCACAAATTAAAAACGCTATAAAAGAACTACAACAGTTAGGCTATAATATCCCTGAATATCCTGATGATCCAGAAAATAATTCTGAAAAAGGAATTAAAAGAAAATATGATTTAATTAAAGGCAGTGCAGTTAATCCTGTATTAAGAGAAGGAAATTCTGACAGAAGAGTACCTGATGCAATTAAAAATTATGCTAAAAGGAACCCTCATTCAATGGGGAAATGGGATAAGAAATCACAAACTCATGTATCTACTATGAAATCTGGTGATTTTAGAAATAATGAAAAATCTCTAACCATAAAAAACAAGATAGATGTTTCTATTTCACATATTGATATAAATGGAAAAGAGAAAATTCTAAAAGATAATCTTACAATTGAAAAAAATGAAATTATCGATGCCTCTGTCTTAAATAAAAAGGATTTATTAGATTTTATAGAAAATGAAATTCATGACGCAAAAGATAAGAATTTACTTCTTTCAATTCACCTAAAAGCTACAATGATGAAGGTTAGTGACCCTATTTTATTCGGTCATGTAGTTAAAATATTTTTCAAAAATATTTTTCAAAAATATTCAAAAATTCTAAATAAAATTGAAGCAAATCCAAATGATGGTCTTGGTGTGTTATTGAACAAAATTGAATCACTGGATAGTAAAACATCGAAAGAAATTAAAAAGGATATTAACCTGGCTTTTGAAGAAGGTCCATATTTAGCAATGGTAAATTCTGAAAAAGGAATCTCAAATCTACATGTTCCAAGTGACATCATTATTGATGCTTCTATGCCAGCAATGATTAGAACTTCTGGAAAAATGTGGAATAGAAATAATCAAATGATGGATACAAAAGCAATTATACCTGATAGCTCATATGCATCAATATATAAAGCTACTATAGATTTTTGTAAAAAAAATGGAGCTTTTAATCCTGAATTAATGGGAAGCGTTTCAAATATTGGACTAATGGCAAAAAAAGCCGAGGAATATGGGTCTCATGATAAAACATTTGAAATAGATAATGATGGTTATGTTAATATAAAAGATAACAATGGAAGTACACTTATTCAGCAAAAGGTGAGTAAAGGAGATATATGGCGTATGTGTCAGGTAAAAGATGAGCCAATAAAAAATTGGGTTAAACTTGCAGTTGAAAGAGGAATAGCAACAAAAGATCCTGTAATTTTTTGGTTAGATAATACAAGATCTCATGATATTGAATTAATAAAAAAGGTGCATCTTTATTTAAAAGAACATAACCTTGAGAAGCTTGAAATAAAAATATTATCCCCATATGATGCAACTAATTATACTTTAGAAAGAATAAATGCTGGAAAGAATACCATTTCTGTTACAGGAAATGTTTTAAGAGATTATTTAACTGACTTATTCCCAATTTTGGAAGTAGGGACAAGTGCGAAAATGCTTTCAATAGTACCTTTAATGAAAGGTGGCAGGTTGTTTGAAACTGGAGCTGGTGGTTCTGCTCCTAAACATGTTGAACAACTTATTGAAGAAAATCATTTAAGGTGGGATTCATTAGGGGAATTTTTAGCCTTAGAAGTTTCATTAGATCATTTAGGAAAAATGTTTAAGAATTCTAATGCATTAGTTCTTTCAAAATGCTTAGGATTGGCAATAGAAAAATTGTTAATGACTAACAAGTCTCCATCTAGAAAGGTTGGAGAACTTGATAACAGAGGTAGTCACTACTATTTAGCTTTATATTGGTCAGAAGCACTATCAATTCAAAATGAAAATATCAAACTAAAAGAAGAATTTCAGGAAATGCACCTTCTTTTGAATAAAAATGAATCAACAATAATTAAAGAGCTTAACGAAAATCAAGGAAAAAGAGTTGATCTTGGAGGATATTATTCAACAAACATTAGGAATGTTGAAAAAATAATGAAACCCAGCAGTACGTTAAATAATATTATAAACACTCATTAATAAACAAATATTTTGAGTAGAAATTTCATAAAAACAACAGAAAAAAATTCCCTTTACAATAATTTAGAGTTTAAAAGCACTAGAGAAATATTATCAGATATAAACCAAGAGGATAAAGCTGTAGCTTATATTGTTGAAAAAATCATTCCAGAAATTGAAATATTAATAGATAGTATCTATGAAACGCTAAAGAATGGAGGTAGATTATTTTATATAGGATCAGGAACAAGTGGAAGACTAGGGATTTTAGATGCATCAGAATGTCCACCAACATTTGGTGTTGATAGTGAATTAGTTATTGGTATTATTGCTGGCGGCGATAAGGCTATAAGAAAATCGCAAGAATATGCTGAAGATTCATTAACTCAGGCATGGAAAGATTTAAAAAAATATAAAATAACAAAAAAAGATATAGTAATTGGTGTTGCTGCATCAGGAACTACTCCATATGTTTTAGGAGGAATTAAAGAATGTAATAAAAATAAGGTTGTCACTGGATGTATTACTTGTAACAAAAATTCTCCCCTATCAACTATAGCAAAATACCCGATTGTAGCAGTTGTTGGTCCAGAATATATAACCGGAAGCTCAAGAATGAAGGCTGGAACTTCTCAAAAATTAATTCTAAACATGATATCATCATCTGTTATGATTAAATTGGGAAGGATAAAAGGAAATAAAATGGTTGATATGCAACTTTCTAATAATAAATTACTTAAACGAGGTGAAAATATTATAAAATCTGAATTAGATGTTACAGATTCAAAAGCAAAAGAGTTGCTTAAAGAAAACAAAAATGTTAGAAAAGCTATAGAGAGTTTTAAAGAAAATAAATAGGTGAAAAAAGAGGAAATAAAAGATGGTATAATAAATTTAGTATGCTCATTATTGCCAATTATAATTGGTCCAGTATTAATTCATATCGGATATAGTAAATATCAGATATATCTAAATATTTATACATTAATTGGTGTATTGTTCTGCTTAATAGCTATTTTTTTAATATTTCATGGAATATTTAAAATAATTAATGTTCTTTTTGAAAAATGATTTATAATTTTATTGTAGCATAAAATGTTTTTAAATTAAATCTTAGACTATTATAAGAAAATGATTACTATAACACTTAAAGACGGGAGTAAAAAAAAATATGAGAAAAGCATCACTGTCATCGATGTTGCAAAAGATATTAGTGAAGGGTTTGCTAGAAATGTGCTGTCTGCTAGTTTCAATGGAAAAACAGTAGAGGTGTCAACCTATTTAAATGAAAGCGGGTCATTAGAATTGTATAGCTGGAATGATAATGAAGGGAAAAAAGCATTTTGGCATTCTTCCTCACACGTACTTGCACAAGCCTTGGAAGAATTATATCCTGAGATAAAATTAACCATTGGACCTGCTATAAAAAATGGATTTTACTATGATGTTGATTTTAGCAATCATGTTATGACAGATAAAGATTTTAGTAAAATAGAATCAAAAATGATAGATATATCTAGAGGCAAACATGATTTTAAAATGCGATCAGTATCGAAAAAAGATGCCATTAATTATTATAATAATATATCCAATAAATACAAAATTGAACTTATAAATGACCTAGATGATGGAGAAATCACTTTTTGTGATCATTCAAATTTTACTGATTTATGCAAAGGAGGTCATATACCTAATACTGGTATTATAAAAGCTGTAAAAATAACAAATGTAGCCGGGGCATATTGGAGAGCGAATAAAAAAAACAAACAGTTAACTAGAGTTTATGGAATTTCTTTTCCAAAACAAAAATTACTTAGTGAATATCTATTAAATATTGAAGAAGCAAAAAAGAGAGACCATAGAATAATTGGGAAAAAACTAGATTTATTTACATTTTCAAATAAAGTTGGTTTAGGCTTGCCTTTATGGCTTCCAAAAGGAGTTGATTTAAGAAATAGGCTTGAGGCTTTTCTTATAAAGGCTCAAAAGAAAGCAGGATATGAAATGGTAATCACTCCTCATATAGGGAGTAAAGAACTTTATATTACTTCTGGGCATTATGAAAAATATGCTGAAAACAGTTTTCAATCAATAAAAACCCCAAAGAAAGGTGAAGAGTTTATGCTAAAACCTATGAATTGTCCTCATCATTGTGAGATCTATAATTCTAGAAAATTTAGCTATAAAGATTTACCAGTAAGATATGCAGAATTTGGAACAGTCTATAGATATGAACAAAGTGGAGAATTACATGGATTAACAAGAGTAAGAGGATTTACTCAGGATGATGCTCATATTTTTTGTTCTGAAGCGCAGCTTGATAAGGAGTTTAAAAATGTTATTGATTTAACACTACACGTATTCTTAAAACTAGGTCTTGATGATTTCTCTACCCAAATTTCATTAAGAGATCCTGAAAATTCAGAAAAGTATATAGGTGATAAGGATGTATGGGAAAAATCAGAAAATGCTATTTTAAAAGCAGTTAAAGAAAAGAAACTAAATTATAATGTAAAATATGGTGAGGCTGCATTTTATGGGCCAAAATTAGATTTTATGGTAAATGACGCATTAGGAAGAGAATGGCAGCTAGGAACTATTCAAGTTGATTATAATCTACCTGAAAGATTTGATCTGACATATAAAGGAAAAGACAACAAACTACATAGACCTGTTATGATACATAGAGCTCCTTTTGGAAGTTTAGAAAGGTTTATTGCAATATTACTTGAAAATACAGCAGGAAACTTACCACTATGGCTTACTCCTAATCAAGCTATAGTTCTTCCAATAAGTGATAAATATAAAAAATACTCTAAAAAAGTTTTAAATTTGATAGAAAATAACGAAATTCGCGCGCTGGTTGATCACAGAAATGAGACAATGGGTCGTAAAATCAGGGATGCTGAATTAAGTAAGATTCCATTTATGATTATAATTGGTGAAAAAGAAAATGATAATAATATGATCTCACTTAGAAGCCATGGAGGAAAAGATTATGGTATGATTAAATTGGATAAATTTTTCCATATAATCGACAAAGAAATAAATAATGTTTAATTAAAACCTGAAATTATAGCTTTAAGAAGAAAAGTTTATAGGCCTAGAGGCAGAAGGGAAGATCCTCATAAGATTAACTCAAAGATTGAAGCATCTGATGTTAGACTAGTAGGCGATAATGTAGAGATGGGAGTGTATTCTACTAGTAAAGCGCAAATGATTGCAGATGAACAAGGGTTTGATCTTGTAGAGATTTCTCCAAAGGCAATTCCGCCTGTATGTAAGGTGATGGATTATAAAAAATTCCTCTTTGAACAAAAAAAGAGAGAGAAGTTTTTAAAATCAAAAACATCAAAGGTTGTTGTAAAAGAAATTAGATTTGGACCTAATACAGATGATCACGACTATGAATTTAAAAAGAGGCATGCAATTAAGTTCTTGACTGATGGGGCAAAACTTAAAGCTTTTGTATTTTTTAGAGGAAGATCAATTATATATAAAGATAAAGGTGAAATTCTATTATTAAGACTTGCTCAAGATCTGGAAGAATATGGTACTGTTGAACAATTACCTAAACTAGAGAATAAAAAAATGATAATGATAATTACACCAAAAAAGAAAAAATAAATTAAGAGAAATGCCAAAAATGAAGACAAAATCCAGTGCAAAGAAACGCTTTAAGCTAACTGGATCTGGAAAAATAAAAAGAAAACATGCTTTTAAAAGTCATATTCTAACAAAAAAATCAAAAAGAAGAAAGTTAGCTTTGACACATTCAACATTAGTTCATAAAAGTGATGTTGATAATATAAAAAAACAGTTAAGATTAAAATAGCTTATTAATCGGTAAGTATTAACCATAAATTTAGGTAAATAAAAGAGTTAAAAACCACCTAATTTAAAAAAAATAAAAAAATGCCAAGATCAGTAAATTCTGTAGCCAAGAGAGCTAGAAGAAAAAAAGTACTTAAACAAGCAAAAGGTTATTTCGGAAGAAGAAAAAATGTATGGACTGTAGCTAAAAATGCTGTAGATAAAGCAATGCTCTATGCATATAGAGATAGACGAAATAACAAGAGAAATTTCAGATCCCTATGGATTATGAGAATTAATGCTGCTGCTAGACTAAATGGACTAACTTATTCTGAATTAATTAGCAAACTTAAAGCTAACAATATTGATCTTAATAGAAAAGTATTAGCAGATTTAGCAGTTAATAATCCCGATGCCTTTAAAGAGTTAGTTAACAAACTAAAATAGCAAAAACATGGACTCTAAATATGTTCATGTCTTTACAGGTTCAATGATTGAAGCTAATAGATTAGTTTCAGAACTATCTCAGATAAATATAAATTCAATTGTAAAAGATGAAGCTAAGTCTGCAATATTGGCTGGCTTTGGAGTTCCAAATTATTTATATACACATAAAGTATTTGTAAAAAATAAAGATCTAGAGAAATTTAAAAAAATAATCAAGAATTCATCATTTATTCAAAATATCTCTAAAAAGGAAGATCAGACTCATCTTCTCTCATAGATGATGGAGGTTGTTCTGTATCAGGCTTAAATGTATCATCATTAGCTGCTGCATTCATTTTTGAATGGAATTCATAAGGAGAATCATAATTTTCAATATCTTCAAATTTACCTAGTGAAGGAACAAATCGTAATCTAATTGTTTCAAGACCTCCATTTCTGTGTTTAGATACTATAAATTCTGCTTCACCTTCAGTAGAGGATCTATCATCATCATCCCAGGTGTCAATATTATAATATTCTGGCCTGTAAATGAATGAAACAATATCTGAATCCTGTTCAATTGCTCCAGACTCCCTTAAATCCGACAATAGCGGTCTCTTTGATTGTCTACCTTCAACTAGCCTAGAAAGTTGAGATAAAGCAATAACAGGAATGCTTAATTCTTTAGCAAGTGCTTTTAAATTTCTAGAAATAGTAGAAATCTCCTGTTCTCTATTACCCGTTTTAAATGTTCCTCCTGTGGTCATTAATTGCAGGTAATCTACAATTATTAATTTAACATCACGCTGTGAGACTAAACGTCTTGCCTTCGCTCTTAAATCAAAAATTGACAATGAAGGACTGTCGTCAATATATAATGGAGCCTTTTCAAGATTTTTTACCCTAACATTTAATTGTTCCCATTCATGCTTTTCTAGCTTACCTGTTCTTAGTTTTTGTGAATTAAGACCAGTCTCTGATGAAATTAATCTAGTTATAAGTTGTAGAGAAGACATTTCTAAAGAGAAAAAGGCAACTGGTATGTTTTGAGCAATTGAAATATTACTTACCATAGATAAAGCTAAAGCTGTTTTACCCATACCTGGTCTAGAGGCGATAATAATTAAATCACTTTCTTGCCATCCAGAAGTTAATCTATCTATTTTACTGAAACCTGAAGGTATTCCACTTAAACCTTTTTTATTAGAAATAGATTCTATTTTATTCTTCGCCTGAATAACTAAATTTTGTGCGGTTTCTGAAGATTTCTTAATATTTCCTTGTGTAACATCATAAAGTTTAGCTTCTGCATTGTCTAATAGATCAAAAACATCTTTAGTCTCATCATAAGAATCCATGATTATCTCATTTGAGATTTTAATAAGGCTTCTCTGGATATATTTTTGAAGAATAATTCTAGCATGGAACTCTATATGGGCAGAAGATGATACTTTTTGAGTTAATGAAATCAAATAGAAATCTCCACCACATAATTCAAGTTTTGAATCTTTTTTTAATTGTGCTGAAACAGTCAATAAATCAATAGGCTCACTTTTTTGAAATAGTTTATGTATAGCTTCAAAAATAAATTGATGAGATTCCTTATAAAAAGCTTCAGCAGTTAATATATCTATAACCTCATCAACACCTTTTTTATCAATCATCATAGCCCCAAGAACAACTTCCTCTAAATCTAATGCTTGAGGTGGTATCTTACCTTTTTCTAGATTAATAATTGAATTATGATCAATTCTAAGGCCTTGAAAAGAAGCTGACTGTTTCATTAAGGCTAATTTAGAAAATTAAACCAATTATAAGTGATAATAATTTTGATAATTTTTAACCTTTAATAAACATTTAAGATGTTAATAAAACATATAAATTGTTAATAATGGTAGAAAAATTAAGATTTATATATTCCCATGTTTGAATATTTGTCCATTCGCTTTTTTACTAAATCTGATGAAGACATTTCTTTAAATTCATCGTATGCGTTTAGAATAGCTTTCTTTACAATCATAAATGTTTTTTTCCTATTTCTATGAGCTCCACCTAGAGGTTCTTTTATAATTGTATCAACTAATTTCATTTTTTTCATATCCTTAGCAGTCAACTTTAATGCAGATGCAGCTACCTCTTTATATTCCCAGCTTCTCCAAAGTATAGAGGAACAAGATTCTGGAGAAATTACTGAATACCAAGTATTTTCAAGCATCATAACTTTATCTCCTACTCCTATCCCTAAAGCACCACCAGAAGCTCCTTCTCCAATTATTACAATAATGATTGGCACTTTTAATTTTGTCATTTCAAATATATTCCTAGCGATTGCTTCTCCTTGACCTCTCTCTTCAGCCTCCATTCCTGGATAAGCGCCAGGTGTATCAATTAGTGTGACAATAGGAATCTTAAATTTTTCGGCTTTTTTCATTAACCTTAAGGCTTTTCTATATCCCTCAGGATTAGACATTCCAAAATTCCTATATTGTCTTGTTTTTGTGTTATTACCCTTTTGCTGACCAATAAACATAAAAGTTTGATCATTTATTTTACCAAGACCCCCAATCATTGCTTTATCATCCTTAAAATTCCTATCACCATGCAACTCAATAAAGCTGTCTCCAAAAATGAAATTTATATAGTCTAAAGTATAAGGTCTATCTGGATGCCTTGACATTTGGACTTTTTGCCAAGGTGACAAATTACCATAAATTTTCTTTATAGAAGTATTTAATTTCTTCTGTATTTTTTTACATGTATCTATAATATCAACATCACTTTTTTCTCCTAATATTTTGCATTCGCTTAGTTGATCTTCTAATTCTTTTATAGGAAGTTCGAAATCTAAATAATTCATAAAGTAAATTTTATAAATACATATAATTTTTAAAATTATAAAATCTAATAAACATAACACCAATCATTATGTTTTTTTTAAGTATTTTGATATTTTATTATTGAGTTAATCAGAATTGTAGATGAAATTGAAATCAATTCTCCAAGTATTGCTGTAAATCCAGCAGTAAAAACTAAAAAATGAAGGTGCAAATAATGTTTAAAGTTATTTGTTTGCATTTTTATATAATAAGTATATAGCTAAAGATCCAAAAACAAAATTTGGAAACCAAACCGCAATAATTGGGGAAAAATCAGATTGTTGAGCCAAAACGCCAAAAACTTTATCAAAAAATACGTATGTCATAGCTACAGATATTCCAAATGCTAAGTTAATACCAGCTCCTCCTCTTCTTTTAACTGAAGAAACAGAAAATGCAATAAGAGTTAATATAAATATTGAAAAAGGTGTACTCCATTTTTTATACTTAACAACTTGATATCTTCCTATATTGGATGAGCCTCTTAATTTTTCTTGATTAATAAATTTTACTAATTCAGAGTAATTAAGTGTTTCAGCTATATAATTTAGTGGAGTTAAATCATCAAAATTAAATGAAAATATAGTATCTAATCTTCTTTTAGAAGAAATAACATCAATACTATCGGTAATAGTTCTTTTCATGTAGTTTGTTAATCTATATGTGCTGTCTTTTTTTATATATCTAATATTGCTAGCATTAATTTTAAACTTTAACTTATTTCCATCAAAATGTTCTAAAGTAAAATTTGTTCCAATATTATTCTTGGTGTTGAAGTGTGTTAAATATATATATTCGTTATCATTGATCTTTCTAAAAATATTCTTATTGTCAATACTCTTTTTAGAACCTTTAAGGTATTTATATGAGAATTCATTAAAATCTTTACTAGCACTTGGAACTATAAAAATTCCTAAAATAAGAGCTATAAATGCTATCATTACCGAACCAATTAGATAAGGTTTAATTAGGTTTTTTAACGAAAATCCTGAGCTGTATAATGCTATAATTTCAGAGTTAGACGCTAACTTAGATGTAAACCATATAACTGAGAGAAATAAAAATAAAGGTAGAAGTGAATTTGAAAAATATATAGTAAAATTATAATAGTATTCTAGCACTTCATCAAAAGGAACCTGATTTGATAGAATTTTATCTATGTTATCTGCTAGATTGACAACTATGGCAATCGGAACAAACAGAATTTGTATTGAAATATAAGTGATTAAATATTTCTTAAGTATGTACCAGTTTACTATTTTCAATTAATTATAATCTTTTATTTAAAACTTTTACCATTTTATTCTTCCAATTTAAAAAATCCCCATCTATTATATACTTTCTAGATTCAGAAATCAACCACGAATAAAAACCTAAATTATGAATTGAAGCTATTTGCTTTGCTAAAATTTCATTTACAGAAAAAAGATGTCTTAGATAAGCTTTTGAATATTCCTTATCAACGTAAGTGATTTCATCATCATCTATTGCTGAAAAATTATCCTTCCATTTATTATTTTTAATATTGATTATTCCTTTTGAAGTAAATAACATACCATTTCTAGCATTTCTTGTAGGCATAACACAATCAAACATATCTATTCCTAAAGCTATATTCTCTAGAAGATTTATTGGTGTTCCAACACCCATAAGATATCTAGGTTTATTCTTTGGCAAAACTTCACATACAACCTCATTCATAGCGTACATCTCTTCAGCAGGCTCTCCAACAGACAACCCTCCTATTGCATTTCCAAATGAATTTGTATTTGCTATATATTCAGCAGACTGAATCCTAAGATCTTTATACGTACTGCCTTGAACTATAGGGAATAAAAACTGCTTATATCCATATTTATCATCAGTTGAATTAAATCTTTTAATACATCTATCTAGCCATTTATGTGTCAAATTTATTGATTTTTTTGCATAATCGAATTCACATGGATAAGCAGGACATTCATCAAAAGCCATAATTATATCAGCACCAATAGATCTTTGAATGTCAATAACTTTTTCAGGGGTAAACAGATGAGAACTACCATCTATATGACTCTTGAACTCAACTCCATTATCAGTTATTTTTCTTCTAGAGGCTAAAGAATAAACTTGATACCCTCCTGAATCTGTTAAAATATTCCTATTCCAGTTAATAAATTTGTGTATTCCTCCAGCCTTCTCTATTATTTCAACTCCAGGTCTTAAATATAAATGATAAGTGTTTGATAAAATTATATCTGCATTTATTTCTTGTTTTAATTCCCTTTGATGAACAGCTTTAACAGTTCCCAGTGTACCTACTGGTATAAAAACAGGAGTTTGAATTTCACCATGAGAAGTTTCAATACATCCTGCTCTAGCATTAGTGTTATTATCTGTATTATTAATAGTGAATTTCATAAATATGAAAAACAAATATAAATAACATTAAGACAATTAATTCTTAATAAAACTCTAATATTATGAATTTTAAGTTATTGTTAATAAATGAGGTTAAAATAATTTTATATTAGGAAAACAAAATTCTAATTTAACAAACTCAATATTTATTGCGATTAAGAATGATCGACATTAATCATCTAGAAGCATTAACTACTCAGGTTCGTAGAGATATTCTAAGAATGGTTCACAAAGTAAACTCTGGGCATCCGGGAGGATCACTAGGTTGTTCAGAATTTGTTGTAAGTCTTTTCAATGTTATTATGAAAAGAAATGATGATTTTAAAATGGATGGTCATAATGAAGACATATTTTTTCTAAGTAATGGACATATCTCACCTGTATTTTATAGTGTTTTAGCTAGATCAAATTATTTTGATATTTCAGAACTTAATACTTTTCGTTTAATTAATTCGAGACTACAAGGACATCCTGCAACTCATGAAGGACTTCCAGGGGTTAGAGTAGCTTCTGGATCACTGGGGCAAGGACTCTCTGTAGCTATTGGAGCTTCTCATTCAAAAAAATTAAACAATGATAGTAAATTAATCTACAGTCTACATGGTGATGGTGAACTGCAGGAAGGACAAAATTGGGAGGCTATCATGTATGCTTCAGCAAAAAAAATTGATAATATTATTGCGACAATAGATGTTAACGGTCAACAAATTGATGGTAGTACTTCAGATGTTATTGATATGGGTGATTTGAAATCTAAATTTGAATCATTTGGTTGGATTGTATGTGAAATTAATCAAGGAAATGATATTCAATCCATAATTGATGGAATGAAAGAAGCTAAATCTAAAACAGGGGAAAATAAGCCTGTTTGCGTGCTTTTAAAAACTGTTATGGGTAATGGTGTCGATTTTATGATGCATACACACGAATGGCATGGTAAAGCACCAAATGACGAACAACTAGAAACAGCATTAAACCAAAATCCTGAAACACTAGGTGATTATTAAATAGTAAATGAAGATATACGAATATTCTGAAAAGAAAGACACTAGAAGTGGTTTTGGAGATGGTTTGACAGAACTTGGAAAATCAAATCCAAACGTTGTTGCATTATGTGCTGATTTAACTGGATCATTGAAAATGAATGAATTCAAAAAAAACCATCCAGAAAGATTTTTTCAAGTTGGAGTTGCGGAAGCGAATATGATTGGAATTGCTGCTGGTTTAACAATTGGTGGTAAAATACCTTTTACTGGCACTTTTGCTAATTTTTCTACTGGAAGAGTTTATGATCAGATACGTCAATCTATTGCTTATTCAGGTAAAAATGTAAAACTATGTGCTTCACATGCAGGAATAACTCTTGGAGAAGATGGTGCAACTCATCAAATATTAGAAGACATTGGTATGATGAAAATGCTTCCTGGCATGACCGTTATTAATACTTGTGATTATAACCAAACTAAAGCAGCTACTATTGCTATTGCTAATTATAAAGGCCCTGTCTATCTTAGGTTTGGCAGACCAAAAGTCCCTGTATTTACTCCAGAAAATCAAAATTTTGAAATTGGTAAAGCAATTCAGCTTCAAGATGGAAAAGATGTAACTATCATAGCTACAGGACATTTAGTTTGGGAATCATTGGAGGCAGCTAAAATTTTACATGAAAAAGGAATAAGTGCTGATGTTATTAATATCCATACTATAAAACCTTTGGATCAAGATGCTATTATAAAATCCGTAAATAAAACAGGATGTGTTGTAACCGCTGAAGAGCATAATTATTTGGGTGGGCTTGGCGAAAGTGTTTCTCGTGTTTTAGCTTCTAATAGACCTGCCCCGCAAGAATTTGTTGCTACAAATGATACATTTGGTGAATCAGGAAAACCTGCTCAGCTAATGGAAAAATATGGTCTTACTGCTAGCTCAATTGTAGAAAAAGCAAAAAGAGTATTAAAAAGAAAATAATTGAATTATTAGAAGGAATAGAGGAGAAAAATTAATCGTCTCTAGATTCAGAATTGTCGGTATCTAAGTAGTTAGGAATGCCATCACCATCAGTATCATCATTTGTAGGATCGCCATCTCCAATATCATTTGTAGGATCACCATCTCCATCCCTATCTACAGTTAAGTCTGAATCTGGCTCAAGATCTTCATCAATAGTTAATGTGCCATCACCATCATCATCACTATCTACAAAATCTGCATATGGATCATCATCGGTATTATCATCTGTAAGATCTAAATTTCCATCTAAATCCTCTAGATAAGAAGGAACATTATCAAAATCATGATCATTTTCTTCTGATTCAAATAACTTAAACTTGAAAATTAGGTTAGAATATACTGGAACATCTCCAGCTGCACTGGAATAATATCCCATTCCAGAGGGTAAAAACATTACTCCTATCCCTGGATTGGTATAATCTACAGTTCCGTCATTATTAATTACAAAGTCTGTGGCATTATTAAATTCTGGCAGAACCCTTCCCCACCCTGCAATTGTATTTGTTAAATCAAAATCTACAGGTGTTGAAGAACTGTCAAAGATTACTCCATCCATAAGACTTCCTTCATAATTAACACGAACTCTATCAGAAAAATTTGGGGAAGTTTCTGATTCACCTTGATTAATTTTTAAGATATAGTATTCATATTCAACATCAAAATAAGTAGTGGTTAGTATTATAATATCATCACTAAGCATAGTATTCTGATTTGGATCTGGAAGTTCTCCATCTTCAGGAAGCTCAGAAATAATAATGTCGTCTAATGTGAAATCAGGATTATCTTGTAAATAAGCAGAATTGTAATAATGTGTTTCGAAATATCCTAATAAAGAGTCACTGTCAATAATTTGTTGTTCAGTTCTGTCATTCTCAGGAATTTCTACTAGCCCATCACCATCGTCCTCTGGACATGAGAAAAATAAAACTAAAAAGAAAAAGAAGAAAAAATGTACTTTAAATCTCATTACTTTAATTTTACGTGCAAAAATACAATTATTATATTGTAAATTGTTAAGTTTTAACAATCTTTTAGTAGTTAAATATAAATATAAATGGAAGATAAAAAAGTAATACTTAATGATGATCAAATCAGAAGTAAGTTAAAGAGAATTTCTTACCAAATACTGGAAACTAATTCGCAAAGTTCAGAACTTATTATAGCAGGAATTGAATCCAATGGATATTTGATTGCAAAGGAATTAAAAAAAATACTTAATAAACTTTCAAATATAGAAGTCACTCTGTGTAAGGTAAAAATTGATAAGAAAAACCCGAGAAAACCTATTGAAACTTCTATAGGAAAAGAGCTATACTCAAATAAATCAATTGTTTTAGTAGATGATGTTTTAAATTCTGGATCAACATTAATATACGGGGTAAAACATTTCCTAGAAACAGAACTATTACAATTTAAAACTGCTGTTTTAGTTAATAGGAATCATAAAAAGTTTCCAGTAAAAGCAGATTTCAAAGGAATATCACTTTCAACTTCATTGCAGAGTCAAGTAATGGTTGAATTTAAAGGCTCAAAGATCGAGGCCTTGCTTGTTTAATTTAATTAATATTTCACCAATATTACTTTTGTCCGATCCTGTATATCCAACAACAACTATAATCATATTTAGGCTTTGATATTAATGTCTAAATTTTATTGTAATATAAATTAAAGATTTTATATTTGCAGCCTTATACAAGAGTTAATTTTGACCTGATAGCTCAGTTGGTAGAGCATCTCCCTTTTAAGGAGAGGGTCCTGGGTTCGAGCCCCAGTCAGGTCACAATTTATAAAAAAATTATCTTAGAAAGATTTTCAAAGTTAGCGGTTAAGCATTTATCTTTGCATTCGATTATTACAATGCGTACGTGGCGGAATTGGTAGACGCGTTAGGTTGAGGGCCTAATAACTTAATAAGTTGTGGAAGTTCGAGTCTTCTCGTACGCACAAGACAATCTTGATTAATTCAAAAAATGAGAATTCCTGATTTCAAATACATTATCATTGGTGCAGGAACATCTGGCTTGCATCTCATTAATTCAATTGTTGAAGATCAGTTTTTTAGAAATAAAGGAATTCTAGTTATTGATAAGTCTCTAAAACAATCTAAAAATAAATGTTTTTCTTTTTGGGAGAAAGGAAATGGAAAATGGGATAAAATTATTTCAAAATCTTGGTCATTAGGAGAATTTATATCTAGTAAAGGAAAGGTCAGTTTTACATTAGAAGATTATAAGTATAAGATGATAAAGTCAAATGATTTTTATAATTACATAAAAAAGAGTGTTAGTAAATATGATAATGTTCAATTTATTGAAGATGAAATTTTAAATATCAGACTAGAAAATAATAAGGTAGTTGTTGTAGGAAATAATAGCAACTATATATGTGATCATGCATTTGATAGTAGAATTACAAAAAACAATAATGATTCTAATAATGGCTACATTTCCCTAAAACAACATTTTAAAGGATGGATTATTAAAACTAGTAAACCAAAGTTTAATCCAAATCTATTTACAATTATGGATTACACCATTAGAGATATAGATGAAACAGCATTTACATACATCTTGCCTATTTCCGAAGATAAAGCTCTTGTGAAATACATATATTTTACTTCAGAATTAGCAGACAGTATAGAATATGACAATAAGATGAATTCTTATATAAAAAATATATTAAAAATTAAGAAATTTAAAATACTCGATGAAGAAGTTGGTATAATTCCAATGAGAAATTTTCCATTTTATAAAGAAAACAATAAACATATTACAAAAATTGGAACAGCTGGTGAATGGGTTAAACTATCTACAGGTTATTCTTTTAAAAATGTTGAAAAAAATTGCAAAAAAATTGTAGAAGAATTGAAAAAGAAAAATCCATACATAAAGCTAAAAAGTCCTTATAAATATTATTATTATGATAAATTGTTCCTATATGTTTTAAATAAATATAATTTCTATGGCGAAAATATGTTCTACAAGATATTTAAACGTAATAATATCAAAAAAATATTTAAATTTTTAGATGAAGAAAGTAATTTAATTGAAGACATTTCAATTTTTATATCGATGTTCTCACTTAAGTATATAAGGGTGGTTATTGCTAGTATTTGGATAAAATAAATTACGAATTTTATTTCTTTATTAAATTTAATGCAGATCCATTATAAAACCATTTGATTTGAGATTTGTTATAAGAATGATTTAATTTAATAACATCATAAGATCCGTTATCGTGCTTTAATCTAATCTTAAGGTGTCTTGAAGGAACAAAATCTTTTAAATCAATAAATGAAATTAAATCATTTTCTTGGATTAAATCATAATCAGATTCATTAGAAAATGTTAGGGCTAACATACCTTGTTTCTTTAAATTAGTCTCATGTATTCTAGCAAATGATTTAACAATTACTGCGCACACTCCCAGATGGCGTGGTTCCATTGCTGCATGCTCCCTAGAAGATCCCTCACCATAGTTATGATCACCTACAACTACTGAATTAATTCCTCTAGATTTATAAAATCTTTGAACATCTGGCACTCCTCCATATTCGCCTGTGATTTGATTTTTTACAAAATTTGTTTTTTTATTAAATGCATTAACTGCTCCAATCAAGCAATTGTTAGAAATATTATCTAAATGACCTCTATATCTTAACCAAGGGCCTGCCATAGAAATATGGTCTGTTGTACATCTTCCAAAAGTTTTAATTAACAACTGTGCATCTTTTATATTATTTCCTATAGGTTTAAAAGGTTCTAGTAATTGTAACCTTTCTGATTTAGAATTGACCTTAACTTCTATCTCACTTCCATCAGATATAGGATCTATATAACCAGAATCTTTGCAATCAAAACCGTTATTAGGTAGCTCTAAACCAGTAGGTGGATCCAACTTTACTTCATCTCCATTTTTATTTATCAAACTATCCTTTAAAGGATCAAAATCAAGTCTCCCAGAAATTGCAATCGCAGTTACTATTTCAGGTGACCCTACAAAAGCATGTGTATTAGGATTACCATCAGCTCGTTTAGAAAAATTTCTATTAAATGAATGAACAATAGTATTTTTTTCTTCTCCTTTTCTATCACTTCTATCCCATTGACCAATACAAGGTCCGCAGGCATTACTGAATATTGTTGCATTTAAATCTTCAAATATTTTCAATATACCATCTCTTTCTGCAGTATATCTAACCTGTTCAGATCCTGGATTAATTCCAAGATCTGATTTTGTAACTAGATTTTTTTCTAATGCTTGTTTAGCTATTGAAGCTGCTCTTGTTAAATCTTCATAAGATGAATTTGTACATGAACCTATTAATCCCCAATCTACATCCAAAGGCCAATCATTCTCTTTAGCCTTTGTTGCCATTTCTGAAATTGGAGTTGCCAAATCAGGTGTAAATGGACCATTTAAATGCGGTCTTAACTCACTTAAATTAATTTCAATTAATTGATCAAAATATTTATTAGGATTTTTATATACTTCTTCATCTCCAGTAAGATATTTTTTGATTTTATTTGCAGCATCAGCAATTTTACTTCTTCCTGTTGCTCTTAAATACCTTTCCATTGATTCATCATAACCAAAAGTAGATGTGGTTGCCCCAATTTCAGCACCCATATTACAAATTGTACCCTTTCCAGTACATGACATGGATTTCGCACCGGGCCCAAAATACTCAATAACACATCCTGTTCCACCCTTAACTGATAGTATTCCTGCAACCTTTAATATAACATCTTTTGAAGCGGTCCATCCTGAAAGTTTACCAGTTAATTTAACTCCAATTATTTTTGGAAATTTTAGTTCCCAAGGCATACCAGCCATCACATCAACAGCATCAGCCCCTCCAACTCCTATTGCAATCATACCTAATCCCCCTGCATTTACAGTATGTGAATCTGTTCCAATCATCATTCCTCCTGGAAACGCATAGTTCTCTAATACAACTTGATGAATAATCCCAGCTCCAGGTTTCCAAAAACCTATACCATATTTGTTTGATGCTGTTCTTAAAAATTCGAAAACTTCATTACTAATAGAATTTGCTCTTTTTAAATCTTTGTCTGCTCCAAGCTTAGCTTGAATAAGGTGATCGCAATGAACAGTTGTTAGAACAGAAACCTTAGATTTACCTGTTTGCATAAACTGCAATAAAGCCATTTGTGCTGTAGCGTCCTGACAAGCTATTCTATCAGGTTTAAAATCTACATAATCCTTGCCTCTTGTAAAAGGATTTTTAAAATTATTCCACAGATGCGAGTATAATATCTTTTCAGAAAGTGTTAATGGTAATTTAATTGATTTTCTTGCATTGTCAACATTCTTGACAATGTTTTCATAAACCTTTTCAATCATATCAAAATCAAAAATCATAAAAAATTATTTTTTTAACCAATTACTATAAAAATTGCAATCTCTATGCTCCATCGATACCTTTACAAAAGTCTCAGTAATTTTAGAATCTTGCCACTTCTTAATTTCCTTTAACTGCTTGCTCTGTAAAGCAAGTTTTTGAATTTTTAAGTAGTCTTTAGAATAATCTGCAACATGTTCATCGTATCTATTAGATACCGAAAGAATTTTAAATTTTATTGGATTAACTCTATCTTCATCCTGATATACAATACTAACTTCCTCTTCTTTAAGATTATAAATTTGTGAATATAATTCAGGATCCATTTTAGTTAATTCAAAGCTATAATCCTGAGTCTCAGGGTTTATCAAAAGACCTCCATCAAATTTTGTTTCTTTCTCTTCACTAGCCTCTTTGGCAGCATCAGAAAAAGTTAAATCACCAGAGACAATCCTCTCCCTTATGTTTTCAATTTTATCTTTAGCTTCCTTTATATCCTCAGAATTTATATTTGGTCTTAATAGAATATGTCTTATGTCATATTCCTGCCCACGTATCTTTTCTAAAAAAACAATATGATATCCAAATTCAGTTTCAAATGGTTCAGATATTTCACCCTCTTCAAGAGAAAAAGCAACTTCATTAAATTCTTTGACCATAGGAGATCTCTTTCTATTTATTGTGTATTTTCCCCCATTTTTTCTTGAAGCTATGTCGTCACTATAAAGAACCACTTTTGTAACAAAACTTGCTCCACTTTCCACAACATCAACCTTAAATTGTTTTAATCTATCTACTACTTTTTGTTTTTCTTCATCAGTAGTTTTTGGAATTATTACAATTTGTGAAACTCTTAACTCTGTACCAAAAATTGGTCTGTCTTGTTTTGGAATCAAATTAAAAAATTGTCTTACCTCTTCAGGTGTAATTTCAATATCTTCAATTATTGATTCTTGCATTTTTTTTGCTAATTCAGAGTTTTTGTTAAGTTCAAACATTTCAGATCTTAATTCTTGTTCTGAACTTTTATTATAGTATTCAATTAATTTATCCATTGATCCTATCTGCTGAGAAAACATATTAATCTGTTGGTCTACATATGACTGAATCTCAGAATTATTAACGATAATGCTATCCTGAATAGCGTGATGCTGATATAGTTTATCTTCTAACAATTTACCAAATATTTGACATCTAGTTATGTCCTTAGTTGATACACCAGACACTCTTAATTGTGCGAATTGTTTATCAATATCAGAATCTAGCACTATAAAATCACCTATCACAGCTGCCACTCCATCAATTTTAACTCTTTCATTATCTTGAGAAGAACTCTCTTGAGGAAAAATAGCTTTAGAAATGAAAAAAATTAAGCAAAAAATAATATATCTATTCATTGTTGTATATTTCTAATTTATTGGTTTCAATTGCATTATCAAGTATCTCTTTTTTTATCTTGTTCACCAATTCAAGCTTTCTTTTATTTACAATCATATACTCTAGAGTTGGGGAAACATATTCTATCGGAGCATATTGACCTTTTGTTAGTAAACTTGTAATTTTAATCAAATATAATCCTAAAGAATCTTTGAATTGAGAAAATTTGTATTTTTTTAACGAAGTATATCTATAATTATTCAATATAGGAATAGTTTTAAAGAGTTCATTTCTTCTGTGCCAAGTGGAATCGTCAAATGAAGAAGATAAAAATTGATATGAAATTGAATCTAGCAAGGCTCTATCTTGTTCTTTATATCTTCTTAATTTACCTCTAATTTTACTTATATCAGGATTAGTATTTGGTATGTAAATGAATACATATTGTATTAAATCTTCATTTAATTTAAATATTTCATAATTCTTCTTGTAAAGACTATCCAATTCAATAGAATCAGTTTCTAGTTTGATTGTAGAATTAACCAGTGCTTCTAAATAGCTATTAGAAAGTAATTCCGTCTCATAATCATAAACCATAGAAGTAATTTTAGATAATTTATTTTCAGACAAATTAAGTCTAGCTCCGGATCTAAGAATCTTGTTTATTGCCCAATCACTTATAAGTTTATTAACTCTTAAAATTGAATCGGATAATTCATACTTATCATTTATTAATCCTTGAATATCTTCTTCGAATAAAAATTCCTGATTTAATCTTGCAATAGGATTTGTATTTTTTGGAGTAAAATAATCTTCACACGAAATGATAATAAAAAATAAGATAATTATACTTTTTTTCATTACTTCCTTAATGATTTTTTTATTCGTTTTAGCACTTTTTTGTCTATAGTAACTGAATTATTTGCTCTTAATTCAGTTATCCAATTATTTTCTAAAAAATCTTGATAATCACTGATTATCTCACCCTTATCATCATCAAATGAAGAATATTTTAATTTATTAGATTGATAAAACTCTTTAATATTTATTGAATCACTACTAGCAACATTCCATATTTTTTCTTTCATTAAGTCAAAAAGCAATAAACCTTCCTTATACTCTTTTAAAATATATTTATAATCTAAATTCTCATCCTCCAGATTATATTTATATATTTCTAATAAATTATTATTTATAAAATCTTTATATAGACTAAACACTATATCTTCTTTGCTTTTTGTGTTAATAGACCTTTTATTTTTTTCAAGATAAGTAGCAAAATCTTGAAAATTATAGGTTTTATTATGAATTTTAATTAAAAAATTATCTTCTTCAATATTATCTGAAATTTCCCAAGAATCATTAATGATAGATGCAAAATATTCTAAATTTTTATTTTCATAATTAAGATTATATCTATCTAAAAGCATTGCATAAAAAGAGTCTGAGATAATTGATGACCGCGAGCTTCTTTTTATTTTATTTGATAAAATAGATTTCATATCGCCTATAGGTTTTAACTTATTCTTAGAATATAATTTAATAATATGCCACCCAAGTTTTGTTTCTACTGGAGAAGATACTTCATTTGGCTTGTTTAAACTAAAAGCCATATTTTCAAATTCAATAGAATTTAATTGACCACTACTAAAGGGTTTTAATCTACCTCCTTTAAAAGATGTGTTTTTATCTTCAGAATATTTTTTAGCTAATGCCTCAAAATTTGAACCTTTTCTAATTGAATCATATAAATTATATATTTTTTCTCTAGACCCAGGTTTATTTTTATAAGCCATTATATGAGCAGTATTTACTTCGCCAAGAGAGTTCCTTTTATCAATAACTTTAATAATATGATAGCCAAATGGAGTTCTAAAAGGCATTGAAACCTCACCAATTTTAGTGTTATATGCAACATTCTCAAACTTGTATATCATTTTAAATGCTGAAAAGTATCCAAGATCTTCAACTATTAGATCTTTACCATTATGATGATTTTTTATAAGTGAATCTATATGGTTTTTTAATAAAGGATTTCTAAGTTTTAATATATTATTATATACATCAATAGTGTCATTATTGTCTTCTTCAATCCTAATTAAAACATGAGAGACATTAACCTCATATTTTGTGCGTTCATAAGCTTCTAATAATAACTTCTCTTCAGTTACCTTATCAGTCAAAAAAGCTGATTCTAGCTGTTTTGTGTATTTTTTTAATTCTTTTTTATAATTATCATTTTTATGCAATTCTCTGGAATATGCTTCAGATAATTTTAATTTGTAATTAATATAAAGCTGAAGATAATTATCAACGTCTTTTTGAGATTCATCTTTAATTAGGTCTATGTTTTTATTATATACCCTTATAAATTCTCCAGCAAGTACGGACTCGTTATTTACATTAAACAATACATCCCTTTCATTAAATTGGGAAAAAGAGACCAATGAAAAAGAAAAGAATACAACATATATATATGCTCGAAACATCAATATTATTTTTAAAAGATCAAAAATATAAATATTAATTAAATTATCTAGAGTAATTAGATGCTTCTTTAGTGATATTTATGCTATGAGGATGGCTTTCAACAATTCCAGATGAAGTAATCTTTACAAATTTTGATTTTTTTTGTAGTATTTTAATGTTTTTTGCTCCACAATAACCCATTCCAGCTCTTAAACCTCCTACAAATTGATGCATACTCTCTGTAAGGTCTCCTTTATAAGGGACACGACCAACTATTCCTTCTGGAACAAGTTTTGATATTTCAGTTTCAAATTCTTGAAAATATCTATCACCACTACCCTTTTCCATAGCTTCTAAAGATCCCATTCCTCTATACGACTTAAACTTTCTCCCTTCATAAATTATGGTTTCTCCCGGCGATTCTGTTGTTCCAGCTAATAATGAACCTAACATTACACAGTCAGCTCCCGCAGCTATTGCCTTTGAGATATCACCAGTATATTTAATTCCTCCATCTGCTATCACAGGCACTTTAGATGATTTTATGGCATTAGAAACCTCCAAAATAGCTGAAAATTGAGGATATCCTACCCCTGCAACTACTCTAGTTGTACATATTGATCCTGGACCAATTCCTACTTTAATGCCATCAGCTCCAGCTTCAATAAGAAATTTAGCCGCTTCTGCAGTTGCAATATTTCCAACTATAATGTCAATATTTTTAAATTTTTTCTTTAATTCTATCATTAGGCTAACAACTCTTTCAGAATGAGCATGAGCTGTATCAACTATAATTGCATCTACTCCAGAATTAACCAATGCTTCTGCTCTATCAATAGAGTTTTTAGTTACTCCAATTGCAGCTGCTACCATTAATCTTCCATAAACATCTTTGTTGGCAATAGGCTTCAATGTTAGTTTAATTATATCTCTGAAAGTAATAAGCCCAACCAGTGTATTGTTTTTATCTACAACAGGTAGTTTTTCAATTTTATTTTTTTGAAAAATCTCTTCAGCTTCAGTAAGAGAAGTTCCTTCACTAACTGTAATTAAATTCTTTTTTGTCATTATTTCGGTAATGACTCTTGAATTATTTTTTTCAAATCTAAGATCTCTATTTGTTACAATGCCTTTAAGAATACCTTTTTTGTTTATAATGGGAATACCTCCTATCTTGTTCTCTTTCATACTTAATTTTGCATCACTTACAATAGAGTCTAATGGTAAGGTAATTGGATCAATGATCATTCCACTTTCTGCTCTTTTTACCTTTCTTACTTTATTAGCTTGTTCTTTAATAGACATGTTTTTATGCAAAACACCTATACCTCCTTCTTGAGCAATAGCAATTGCCATTTTACTCTCAGTAACAGTATCCATTGCTGCTGAAACAATAGGTATATTCAATGAAATGTTCCTAGAAAATCTAGTTTTTATATCAACGTCTTTTGGTAGAATATTTGAATATGCTGGGACTAGCAATACATCATCGTAGGTAAGACCCTTTCCTGTTATTTTTTTCTGATGATGTTTCATTGCAATTATCAATTAATTGCGTGTAAATATACAATTTTATAATGATATGATATGTCTAAAAATATGTATTTATTTTTTTATAAAAATACACTGATATAAGACAATGGAAGCACTAGCAAAATATACCAATGTCATTAGAAGAGATGAAACAAAAATTATATATTTCATCCAAAGGATTCCTGTCCATAAATAATAAATCCCTGCAAATGTTATTATAATTGAAAAAAATGGCTCAATAATTAAAAATGCTTTCAAATATTTATTTAAATCAGTTACCGAAAGCAGGAGTCCCATTATAAAGAAGATGATTGACATAGAAATAACATGTGTGTGAATTAAGTTAAATATTTGATAAGTACTTTTTTTAAACTTAAATACGTCTATAGGCTCTGTGACTTCATTACCTAAATAATTTTCTTGGATTCCTTCTGGATTTAAAGAGGATGTATGGTCAATAAACATTACTCCAACGAAATACCCAATAGATAATACTATAACAAATGGAATTATTAAGTTTCTTAATTCACTAGGGAGATTATATATTAGACCATTTAGCTTCACCTTATAATATTTTTTTTATCTAATATTTTGATTGATGACATAAAGTTCTCAACAGCATTTATCATTGATTTAACAGAAATTGTTGCACCTGATATCGCCGATACATCTTTTGAATAAATAAATTTATCTGTCCAAGATTTTCCTGTGAATTGTCTAAGCCACCTTTTACTTGCAATTTCTCCTCCATAATCTTCTCTATAGGTTAAAATTTTAGACTTTTTAATTTTTAAATCAGCATCTAATATAATTAAATAATCAAATAGGTTATATAAGCTTGGTGCTTTTGAGTAATATGAGTATCCAACTAAGATTTTATTGCTATATATCTTTTTAAAATTATTGTTAAATAACATAGGTAATGATTTAGAAATTGAGTCTGAAATTGAGAGAAGCTCAGTTGTATAATTCTCAATTTCAAAAGTAGACTTAATTTCCTTGTCAATTTTTTTTTGAATTCTATCTAAAGGAATGTTAGATAGAAACAAGCTAGAAATAAGGAAAAAAAATATAACATTTTTAATTTTCATTTTAAATCTCTTATGCCTGATTAATCTATTTATTTAGGTTAGCAAAAATTAAGCAAATTAAAACCAAACTCCCATACCAAAGTTGATTACTGATTTATTATCATCAGAACCTTCATCTCCAAGAATTTGATAATCCATTTTAAAGGCAGCTCCTTTAGCCACATGCCATGATAAACCTGTAGTTAATACATTTCTATTATATGCATTATTACGAGTTAACGAACCTGCCACTGCTGCATGAGTGTCATAATTTGAATATCTAGCAAATAAATCAAGCCTTTCAGTTTTATCCATTGCTAATAAATTATAAGAAGCTTCCATATACCATCCATTCATTTTAGATCCAAGATCTGAATCCCAAGCTGTATTATATTCTTCAGTATTATCTATCGAAGTTGTTATATATTGTCCTCTCATACCAAATCTTTCTTTAGTATATCTAGCATCAAGACCAATCATTGAAATTCCAACACCTGGAACATCAGCACCTTCATCTACATTAGAGTCTCCAAAATAACCAGAAATACTTAATTTAAGACCTTGAACTCCATACCAGTCAACATCAACAGAAACGTTAGTAGTATTCCACATTGCCTCTGCTCCTTTTTGTCTACCACTTCTTATACCATTTGATCCACCTAAACCATCTGATTTAAAACCATTAAATAGGTATAATTGATATTTTAAAGATGCATTGTCCATTCTTCCATTAAGACCAAAACCTATTTCTCTCCATGTTGAAGGAACAATAGATTTGTCCATTCCAGGTCTTTCAACACCATTGAATGTAGTTGGCTCATGATACTCATTAACAATTCCCATTGGAACAAGCATTAAACCTGCTCTTAAATTAAGATTATCTGTAACTGCATAACTAAGAAAAGCTTGTTCAACATAAACTTCATTAACATGCTCAAATTCAATTTCAGATACAAATTGAACTTTATCGTTAAAATTATATCCTAAAAGCGTCACTAATCTGTGAACATCAACTTTATTGTTAGCGTCCTCTTTAACGTTTAAATGGATTTCTCCGTATCCACCGATAACTAAACCATCACCCTTACCCATAAGTACTTCGGCTACATTCTGTGAAAAAACAAAGTTTGTAGTTAAACAAAACAGCAATATTAATAGTCTGAAGTTTTTCAAAATTTTTATTTAGATTGATTATTAATAGCGCAAATATACACATCAATTATAATTAAAAAAATGATAGCTTACATGAATTTATATTTGATAAAATAAATAGAATAATTGCAATTTTTTTTTTACATTAAATAAACAATACATTCAAACCTAATCCAATGATTAAAATATTAAAATTATTATTAGTATTATTTTTTATAAATAATGTTTATTCTCAAAATAAAAACCCTAATTATCCCTTAACTACATCTACTGAAGAAAGATTTAATGGATATTTAGATAGGGTTTACTTAGAAGAAAATTCTATAGTAAAAAATATTAGTTTCAGAAATATAGGTCCTACAGTTATGAGTGGAAGAGTAGCTGATTTGTCAGTTAATCCAAAAGATCCATCTCATTTTTATGTTGCATATGCATCTGGCGGATTATGGGAAACCACAAATAATGGAAATAGCTTTAACCCCATTTTTGATAATCAGATGGTGATGACAATAGGAGATGTTGAGGTTGATTGGGAAAATGATATAATCTATGTAGGTACAGGTGAAAAGAATTCTAGTAGATCTTCTTATTCTGGAAATGGAATTTATAAATCTTCTAATGGAGGAAAAGATTGGACTCATATAGGATTAAAAGAATCTCATCATATAGGTAGAATTATAATTCATCCAGAAGATAGTAATATTATATGGGTGGCTTCATTAGGTCATTTATATTCTTCAAATAAGGAGAGAGGTTTGTATAAGACAACAGATGGAGGGGTTACATGGATAAATACTCTCTTTATCAATGATATGACAGGTGCAATTGATTTAGTCATTGACCCATCTAATCCTGATATTCTCTATCTATCAATGTGGGAGAGAGAAAGAATGGCTTGGAATTTTGATGGGTCAGGACTTGGATCTGGCATATTTAAATCAACTGATGGTGGTGAAAATTGGAAAGAGATATCGGGTGGATTAAGTGGATTTCCTGATACAGAGGGAACAGGTAGAATTGGGTTAGATATATCGAAAACAAATCCAAATATTATATATGCAATCTTAGATAATCAGGATAGGAAAGCTTCTACTCCATCTGAACAAAAGAATGATGATCTTACTAAAGATATGTTGAGAGATATTTCAATTAGTGATTTTCTAAAATTATCTGATGAAAAATTAAATAAGTTTCTGAGATCAAATAGATTTCCTTCTGAATACAAATCTGATAAAATAAAAAAATTAGTTACAGATGGAAGTATTGATCCAATTTCTCTAGTTGAATTTTTAGAAGATTCAAATAGTTTGCTTTATGAAACTCCAGTAATAGGCGCTGAAGTTTATTCTTCTCAAGATTATGGAATAACTTGGAAGAAGGTAAATGAGGATGAGTTAAGTAATCTTTACTTCTCTTATGGTTATTATTTTGGAGAAATTAGGGTAGATCCTCAAGATCCAGCAAAATTATACGTATTGGGTGTTCCTCTTTTGAAATCAATTGATTTTGGAAAGACATGGGAGTCTATAGACTTTGATAATATGCATGGTGATCATCAAGCTTTGTGGGTAAACCCTAATAGATCCGGTCATCTTATAGCAGGTAATGATGGTGGTTTGAATATTTCATATGATGATGGTAAGAATTGGATGAAACATAATAGTACTTCTGTAGGTCAATTTTATGATATAAATATTGATATGAATGATCCATATAATGTTTATGGAGGATTTCAAGATAATGGTGTATGGATGGGACCATCAAATTATGAGTCAAGTTTAAGATGGCATAGTTCAGGTCAATATCCTTGGAAATCTATTTTTGGAGGAGATGGTATGCAAACTGAAATAGATTTTAGAGATAACGAGACAGTATATACAGGATCTCAATTTGGAAATTATGCTAGAGTTAATACGCGAACAGGTGAAAGAAAAAGAATTACTCCTAGTCATAAGTTAGGAGAGAGACCATATAGATGGAATTGGGAAACGCCAATTTATTTATCTAGACATAATCAAGACATTCTTTATATGGGATCTAATAAATTTCATAGGTCTTTAAACCAAGGAAATGATTTTGAAACCTTGTCAGCTGATCTTACAAATGGTGGTATAAAAGGTAATGTAAGTTATGGTACTTTAACTACTATTATTGAATCTGAATTAAAGTATGGTTTGATTTATGTTGGTAGTGATGATGGCCTAATTCATGTCTCAAAAGATGGTGGTTTTACATGGAAAAACATTAGTAGTTCTTTACCTAAAAAAATGTGGGTAAGTGGAATATATCCTTCAAAATTTAAAGAGAGTAGAGTTTATTTATCACTAAATGGTTATAGATGGGATAATTTTGAGTCCATGGTATATGTTTCTGAAGATTATGGTTTTAATTGGAGTAAGATAGGTCACAATATCCCTGATGAGCCAGTTAATGTAATAATTGAAGATTTAAAGAATGAAAAACTTATATATGTGGGGACAGACCATGGATTATATGCATCTTTAGATTATGGAAATTTATTTTTTGCTTTCAGTGGTGGATTACCAAATACTCCAGTTCATGATTTAGTTATTCATCCAAGAGAAAATGATTTAATAGTAGGCACACATGGAAGGTCAATTTATGTAACAAATATAGAAGTTCTTCAAAAATTAAATCAGAGTATATTAGATAGTGAACTATATATTTATGATTTAGATAAAGTAAAATTTTCATCCAGATGGGGTTCAAAAAATTGGTATGGGAATACGACAGAACCAGATATTGAAGTTATTATTTTTTCTAAAAATAAATCTCAAGTTGATTTTCTTGTTAAAAATGATTCCAGAATCATTTTTAACAAAACTTATAACTTGGATAAAGGATTAAATTTTATTAATAATAATTTATATGATAAGGACAATAAAAAATATATTGAAAAAGGAGAATATATTATTCAAGTAAAAAATAATATTTCCTCTAATGAAAATAAATTGATAATTAATTAAACTAAGAGTAACATGATATATTTATTATCCTTTTTACTATTTTTTAATCAAAATAATTTTAAATAAAGATTATTTATATCTGTTAAAAATTTCTAATGAATTGCTGTATGCGGTCTCAAAACGCAACGGATTTATATCAGAACTAATATTTTTTTCTGACATAAATGAAATTAATTTTTCAGTTGGCATATTCCCTACCAATTTGTCAGAAGCCATAGGACATCCTCCAAATCCTTTTATAGCCCCATCAAAACGTTTACATCCAGCATCATAAGCAATCCTTACCTTTTCATGCCATGATACAGGATTTGTATGCAAATGGACTCCAAACTCAATTTTTTTATACTTATTTGATAAGATTTGAAATAATTTTCCGATAGATTCTTTATTAGCACAACCTATTGTGTCACTTAATGAAATTATCTTAATTCCCTTATCTACTAGTTTTGAAACCCAGTTCTCAACTATTTCTAAACTCCAAGGATCACCATAAGGATTTCCAAAACACATAGACAAATAGACAACTAGTTCTTTATTCTGTTTAAAACAAATTTCTTTTATTTCCATCAGAACCTTTTCAGATTCTTTAATTGTTTTATTTGTGTTTCTCATTTGAAAATTTTCTGATATAGAAAATGGATAACCTAAATAGGAGATTTTTGAAAATTTACATGCTTTCAAAGCTCCTTTTTTATTAGCAATGATGACTAATAACTTTGTATTATTTTTTGATATATCAATTTTATCAATAACCTGAGCTGTATCAGATAATTGTGGTATGACAGTGCTCGACACAAAGCTTCCTATATCTATAGTATCAAAACCAACATCTACTAATGATTGTAAATATTTTACTTTGAGATCTGTTGGAATAAATTCCTTAATGCTTTGCATTGCATCTCTAGGACATTCAATAATCTTAATTTTTGGCATTTCTACTAGCTAAGAATATTTAAAATTAGCTTAATTTTCAGAAAGAAGTATAATAATTGCTATTGAAATTAATACAATGATATTTAGCCATTTTAACAATTCAGTATAGAATCTATATTTTTTAAAATTTTTATAGATTAAAGAAGAGAAAAATGCAATAGAACTAAAAACAATAAAAGTAATTAACATAAAGATCCCCCCTAATATATACAACTGAATTACAGGACTTATGGAATCACTAAAAATAAATGTTGGAAAGAATACTAAAAAGAAGATTAAAACCTTTGGGTTTAAAATATTCATTAAAAGTCCATTTATAAAAACTTTTAACTTATTGATTTCATATTTTGGAGCTTTAAGATTTTTTATTTCATTATCAGATTTATAAACTTTTATTGCAACAAATAATAAATATATTACACCAAGATATTTTAATATATATATCAATATACTATTATTAAGAATAAGAGCCGAAACCCCAAATGCTACAAGAGATGTATGAATAAAACACCCACATACTAAACCTAAAACTGTTAAAATTCCTAAAGTCCTCCCATATTTAGCACTAAATGTTAGGATAAAAAAATTGTCTGGCCCTGGAGCCAAAGCAAGAAAGAAACTTGCAATAACAAATGAAATTAATATAGTATCCAAATTTATAATTTTATCAAAAAATAACTATTTTTGCTATGAATTCATGAATAATATGAAAAAAACACTATTTATCACAGTACTTATATTTTCTTTAAACTCAGTTGCTCAAAATATTAATAATTTCTGTGGAACTGAAATTCCTGAAAATTATTTCAATCTATTAGATAATAAAAAAGATCTTATTGAAAAATATGAAAGAGAATATTATGAATTAAAGAAAAATAGAACTTCAACGGCTATAACTAATGTGCCTGTTAAGATTCATATTGTAACCCAAGGAAATGGCACAACTTCTATTTCTGATTCAGATGTTATAGCTGAAATCGAAGAATCAAACTCATTTCTAGCAAATTCTTTTTTAGAAATGACTATATGTGACAACATCAATTATATTGCGGATAATAATTTATATGAATTTGATACCGCTAATCAAGGGCAACTTTATTCTTATCATGAGCCAAACGTCTTAAATATATATTTTGTAGAATCTATTACCTCAGGTGGCAATGGAATTTGTGGATACACTTATCTTCCTGGAAATGAGAGCCAATATTATGATGTAATTGTTATGGATAACCAATGTACAACTAATGCTAGTGGAGACACATTACTGCATGAATTTGGCCATCACTGGAACTTAATTCATACACATGGAATTGAGAACGGGACTTTAACTGATGAACTTGTAAATGGTTCTAATTGTTCTACTGCAGGAGATAGATTGTGTGATACTCCAGCTGACCCACAATTAAGTGGCAGTAATGTAAGTAATGTTAGTTGCGTATATACTGGGACTGACACTGATGCACAAGGGCAGCCTTTTGACCCAGATACATCAAATATTATGTCTTATTCGCCTCAGTCATGTACAAACTCATTAACTGATGGTCAACTTGCAAGAATGTATGCTGGTTTTCACACCTTTAAATCATATTATGAATGTCCTTCATTTAATGTAGATTTTACCTCAGTAGAAAATCAAGATTGCGATGATAATATGAGTGTTGATTTTACAGATACAAGTTTTGGTGCAGTATCTTGGCAATGGGATGTAGATGGGGATGATGTTATAGACTACACTACACAAGATATTTCCCACACATATACTCCTGGCGACTATGATGTCACTCTAACTATTACAAATTCATCTTCATCTTCAATAACTAAAGTTTTTCCAAATTATATTAGCTATGATTCAAGTATATATGAGACCACTACAGTATTTGTAATCATAAAAGTAGTTAATGGAGTCGATCAAAATACATGGGAGTTTACCGATAGCTCAGGAACAATAATAGATTCTGGAGGGCCTTATAGTTCTTCTGGTGAATACACCCATGAACTAGATGTTGTACAGTCTGAATGTTATACGTTTACTATCTATGATACTGAGGGTGATGGTTTAT